>JADMIO010871519.1_pt1 | contig 21427 bp, 22 predicted proteins | sample 8958161 | NCBI WGS metagenome assembly JADMIO01 (sample SAMN16585339, study PRJNA669376) | soil metagenome | isolation source: Crop rotation soil | place: USA: Cullars Rotation, Alabama | collected 2011
GCCAGCGCCCGGGCGATGGCCACCCGCTGCTTCATGCCACCCGACAGCTCGCGCGGATACTTCTGGGCATGCTCCTGCAGACCGACCATGGCGAGGTAACGCTCGGCGAGTCGCTGCCGTTCGGGCGGCGGCATCCGGCGGATCAGCGGCCCGAACTCGACGTTCTGGCGCGCGGTGCGCCAGGGGAAGAGCACGTACTCCTGGAACACCACGCCGCGATTGCTGCCGGGTCCGGTGACTGGCTGGCCATCGACGAGGATGCGACCGCTCGTCGGCAGCACGAAGCCCGCGATCATGCTGAGCAGCGTGGACTTGCCGCAGCCGCTCGGCCCCAGCAGACAGATGAAGCGCTGGTGGGGCATCTCGAGCGAGAGGTCGTGGACCGCGATCATCGGCCCCTGCCGGGTGACGTAGACCTTGCTCACCCGCTCGGCCTGCACCTTGTGCGTCGCGGTCGTCGTCGCCATGCCCGTGTCAATCCTTCTGCTGCTCGAGCCACCAGTTCGCGATATCGGCCCGCCCGGCGAACCAGACGTTGGCGTGACTCTTGGCGTAGGCGATGAAGCGATCCAGGCCGTTGGCCCGGCCCGGCACGCCGGCCATGCGGCAGTGGAGCCCGACCGACATCATCTTGGGCACCGTCTCGCCCTCTTCGTAGAGGGTGTCGAAGGTCTCCTTGGCGGCCTGGTAGAAGTCGTCACCGGTGGCATAGTAGCCCCGCCAGAAGCGCGCGTCGTTGAGAGCCAGCGAATACGGGACCACCAGCCATTTCCGGGCGCCCACCTGCGTGTAGTACGGCAGATCGTCGTTGTAGGCGTTGCTGTCGTAGAGGAAGCCGCCGTGCTCGACGACGAGCTCACGCGTGTGCTCGCTGGGGCCGTAGCGGCAGTACCATCCGAGCGGCCGCTGTCCGGTGAGCCGCTCGATCCCGGCGTAGCCCTCGTGGATGGCACGACGCTCGGTCTCCCGGTCCATCAGATAGTATTCTTCCCAGCGATTGCCGTGGCCGCAGACGTCGTGCCCCTGCTCGGTGATGGCGCGGGCGACGGCCGGGTTGCGCTCGAGCGCGACCGCGCACGCGAAGAAGGTGGTGCGGACGCCGTACTTCGCGAAGATGCGCAGGAAGCGCCAGACGCCCACGCGGCTGCCGTACTCGAACATCGACTCGTTGGCCAGGTCGCGCTGGTCGGGCGGCACCGGCGACATGGCGTCGGCCCAGGACTCCCGCCGGCCCACGCCATCCTGGAGCAGGTTCTCCGAGCCCTCCTCGTAGTTCACCACCAGCGAGATGGCGACGCGTGCGCCATTCGGCCACCCTATCCGCGGCGGCCGGTCCGCATATCCGATCAGATCGCGCTCGTTCATCCTCGAGGTCTCCTTGGTCTGCCTCAGCCCTTCCACGGCACCAGCACCCGCTCCAGCCGGCCGAACAGCTGGTTGAAGACGTAGCCGAGCAGGCCGATCGCGGCTGCGCCCAGCAGCATGCGATCGACCCGGAAGAATTCCCGCGCGTCGTTGATGAGGAAGCCGAGCCCCCGCTCGGCCGCGATGAACTCCGCCGCCACGATCACGAAGAACGAGAGCGCGAAGCTGAGGCGCAGTCCCGTCATGATGTTCGGCATGGCCGCCGGGATGATGACGTAGCGCAGGATGTCGCGCTCGCTGGCGCCCAGGCTCTGGGCGGCCCGGACCAGGAGCGGGTCGACGTACTTGATGCCCTCCCGCGTCGTCGTGAACACGGGGAAGAAGGCGGAGTAGGCGATGAAGCCGATCTTGGAGGCCTCGCCGATGCCCAGGTACAGGACGAGCAGCGGCAAGAAGGCCAGGGGCGGGATCGGGCGCAGCACGTCCAGCACCGGCTCCACCAGGTTCTCGATCACGGCGACGCGGGCGACGAGCGTGCCGGCGACCACGCCTAGGAGGGCGGCGATCATGAATCCCTGCACGACCCGGCCCAGGCTCGCCAGCACGTCCCACTGCAGGGATCCCAGACGAAGGAGGCGCCACGCCTCCTTGCCGACGGTCGGGGGGTCGGGCAGGAGCACGGGATTGAACCACTTGAAGAATCGGGCATTGGCGTCGGCCACGACCCACCAGGCGAGGAAGACGGCCAGAAGCGAGAGGGTCCGCGTCGACGTGCGCTGCCAGCGGCGCCGTCGCTCGTGCCGGGCCGACGCCGCCTCGATCGCGGCCAGATCCAGGGGCGCGGCGTCTGCCCTCGTCTCTACGCGGGCCGCCATTTCACGAGCGCGGGATCGACCTTCTCGACGATGCTCGTGGCCAGGACCGTCTTGGCGTCCACCGCCTTGGCAATCCGGCCCTCGCGGAGCAGCCAGGCGTTGGTGAACTTGAAGGAGGCTTCGACCGTCTCGTCGAGGGTCGTGGTGTAGACGTTGAACTTCATCAACGCCTGGAGCACCTCCGGCTCGAGCCTCAGCTCGGGCGCCAGCTTCTGGGCCGCCCGCGGCATGTCGGCCCGGATGTCGGCGGCCGCCCGCGTCACCGCCCGCACGTACGCGGCCAGCGCATTGGGATTCTTGTCGACCATCGCCTTGGTCGCGATCACCATCGAGTTCGAGCGCACCCAGTTCCGGGGGCCTTCGCGGCCCGGCCAGTACGAGCGATTGCCGGTGGCGATCAGCTTCGCTCCGGCCTGCGTGGCCTGATAGATGTAGGGCTGGAAGGACGCCATCACGTCGATGTCGCCCTTGTCGAGCGCGACCACGAGCTCCGGCGGCTTGAGGTTGTAGATGGTGATCGTGTTGCGATCCACTCCGAGCTCCGTCGCCAGCCCCGTCCAGACTTCGATCGGTGAATTGCCCTGGGTCTGCCCGACCTTGATCCCGTTCAGCGCTTTCGGATCCGTGGCGCTGGCGAGCTTGCGGCCCAGCACGAGGGCCTGGGTCCCGGAGATGTCGCCCTGCTGCACGACGCCGTACACCGGCACGCCCTGGCCGGCCAGGATCATCAAGGTGGTCACGCCGCCGCAGCCGATCCCGATGTTGCCGCTGGCCAGCATGTTCGGCAGCTCACCGGCCGAGGCCACGAAGTGCCGCCCGACGGTGAGGCCCTCGTCCTTGAAGTAGCCGCTGACCTCGGCCAGGCTCGGCAGGGCCATCAGCTGGGGATCGCGGGTGCCGTAGACGTCGATCTTGTCGACCTCGAGCTTGAACGGCGCGGCGGCGGCGCGCGCGAAGGTGGGATTGGCGAGCACTCCCGCGGTCCCGCCCAATCCCCAGAGAAACCGACGCCGAGTCACTGCGGGCATGGCCATGGAGTTTTCTGCTCCTCTCAGGACGACATCCTCTCGCACGACGCTGCGGCGTGAGCTGGTTCGGATCGCGCGCCGATGCTGCCCGTGCGACGACGGGTTGTCAAGACGCCACGCGGCAGTCGAGCGAGGCGAGGACTCAGGACGACGGCGCGGCGTCTTCTCGGCCAGACCTCGACGCCACGAGGATCACGACGTTCAACCACACGGTGCCGGCGGCCAGGCCGCCGATCACGTCGCTCAGCCAGTGGGCGTCCACGATGATCCGGGCGACGCCGGTGAGGAGTGCGACCGCGGCGGCCCCCGCATACATCGCCCGCCGTCCCCCCGGACTCGCAAAGCGGCCCAGGCACCACGCCAGCAAGCCGGCGCCGACGAGGGTGGCCATGACGTGGCCGCTCGGGAATCCTGCGGCGGACGAGTGTGGCCGCGGCACTGCGAAGGCCAGCTTCAGGAGGCCGGAGAGCACCCAGGCGCTCAGCGAGCCGGCCACGATGGTGAGGGCCTCGCGCCGATGACGCAGCACGATCAAGCAGAGGGCGGCGCTCGCGATGGCCGTCACGAGACCGATGCCCGTGACGTCGGTCACTCGTCGAGCGGCCGCGTGGACCAGGAAGGATGTCGCGAGCACAGCGCCGGCGTCGCGGGCGAGCACATTCAGGTTGGCCAGCAACTCGTCCGAGCCGACGTCGAGGATCTCCTCGGCCGCCATGAACAGCACACACAGGCCGGCGAGGGCCCACAAGACATTCCGAGCGCCGGGGATTTTCAGGGACCGGCGGAGTTCGGCCGCCGCGCGGCTGCCGGGGTCGACGAGCACCCAGAGTCGCAGCGATACCACAGCGCCCAGCACGATTGCGGCGCCCGCCTCCCCGATTTCGTACCAGGGCGGCAGCACCCACTTCACGATCGGGAAGTGTAGCCGAGGCTCCCGTCGCCCTCAAGGGAGGCGTCTCGTCCGTCAAGTACAGGCGACCATTGAGGGGCCGCATGAGTCGACGGCCGGTCGCGGTGCGCGTAGATTGGGCGGGACGCTCCGGAACGATCTCGCCGGCGGCGGGCCGGGCCGCCGCCGCGTTCGCGCGCGTCACCATCGCGTCGCCCATGGCGTGGAGCATCCGGTGCCAGCGCCACCCCGGACAGACTGTAGGCCGTCTGCACGTCGAGGGCGCCGAACGGCTCGTCCATCAGCCACAGGTCGGCTTCCTGTGCCAGCCGACTTCGGATCAAGGCGAGCTGGCAGCGGCTCGACGACGAAGGATCCGACCCGGCCGTCGGTCAGCACGCTCAGCGGCACCGCCAGGCGAAGGGGCCGCCACCCACGAGACAGCGCGCGAAGTCCGGATCGCGGGACAGCTCGAACAGGGTGCGGGCGACGACGGCGGTATTCGCGAAGTCGGCGAAGACGCCATCCACGCCCAGCTCGTAGAGCTGCAGATATTCGTTCACGGGATTGCCGCCGTAGTCGGAGACGAGCCGCCTCGGCTCGTTGCGGAATGTCCACGTGTGCACGAGGAGTCCCCGGGCGTGGGCACGCTGCACGAGGGTCATCACGAGATCGGGCTCGACGAAGTCGGCGCCGCGCTCGATTCCGACCTCACGATTCTGCGTCGGGCGGATTGCGTGGCGTGGTGTCGACGGATCTTTTGTGCCATGACGGCATTGCCGAACGATGGTCCTACCCGGATCCGTGATGTCACCGGGCGGACAGCACCCGGAAAAATTTTTCACCTCTTCACACGGTGCTCGATCCGCGGTAGCAGTTTCTCAGCTTCGCATCGTTTCTCTCGGGCATGGTTCCGGGTCCCGGGCGGGGAGGGTCGCATGTGGTTCCTCAAGGTGACCACGTGGTTCGTCTGCGGCATGCTGGCCGGCCTGATCGGCGGGTACGCGCTCTGGGGAGACCGCATGGTTACCCATGAACAGGCCCTGGGCAGGGTCAGCGCCGAGCTGGCGACGACAAAGACCTGGCTCTGGGACGAGATCCGGACGTCCGACGAGCGTTACGAGCGCGTATCGTCCAGCCTGGCCCAGGCCATGGCCGATCTGGCCACTGCACGAACCGAGCTCGCGCGCTTCCGAGCCGCCTCTCGAGTCGTCGGCCAGGTCGCCTCACCGGCCGAGTCCGTGTCTGCGCAGCCGGCCGCCGCCATCGATGCGGTGACGGGGCTGGCGGGCACGACGCAGGCCAGCCCGCGCTAGCACGGCCCGACCTCAGGACGCCTTCGCCGCTTGTCCCGTTGCGGTCCGGCCTCGAGCCGGTCGCCGCTCCGATCGTGACGCCTTCCGGTTGGACGACGCACGCGCCGTTCGCTTGCCGCCGGCGCGCGCGGTCGCGCCGGCGTGTGACTCGTCACGAGCGAGCGGATCCCGGCCACGGTGCCGGACAGTGTCGTCCGCACCGCCCGCTCGGCGGTCGTTCCGATCCGATCCGCGGCTTCGATGGCGCCTTCGGCGGCGCTCCTCGCCAGCGCGAGGTGTTCCCGGCGCGCGCGAGCTTCGGCCACGATGTCCTCCAGCGTCTCCGCCTGCCCGGCGGCGATGCGTCGCGCGTCCGCGAGCTTCCCATGCCCGCCGCCGTCGCCTCGATCGCCAGCGGACGCATCACGCGTGACAGCAGCGGGGTGAACGATGCCGCGGCAAGCCCGAGCAGGAAGGACAGAGGCGAAAGCGCACGGCGGGTCCGGCGAATCGTGCTCTCGACGTCATCCTACGAGTCGGGGCGAGGCGCAGTCGGGGCGGGGCGAATCTCGCCCCGAGCCCGGCCGCCAGCCGCCGCCGCATTGGCAACAGTTACAACGGCGTGCGCCGAACCGCAGCAGGTGTCGGTGCTCGCCTACTCGGTAATCCATCGTTCTGCGCTGGGAGGGCTGATCTCGACCCGGCCTGCAACTTGCTCCGATAGAAGCCCATCGGAAGTTCAGGCACGGCCCCCATGAGAGCGATCTCACGAGCGGGCCGGTGTCAGAGAGGAGGATGCACGTGTTGTCCCGCACATGCTCGGCAGCGTTGTCGATCATCGCGGTGCTGGCGCTCGCCACCGGGTGTGCCGCGTTGCGCGAGACGTCTTCGGCGCCGAATCCCGTCGCCTTGAACGAGATCAAGGATCTCAGCGGAACGTGGAACGGCACGCTCGGATGGGTCGGGGCGTCGCTGTACGAAGGCGAGGGGCGGCTGACCCTGCAGATCAAGGAAGACGGCACGTTCACGGGGAAAGTGACGCCGAACCGTGGGACGAACAACCTCACCAAGGCGTCGACGCTGGCGGGGACGGTCGTGGCCAACGGAAACCGGGTGACGCTCCGGAACACGGAGGGCCCGTGGACATGGCTCACGTTCGCTCGGTCGGGTGACACGATGTACGCCGTGGCGCTCGACCCATCCATGCAGGCCAACGTCATGCTGAAGGTCGACCGCGAAGCCGGCCGAGGGCAGGCGACCGCCCAGCCGAATCGGGAGAGCGCTCCACTCCGGTGAGGCCGGTCCCGGCCCGATCGCCGGGAGGGCGCGGCCCGCCGACTGAGCCGCGGTGTCTGTTTCAAGATGGGACGCGGTGGGTCGTTGTCACCCGCCCTGACCCGCACGCCTCCTCGTGGCCGACGGTGGGATGTAACGCTGGCCCGGGCGACACCGTCCAAATACACATGAATCCCTCAGATCTCGTCGCCCCACCGCACGGTCTTCCTGGGGCCACCCTCCGCCGCGTGATCGAGCACATCGACGCCAACTGTCACCGCGGCCCCCGACTATCCGAGCTCAGCGCGCTGGCGCACATGAGCACGTTTCACTTCGCGCGCCTCTTCAAGCGAAGCACGGGGCAGTCGCCCCACCGCTTCGTCGTCGGCCGGCGAATCGACCACGCCAAGGCCATGCTCGCCGCCGGCCGCCTGACGATCGCCGCGATCTCGCGGGAGGTCGGGTTCCGGACGCCCAGTCACTTCACGACCGTCTTTCGACGAGCCGCCGGCACGACGCCGAGCGCCTATCGGGCCAGGACCCAGGAGGCCTCGCTGGCCCTCCAGACATCGCCGCCGGCGGACGCGTCGTCCGGTAGCGGTGTCGACTCGGACACGCGAGCCACCAGCGGATCCTCGTGACGCCTCGGCCGGGCGGCCGGATACACGCGTGGACCGCTCGGATGCGCTCAGTGCGGCGGCGGCTACAGCCTGGCCATGATCTCCGCCAGTCCGGCCTGTAGCGCCTGTTTGGCGTCGCCCAGCAGCTCGCCCAGCTCGCCGACGAGCCCGGGGGCGGGCCGGGCGCTCCAGTCGACGCGCCGGGATGCCGGAAGGTGGCGGTGCAGCGACCGCACGACACGCTCGACGCCATCGGTCTCCTGCAAGCGCGCTCCGAGCGTGTGCGCGCGCTCGCGCATCTCCGGCTGCCGGGCCGCTTGGAATGCCTCGGCGAGGGCGACGCTGTCGAGGCGGGCCAGGGGAATGGGAGTCGGCCCGGCGCCGGCGCCCGCGATCATCTGCCCCCAGAAGAACTGGTCGCCGAACGACGGCACCACGACCGTGGGCAGCCCGGCGCGCAGACCCGCGGCGGTGGTTCCGGCGCCTCCGTGATGGCAGACGAGGCGACAGCGCGGGAACAGCCAGTCGTGCGGAGAATCGCCGACGAGAAATACGTTGGGTGGCAGAGCCGCGCCGCCGAGACGGGCCCAGCCCTCCGACAGGATGGCGCGCGCGCCGACCCGATCGAGCGCCGCCAGGATCGTGCGGGTGACGGCGATGGGGTCGCCGACGCTCACCGAGCCGAAGCCGACGTAGATCGGCGCCTCGCCGGCGTCGAGGAAGTCGAGCAGCGCGCGTGGGGGCTCGTAGACCTGCGCCCGGTCGTGGAACGTGAAGTTGGCCAGATCGACGTGCGGGCCCCAGTCGGCCGGCCTGGGCACCAGGGTGTCGGGCCAGAGGTACGTGATCGGCACCGCGTGGTCCTCGAGCAGGCCCGCGCCGTCGTCGAGCCCCATGGGCGGAAGCCCGAGGAGGTCCCGCCGAAACGCATTCACGAGGTCGCCGATGCCGCTCCAGACGAGCAGGTCCACGATCCCGTACGACAGATAGTTCTGCACGGGACGGTGGCGCGCGGGATCGATGCCGGCGAACGGGTGCGGAAACGCGCACGTGGGAGTCCACGGCATCGTGAAGACCATGTGCAGGGGAATCTGCAGCGCCTCGGCGCAGTGAAAGTGCCCGTAGCTGGGCGGGTTGGCGATGATCGCACTGGCGCGGAACGCGGGTGCGCCGGGGCGATCCGGGTCAGGCGCCGTGCAGGCGCCCCAGGTCGACGCCAGGATGGCGGTGATCATGGCCCGCTTCGCCGGCACCTCCTCGACGAGCTGGCCCAGGCGGGTCGGGACGATGCGCCCGCGCGTCCGGGCCATGTACTCCATCAGCTCGTGCGGATCGCCGGCCAGCGGATAGAACTCGAGACCGGCCTCCTCGACCATGGACCGGAACTCCCGGTGGGTGGCGATGCGCACGCGGTGTCGGTCGGCGAGCCGGCGCCCGATCGGGATGAACGGCTGCACGTCGCCGCGCGAGCCCACGGCCATGACGACGATGGACATCGGCGACATGCGCCGGGCGTCGTCGGGCCAGGCGCCGGCCTGGCTGGTCGAGGTGTGGGTCTCCCTCGTACCCTCCACGCACTCGGTGGCCCGCTCACGTGTGTCCGCATCGGCGGATTCCACGTCGAGGCCGCGCGCCGCGGCGGCGCGGAGCCGCCGGCGGTACAGCCGCCGGGCCAGGAACGTGATGGCCGCCGTGTCCAGGACACCACGGGCCACGCTCGGTTCCGCCATGGTCCTCTGCATCTCCGATCTTGTGATGGAGCGACGAGCCGGTCGGCTACGGGCCGGGCCTTTTTGAAAGAAGGTGAGCCCGGTCAGAGCTCCGGCAGCGCGTTGGCCCGGGCTATGGCGCCCAGCCAGCCCGCGCTGGGTTTGATCGTGCGTCTCTGCGTCACGCGATCGACGGCGACGAGGCCGAAGGTCGGGCGGTAGCCGAGGATCCACTCGAAGTTGTCGAGCAGGCTCCAGTACACGTACCCGCGCACGTCGATGCCGTCGGCCAGGCAGGCGAGGACGCCGCCGAGTGCTCGCTCGATGTACTCGATGCGCTCGGCATCGTCATCGGTCCCGATGCCGTTCTCGGTGACGAGCAACGGCACACCGCGGGTCACCTCCCAGGCGCGGCGGATGGTCGCCTCCAGCGCCTCCGGCCAGAACTCGTAGCCCATCTGGGTCAGGCGCACCTCCGGATCGGGATCGAGCAGGCCCTGGGGGCCGATGCGCATCCGCGAGTAGCACTGCACGCCGAGGAAGTCGTCGTCGCGGGCTGCCTCCAGAAAGACGTCATCCATGTCGCGCCGATACCGTTCGCGCTCGGCATCGCCGCCGGGCACGACCTGGTAGTCGAACATGGACAGCGTCAGCCCAATCGGCACGGAGGCGCCCGCCGTGCGGATGGCCTCGACGGCCTGGTGGTGCGCGGCGATGAGGACGTCGTTGGCACGCCGGCGCAGATCGGCGTCGCGCAGACCGGGCGGGAAGATGCCGTAGAGGTACCCCATGGTCGCCAGGATGTTGGGCTCGCTCAGCGTGCAGGCGCGAGCGATCCCGTCACCCAGGTGACGCGCGGCACGCTCGCAGAAGCGGGTGAAGCGGTCGGCCGTCGAGGGCTCGGTCCAACCGCCGCGAGCTGCGACCCAGCGAGGCGTCGTGAAGTGATGGAAGGTGACGATGGGCTCCAGACCGTACTCGCGACAGAGCAGACACATGTGGCGGTAGTGCTCGAGCGCCACCCGCGAGAACTCGCCGTCCTCCGGCTCGATCCGGCTCCACTCCAGCGAGAAGCGGTAGGCGCCGAAGCCCAGCTCGGCACACAGCCGGATGTCCTCCGGGTACCGGTGCCAGTGGTCGCATGCATCCCCGCTCGGCTCCTGGCACGGCGAGCCCGGTGTGTGCTCCCACGCCCACCAGTCGTTGTTCCAGTTGCCGCCCTCGACCTGGTGGGCGGCCGTAGCCGTGCCCCAGACGAAGCCCGCCGGAAACGGTCTCGTTCCCATCGCCGCGGAGGGTACGCAGGCCGTGTCGACCCGGTCAAGCGAAGGGCCCGTCACCCTGACGAGGGTGGGGGCATCTCAAGAGCTGGCGGGTTGCCGCCCAGGAGGAGACGACCATGGCAACAGGACTCAGCATTCTGCTCCTCGGGTGCGCGGTCACCGCGATGGCCGGCTGCGCCGGTCATGCCGGCGGCGACCGCGTGAGCCAGTCCACGGCACCGGCGTCCCCGGCCGCGTCCCCGATGACGAGCGTGACCGGGACCTGGACCGGCTGGGCCGGAGTGGGCGCGCGCGACGCGCCGGTCACGATGAACCTGATGCAGACCGGGCCCAACGTGACCGGCGACGTGAGCGTTGGCGGGCGTCCGGACCTCAGCGGCCAGCTCGTCGGCCTCGTGCAGGGCAATGGCATCCGGCTCGAGCTGGCCAATGGCTACGGCAGCCTGCCGGAGATGACGGTCAAACAGGAGCAGATCTTCGGCAACATCGGTGGCCTTCCCTTCAGCCTCCAGCGGGCGAGGTAGCGACCGCCACTGAGCAGGAGACGGCGCCGCGGCCGGAGGGGCCCACGCCGTCGCACTCTCCATCCCATGACGGCCACCTCACGCCCGGAACCGGTCGGCTACCCCAGAGAGCTCGAGCGCCGCATCGTCCTCCCCGACGGGACGGCCGTCCAGTTACGCCCGATCCGTCCCGACGACGCGGCTCGGCTGGAGGCGCTCTACGCGCGCCTCAGCGCCGACACGATCTACAAACGGTTCTTCACCCGCATGCCCACGCTGTCCCCGGAGCTGGCGCGCCATTTCGCGAACGTGGACCACGAGCGGCGCCTGGCGGTGGTGGCGGCGATCCCCGCGGCCGGGGACTCGATGGTCATCGGGGTTGGGCGCCTCGACCCGGCGGACACGCCGGTGGCGGCCGAGCTCGCCCTCGTCGTGGAGGACGGGTGGCAGCGGCTCGGACTGGGAGGCATCCTCCTGGACGAGATCCTGCGCGCCGGCGAACGGCGCGGGTACCACGAATTCCGCGCCGACGTGCTCACGTACAACCGGCGCATGCTCCAGCTGCTCTCCAGTCACACCGACGTCACGGGCCGACGGACCCAGGCCGGCGTCACCGAGCTCGTCTTCCGTCGGCGCCCGTCCTCCACCGTGGCGGCGAGTGAGGCCTAGCCGTCGGGTCGTTCGATGGTCCCTACGGCGTCAGCGGCACAACCGACGTGGCGATGACCCGGTCCTTGTCGCCGGGAATGATCCCGGTGACAACCACGGCATCGCCGCTCGCCAGCGTCTGATACTCGCCCTGATCCACCTGCGAGAGATCGACACGGACGCTGGGTGTGTCCTCGGTCGAAAGGACCAGCGTGTCGCCGGAGATCCACGACACCCGGCCCTGAAATCGGACGACCAGACCCTGTGCCGCGCCCGGCCCTACCGGCAGCACCCCCCAGATCGCGAGCGCCAGCAACAGCGTGCAACCCGCCCTGCGAAACGTTCTGTGGCTCATCACGGCGCCTCCTTCTCGGCAGTTACGATGACGCGCTGACCGGCGAGGTGCAGACGCCGAGGAGGGCGATGACGGCGCGCGCCGGCGGCCGTCAGAATTGCACCGCACCCGAGGAGTCCGGCGCGTCCGTCTTCTCACCGTCGCCGGCGTTCGACTCACCGTCCGGGCCGGGATGCTCACCCAGGCTCTCGATGGTCGACTCGCCCTCGGTGTCGGCGATGAGGAGGACGAGATAGAGCTTCTCGCCGATGATTCGCGCGTCCTCGATCCGCAGGATGGAGGGCGTGAAGGCGATCACGTGGCTCACGACGTCCTGGATGGCCGACTCGACGAGGTCCCCGAGCTTCGAGGCATCTCCCGCGCTCGTCCCGGCTGCCACCGGGACGGTGGTGACCACCTGGACGACGTAGGCTGCGGCCGGTCCAGCCGAGAGCGCGAGTACGAATCCGACGACGACAGCGATGCACAGCTTCATGGGGATCCTCCTCAGGGAGCTTCCGAGCCTTGTCGGGCCGCCCAGACGGTGCATGCGTACTCCTCCCGATCACCGGTCGGGTACCGGTCATCGTCATTCTTCTGACGCACCGAGAGGAGCACGCGCACTGCCCGCCGCCGCTTTCCGCAAGAACGCGCCACGCACCGTACGGCCGTGCGGGCCCTCAGCGCTCGGGCAAATCGGCCTCGGTCCAGCCTCCGCCAAGCGCCTTGACCAGCAGCACGCTGCCGCCCAGCCGCCGGCGCAGGATGTCGATCTCGTTGCGCTGGTTGGTGAGTGTGATCGTCTGGGCCGTGATGACCTGCAGGTAGTTGTCGACGCCGCCCCGATAGCGATTCGTGAAGAGCTGCAACGACAGCTGGGCCGACTCCACGGCCCGCCGCTGCTGCAGGCTCTCCTGTTCGAGAATGCGCAGTGCGGCCAGGTTGTCCTCGACCTGCTGGAAGGCCGTCAGCGTGGTCTGGCGGTAGGCGGCCACGGAGGCGTCGTAGCTGGCGCGCGCGGCCTCCGAGGTGGCGCGTCGACGTCCACCGTCGAAGATGGTCTGGGCCAGCGAGGCCCCGACCGCCCACAGCAGGCTGGGCGCGTTCATCCAGTTCCCGAACGACGAGCCCTCGAAGCCGACCGAGGCGTTCAGCATCAGGGTCGGAAAGTAGGCGGCCTTGGCGATGCCGATCTGCTCGTTCATCTCGGCCACCCGTCGCTCGGCCGCCGCGATGTCGGGCCGGCGCTCGAGCAGCTGCGACGGCAGGCCCGGCGGGATGTCGGGTGCCGGTGCGTCGAGGGGACGCGGTGGCAGGTTGAAGCTGGCCGGCGGCTTGCCGATCAGCGTCGCGATCGCGTGCTCGAACTGGGCCCGCTGCACGGCCACGTCGGTCGCCTGCACCTGCGTCGTCTCCAGCTGCGTCTGGGCCTGCGCGACGTCGGATTTCGGCGCCGCGCCGCCCTCGTAGCGATTGGTCGTGAGTCTCAGCGCCGCCGCGAAGGCCTTGACCGTCTCGTCGAGGAGCTGCTGCTGGGCGTCGGCGGCCCGAAGCTCGATGTAGTCGAGGGCGAGCTCGGCCTGCAAGCTGAGCCGCGCGGTCTCCAGATCGGCGGCGGTGGCCTCGGCCTCGTGACGCGCCGCCGCGACCGTCCGGCGGACTCGACCCCACAGGTCGATCTCGTAGGACATGTCGAGCGAGAAGAGCAGATCGCCGCTGCTCCCCCGGTTCACCCCCGACGGGATGAACGGCTGGTTGGCGGACTGGCGGACGGAGCTGAGACCGACGCCCGCCGAGATCGTGGGAAAGAGCGCGGCCCGATTGAAGCGAACCAGGGCCCGCGCCTCGCGCAGCCGGGCGTCGGCGATGCGCAGGTTCTGGTTGGCGAAGAAGACCTCGTCCTCGAGCGCGTCGAGCTGGGGATCGCCGAAGATCTTCCACCACTGGCCACGGGGCAGGGCGTCGCTCGGCTGGGCCAGCTTCCAGCCGTCCGTTTCCTTGTAGGCCGGTGTCGTGGGCACCGGGGGCCTGGTGTACGTGGGACCGACCATGCAGCCCCCGACCAGGAGAGTCGCGATAGCGACGAGGCCGGCGACCAGGTGTCGGGTCATCGGCCCGACCCCGAGCCGGCGGGCCCGACCGCGGCGATCCGCACGCGGGTGCCGCTCGTGAGCGAATCGGAGGGCGCCACGATCACCTGGTCGGTGGGGTGCAGACCGGCGGTGATCTCCACGGTGGTGCCGTAGTCGCGCCCGATCGTCACCGGGACGAGCTGGGCCTGGTCGTTGCGGACCACCGCCACCTGCAGCCCTTCGGAGCGGAAGAGCAGGGCGTTCACCGGCACGGTCACCGAGGCGACCTGCTTGGGGAGCTTCAAGTGCACGAAGACGTAGGCGCCGGGGAGCAGCTCGCCGCGTGGATTGTCGACGTCGACCTCCACGAGCAGCGTGCGTGAGGTGAGATCGATCGCGTTGGCGTTGCGCACCAGCCGGCCCGTGAAGGAGCGGCCCGGGAACTCGTCGAGCGTGAGGGTGGCGGTGCCGCCGGCCACGGCTGCCCGCGAGTAGACCTCGGGCACCGCCACGAACACGCGGAGCGTGTGGATGGCCGCCATGTGGAAGAGCTCGCGGCCCGACGTCGTCGTCGACCCCGCGTTGACCAGCACGCCGATGTCCACGTTGCGCGCGGTGACGACGCCGTCGAACGGTGCATAGATCTTCTGGAAGCCCAGCAGCTGCTCGAGCCGGCGGACGTTGGCGGCGTTCGAGTCGACCGTGGCCTTGCCGGCGCTGAGCGCGCTGACCGCCACGTCCGTCTCCTGCTTGGAGACCGAGTCGGTCTCGAGCAACGCCTGCCAGCGATCGGCCGTGATCTGGGCCTGCCGCAGGTTGGCCTGCGCGGTGGCCAGGTCGGCCCGGGCCTGCTGCAGCTGCTGATCGACCTCGGGCGTCTCGATCTCGGCGAGGAGCTGGCCCTGCGTCACGCGGGCGCCGATGTCGAAGTACCAGCGCTTCACGTAGCCGCTGGTGCGGGCGAAGATCGGCGCGTCGGTGAAGGCCTGGGTGGTGCCGGGCAGCACGATCTCCTGGGTCGCCGTTGTGGGCTTCGGCGACACCACGTTCACGACGGAGACGGCGGCGCTGGCCGTGGTCTGCTTCAGCGAATCGTCGGCGGCGTTCCGGGCCCGTACGCCCGAGTAGATGCCGACCCCCAGGAGGCCGGCCACCACCGCGACACCGAGCAGCAGCGTCCGGTGACCGCCGAGTGAACGCGGCTGCTCGTCGGAGGTCGTGGGTTCGGGCTTGGCCACGAACTCGCTGTCCGAATCAGCGGGCATCGCGGCCCCGAGACGCCCGTCGTCCGTGCACGACGGCGAAGACCGAGGGCACGAAGACGAGGGTGGCGACGGTGGCGAAGAGCAGGCCGCCGATGACCGCGCGGCCCAGCGGCGCGTTCTGCTCCCCGCCTTCGCCGAGCCCGAACGCCATGGGCACCATGCCGATGATCATGGCCAGCGCCGTCATCAGGACGGGGCGGAACCGGGTGAAGCCGGCCTCCACGGCGGCGGTGACGGCGTCACCGTGCTCGTTCAGCCGCTCCCGGGCGAAGGACACCAGCAGGATGCTGTTCGAGGTCGCGACGCCGATGCTCATGATGGCCCCCATCAGGGCGGGGACGCTGAGCGTGGTGCCGGTCAGGAACAGGAAGACCACGATGCCGGCCAGCGCCGCCGGCAGCGCGGTGATGATGATGAACGGATCGAGCCAGGACTGGAAGTTCACCACGATCAGCAGGTAGGCCAGCCCGATGGCGAAGCCGAGCCCGGTGAACAGTCCGAAGTAGGACGTCCGCATCGTGTCGAGCTGCCCGCGCACGGTCAGGAAGCTGCCGCGGGGCAGCAGCGGCCGGTTGGCGTCGACGACCCGCTTGATGTCGCGCCCCACCGAGCCGAGGTCCCGATCCTGCACGGCCCCGAAGATGTCCACGACCCGGCGGATGTTGTAGTGCGAGAGCACCGCCATCTCGCTCGAGCGCGAGATGGAGGCGACGTCGGCGAGGATGCCGAGCCGGGTCGGGTTGCTGGGGGCCGTGACCGGGATGTTCTGGATGTCGTGCAGGGACTGGATGCGGTACTGCGGCGTCTGGGTGGCCAGGTTGTAGCTGACGCCGTTCTGCCAGTTCAGGAAGAACGTGGGTGTCGTCTGGAAGCTGCCGCTCAGCGAGACGAGCAGGCTGCCGGCCAGGTCGCGAGCCGTGAACCCCGCCTGGCTCGCCTTGGTGCGGTCGAGGGCGACCTCGAACTTCGGATAGTCGAAGCGCTGATGCACGCGCAGGTCGACCAGGCCGGAGATCTCGCGGAGCTCGTTCATCATCTTGTCGGCGACCTGCCGGTTGCCCTGGACGTCGGAGCCCTCGATCTGCACGTCGATGGGCGCCGGCAGCCCGAAGTTGATGATCTGCGTCACGATGTCGGCGGGCAGGAAGTAGAAGGTCACGCCAGGAAACTGCTGGGGGAGCTTCTGCCGCAGCGCCCGCACGTAGTCGGCGGTGGGGCGGTGCGTGGGCTTCAGGGACACCAGGATGTCGCCGTCGGCGGCCCCGATCACCCCGGAGGCGCTGTGCATCCAGTTGATGGAGCTGTAGGGCAGGCCGATGTTGTCGAGGATCACGTCCAGCTCGGCGGCGGGGATCTCGCGTCGGATCGACGCTTCCACGAGATCCGTCAGGCGCGCCGTCTCCTCGATCCGGGTGCCGGTCTGCGCACGCAGATGGAGGGTGAACTGCCCGCTGTCGGTGTCGGGGAAGAAGTTCTCGCCGAGGCGCGGGGCCAGCAGGCCGGCGGACAGACAGACGACCAGGAACAGCGGAATGAAGATCCGTCGCCAGCCGACGATCGTCGTGAGCAGGCGCCGGTAGGACACGCGCGTGTGCTCGAACCCCCGTTCGAACGCCTGCTGGGCGCGGGCCAGCGGGTTGCGCGATGGCCGGACCCCCTCGACGGGCGGCGTGAGCAGGTAGCGCGCCATGGTGGGGACGAGCGTGCGCGACAGCAGATAGGAGGCCAGCATGGCGAAGATCACCGCCTCGGCCAGGGGCACGAAGAGGTAGCGGGCCACCCCGCCCAGCAGGAACATCGGCAGGAACACGATGCAGATGCTCAGCGTGGAGACCAGGGCCGGCACCGCGATCTGCTGGGCGCCATCCAGGATGGCCTGCAGGATGGGCTTGTGCATGTCGAGGTTGCGATTGACGTTCTCGACCTCCACCGTCGCGTCGTCGACGAGGATGCCCACGGCGAGCGCGAGCCCGCCGAGCGTCATGATGTTGATCGTCTCGCCGATCAGGCTCAGTGCGATGACCGAGGTCAGGATCGACAGCGGGATGGAGACCGCGATGATGAGGGTGCTCCGCCAGCTCCCCAGGAAGAGCAGGATCATCACGGCCGTCAGACAGGCCGCGATCACGGCCTCCCGGATCACGCCACTCACGGCCGCCCGCACGAAGATCGACTGGTCAGCCAGCGGGGTGACCTCGAGCTGCTCGGGCAGCGTCTGGATCACGCGGGGCAGCAGCTGGCGGACCCCGGCCACGACCTCGAGGGTGGAGGCCGCGCCCGTCTTGAGAATCGTGAGGAGCGTGCCCCGGCTGCCGTCGCGGCGGACGACGTTCGTCTGCGGCGCGAAGCCGTCGCGGACGTGGGCGACGTCGCGCAGATAGATGGTCGCGTTGCCGACCGTCTTCACCGGCAGGTCGTTCAGCTCGGCCACCGTCCGGGGGGCGGCGTTCATGGAGACGTCGTACTCGAACTGGCCGATCTTGGCGGTGCCCGACGGCAGCACGATGTTCTGCGCCCCGAGCGCGGTGACGATGTCGGCCGGGGCGAGCCCCTTCGACTGGAGCAGGCGCTGGTCGAGGTCGACCATGATCTGGCGCTGCTTGCCCCCGTACGGATAGGGAATGGAGGCCCCGGGGACGGTGACCAGCTGGGTCCGGAGGAAGTTGAGCCCGACGTCGTTCAGCTCGGACTCCGACAGCCCGGACAGCGCGAGCTGGATGATGGGCACCGTGGAGGCGCTGTAGTTGATGACGAGCGGCGGCTGCGTACCCGGCGGCAGCTGACGCAGGATGGTCTGCGACACCGCGGTCACCTGGGCGTTGGCGGTGTCGAGGCTCGCGCTCGGCTGCAGGAAAATCTTTACCATGGCCTGGCCGTTGACGGTGGTCGACTCGATGTGCTCGATGTTGTCCACCGTCGTCGTGAGGACTCGCTCGTACTGCGTGGTGATCCGCCCTTCCATCTCCTCCGGGTTGAGGCCGGTGAACTGCCAGGCCACCGCGATCACCGGGATGTTGATGCTCGGGAAGATGTCGGTGGGCGTGCGGGAGACGACCACCGGGCTCGCCAGCAGGATCAGCAGCGCAACCACCACGAACGTATAGGGACGCTGCAGCGCGACCCTGACGATCCACATGTTCTGTCGATGCGGGACGGGGCCGGGAGGTTTCAGCCGGGCCCACCGCGGACCCGGCCCCCACCCGGCCCTCACACGGCGATCGGCAACCGGGAGTCCGCGGTCGGCTCGGCGAGCCGCTCCCGCAGCAGCGACCGGGCCCGATGGATCCGTGTCTTCACGTTGGCGGCGCTCAGGCTCAGGCGCTGGCCGATCTCGACGTGCGACAGACCGTGCAAGTCGCGGAGCACGAAGATCGTCCGGTAGTGCACGGGCAGCTCGTCGATCGCCTCGCTCAGCGCGGCCCGCACCTCGGTCTGCCGGGCCGGGTTCTCGACCGCCACCGACCAGTCGCCCGGGCGCTCGGCGTTGCGCGCGCTGTCGCTCAGCAGCGCGGGCGAGGCATCCGCGGACACCTCGCTCTGGTAGCGCCGCCGCCCGCGGATCTTCTGATAGGCGGTGTTGGCGACGATGCGATAGAACCACGAGCCGAAGGCGGCGTCGCCGCGAAAGCTGTCGATCTTGCGGACGACCGTGAGCAGCGCGTCCTGCACCACCTCCTCGGCGTCCTGGCGCGCGCGCGTGATCCGCACGGCCAGGCGGTAGGCGCGTTCGCCGTAGGTGCGCAGGAGCCGCTCGGCGGCGAGCGGGTCCTCGCGACGCAGCGCCTCGATCAGCTCCCGGTCGCGGTCGAGGCGAGGATGGATCTCGCGTGCGGTGCTGCGCGGCTCGCTCGTCGTGAACCCTGTCTCGGTAAACATGCTCCAGCTCCTCCTTGGAGAATTCGCGTCCGACAGACACAGGTGTACCGGCGCGCCGTGAACACGGCGTGTCGGGGGGCGTGAAAAATGAGGGGCAGAGCGTGACGGCGGGCGCGTCACGCGCACGGCGCAGGGGAGGCGGCCACCTCCGGGCAGGCACCGGACCCCACCAAAGTAGGGTAGACGCCTGCCCGGGGCATCACTACCCTACGACTCGAGCGCGCGCGCCTGATCGTCCACGCCCACGACGCCGCGCTCACGCCCATGAACCGTGCCGACGTGACGACGGCTCGAGAGGCGGCCGCGCGGGCCTGGCGGACCGTCGGGCTCGGCGAGGTGGGCGTGATCGGCGTGACGGCGCTGTATCGACTGGCCTCGCCGCTCGGCGCTGCTCTACCTGATCATCGTCGTGTTCGTCTCGCTCACCGGCGATTTCGCGGCGGCGGCGTTCGTCGCCGTCGTCGCCGTGTTCTGCCTGGCGCAGTTCCTGAGCCCGCTTGGGTTCCCGCTCAGCGTCGGTGAGCCGTTGAACGTGGTAGCGCTGGTGGCGTTGCTGATGACGGCCTTCGTCGTCACCAGCCTCGTCTCGCGCCGACGCACGTCGTTCCGCGAGATCCAGGCGCTCGAGGACCAGCCCGGGCTCGAGATCGACACCATACCGGCGCTGGCCGGCGTCAGTGTGCCGAGCGGGGCGGTGGAGATCGTCAAGCGCCGCTGGCTCGACTACACGGGGCTCCGCCCGGACGAGGCGCCGGGCTCGGGCTGGACCCGCGCGCTGCATCCCGACGACCGCGCCACCTTCGCGGCCTGGGGCTCGCGTCGCCGTGCGATCGCGCGAGCCCTGAGGCCGAGGTCCAGCTGCGGCGTACGGACGGCGTCTACCGCTGGTTTCCCACGCGGGCTCTTGATGGACGCCGACGGCCGGCATCTGCGACACGGCGCCGCCCCCAGTCTGCCCGAGACCTGTTCGGACGCAATCGACGGCGCCGCCATCGGGCCCCGCGTGGGCTCCTGCGGCGCCGCCACCTACCGGAGCGAGCCCGTGGTCGTCTCTGACGAAGGGGTGGCTTCGCGGGCGGAGGCGCTCGGAGCCGCCATCCGGGGTTCCATGTTCTTGCGCGAAAGATCAGCGACGCTGAACGGCCCGGGCGCGACGGTCATCTCAAGAGCAGGACAGGACCGGAACACGGTCTGAGACAAGAGGAGGATCGATCATGAAAGTGCGCTCGCTAGCGATGGCTGTTGCTCTCACCCTGACGGCGGCGACGGCGGCGATGGCCCAGTCCGACGTGCCCGCCCCCGGCCAGGAGGACGGCGTCGTCTCCCAGGTCGACACCGCCAACGGCGTCGTCAAGCTGGAGGACGGGCGGATGTATCGCGTGCAGCCGGGCACCGAGCTCGTGTTCAAGGGATACCCGACCCAGCTCGGCGCTCTGCAGCCTGGCAGCTACATCACGATCACCGGCGCCCAGCCCGTGATCTACCAGAACGGCCAGTACATCCGCGGCGTCCAGAACTGAGCAACGTCGGCTCCACCGCCGGGGCGTCGATCGCCCCGGCGGTCGCGTCGCGGTCCGTCACCGCCGCCAGGTTTCTTCCACCCGGATCTCACCACCACCACGACATCCACGGCGTCCATACCCCAGGTGTTGGACCGCATCGTCTTGGTCGACCGACGCCCGTCGCGCGGAGCGTGGCACAGCCCCGCGACGCCGGTGAGCACCAGCGCGACCATCGACCTTGAGATGCCGCCCCGGGGGCGCGTCACGTTGCCCCCGAGTAACGCCATCGGCCCCGGGGGCATCCCAAACGACGAGGGAGAAGCAATGCGTGTGTGTGCGCTCTGTGGCCATCCAACCTTCGGTGCCGACGGGCTCTGTGCCTATCACTCGACCTCGCACGGAGACGACTGGGCGCTCGGCAACCGGATCATGTGCGACTTTCTGCATCGCGGCATCGTGACGCCGCCGCCGACCCGGCGCTCCTATCGGTCCCTCGAGGCCATGCTCGACGGGCTGGAGCTCGAGCCGTCACTGGCTGGCGCCGACGGCTCCCACGGCCCGTCGTCGCGTCACTGATCCACGCCTGAAACCCCGGGCGCCTACTCGCGCATCGAAGAGATGTCGGCGGCGGCAGGACACGCCGCCGAGGAAAGCGAGAGCCGGCGATGAGTCAGGCATCGATCGTGGACGAGATCAGACTTCCGAAGAACGAGGAACCCGTCGCGGCGGTCACGATCCTCGACGGCAACGGCTCCATCGTCCGGATCGTCCCGGCGACGCACTTCCGGCGGCCGCTGACACCGCCGATACGTACCCGGCCGATGGGCGGTCGTGGTCAAGGACGGCGGGGCGGCTCCGCACCCGCGGAACCCTCGCCCTGATCGGCGG
>JADMIO011121713.1_pt1 | contig 21426 bp, 20 predicted proteins | sample 8958161 | NCBI WGS metagenome assembly JADMIO01 (sample SAMN16585339, study PRJNA669376) | soil metagenome | isolation source: Crop rotation soil | place: USA: Cullars Rotation, Alabama | collected 2011
GCGACAACTTGTCCACGTGGAATTCTAAGCTTAGGATCCCAATGTGCTGGAAAGCGGCCCCCTCGTCGTTACAAGCTACTTCAGGTTATAGAGCTTCGCGGCGTTGTCCACCAGCACCTGCCGGCGCTCCTTCTCGGGAATGCCTTCGAAACACCGGTCGATCGCCTTGTGGCTTTCGGGCCAGGTCGACGTGCTCTGCGGGAAGTTCGTGCTCCACAGGAGCGGTGCGAGCCCCGTGTGCTCGCGCGTCTTCAGGCCGAGCGAATCGTACCAGCCGACCATGTGGCACTGCCGCTTGAAGAGCTCCGAGGGGATCGTGTCGTAGCCCTCGGCGTGCAGCCGCTGCCGTTCGAACTGGTGATCGGCGAGCTCGAGCTCGTAGGCGCACCAGTTGAGCGTCGTCTCCGCGAACACGACCTTCAGCTTCGGGAAGCGCTCGAGGATCCGCGCGTAGAGGAAGTTCGCGACCACGAGCACCGTGCTCACCGGCCGCGTGAGCGCTTCCATCGCGGCGGCGACCCCGGGCGAGAAACCCGAATAGGGCGGGAACTGGATCTGTTTCGTGACGCCGGCGTGAAAGCACACCGGGATGTCGCACTCCACGCACGCCTGCCAGATCGGGTCGTACGCCGGCTCGTTGATGTGCGGCACCTCGCGCAGCATCATCGGCAGCGCCGGCATTACGACGCCGCGGTGGCCCTTTTTCGCCGCGCGCCGGATCTCGTTCGCGGCGACGTCGATCGGCGCGAGCGGAATGATGCACTGGGGAATGAAGCGCGGGCTGACCGCGCCCCACTCCTCGGCGAGAAAGTCGTTGTAGGCCTGCACGCACGCGAGCTCGAGCTCGGGGTCCTTCAGCTTGCCGAACGTCTCGCCCGCACGGCCTGCCACCGAAGGATACAGCGCGGAGTAATCCACGCCGTCCCCGTCCATGGCGGTCAACCGCGCATGCGCGTCGTAGGCCACCTTCGGCACCTCTTCCCAGCGCTGCGGATCGCGCGCCCGGTCCGGCATGGCGCCGGCCGCGATCGCGACCCCGTCCATGTGCTCCACAGGCTTGCCGTCGACGACCCAGCGTTCCGTGCCGTCGGCCTGCTTCTCGATGTGCGGGATGCGATCGCCGAACTTCTCCTTCGACATGCGCTTCGTCCAGGTATCCGGCTTCTCCTGGACGTGATCGTCACAACTGATGAATCCGTGTTTGAGCTCCATCTCTTGCGATTCCTATCGTCTATTGCAGGCCGTACGTGCGCAGCGCGTTGCCGTAGCACAGCTGGTCGCGCTCGGCCTTGGGAACGCCCTTGAGACAGCGCTCGATGAACGCCCCCGATTCGGGATACGTGGACGTCGAATGCGGGTAGTCCGATTCCCACATGATGTTGTCCATACCGATCTCGTGGCGGAGCTCGATTCCTGCGCGCTCGTACCAGAAGTTCATGCTGATCTGGCGCTTGAACGCTTCGGTCGGCCGCGTGACGAGGCCTTCGGTCCACAGGTGGCGGCGCTCCCACTCGTGATCGCACGCCTCCAGCATGTACGCGACCCAGCCCACGCCCGTCTCGGCACACACCCAGCGCGTCTTCGGGAAACGCTCGAGCACGCCGGAGAAGAGCAGGTTCGGCACGAACTGCGCCTGGTTGGCGAAGCCGCCCGCCGGGCCGTAAGCCTGGCCCTGGTTGGGCGTGTAGCCCCTCCAGCGCGGGATCCGGATCGCGATGCCGGCGCCCGCGTGCCAGTGGATCGGCAGGTTGTTCGCCTGGCAGCACGCCCAGAGCGGGTCCCACCACTTGTCGTTGAAGTGCTTGAGGCCTTTCTTCACCATGCTGGGCTCGGCGACCATCTGGATGCCGACATGGCCCATCTTCGCCGCGCGCTCGGTTTCCTTCACCGCCGCGTCGATGCCGCTCAGGTACGGAATGAGCGCGAGCGGGAGGTAGCGGTCGCTCACCTGGCGCCACTCGGCCAGGCCATCGTTGTAGGCCTTCACGCAAGCCATCTCGAACTCGGCGTCGTCACCCTGGAAGAACGTGCCGCCCTGCACCGGATCGTTCGGGAACAGCACTTCGCCGTCGACGCCGTCGTTGTCGAGGGCCTTCAGGCGCTCCGCGGGGTCGTAGACGATCTTCGGCACTTCATCCCAGTGCTGCGGAAAGGTCTTGCGCAGCGGATCGCCCATCGCGGTCGGGCAGTTCACCGTACCGCGCTCGCCCACCACCTTGCCGTTCACGAACCAGCGCTCGACCGGCTTCTCGGAGGCACGGATCATGTGCTCCTTGTCGGCGGTCTCGCGAATCTGCGGGATCTTGTCGCCGAACTTCGCCTTGTCCATGCGGCTCGTCCACGTGTCCTTGTGCAACTGGGCGTGCGAATCGCAGCTGATGAGGCCGTACTTGATCTTCATATAGCGAACCCTCCGCTTGTGTCATGCTCCGCGGTGCGGAAACAGGTTGAGGAAAAAAACATGTCCATTTTCGAACTGCGTAACCCCGGACTCCACGATCTGATCGCCCCTGACGCGTCCATCGAGCGCATTGCGGGCGGGCTCGTTTTCACCGAAGGGCCCGTGTGGCGTGGGAACGCCCTCTACTTTAGCGACATTCCGAATAACCGTATCGCAAGATGGCGCCGGTTGCCAGAGGGTCCGGAGCTTTCGACCCACACGACGGGGCACTCGAACGGGCTCACCCTCGACAGAGAAGGCCACATTGTGGCGGCGGAGCACGGCGGCCGGAGGCTAGTTCGCATCGCGGACAACGGCCGGCGTATCGTGCTGGCCGAAAAGTTCGAAGGCAGGCGTTTGAACAGCCCGAACGACGTGGTGGTGAAGTCCGACGGGACGATCTATTTCACCGATCCGCCCTACGCGGTGCAGAAGGCGACGCCGGGAGCTACGCGGCCCGAGGGCTGGTGGAAGCAGCCGATCGAAGGCAAGGAGCTCGACGTTCACGGCGTGTACCGCTACTCGACGGACGGCCGCCTGCAGATCGTGGCGGACGATTTCGCGCTGCCGAACGGGCTCGCGTTCTCGCCGGACGAGTCGATCCTCTACATCGACGACTCGGCGCACAAGCACATCCGCGCCTTCGACGTGAAGGCGGACGGGACGCTCGCGGGAAGCCGGATCGTGCTCGACATGGCGTCGAACGATCCCGGCGTGCCGGACGGGATGAAGGTGGATCTGCAGGGCAACATCTTCTGCACCGGACCGGGCGGCGTGTGGGTGTGCCGCGCGGACGGGACGTTCCTCGGACGCATCATCTTTCCGGAGCTGCCGGCGAACGTGGCGTGGGGCGAGGACGGGTCGGTGCTGTTCGCGACCGCGCGCACGAGCGTGTACCGGCTCAAGACGAAAACGCGCGGCGCGATGCTGGGGTGAAGGCCATGGTCGACATCAAGGCGTTTCCCTATCTCGGCTTCGTGCGCTTCGATCTTCCCAACAAGGAGTTCGACCGCGAGTTCAACATCCACTTCGACGATCACATCCAGGAGCTCGCGGACAAGCCGGGCTACTCGACCGCGTGGCGCACGAAGGAGCTGCGCGGGAGCTACAACGAAGGCGTGATGGAGCAGGAGTACCAGCAGATCTACGCGATCGAGGATCCGGCGCTCTTCAAGTCGTTCCCGTCGAATCCGCCGCCGGTGACCGAAAAGGAGCCATGGCGGCGCGATCTCATGAATTGGGGCCGCGTGTTCTACCGCGTGCTGTCATTGAGCGAAAAGGACGTCCGATCCGGGCGCTGCTGGGCGCGCTGCGAATGGAACGTGCGCGGCGGGTCGGAGAATGAATTCGAGTCAAAAAGCGCGCAGCACCTGAAGCGCGTGCTCGAGCTGCCCGGCATCCATCGCGCGTGGCAGCTTCAGCACGCGCCGCATCCGGCGCAGATCGGCCCCGATCCGGTGGGCAAGTACATGTTCATGTACGAGCTCGACGCACCGGAGAACCTCTTCGATCCGAGCCTCGGCGACGAGCGCGTCCCGCTCGCCGCCGGCCAGGAATTCGCCGGCCGCCACTTCACGCGGCTCCTGCTGAAAGCCGAGCCGCGCGGTTAAAGTTCAAGATGGATGCCGGATCGAGTCCGGCATGACGAAGGCTTCGTCATTCCGGCGTACGCCGGAATCCATTTTGACCTTTACTACTGGTACGCCGTCGACGGGATGTTCCCGCAGAACTCCTTCGAGCTCTGCCCCGTGAGCTTGTGCTGGCCGTCGAAGGCGTAGCGGCGCAGGTAGATGCGCTTCCCGCCGGTCTTGCACACCTGGATCTCGTTGCTCGGCGCGCTCGCGTTGTCGAACCACACGGCCGCGGCCGCGAGCTTCTTCGGGTCGCTCGTGTATTCGCCGCCGGGCACCGCGTAGCTGCGGATGTGTCCGGGCGGACTGCCGATGACCATCTTCAGCTTGTCGGCTTTGAGCGCTTCGCGATAGGGCGCTTCGCGTCCGGCGGTCTGCGTCTTCGCCTGCTTGAGTCCCGCGTCGCACCACTTCTCCTTCAACTCCTGCACGCTGCCCGCCCACATGCCGTGCACGATCTTCTGCTCTTCCACGCGCGTGGTCGGCGCGACACCGGCCTTCATCATCTCGTCGTAGGACTCGATGCAGCGCGTGTAATAGGCCGTCTCGTGGCCGCCGGACGCGATCTTCGGCGCGTCCCCCATCGCGAGCTGCGCCCAGCGCTCGAACGAGGCGAGCTTGTCCTGCTGATCGGAGGTGAGCTTCTGCTGCGCCTCGACCGCGGTGACGCCGAACACCGCAGTCACGGCCAGTGCCAGGATGCCTTTCATTCAAGTCTCCCCGGTTGTCGCGCGAGACGATCGTCGCGTTCCGGCATATTAACCAGAGAGGCTGCTACCATCGGCGGAAAACCGTGGTCTGTCCCCGGTTTTTCCGCAGGAGAACATATGGACTCGCAGGCATTCAGCGGCATCAAGGTGCTGGCCGTCGCGCGCGTCGTCGCCGCGCCGTTCGCCGCCTACCAGCTCGCCATGCACGGCGCCGACGTGATCCACGTCGAGCATCCCGAAGGCGGCGATTCCGCGCGCACCTCGGGCACGCTGGACACGCCTTTTCACAGGGCGCAGATGGCGCACAACTTTCTCGCCTACAACGCGAACAAGCGCTCGATGACGCTCGCGATCAACACCGCCGCCGGGCAGGAGGTCTTCCGCAAGATGGCGAAGAGCGCCGACGTCGTCATCGAGAACCTCAAAGGCGGGACGATGGCGCGCTACGGCCTCGGCTACGAGGACCTGAAGAAGATCAATCCGAAGGTCATCTTCTGCTCGGTCACCGGCTACGGCCAGACCGGGCCGAAGAAGAGCGATCCCGCGATCGACGACGTCGTGCAGGCGGTGAGCGGCATGATGAGCATCACCGGCACGCCGGAGACCGGACCGCTGAAAACCGGCTCGACGATCGTCGACTACACGACCGGCTACGCGGCCGCGCTCGCGATCGTCACCGCGCTCTTCCAGAGGAGCCGCTCGGGCGTCGGCCAGGCGATCGACGTGGCGATGATGGAGACGGCGATGACCATGATGGGCGCCGAGGTGCTGCGCGCGATCACGGCGAACGAGACGCCGCCGCTCGTGGGCAACGCCTCCGGCAAGGGCGGCTACGTGCGCAACACCTACCGCTGCAAGGAAGGCTATCTATCGATCGCCGCCGGCGCGCCGTCGAGGCGCGAGCGCTTCTTCAAGGCGGCCGATGCGACCGACATCGTGAAAGACCCGCGCTTCGGCAACGACGCCGACGTCATGAGGAACATCAAGGAATTCGACCAGGAGATCGAGCGCAGGCTCTCGACGAAAACCGCGGCGGAATGGGAAGAGCACCTCAACAAGGCCGGCGTGCCCGCGATGGAAGTGCTCCCGCTGCACCGCGCGGTGCGTCATCCGCAGCTCGAGCATCGCAGGTTCTTCCACGCGTTCGAGGGCGAGAGCGCGAACGGACTGCCGCCGTTCGCGGTGCCTACCGCCCCGTTTCGCCTGTCGGAGACCCCGGCGAAGATCCATTCGCCGCCGCCCCGGCACGGCCAGCACACCGACGAAGTGCTCGCGGAATACGGATTCTCGAAGGAAGAGATTGCGCAGCTGCGCGCCGACAAGGTCGTATGAGCTCGCGGCGCGAATGCATCGACCACTGAACGACTGAAGGGGGTCCCATGAAGCGTTGGCTCGCACTTGCAGCAATCGTTTCGCTGACCGTCGCCGTGACGGGCGCGGTGACCGCGCAGGGCTTTCCGAAGACCGTGCACTACATCCCGCACGAAAAAGTCGACGCCGCGTTCGTGAAGGGCGCGCGCATCATCGAAGAGCCGGGACTCATCGTCATCGCCAACCGCGGGAAGCAGCGCGGCGCGGAGATGCACGACTTCACGAACCACGTCTTCATCATCGTCGACGGCGAGGCGGATTTCATCACCGGCGGCACAATGAAGGATCCGAAACCCACCGCCCCCGGCGAGACGCGCGGCGGGGACATCGAGGGCGGTACGCTCCATCATCTCAAGAAGGGCGACGTGATCACGATCCCGGCGAAAACGCCGCACCAGTGGAAGGACACGTCGAAGACCGGCTCCATCGGCTACTACGCCGTCAACGTCATCAACAAGTAAGGGGTAACGACATGCGCATGAACCGCGTGAAAAAACTCTGGCGCGAAGGCAAACCGGCCGTGGGCGGCTGGCTTTCGATTCCGCACACCTTTCCCGCCGAAGTCCTGGCGCACGCCGGTTTCGACTGGCTGTGCGTCGACATGCAGCACGGCTGCATCGACTACTCCGACGCGGTGACGATGCTGACCGCGATCTCGACGACCAACACCGTGCCGTTCGTGCGCGTGCCGTGGAACGAGCCGGCGATGATCATGAAAGTCCTCGACGCAGGCTCCTACGGCGTCATCGTGCCGATGGTGAGCAACCGCGCCGAAGCCGAGCGCGCGGTGGCGGCGTGCCGCTATCCGCCGAAGGGCATGCGCAGCAACGGCCCGAACCGCGTGCTGCTCTACGCGGGCAGCGATTACCAGAAGTACGCGAACGACGAGGTCGCGTGCATCGCCATGATCGAGACCGCCGAGGGCATCGAAAAACTCGACGAGATCACGTCCACGCCGGGGCTCGACGGCATCTACATCGGTCCGACCGATCTCGCGCTCGCGCTGGGGCTCCCTCCGGTGATGGACAACGACGAGCCGAAGCACGTCGCGACCGTCAACAAGATCCTGGAATCGTGCAAGCGCAACAAGATCGTCCCGGGCATCCACACCGCGAGCTCGAAATTCACGCAGCGCTATCTCGACCAGGGCTTCCAGATGGTCATGCTCGGCACCGATCGCGCGTTCATGTCGAACTTCGCGAAAGCGGAGATCGGGAAGCTGACCGGCTGGACGCCGGCGAATCCCGTTGCCGCTCCGAGCGCTGGTGGCTATTAGGAGACAACAGGTGAACAAGCCCCTCACGCCGTCGGTGACCGAGCGCATCGCCTACCAGAAGCCTCAGCCGCGCGACATGCGGCCGGACATGGTGATTCTCGACGGCATGGCGAAGGAAGACCCGCGCGTCTGGATCCCGATGTCGGAGCATTCGTTCTCGCGTCCGCTCCAGTACAACGTCACGATGGGCCAGTACACGCACGTCCTGCGCGTGACGAAAGCCGGCGTGATCGCGCGCCACCGCCATTCGGGCGGCGTCCATGCCTGGGTGTTCAAGGGCCGCTGGCACTACCTCGAGCACGACTGGGTCGCCGAGGAAGGCAGCTACATCTTCGAGCCGCCGGGCGAGACGCACACGCTCGTCGTGCCGGAGGGCTGCACGGAGATGGTGACGCTCTTCCAGGTGAACGGCAGCCTGATGTACGTCGATCCGCAGGGGCTTTCGACGGGGTACGACGACGTCTTCACGCGCATCGACAAGGCGCGCGCGCATTACAAGAAGGTGGGGCTCGGCGAGGACTACGTGGAGCAGTTCATCCGATAACACCGTAGGGCGGGTGAGCGCGGCGAACCCGCCGCGCGCGGCGGGTTCAGCGTCGCTTCACCCGCCCTACGTTCGTTTCGTCCTAGTCCTTGACGGCGAAGACCCAGATCACCCCGCCCTGCAGCACGTGCGTCGTCGTGCCCGAGGTCTGGTCGAGCCGCGCGATCATCTTCTGCGCGTCCACGCCCCAGCCCGCCTGCACGGCGATGTACTGCACGCCGTCGACCATGTAGGAGACCGGCACCGCGGTGATGCCCGAGTTCGCCTTGAACTCCCACAGCACCTTGCCGCTCTTCGCATCGAACGCGCGGAACATGCGGTCGCTCGAGCCGCCGGCGAAGACGAGCCCGCCGCCGGTGGTGAGCACCGGTCCCCAGTTGATGTGCGGATACTCGAACGTCCACACCTTCTTGCCGGTGTCGAGGTTCCAGGCCTGCAATTCGCCGATGTGCTTCGCGCCGGGACGCTTGAAGACGCGCGTCGCAGCGGCGTCGGTGCCGACGAAGCGTTTGCCCGGCTCGTAGTCGGGGCGCTTGTCGTCGCTCTTCAATGTCGCGCACAGGTTCTCCTGCGCGGGAACGTAGAGGAGCCGCGTCTTCGGGTTCCACGCCGCGGGCGGCCAGTCCTTGCCGCCCCAGTGCGACGGACAGAAGGTCACCGTCTTGCCCATGGCGGGCTTCTTCGACTCGTCCCAGCTCGGCCTTCCCGTCACCGGATCGATCGCCGTGAACACTTCCTGCTTCACGAAGGGCTTGGCGTCGACGAACTTGATCCCATCTGGCTTTCGCTCGAGCAGCCACAGGTAGCCGTTGCGCGCGGGATGAACGAGCCCGGAGATGTTCCGGCCCTTGCGCTTGTAGTCGATCAGGAGCGGCGTCGAGACCTCGTCCCAGTCCCACGACTCGTTCGGCACGTACTGGTGATAGCCGCGCAGCTTGCCGGTATCGATGTCGAGCGCGACGACGGAGGCCGTATACAGGCTGTCGCCCGGGTGCATGTCGCTCACCCACGGTCCCGGATTGCCGGTGCCCCAGTACACGAGATTCAGCTTCGGGTCGTAGTGGCCCGTGATCCACACCGAGCCGCCGCCGGTCTTCCAGTGACCTTCGCCTTTCCACGTCTCGCTGCCGGGCTCGCCCGGGGCGGGAATCGTGTAGCTGCGCCACGCCTCCTTGCCCGTCTCCGCGTCGAGCGCCGCGACGTAGCCGCGGATGCCGAACTCGCCGCCGGAGGTGCCGACCATCACCTTGCCCTTCGCGACGAGCGGCGCGAGCGTGAAGTAATAAGCGCGCTTGTAGTCGTCCACCCTGGTCTCCCAGAGGACCTTGCCCGTGCGCGCGTCGAGCGCGACGACGAACGCGTCGAGCGTCGCCAGGTACACGCGATTGCCGAAGAGCGCGACGCCGCGGTTCGTCGGATGCGACTGGATGATGTCCTCCGGCAGCTCGCGCTTGTAGCGCCAGATGATGTCCCCCGTCTTCGCGTTCAGCGCGAGCACCTGGTTGCCCGGCGTCGAGACGAACATGACGCCGTCGTTCACGAACGGCGGCGCCTGGTGACCTTCGACGGCGCCGGTGGAAAGCGTCCACACGGGTTTGAGCCTCTTCACGTTCGCCGTCGTGATCCTGTCGAGCGGGCTGTAGCCCCACCCCGAGAAATTGCCGCGATAGTGGAGCCAGTTCTCGGGCTCGGGCTTCAGCAGCCGCTCTTCGGTGACGGGTGTATAGCTCGTGATGCCTTGTGCGGCCGCGGGCGCGGCGACGCACGCAACCATCAGCGTCGTCATTCCGGCGAAAGCCGCCCGGGATGACGAAACCCAGCGATGAGGTGTTTTCGCATGCATGTGTGATCCCCCTTCAGGTGATGTCGCTGCCGACGCGTCCGACGAACGCGCCGGCGACAACGAGAGCGCCGCCTTCGATCTTCAGAGGCAGGCGGGGCTGCCGCCGCGTCGCGGGACCGAGCTCGACCCGCGCCTCGTCGCTCGCATCGAACTCGGAAAAGTGACAGGGACACTTCAGGAGCTTCTTCTGCGCGTCCCACGACCAGTCGCTGCAGCCCGCGTGCGTGCAGATCGCCGAGAACGCGAGGTAGCCGTGCGGCGCGTTCGCGCGCGCGGCGTCGGTGAGCTCGTTCGGATCGAGCCGGATCAGCAGCACTTCGTTCAAACGCGACCCGTCGCGCACGACGCCGCTCTCGGCGTGCTGCGCCCACGCGCTCACGTGCGGGCCGCCGAGCGGCACGTCGCCGGGCGCGATGACGGCGCCCTTTTTCGAACCGATGGAATGCACGAAGCGGTCGCCGACCTGCGGGCGCAGGTTCTTCGGATCCGCCTGGGAAAGAGCGATATCCGGCAGCAGCAGCCCGGCGCCGGTGCCGAGCGCTGCTTTCAACACGGTGCGCCGTTCCATGCGACAGCGGGCCATGCCTCTCCCTTGCGATACCAGTGTGCGCGCGTCACGCGCGCCCGCACGAGCGAGCTACCGGCCGGCGGGACTGAACTTCTGTACGCGCCGGCCGCGGTTCTCGCTCACGTATACGTTGCCTTTCGAATCGACCGCGATGCCGTGCGCCTGGTTGAGCTCGCCCGGATAGGCGCCCGGCCGCCCGAAGCTGCCGAGGTTCTTCCCCGTCTCGCGCTCGATCACTTCGATCTGCGAACTGTTCTGGTTGACGACGAACATGAGCCGCTGCGCCTTGTCGGGCGAGAAGTCCACCGCGACCGCCGAGCCGCCGACTTCCTTCGCGACGCCGTCCTCGGGCGGCGTGAGCGGCTTCCACGGCACGGGAATCGTGCGCTTGAGGTTCCCCGTCTTGTCGTAGACGCGCACGCCCGAGCCGCGGCGGTTGCAGACGTAGACGTCGCCGTCGTTCGCGATCGTCATGCAGTGCACGTTCAGCATGTCGTCGATCACCCAGTGGCGCAGGAACCTGCCGCTCGCGTCGAACACCGCGACGCGCCGGTTCGTACCGTTGCCTTCGCCGTCGGAGACGTAGACGTCGCCGTTCGTGCGATCGACGGCGATGCTGGAGGGCATGAAGAACGTCGGCCCGGCGGTGTTGAGGGGCTTCCCCTTCGCCGTGCCGTCGGTCGAATCGAGCTTGCCCTTGATGCCGATCTGGATGAGGAGCTTTTTACCGTCGCGCGTGTACTTCTGCACCATGCCGGACGGGGCGGACGCAACCCAGATGCCGTCCCGGTCGAAATGACACGAGTGGAGCCGCGGATCGAGCACCTTGAGATCGCCCCAGCTCGCCACGACGTTGCCCGCGGGATCGAGCTCGATCAACGGCGGCGCCATGCGCCCGGCGTGGAGGTCGCCGTCCTGCACGTCCTGGCGATTGAGGATCAGCACGTGATCCTTCGCATCGACGCAGTGGCCGCCGAGGCCGCCCAGCACCCAGCGTTCGGGCAGAGGCTTCGGCCAGTTGGGGACGTATTCGTAGCGCGGCGCGCTCTGCGCCTTAACCGGAGGTGCTGCAACGATCGCTAGCATGCCTGCCACAAGAACGAACGCGCTCGCGCTATAGCGACGGCTCTTCATATTGTGGTCTCCCCCTGCCCGCTCGCGGGCCGCGCGAGAGTATCGGCCCCCGGAACGGCATTGTCCATTTGATGGCGCGGTCATAACATGAAGGCGCGGCTTTCTCAGGGGGAGACAACCATGACCGTTCGTCAGGATCCTGCTGCACGTCGCAAGTTTCTCAAGTTCATCGCTGCAAGCCCCGCGGTCGCTGCGTTCGGCGGCGTCGCCGCATACGTGAAGGACGCGTTCCCGCAGGAGATCCGTCAGAGCATCTTCGCGGAGATCACGCGCGACCGTCTGTTCACGCTGCTCGAGAGTCCCGCGGACGCGCTGACCGTCTTCGATTTCGAGGAAACGGCGCGCCGCAAGGTGCAGCCCGGCCACTGGGCGTACATGGCGAGCGGCACCGACGACGACGTCACGCTGCACGCAAACCGCGCGGCCTTCAGGCAGGTGCAGTTGCGGCCGCGGCGGCTCCGCGACGCAACGAAGGTGGACATCAGCACCGAGCTCTTCGGCGAACGCTACGCGAGCCCGGTCTTCACCTGCCCCACCGGCGGCGAGAAATCGTTCCACGAAGACGGCGAAGTCGCCGTCGGGCGCGCCACGAAAGCACGCCGCACGATGCAGATGCTGTCGACCTCGACGTCGATCGGGATCGAGGAAGTCAACGCCGCGCACGGCCAGCCCGTGTGGTACCAGTTCTACGCGCCGAGCTCGTGGAACGCGTGCGTGGCGATGTTGAAGCGCGTGCAGGCAGCCGGCGTCTCCGTGATCGCGCTCACGGTGGACAACACCACCGGGCGCTTCAGCGAGACTTTCCTGCGCACGCGGCCGCGCGATCTGAAGCAATGCGAGGCGTGCCACACCGGCGGCTTCGAAGCGGGCCGCCATCGCCCGATGCTCGAGGGCATCGACATGAAAGGCGTGCGCCGGAGCGATCCCGCGATGGACTGGAAGTTCGTCGAGCGGCTGCGCGGCCACTGGAAAGGCAAGTTCATCGTCAAGGGGATCGACACGCACGAGGACGCGAAGCTCTGCCTCGAGCACGGGCTCGACGGCATCCTCGTCTCCAACCACGGCGGGCGCTCCACCGAGACCGGACGCGGCACGATCGAAGCGTTGCCGGAGGTCGCGCAGGCCGTGGGCGGCAGGATCCCGATCTTTCTCGACGGCGGCGTGCGCCGCGGCACCGACGTCTTCAAGGCGCTCGCGCTCGGCGCGAAGGGCGTCGGCATCGGGCGCCCGATGCTCTGGGGGCTCGGCTCGTTCGGCGAGGCCGGCGTCGACCGGGTCCTCGAGATCCTGCAGGCTGAAGTGAAGCTGGTCATGGGAAACTGCGGCACCCAGAAAGTGACGGACATCAACCGGGCGTACGTCGCAACGCCTCTTTGGAAGAGTTAGGAGAGGGGCGGTGCTCGCCTGAAGGCTCGGGCCTCGCCGCCCCACGAACAGAGGGGAAACCAAGGTTTCCCTCCGTAACCTCCTTTCCTTCGACCGTGTCGGACAGTCGTCCGACACGCTGCTAGGAGAACTTGATGGCAGTACGTATCGGATACCTGTTACCCACCCGCGAGTCGATCATGGAGGGCCGGCCGCAGGCCGAGCCGCTCCTCGGTCTCGCCGAGCGCGCCGAGAAGCTCGGCTACGACTCGGTGTGGGTCGGCGATTCGCTGCTCGCGCGTCCGCGCCACGAGCCGATCACGCTGCTGGCGGGCGTGGCCGGCCGCACGAAGCGCGTGAAGCTCGGCACCGCCGTGCTGCTGCCGGCCATGCGCAATCCGGTGCTGCTCGCGCACGCGGTGGCGACGCTCGACCAGGTGAGCGCCGGCCGCGTCATCCTCGGTTACGGCATCGCGAGCGACGTCCCGAACATTCGCGCGGAATTCCGCTCGGCCGGGGTGCCCTGGGAGAAGCGCGTCGGCACGATGATGGAAGGCGTGAAGCTCTGCAAGGCGCTCTGGACCGGCAAGCCCGTGGACTGGGAAGGCCGCTGGCACGTGGAAAAAGGCGTCATCGGCCCGACGCCGGCGCAGCCCGGCGGCCCGCCCATCTGGGGCGGCGGCTCGGTGCCGGCTGCGCTGGAGCGCGCGGGCAAGTACTTCGACGGCTGGTTCCCCACCGGCCCCGACTCGAAACGCTGGGGCGAGCAGTGGCGCCAGGTGCAGGCGATCGCGCGCGAGGCGGGCCGCAAGCCCGAAGCCGTGACGCCGGCGATCTATCTCACGATCGCCATCGACGAGAACAAGGACAAGGCGGAGAGCCGCATCAACGATTTCCTGGTGGCGTACTACGGCCAGCGTCCGGACATGCTCAAACAACGCCAGGCGTGCTTCGCGGGCTCGGCAGCCGAGCTTACGGACTGGCTGAACGGCTACGTGCAGGAAGGCGCGCGTCATCTCGTGCTGCGCTTCGCCGGAGATCACGAGCGTCAGATGGATACGATTGCGAAGGTGCGGGAGAAGCTGAAGGGATAAACCAAACCGTCATTGCGGGCGCCGACCCGCAATCCATTTTGACGTCAAAATGGATTCTGGCTTTCGCCAGAATGACGACGTCAGGAGACTCGCCAATGTCCTACGATCTGATCATCAAGAACGGCACGGTAATCGACGGTTCGGGGCTGCCCCGTTTCCGCGCGGACGTCGGCGTGAACGCCGGCAAGATCACCACCATCGGCCGCATTCGCGGCAGTAGCGCGAAAGAGGTGATCGACGCGGAAGGCCACGTCGTCACGCCCGGCTTCATCGACGGCCACACGCACATGGACGCGCAGGTCTTCTGGGATCCGTGCGCGACCTCCTCGTGCTACCACGGCATCACGACCGTGGTCATGGGCAACTGCGGCTTCACGCTCGCGCCCTGCGCGGAGAAGGACAAGCACCTCGTCGTGCGCAACCTCCAGCGCGCGGAAGACATCCCGCCCGCGGCGATGGAAGCCGGGATCAAGTGGACGTGGGAGACCTATCCCGAGTACCTCGAAGCCCTCGAGAAGCTCCCGAAGGGCATCAACTATTCGGGTTACGTCGGGCATTCCGCGATCCGCACGTTCGTCATGGGCGAGCGCGCGTTCGACGGCCCCGCGACCGAGGACGATCTCAAGAAGATGGAGCACTGCGTCCGCGAATCGATCAAGGCCGGCGCGATGGGCTTCACGTCGTCGCGCTCGCCGAGCCACGAGACGCCGGACGGCCGTCCGGTCGCGAGCCGCGTCGCGCCGTGGAGCGAAGTGCGGCGGCTCGTGAACGTGATGGGCGAATTGAACGCCGGCATCTTCGAGAACGCCGGCGAAGGCGTCGACCGCCACGACGGCGATCCGGGCGTGCGCGAATGGCACGAGCGGCTGCGCGATCTCGCGGTCGAATCGGGGCGGCCGATCACGTTCGGCGTCTTCAGCCGGCGCGGCGTCGAAGGCACGTGGAAGAAGTACCTCGATCTCCTGGATGAGACCGCCGCGCACGGCGGGCGCATGTTCGCGCAGGCGCACAGCCGATCGCTCTCCGCGCTGCTCTCGTTCAAGACGCAGATGCCGTTCGACCGGCTGCCGGTGTGGAGCGACATCCGCAAGCTGCCCCTGGGCCAGCAGATCCGGAAGCTGCGCGATCCGGCGCTGCGCCCGAAGCTGATCGAGGCGTCCGAAGAGCGCGACACCCGCAGGGCGCTCGGCACGGAGGCCCGTCCGTCCGATTACGAGTGGCTGCTCGTCTTCGACACGGTCGAGGGGCCGCACAAGACCGTTGCGCAGGTCGCGCGCGAGCGCAACCAGCACCCGGCGGAGACGATGATCGAGCTCGCGCTCGCGAAGAATCTCGATTGCTTCTTCCTGATGCCGGTCGCCAACGAGGACCAGGACATCGCGCTGCAAATCATGAAGCATCCGCGCACGGTCACGACGTTCTCCGACTCCGGCGCGCACGTGACACAGCTCATGGATTCGTCGCTCCAGACGCATCTGCTCTATCACTGGGTGCGTACGAAGCAGGCCTTCACGCTCGAGCAGGCGGTGCGAATGCTGACCTCGGTGCCTTCGACGCTGTGGGGCTTCCACGACCGCGGGCTCATCCGCGAAGGCATGGCGGCCGACATGGTCGTCTTCGATCCCGACACGATCATGGCGGAGATGCCGGAAGTCGTGGACGATCTTCCGGCCGGCGCGCGGCGGCTCGTGCAGCGCACGCGCGGGGTCGCGGCAACCGTCGTCAACGGTCAGACGCTGCTGAGGAACGGCAAGCACACCGGCGCGCTGCCGGGGCAGCTGCTGCGCGGACCGCTCGGGCGCCGCGGATGAGGAAGGCGCACGCAGCATTCGCGGCGATCGCCGTGGCGGTCGCCGCGTTCTCCGCGCACGCCGAATATCCCGAGAAACCGATCCGGTTGATCCTCGGCACCGGCGCCGGGGGAGCGCCGGACATCACCGCGCGCATCTTCTCGTCCAAGCTGGGGGAGATCCTCGGGCAGCAGATCGTCGTCGACAACCGGCCCGGCGCCGGCGGCCTGATCGGCATGGAAGCGGTCGCGCGCTCGGCGCCTGACGGGTACACGCTCTACAACTGCGCGGTGAGCCAGGCGATCCGCCCGGCCATGCACGCGAAGCTTCCGTTCGACGTGGTTCGCGATTTCACGCGCATCTCGCTCTACGGCGCGGTGCCGAACGTGCTCGTCGTGCACCCTTCGGTGCCGGTGAAGACGCTGAAGGAATTCGTGGCCTACGCGCGCGCGAATCCCGGGAAGATGCGTTACGGTTCTTCGGGCGTGGGGCTTTCTCCGCACCTCACGATGGAGTACTTCAAGACACTGACGAAGATCGACATTCTGCACGTGCCCTACAAGACCGGACAGCAGGCCGTGACCGAGGTCGTCTCGGGCGAGGTCCACGCGCAGTTCAACAACCTTCCCACCCAGCTCGTGAACATCAAGGCCGGCAAGATAAGGCCGATCGCGATGACGTCGCTCAAGCGCCACGAGTCGCTGCCCAACGTGCCGACGTTCGACGAGTCGGGCTACCCGGGTTTCGAGATCACCGTGTGGTACGCGCTCTGCGGCCCCGCGAAGATGCCGGCGGCCATCACGACGAAGCTTTCGACCTCGGTCGCGAAAGCGCTCGCGGCGCCGGACCTCCGGCAACGCTACCTGGAACAGGGCGTCGAGCCGCGGGACTGGAACGGCGAGAAGTTCGACGCGTTCTACAAGTCCGAGCTCGCGCGATGGACGAAGGTGGCGAGGGATGCGGGTATCAAACCCGAGTAACGGCCGTCATCCTGGCGAAAGCCAGGATCCATTTTGAATTTCAAGGTCAAGGTGGATTCTGGCTTACGCCAGAATGACGGACTCTAGTACACGGTCCTCTTCATATCCCCACTCACCTCCACCGGCTTCGCATCGATCAGGATGAACGCGAAGACCGCCGGCACGGCCCCCTTGTTGAGCCACGTGTGCATCGTGCCGCGCTGGACGACGACGTCGCCGGCCTTGAGGTGCACCACCTCGTTCCCCTCGAGCTCCATGTCGATCTCGCCCGAGAGCAGGATGGCGTAGTCGACCGTCTCGGTGCGGTGCGGGAACGGTCCGTGCCCGGGCGCGAACGACGTGATGCGGCACGTCGTGCCCTGGCCGCTGCCGACGTAATTGTGGCGCACGACGAAGCCTTTCCTCTGCGCCGCTTCGGCTTCGCGCGAGTTGTCCACCGGCATGACATCCGTCGACCAGATCTCGCAGCCCGTGATGTCGGAGCCCGCGCGCCGCGGCACCGCGCTCAGCACTTCGTCGCTCGCAACGACGGCCTTGCCGTTAGCGTCGTGGCCGGTGACGACTCTTCTTACTTGCAGTGGCATGAACGTTCCTCCATTTGGCTAGGTACGCTTGGTCCGCTTCGGGGTCGGAGTACTATGGTCCGCTTCGGGGTCGGAGTACTAAGACGCCGCATGCAGCACATGCCCGCGTCTTAGTACTCCGACCCCGAAGCTACTCCGACCCCGAAGCTACATCTCCTCCATTATCCGCAGCGTCCCTTCGAACGACCACACGCGGCGGATGTCGATCACGTCGTACTGGCGCGCGAGGTCGGGCGGGAATTTGCTGTAGGGCGCGAGCATCGTCGAGATGCGGCGCACCGCTTCGTCGATCTCGCGGATGCCGCTCGAGCGGTGGATGAAGACGTTTTCGAGCGTGCCGTCGCTGCGGATGGAGACCGTGACGATCGGGTTTTCGCGCGAAGCCCATCCGGCGGAGGCGCGGTAGTTGAGCGGGCCGTTGCGCTCGATCTTTCCACGCCAGCTCTCGACGTACATGCGCAGCGACACGTCGCGCTCGACGCCGAAGATCGAGCGCCGGCGCAGCTCCGCGCCCGGCGGCGGCGCGGGTGGGCGCAGGAGCTCGTCGCGCGCGCCGGGGGTTCGCAGCTGGTCGATCGCCTTCGCGGCGAGGTCCTTGCCGGAGAGCGCACCCGGCGCGAGCCCGGGCGAGGGCTTGAGCGCGAGCCGCTCGCCGTCGCGCTTCGCCGCTTCCGCCGCCGCGCGATCGGCAGCTTCTTTCGCGCGCGCCGTTTCCTCGGCGAGCCGCTTGTCCTCCAGCTCCTTCTTGCGCGCAGCCGCCTGCCGCGCTGCTTCCTCGGCGCGGCGGAGCGCTTCCGATTCGATTGCGAGCCGCCGCGCCTCTTCCTGCTTCTTCAACTCCGCGAGCTTCGCCTCTTCCTGCTTCTTCACCTCCGCGAGCCGCGCGTCCTCCTGTTTCTTCTGCTCCGCGAGCTTCGCTTCCTCCTCCTTCCGCGCCTGCTCGACCTTCCTCGCCTCCTCGAGCTTCTTCGCCTCGACCTCCTTCTGGGCGGCGGCGACGCGGCTCCGCTCGAGCGCCTCCGCCTCCTGGCGCGCTTTCTCTTCCGCGACCTTGCGCGCCTCGGTCGCTTCGGCCTCGCGCCGCGCTTCCTCCTGCTTCTTCGCTTCGAGCTCCTTCTGGCGGAGCGCCGCGCGCTGCTTCGCCTCTTCCTCCGCGCGCTGGCGGGCCTCTTCGGCGCGCTTGCGCTCCGCGTCCTCCGCGACCTGCGACGGCGGCTCCTCGGCCTGTTTCTTCGCCGCGCTGTCGGGGGCGGCCTGGGGCGCCGGCTCGATCACTTTGGGCGGAGGCACCTTGAACGTGTCCTCCTGCGGCTCGCTCTGCGCGAGGATCGGCGGCTTGGGCTCGGGACGGATCGCCGGCTGCGGCGCGCGGGCCTTCGCCGCGGGCGCCTTCGCGCGCGCCTGCCGCCGCGGCGCGGACAGCGGCGGCGCGGGCGCGGGCGGCTCGGCTTTCGAGATGCGTGCGGTGAGCGACGTATCGGAGCGCAACGCGACCGGCTCCGAAGCGGGCTCGGGCTCGGGTGCGCGCGGGATCTCGACGATGCGCACCGTGAGCGGCGGCGGCGGCGCCTGCACGCGCCGGTCGAGCCACGGCCACTTGAGCCCCGGCAGCCCCAACCCGGCGGCGCCGAACTGCAGCATGAGGATGAGACCGTGGATCCACAGCGACAGCGCGACCGCAAAAGCGAAGCGCTCGCGATAGCGAGGTGGATCGAGGATGCTCCAGGCCGGCACGGCGAGGCAGGGGCGCGCCCCTTAGTTCTCCAGCTTGATGTTCGCGGTCTTGATCAGCTTCGCGTAGCGCACGAGATCGGTCTTGATCAGCGCCGCGAACTGCTGGGGGCCGTTCACGAACGGATCGGCGCCCATCTCCACGAACTTCTCCGAAACGTCGGGCATGCGCAGGATACGGGCGATCTCCGCCGCGAGCTTGTCGATGATCGGCTTCGGCGTCTTCACCGGCGCGAGCACGCCCTGCCAGGACTTCGCCTCGTAGCCGGGCAGCCCGCCCTGCGCGAACGTCGGCACGTCGGGCAGCGATTTCAGCCGGTGCTCGCCGGAGATCGCGATCGCGCGAAGCTTCCCCGCCTTGACGAACGGCGTGAGCGGCAGCGCGTTGTTCATGAAGAGCTGGATGTTGCCGGCGATGAGATCCGTCACGCCCGGCCCGGCGCCTTTGTACGGCACGTGCTGCATCTTGATCCCGGCCATCATGCTGAAGAGCTCGATGGCGAGGTGATTGGTCGTGCCGCTGCCGGAGGTGCCGTAGTTCAACTGCCCCGGCTTCGACCTGGCGAGCGCGATGAACTGCTGGAGCGTCGTCGCGGGGAGCGTGGGATTCACCACCATCAGGATCTCGGTGGCGACCGTCGTGGTGACGGGCGCGAAGTCCTTCACCGCGTCGTACGGCGTCGCGAAGAGGCTCGGATTGATGACGTGCGTCGTCGTCACGTGGAGCACCGTGTAGCCGTCCGGCGCGGAGCGCACCATCGCCTCGGAGCCGATGATGGTGTTGCCGCCGCCGCGGTTGTCCACCACGACCTGCTGGCCCCAGCTCTCGGTCAACTTCTGGCCCAGGAGGCGCGCGACGATCGTCGTGCTGCCGCCGGGCACGAACGGCACGATCCAGCGGATCGGCTTCACCGGGTACGCGTCCTGCGCGAGGACGACACCCGGCCACGCAGCAAGCGCAAGCGCCGCGTAACGCAACAGGATTCCGGAAAAGCGCGCATTGCGCGTCATGAACGCTCCCTTGCACCGCACCGCATATCGAGCCGCAGTCATACCACGCATTGGACCAGCGCGCTCGGATTGACTGCGGCGACCCGATTCGGGACACTCAGCCCCTATCCCCTTGAAGTGTCCAAGCCGTGAACGCACCTGCCACCCCCCTCGCCTCCGCCCGCTCGCCCATCGACCTCGCCCGCGAGCTCGCCCCGCTGATACGGGAGAACGCCGACGAGATCGAAAAGAACCGCGAGCTGCCGCGGCCCGTCTTCGAAGCGATCGCCGATGCCGGCCTGTTCCACATGGCGGTCCCCAAAGCGATCGGCGGTCTCGAAGTCGATTACCCCACCTACATTCGCGCGATCGAAGAGCTCGGCAAGGCCGATGCGAGCACCGCGTGGGCCGTGAACCAGGGCGCGACCTTCGGCACCTTCGCCGCACGCATGGACGAGAAAGCGGCGCGCGAGATCTGGATCGACACGCCGCGCGCGGTCGTCTCGAACACGCCCGCGCCGACCGCCAAGGCGATCGCCGTACCGGGCGGTTACCGCGTCACCGCCAACCAGCCCTTCAGCACGGGCTGCCGCCATTCATCCTGGGTCGCGCCGCAGGCGGCCGTCACCGAGAACGGCGAAGTGCGGCTGAAGCCCGACGGCAAGCCGGACGTGCGCTACTTCATCGTCCCGAAATCGCAGGCGGAGCTCCTCGACACGTGGCACACGCGCGGCATGCGCGGCACCGGCACGCACAACTTCGTCGTGAACGACGTCTTCGTGCCGGAAGAGCGCTCGATCGCGCCGCGCGGCGCGCCGGCCTTGCGCGGCGGCGCACGCTACAAGATGCCGCACACGCTGGGATTCGCCGGCGGCGACGCCGCGGTCGCGTGCGGTCTCGCGCGCAGCTGCCTCGAAGCGTTCTACGACCACGCGGGCAAGAACACACAGCGTTACGCGAAGGGGCTGCTGCGCGAGGAGGCGATCGTCCAGTACACGATCGGACAGGCCGAATCGTGGCTGCGCTCGGGCCGCGCGTTCCTGATGGAATCCGCGCAGGAGATGTGGGAGGCCGCGAGCGCCGGCGAGATCACGATGGAGCACCGCGCCGCGCTCCGCGCTTCGACCACGCACGCCATACGGCTCGCCGCGCAGGTGATCGAGTCGGTCTACACGCTCGCCGGCGCGTCCGCCATCTTCGACGGGCGCCTCATCCAGCGTCACTTCCAGGACATCCACGTCATCACGCAGCACGTTCAGGGGCGCCTCGGCAACTACGAGGTGGTCGGGCGCGTGTGGCTGGGGTTGCCGGTCGACGAGATGCGGCTGTAACGTAGGGCACGTGCATTGCCCGTAGGCGGGTGTCAACCCGCCGG
>JADMIO011538826.1_pt1 | contig 21426 bp, 14 predicted proteins | sample 8958161 | NCBI WGS metagenome assembly JADMIO01 (sample SAMN16585339, study PRJNA669376) | soil metagenome | isolation source: Crop rotation soil | place: USA: Cullars Rotation, Alabama | collected 2011
CCGCCACAATGGGGTTGCAATGAATGCATCCTGAGGCGGGGGTTCGAAATGACAGGAGCTGGAGGCGGCCGCGTCTGGCGATGCTGAGGCGCATGGCCGGGCGAAACCAGGGAGCGCCGGCAAAATGCAACGGCCCTAACCGGTGTGGAGCTACTTCTGTGACTCGGCCTCTTTGGCCTCCTCGATCGCCAGCTCGATGAAGAGCGCGGACGACCAGCCAAAGGTCGAGGCGGCCTTGGGCGGGCCTTCGCCGGTCTCCGGCTGGTAATACTCAAAGATGTCTTTGTCGCCCAGCATCATGGCCAGCGTGCGGCGGCGCAGCTCGGCGGCCTCGGCCGGGTAGCCGGTGCGCCTTAGCCCCTCGATCAGCAGATAGTTGACGTTGACCCAGGTCGGCCCGCGCCACATCATTTGCGAGTCGTACTTGGGATCGTCGAGCGCCACGGTGGGCACGGGGTAGCGCGGCCAGAAGCTGCGCTCGTCGGTCAGGTGCGCTACCAGCCGATCGGCAACGGCGCGCGGGAGGCGGCCGGTGAGCAGTGGGAACAGGTTGAACGGTGTGCGCACGTTCACCCGCGCGCGCTGCGGCGGGCGGCTGGCCCAGAACAGGCCGGCGGCTTCATCCCACATCTGCGCCTGCATCCGCTCGGCCAGCGCCTGAGCCTGGGCCTCCCAGCGGGCCGCTTCATCAGGCAGGCCGATGGCGGCGGCCATCCAGCCCAGCGCCTCTTCTTGTAAGCACAAGTAGGTATTCAGGTCGGGCGCTTCCACTGGCATGCCGTCGTCCCACAGGGGGCTGTCGTCCAGCCCGGACGAGAAGGGGTGCTGATACTCGCACAGGCCGTTGTGGTCGGTGTCGTTCTGGTTGAACCACCAATCGTTCCAGCGGACCACGGGCTCGTAGATCTCATCCAGAAACTCGCGGTCGCCGTCGGCCTGATAGAGCTTCCAGGCGGCCCAGGCCAGCAGCGGTGGCTTGGTCACATCGGCTTCGACGGGCAGCAGCAGCCGCGTGACCGTGCCCTCGTCGTGAATGGCGTCGGGGATCATGCCGTCGGCGCGCTGGTGGTCGAGCACGATGCGGATCTGATCCTTGGCCAAATTCATCTCGACGTGGCGGTAGGCCAGGGCGTGAAAGTAGGCGTCCCACTGCCACACGCCCACGTAGTGCAGCTTGCTGGGCGTCATGGCCTCGCGCGTGGTGTAGAAGCGGGTGGAGATCAGCCCGGCGCGCATGATCCACCAGGCGTAGTAGTACTGCGCCCGCAGCGGTGCGCTGACCGGCGGGGCAGCGGCGAACCACTTGTGCCAGCGCTCGGCGGACGCGTCGAGCACGGATTGCGGCGGCGGCACCCAGCGGTTGAAGCCGAGGCGCGGGGTGATGTTGAGGAGCATGGCGCACGTGCCGTCGCTCGCGCCGAAGCCCAGCCGCACGGTCTGCGAGGTGCCGCTGCCGGTCATCTCGTTGCGCAGCAGGGGCGCATTGGTGGTGTAGGCGACGTTGCGGCGGATGTCGCCAGTCAGCCGCAAGATGCCGCCGCGCCGGTCGGTTTCGGCCCGATCGAGGTTGGCGCGGAAGGTGAGGCCGCAGGCGGCGGGCGGCAGCGCCACCAGCAGCGTTTCGGTATCCACAAACGCAATGGTGAAGTCGCCCACGGCGGTGGCCACGTCGATGCGGTGGGCGTAAGTGGTCACCGTGATCGGCAGCGGCTGGCCGGCGGCATCGGTGAACTCCCAGGCGTCGATCAGCGGCGGACGCTCGCGGTAGGCTGAGAGGCGCGGCTCTTGCTTGAGCCAGCGCTCGGCCAGGCGCACGTTGAGCTGGTTGTTCTTACGAAACACCATCAGCCGCGCGCCGCGCTCGCTGAAGGGCACGTGGTGCAGGTCGATCCGGTTCTTGAGCAGCGCCAAATACGGCGAGTCGAAATCCCGCAGCATCCTGGCTCCCTTCCGGTAGTGGGGTTGCTGGCTTAATCCTATCTTTACCGCGGCCGTGGGGCAACTGAGGGGCCGGCTCTGGTTGGCGGTTATAGGCGCGCCCGGCGGGGTCCAACTCCGCTTGGCGGTGGTTGGCGGTGGGCGGTGCGGTCCGCCTCCCGTTGGCGGTGGTAGCTGTGGCCGGCGGTCGTGTCCCGCCCGGCGACTGAAGTCGCGGCTACCCAAAACCAAGCCCGCCTCCGCGGGCTGGGAAGTGGGTGTAGTTACTGGCGGCAGGTAGTTTTGCGCTCGCTGCGCTCGCGGATTTCTGCCGACTGCCCTGCGAAGTGTGCTTTCTGCTTTCTGTCGAAGCCTCCTGCCGACTGCCTACTGGCCTTTCAGTCTTCTTTTCTAACCATACAACCTTGCGGCGTGGCACAAATCTGGCATACTCCGGCTTCATGCGCCGCGTCCCTGGCGCGGTCGTGCTGGCCGCGCTGCTCCTGCTGCTTCTCAACCTGCCCGCCGTCGCGCTCAAGGCCACCGCCGCTGAGGAGGTCTTTGTGCTCGACGTGCGCGGCGATCAGGCGTTGGTGCTGCGCCTGCCGTCGCGGGCGTTGGCTGTGCGGTCACCCGGCCGGCTGGACGACCTGGGCCTGACGGCCGTGAGCGCGCGCTGGCTGCCGGACGGCACAATCGCCGCGGTGAGTGCGGACCTGGCGCTGTGGCGCATTGATGCGCAGGGGCTGCACAGTTGGCTGCCGGTAGGCAGCGCCAACGCGCCGCTGTTCGTCAGCCCGGATGGGCAGCGGCTAGCCTACCTCAAGCCGCTCGACCTGGTGCCCGGCGACGATGAGCCGCTGACCAACGCCGTGGCCGTGCTCAATTTGCAGACCAACGCCGAGACGGTGCTGTTCTCGCTGCCGGGCCAGACGCCGCGCTTGTACGGCTGGGCGGGCGACCGGCTGCTGCTGGAGGTACCGACCTGGCAGGCCGCTAGCGGCGACGCACCCGCGCGCCCGGCTGACCAGATGGTGCTGGCGACGCTGGCGACCGATGCCCCCGGCCGGCCGCAGGCCTTGGCCGCACTGCCGCCGCTGGCCGCCGGCGCACGCTACCCGCAGACCTCGTTCGATCAGCATTATCTGGCCTACGCCAGTGACGCGGGCACGGTGCTGGCCGACCTGACCACCGATGACTACGGTGTCTTCGTCGGGCGGGCCGACCCACTGTGGAGCGAGACCGGGCTGACGGTGATGCAGGCCGACGCGCGCAAGACGCTGACCTGGGCGGCGGCCGACCTCGCGCCGGCGCGCGCGCTGAGCGGCGTGGCCGCGCTGCCGGCCGTGACGCCAGCGATGGACTTCGAAGTCACCGGCCCAAACGCGCCGGCGAGCGTGTTCCTCTACCGGCCGGTCAAGGCCAGCACCCGCATCTCGGCTTACTACGACCTCAACCGCAACGTCGGGCAGATCGCCGACTGGCTGGGCTGGGTCGGCGGCACCTGGATATACGGCCGCGCGTACGACCAGCACAGCGGCGTGGACTACGACGGCGTCACCGGCGACTCGGTCTACGCCTCCGCGCTCGGCCACGTGCTGGCTGTGCACCTCGACTGCGCCAACACCTATCCCAACGGCCCCGGCTCGTTCGGCAGCTACGTGATGGTGGATCACGGTCCGCAGGGCGACGGCGCGAGCTACAAGACGCTGTACGGCCATTTGAAATGCGACGGCTACTTCATCACCGAGGGCGTGGACGTGGTGAGCCTGCCGCTGCAAGTGGCGCAGATGGGCAACACCGGCTACAGCACCGGCGATCACACGCACTTGCAAACCTACCGCAACGGCACGGCCATCGACCCGTATGACTGGCACATCATCAGCGACGACCCGCCCACCGCGCCGGTGAGCACGGTTGGCGACCTGCAAGGGCTGGTGCGCGACGGCAACGGCCAGCCGGCCATGGGCGTGAAGGTCAAGCTCTTCAACAACGGCGCGTACCGCACGGCCGTCACCAGCGGCGATGGCACATACTTCTTTGCCGAACTCAAAGTCGGCGCGGCCAGCCTCACGGCAGTGCAGGAGGCGCGGTGGGGGCAGGTGGCTACCAGCGTGGTCGGCGGGCAACTGGTGACCGCGCCCGACCTGTCACTCAATCAATGCGCGGGCACGATCTCCGGCGCGGATGGGTGCCCGGTGCGCGACTTCGACGCCGCGGCATACGTCGCCGACGTGACCGTGCCAGACGAGTCGGTCTGGCCGCTGAACCAGCCGCTGGTGAAGACCTGGCGCATGCTCAACACCGGCACCACCGTGTGGGGTGACGGCTACGCGCTGGCCTTCGTCGGCGGCGACCAGGGCGGCAACCCGTTGGCCATCCCCGTGCCCGCCACCGGCCCCGGCGCGCAGGTAGACCTGAGCACGGCGCTGATGACGCCGGCCGACTACGGCCAACGGCGCGGTTACTGGCGCATGCGCAGCGCGGAGGGCGTGTACTTTGGCCCGCTGATCTGGGTGCAGGTAAACACGGCGGTTGGTGCCGTGGCGAGTCTTGACCCCACCGTTTTCGCCGCCGCCGGCGAAAAGCCCGACCGCTATGCCGCCGAGGCTGCCAGCGCCTCGCCCGCCGCGGCGCCGACCTGCACGGTGCAGGGCCTACCGGGCAACGCGGCTGGGCCGGCCGTGGCGGTTAGCTGGAGCGGCAGCGGCGGCACGGGCGCGCTGACCTACGAGGTGCAGTTCCTCGACTCGGGGCGCGGTCCGTGGCGCTTGTGGCTGGGCGGTACCGCGGCGACCGCCGGCACGTTCGCCGGACAATTGGGCCACACCTATGCCTTCCGCTGCCGCGCCACGGACGCCGCCAGCGCGGTGGGTGCGTACCCGAACAGCGGCGACACGAGCACGCTGCTGGGCAGCCAGATCGGCCAGCCCGACCTGCACGTGGTGGACCTGACCGCGGCGCCCAACCCAGCGGGCGGCTTGTGGGCGCGCTTCACCATCCAGAACGAAGGCGCCGACACGCAGCGCGGTTTCTACGCGGACCTGTATCTTGGCCACATCCCCACCGGCCCGGGTGATACGACCGGCAGCGTGCAGCTGTGGGTCAACGAGCCGCTGGCCGCCGGCGCGACGCGCACGCTGGAGGCGCAAGTGACGACCACCGGCGGCCAGGGCAACGTGACGCTCTACGCCCAGGTGGACTCGACCGGCGTGATCGCCGAGAGCGACGAGGGCGACAACATCTGGGGCAGCGGCGTCACGCAGTGCCTCGCGGCCGAGGACGCCTACGAAGACGACAACTGGGCCGCGCAGGCGCCGTTCTATCCGTTCGGCGTCGCCCAGGCGCGCAACTTTGGCGGCCCGGGCGACGAGGACTGGGTGTTCGTGGGCTTGCAGTCCAATCACTTCTACTCGGCGGCCACGAGCAACCTCAGCCCGGGCGTGGACACGCGCCTGCGCCTGCTGGCCGCCGACGGCGCGAGCGTGGTGACGTCGAACGACGATGTCAGCCCGACCTCGCTGGCCTCGGCCTTCAACTTCGTGCCGCCCACCAGTGGCACCTACTACCTGGCGGTGAACAACTGGAACCCGGCCACCGGCGGGTGCAGCGCGAGCTATACCCTCACCCTGACCGACCTCGGGCCCGGCTTCCGCGTCATCCTGCCCCTGATTCAGCGCTAAATACGCGCCAATCGAACCATACTCCGCCCTCGGGAGTGATACAGTCACTGCCACCGGCATCCCAGCCGCTCACTAGGAGTGACATGCCTCTGACTCGTCGTCTCAACTTGATCGTTGGCCTTGCTCTACTCTTGGCCGCCTGCGCCCCGGCGGCGGCGGCGCCCACAGAAATTCCAACCGTTGTGCCGTCCGATGCGACGCAACCTGCGCCCACCGCAACCGCCGCGCCAAGCGCTGCACCGACGGACGCCGCGCCGGCCGTGTTCCCCACCGCCATCGCGGGGGAGCCGATACCGTGCAACGCGCACGATCTAGTGTACGACCCGCAGCTTAAGCTGGTGCTGCTGGTGAACTGCGCGCTGGAGTCAGAAGCGTTCGTGCCGGGGCCGATGAAGCTGTGGGGCTGGGACGGCGCGGTCTGGCGGCTGGTGGATGATACCGGCCCGTCGGTGCGCGGGCTGGCAGGCGCGGCCTATGACACCAAGCGCAACCAGCTCGTCATCGCCGGCGGTCGGTCGCGCACGGAGGACTTTGCCGACATGTGGTCGTGGGACGGCCAGACCTGGACGGCGCTGGGCGGCCCGCCGGGTGAGATCAGCAATCACTTCTCGATGGTCTACGACCCCACGCGCGACCGCATCGTGATGTACGGCGGGCAGAACCTGCAAGAGCAGCCGCGCAGCGATACCTGGGAGTGGGCACCCGAGACTGACACTTGGGAGCGGGTGGCGCGCACCGGCCCGCGGCTGAACGAGCACTACGCCCTGACCTACGACGCCGCCAACGGGCGTGTGCTGCTCTTCGGCGACGGGCCTAACGAGCTATGGGCGTGGACCGGCGCCTCGCCGTGGGTGCGCGTGCCCAATGCCGGCGGCGCGCAGGCCGGCCCGTTTGAGCGCGCCGGCGCGCGCATGGCCTATGACCCGGCGACCAACCGGGTAGTGTTGTTCGGCGGCTACGTGTACGGCGCGAACGGTCACGCGCTGGCCGACACCTGGCTGTGGGACGGCGAGCGCTGGACGGAGTACACCGGCCCCGCGCCGCAAGCGCGCAGCCACCACGCCATGGCCTACGACCCCGAGCGCCAGGTGATCGTGCTCTACGGCGGCTACGGCGGCGACGTGCTGATCCTGGACGACACATGGGAGTGGGACGGCGCGGCCTGGCACTGCGTGGCGCGCTGCGCGGAGTAGGTAGGGCGACTGCACCCATAGCAAGTGCGGTTAGCTATAACTTTGAGATTTCTCACCCCCTTACAGTTGCGGCGTGGATGGCCTGCCTGTTGGGGGGGTCGAAATGACAATATTAAGGGCAGGAGGCGTCGCGCATGGTTGAGGCGCAAAGTCGTGCGCTGCGCGGAGTAGGCGGCTAGCGGCGCGGCGGCTTTGCCCGTAAAATGCCGTCGACGCCCGCAGGCCCACCGGCCTGGCGACAACCTACTCACGCATAGCGCGGCCCGCGCATACCGCTCCGGCCCAGGGAGGCTAGCCATGTTCGACGAAGATCATTCATCCATGCAGGCCGAGATGGACGTTGACTATCGGCCGTTGTGGAAGCAGACCAAGGCCAAGCACGACAACACCCTCAAGGCCAAGAAGATCACGTTCAGCCAGTCCTTGGGGCCGCAGCTCGACAAGCTGTCGGCCGCCGAAGCGGCTTTGCACGCCAAGGGCAAGACCAAGCTCAAGTCGCTCAAGCTGACCGTGGACGAGCAGAACGAGACCAACCCCGCCAAGCGTAAGGCCATCCGCGCCCGGATTATTGCCAACGACAAGAGTAATCAGTCGGTCTACAAGGGCCTGCTGAAGGCAATGTTCGACAGCTGCAAGTCTGTGCGGACCATCGCGGAGAGTTACAAACTGAAGCTCAAGGGCCTGGGCGATCCGGCGGAGAAGGATCTGGTCGGCGTGCTGAACAAGATCATCGCCGAGACGGAGAAGCAGGAGAAGGACACGCAGGCGCTGCAAACGAAGTTCAAGGATAACATCTCGAAGCCCGGCCGCTTCGACAGCCTCAAGTAACCGGCTAGCTTGCTCGAAACAAAAACGGGCCGAGGCGCCAAGCGCCTCGGCCCGTTTGCGTTGCGGCTAGACGCCGACGACCGGCGGCGCGCTGACCTGCAGGCCCTGCCGTGCCTCGTGCAGCGCGTGCAGCGCCAGCAGGATGTACTCGCGTCGCTCGGCGCCGTCCTCGCCCAGGCGCAGCACGCACTCACGCAGCACTGCCTGGCCGGTGGCTGAGTAGCCGTCTAGCGGCATCTGCTCGATGAGCGCCTTAAGCTGCGCCGCGCCCGCCGCCAGGTTATCGCGCGCAAAGGTGTCGGCGCAGGTGCGCCAGGCCTCGCGCAAATCCAGCGCGTCGGTGTGCAGCACATGGGCGCGGTCCAGCGGGCGCTGAAGCGCGCTCATGGCCTGGGCCAGCCCGGTGCCGGTGTCGCGCAGCGTGCCGCGCCACAGGGCAATAAAGTACTGCTCGTCGCCCAGCAGCCGCGCCAGGCTGAGGGCCAGCTCGTGCCGCGCGCTGGGGTCGTAGCGCGAGTGCAGGAACTCCAGCAGCGCCGGCACGGCCGCATCAATGCCCAGCTTGCCCAGCGCCGAAGCGTAGGCCATGCGCAGGCCGTGGTCGCGCTCGTTGTGAAAGCGCTCCAGCAGCATCCCCGCCGATTCGGCGTCGTCGAGCGTGCCCAGGGCGCGGGCGCTGTGCGCCTGGACTGACCGGTAGCGCGAGGTCATGGCGGCTTGCAGGGCCGGCAGCGCGCGCGGGTCGCCCACGCGGCCCAGCGCCCAGGCGGCAATGGTGCTGAGGGCCGGCTCCTCACCGTTGAGCATCTCGGTCAGCGCGGTAATCGTGCGCGCGTCGGCGGGCATGCGGGCCAGCGCCAGCACCGCCTCAAAGCGCACGTTGAAGCGCGGGTCATTCAACGCCTCGAGCAATTCTTCCACGGTCAGGCGGCTCTTGGCCTGGCCGAGGCGCTCGGTAACGCTGACCGTGGCGCGCTCGTCGCGCGCGCGGCCATAGCGGATGAGGGACTCGGCGGCCATCAGCGGGTTGCCGTGGATGAAGAACCCGGCGAACTCGCTGACGCTGAACTGGCTGTCGGTGCGGATGGCCTGAATCAGCACCACGGCGATGGCCGGCAGCACCAGGCCGAGCACAAAGAGCAGCGTGTACGGGTCGATGGTGAAGATCCAAAACTGGCCGTGCATGCCGGCTGTCAGGTCGAGCAGGCGGCCGCCGAGGAGCGTACTCAGCCCGCCGACCGCGCCCATCCAGGCGTAGTTGACGGCCATGTAGCTGGTCTTCTTCTCGGGCGGCACCAGGTTAACGAACAGCAGCCGCGTCGAGCCGATGCCCCAGCCCAGCCCCAGCGCGCCGCGCAGCAGCGAGATGCCCAGTGCCACCCACGGGCTGAGCGCGGTGAAGCGCGGCATCACCATCCACAGCAGCGGCGTCAGCGCAATCAGCAGCAGGCCAGAGAGGATGATGGGCTTGCCGCCGTAGCGGTCGGCCGCCCAGCCCCAGATGTAACCGGCCACCAGCCCGCCCACTAGCCCGCCCGTCGACATCCACACCGCCTGGCTGGTGGTCAGCCCGGCCTGCTCTTCATAGAACAGCGGCAGGAACGAGCCGAGCGGCCCCCAGGCAATCGTCACCAGGCTGGCGGCGATCAGGTAAAGCACGAAGTCGCGGTCGCGCAAGGCCTCGCGCAATTGGCCCAGGCTGGCCTGTTCGCGGGCCTGGGCGGCCGGTATGGCCGCGCCGCCCGGCAGCCGGCTGGAGCCCCAGACTGAGATGAGCCCGAACACGACACCGACGGCGATCAGGGCCATGAAGCCGGCCTGGCCGTTGGTGCGGTCGAGCACGTAGCCGGCGGCGGCCACGGCCACCAGGCTGGCGATGGTGCCGATGGTGTTGTCGGACGCGGAGAATTTGCCGCGCACGCCGGCCGGGATGTATTCCTGTGACCAGGGGTAGCTGCCGGTCTCGCCGATGGCGCGGCAGATGGCGAAGCCGCCAACGCACACGGCCACCCAGGCGGAGGCCGCCCCCGCGCCCCAGCGCGACAGAATGAAGGGCGTGAGCAACAGCCCGGCGGTCATGAATTTGCGCAGGCCCCAAAACGTGACGTAGGTGCGCTTGTAGCCGAAGCGCGCCACCGCCGCGGCCGTGAACAGCGCCGTCAGCCCGAAGAACGGGAACAGCGAGAGCAGGAAGCCGATGAAGGTGTTGCTGAGGCCAAGCTGGTTGAGGTAGAGGACGAAGACCGAGCCAAAGACGGTGAACTGCGCGAAGATCGTGTTGGTGGCGGTGGCGAACAGCGCCCAGGGCAGCTTGCGGATCTTTTCGGCGTTGGTCGGCCCGTCTAGGGGAAGCTCAGCGGTGTTGACAGCCATTGCGTTGGGGTGGATTGGGCCGGAATAGCGGCTAATCCAGCGCAGAGGAGTGTACCACAGCCGCTTATGCCTACCCACAAAAAAGCGAGCGAGGTGATCGGCGCCGACCAATCACCTCGCTCGCGGCTTACCACAGGTTGAGAGAACGGGGGGCGGTTTAGTCCACCACTGGGCTCTTGAGGCGCTGCAGCATCAGCGCCTGCCGCGCTGCCGCCAAGCGCGTGCGCACTTGCGGGGCGCTCCAGCCGAGCACCGCGCCGGCCTGGTCGTAGTCCAGTCCGGCCACGTCTACGAGAGCCACGACCTGGCGCTGGTCGGCCGGCAGACCCGCGAGCGCGCCGCCGTTGGTATTTGCCGGGCCGCAGGCCGCCAGCAGGCAGCGCAGCAGCCACAGCAGCGCCGGCCAGTCGCGCGGGGCGGATTGCTGATAGGCCCGGGTCAGCGCCGCGGTGGTGGCGGCCGTCGCCGCGCCGGCCTCGCCGAGTAGCCGGTAGGCCACGGTGTAGACCAGGCTTTGATGCTGCTCCACCAGGCGGTTGAAGCTGGCCAGGTCGGTGGTGGGGGCGGGGACGCTTAGGGCGGCCATCGTTTTCACGCCCATAGCGTACGCCGGGATAGTTACCGGCCGTTGACTGCGCGATTACGCTTTGGTAACCGCGTGTTACCGATTGGTAATATGCTGTGGACGACGGTACTAGGCGCTTGCCGGCTTACGCCAGAGCGTGGTTAGCAAGTGCGCGGGGAGCGTGGAAAAGGCCGTCAGCGTGACGCCGGCGTAGTTGCCGCGGTCGGTGAGGACTTCCATGAGGGCGGGGGTGAGGCGCGGGTTGCAGGCGCCGAGCCGGAACATGGCGTTGGGGAACAGGCCGTACAGGCCGCAATAGGCCTGGGCGATGGTCTGGCTCCAGCCGATGTCGCGCCACACGTCACGCGGGTAGCGGGCCGGCTGGCCGGCCGCCAGGGCCAGCGCCGCCAGCCGCCCGCTCTTGATGGCCAGGCGGATGCCCTCGCCGGAGAGCGCGTCGGCCAGACCGGCGGCGTCGCCCACCAGCAGCACGCGGCGCGTCATCAGCGGCTCGCGGCGCAGGTAGAGCGGGATGGGGTGACCGTGCACTTCGACGCCCGCCAGCGATAGGCCGTGGGCGCCGGCGAAACGCTTCAGGCCGGCTTGCAGCTCGCCCTGGCGCGGGTGCAGCCCCATGATGCCCACCGACAGCAGGCCGGCCTTGGGAAAGATCCAGGCGTAGCCCTGGCGCACATCGCCGAACTCGAACAGCAGCGTGTGCCCGAAGCGCTGACGCACTTCCGGCCCGACCGGGATCTCCACTTCCAGCGCGCCGGCCATTTGCTTACCGCGCCGCAGGCCAGCCTCGCGCGCCACCAGCGAGTTCGCGCCGTCCGCGCCGATGACGTAACGGGCGGTGAGCGTTTGGCCGCTGGCGGTCTCGACGTTGACGTGCTCGGCGCTTTCGACCACGCGGCGCACGGCCGTGCCGGGCCGCACCTCGGCGCGCGTGTGTTTGAGGAGATGCGCGTCGAAGTCGGCGCGCATGACCGTTTGTACGGCGTGCCGCACGACTGGCACCGTGACGCTGTGGCGGCCCTTGGCCCAGGTGACGGCATCAATCTGGGTCTCGACTACTGGGTCGAAGCTGAACGGGAAGATGCCGGCCAGCATGTGGGCCGACAGGCCGCCGCCGCAGGCCTTGTAGCGCGGGGGCGTGGCCTTCTCCAGCACGAGCACGCGCTGCCCGGCCTCGGCCAGGAAGTAGGCCGCCGTGCCGCCCCCCGGCCCGCCGCCCACCACGATCACGTCATAGTCGGGATTCACGCTGCACTCGTCTCTGTAAACGCGGGCTGAGGATGCCAAATTGCGGGCGCGGTGTCAAGGGGCGGACCTCATCCCCTTCCCATCCCCGGCTGCGGGAGCCGCTGAGTACAGCGGTTGGCCAAGTGACAAGGGTGAGTCGCACCAAACGGAATCGCAATCAGGCACGACGAAACTGGCTGTCGGTCGGCCCTCACCCCCGACCCCTCCCCTAAAGCGGGAGGGGTGCCCAAGTGATAGGTTGAGGTGAGGATTGCCGCATCGTTGTCACGGGAGTCGAGCTCGTTGACATGGTTGACACGGGAGTCGAGTTCGTTGACATGGTCGACACGGGAGTCGAGCTCGTTGACATGGTTGACATGGGAGTCGAGTTCGTTGACATGGTTGACATGGGAGTCGAGTTCGTTGACATGGTTGACATGGGAGTCGAGATCGTTGTCATGGTTGACATGGGAGTCAAAGTCGGTGGCATGAACTCCACAGTGGGCAATGGAGTAATGTTCGTCGTCACTGGGGCTCGCGGCTAACGGCGCCACAGTCGACTTCCGCTGCGGGAGTAGAGGCAAGGGAAAGGCGCGCATACGGTTATGGTGGCAGGAAATTGTTCTACTTAGAAGTTGCAGGTTGGTTAGTGTTGGCTGGGGCTTGCATTTGACTTGTAAGGGCTTGTCATAATGCTGGCGAAATCGCTATTTCCAAATTGGTCCCGGCGAGGTGTCGAATATGGCTAAGCATCTTCGTCATCTATACAACTAGGGTGAATAGACGCCCTGGACACTGGTAATTCATTTGTCTAAAGGAGCTTACGACCATGCAATACCTGCTGTTGATCTACACGCCCGAAGCCGTTGAAGCCGCCATGTCGCCCGAGGCGCAGGAAGCCTATATGCAGGGCTACTTCGCCTTCACCAAGGAAGTGGAAGACCGCAAGGTGCTGGTCGGCGGCGAGGCGCTGCAATCCATCAGCACGGCCACCAGCGTGCGCGTGCGCGACGGCAAGACCGTGGTCACCGATGGGCCGTTTGCCGAGACCAAGGAGCAGCTGGGCGGCTACTACCTGCTCGACTGCCCCAACCTCGACACGGCGATTGAGATGGCCGCCAAGATCCCCGGCGCGGTGCACGGCACCATCGAGATTCGCCCGATCCAGCACTACTCGTAAGACGCCTGGCTAACGGCAAGGCCGGCCGGGGTGTGCTGGACTAGCCAGCACACCCCCGGCACGAGTTACAATCAGCGAGTGACCGTCTCTGAACCAACCGGCTTACCCGCTGACCCTACAGCCGTCATCGAGGCTACCTTTCGCGCCGAGCACGGCCGCGTGCTGGGCGCGCTGATCAGCAGCCTGCGTGACTTTGATCTGGCCGAGGACGTGCTGCAAGAGACGCTCATCACCGCACTGGAGCGCTGGCCGAGCGACGGCCTGCCGGCCAACCCGGCCGGCTGGATGGTGGCCGTCGCCCGCCGCAAGGCCATCGACCGGCTGCGGCGCGACCAGGCACTGGCGCGCAAGAAAGCGCTGCTGGTCGGCGAGTTCGAGCGCGAGAGAGCCGGCGTGATGGACGACCCTGACCCGCTCGACCCTGAAACCATCACCGACGAGCGCCTCAAGCTGATCTTCACCTGCTGCCACCCGGCGTTGGCCGCCGACGCGCAGATCGCGCTGACGCTGCGCGCGCTGGGCGGCCTGAGCACCGCCGAGATCGCCCACGCTTTCCTCGTGCCGCTGCCAACCATGCACCAGCGGCTGACGCGCGCCAAGCACAAAATCCAAACGGCGGGCATTCCCTTCCAGGTGCCGGCCGCGCCGCTGCTGGCCGAACGGCTGGAGGTGGTGCGGCATGTGCTCTATCTGATCTTCAACGAGGGCTACGCCGCCTCGGCTGGCGACGCGCTGGTGCGGCAAGACCTGTGCGCCGAGGCCATCCGGCTGGCGCGCGTGCTGGTAGAGCTGCTGCGCGCCACGCCCGCCATCGGCGAAGACCCGGAGACGCTGGGCCTGCTGGCGCTGCTGCTGCTGCACGACAGCCGCCGCTCCGCACGCGTGGACGGACAGGGGGAGCTGGTGTTGCTCGAAGCGCAGGACCGCGCGCTGTGGGACCAGGCCGAGATCGCCGAAGGCCGTGCGCTGCTGGCGCACTTGCTGAAACAGCAGCAGCCGGGTCCGTTCCAACTTCAGGCGGCCATCAGCGCGCTGCACGCCGAGGCCGCCACCGCCGCCGACACCGATTGGGCGCAGATCGGGGCACTGTATTGGGAGCTGGAGCGCCGCATGCCGACGCCGGTGGTGGCCCTCAACCGGGTGGTGGCGGCCAGCATGACGCAAGGCCCGCTGGCCGGGCTGATGGCCCTCGACCAACTGCACCTCGACGAAGTGCTGGACGGCTATCATTGGTTCCACGCCGCCCGTGCCGAGCTACTGCGCCGGGCCGGCTACAGCGCCGAGGCCCGCGCCGCCTACGCACGCGCCCTCGAGCTGTGCCAGAACCAGGCCGAGCGACGGTTTCTGGCGCGGCGGCTGGCTGAGGTGGCGCAGGCATAAGGGTATAAAGCGTATAAGGGGAATAAAGTGGGGGACTCAGGGGTCAAGGGACTCGGGGGGCGGATCACAATGGCTCACTAAACTGCCTTGGCTTTAGACGCTTTCGGCCGTTTAGTCTCCGCTAACCCGCCGCTTCCAAATCGCCAGCATTTCCCACGCGCACTAGCCCATAATGCCCCTCCCTTAAGGGCAACAACGACTGTAACAATTAACGCTTGACCTTCGCCTTGTTCCGGTGCAAACTGCTAGGCGAACGTCCGTTCTAACATGGACCAGGTAATTAAGCGCAGAAAAGGAAGCAAATACGATCATGGCTCAAGATATCGCAGAGAAACAGATTCCATACATGGAACTCCAGGCCAAGATGACCGGCAAAGTCATCGGGCCGAGTGACGCGGGCTACGACCAGGCGCGCGCCGTGTTCTACGGCGGCGTGGACAGCCATCCGGCCGTCATCGTCCGCGTTGCCAACGTGGCGGACGTGCAGCGCGTGGTCGCCCTCGCGCGCGAGACCGGCTTGCCACTGGCCATCCGCAGCGGTGGGCACAGCGTGGCCGCCCACAGCACCGCCGACGGCGGCATCGTGCTCGACCTGGGGGAGATGCGCGCGCTGAGCTTCGACCTGCAAAACCAAACGGCCTGGGTCGAGCCGGGGCTGACGGCGGGCGAGTACACCAAGGCGGCCGACGAGCTGAACCTGGTGACCGGCTTTGGCGACACCGGCTCGGTGGGCCTGGGCGGCCTGGTGCTGGGCGGCGGCGTGGGTTACCTGAGCCGCAAGTACGGCCTGACCATTGACGACCTGCTGGCGGCCGAGATCGTCACTGCCGATGGCGAGTTCCACCGCGTGGATGCCAACACCGAGCCGGACCTGTTCTGGGCGCTGCGCGGGGGCGGCGGCAACTTCGGCGTGGTCACGCGCCTGCAGCTGCGGCTGCACCCGATGGGCGAGATCTACGGCGGCATGCTGTTCCTGCCGGCCACGCCTGAGACCATTGAAGGTTTCGTCGCCGCCGCGCAGGCCGCGCCGGACGAGCTCTCCACGATTGCGAATGTGATGGTCGCGCCGCCGTTCCTGCCCGAGGAGCTGCGCGGCAAGCTGCTGATCATGGGCATGCTGGTGTACGCCGGCCCGCCGGAAGAGGGGGAGCGCGCCGCCGCGCCGTTTCGCGCGCTGGCCACGCCGTACATGGACTTGGTCAAGCCGATGCGCTATCCGGAGGTCTACCCGCCGGACGATGCGAGCTATCACCCGATTGCCAACGCGCGCACCTTCTACATGGACACGTTCGACCGCCGCGCGGCGGAGGCGATTGTGGCGGCGCTGCCGGCGGCCAAGTCGATGATGGCCGTCACGCAGATCCGCGTGCTGGGTGGAGAGGTGGCGCGCGTGCCCGAGGGCGCGACGGCCTATGCCCACCGCCAGCGCGCCATCATGGTCAACGTGGCCGGGCTCGTGCCCACCGCGGCGGACCTGGCGGAGAAGACGGCCTGGGTGCCCCAGCTGGTGGCTGAGCTCACCCGCGGCCAGACGCCCGGCGCGTACGTCAACTTCCTGAGCAATGAAGGCGCGGCGCGCGTGCGCGAGGCCTACCCGGCCGCCACCTGGGCCAAGCTGGCGGCCATCAAGCAGCGCTACGACCCGACCAACCTGTTCCGCCTGAACCAGAACATCGCCCCCGCCGGCGCGTAACCGGCTGCCGAGTGGCTGCCAAGCCGGGGCGAAATTTCAACGTTGCGGCTTGGCCAAGTTTGAGATTTCTCACCCCTTCGGGCCGGCTGTCACACCTAGCCCTGGAGGGGGTTCGAAATGACAGCTCTTAGGGTGAGGCTCGGTTAGCAGCTTGAGGGTGCGAATAGTTTGCGGCACGTCGCACCAAGCTGATATGCAGCCCTAGCTACCGCGCGAATGCTAAGCCGGCCCGCCTGAACATCAGGCGGGCCGGCCTGTTTGGCGGGCAAGGTAGGGCAGGCTGACCCCTTACCACTTCACTGATCTAATTATTTACTCAAACTATTCGTGCCCTAACATTGACACTTTGGGCAAGCGGCGTATACTTTAATTAGCCGGCTGATTCATGGGCCGGCGCCTTCTATAACTCAGGGTACGCCCCGGCCCAGCTCTGCCGGACACCGACGCGTACCAGGCCCGCTCTCAACCCTCAAGACTGTGTGTTTGGGCGGCTGCCGTGCCTGGCAGCCGGTCAAATTCACGCCGCGCGGGTAGAGAGCAACGAGACATCATGACGACGACACCGATTGAAACGGCGCAGCTTGGCTCGCTGCGCAGCCCCGACTCGCTCAAAGTACTGTGGCGCTGCTATGGCTATCTGAAGCCCTATTGGCACATCGTGGGCGGGGCGTATGGCGCCGTGCTGCTGATGACGGGCCTCAACATCGTCATCCCACAGATCATCCGCGGCATTGTGGACGACGGCCTGGCGGTGAATAACCTCACCTACGTGGGGCAGGCGGTGCTGGCGCTGGTGGGGCTGGCGGTGGTGCGCGGCGTGGCCACGTACTATCAGCAGCGCTGGCTGGAAGTCGCCTCGCAAAACGTCGCCTACGACCTGCGCAACGACATTCAGACCAAGCTGACTGACCTGTCGTTCTCGTTTCACGACCGCACGGCTGCCGGGCAACTGCTCTCGCGCGCCATCCAAGACGTGGAGCGTATCCGCTTTCTGTGCGGCCGGGCCACCTGGCGCGTGATCGATGGCATGGTGCTGATGGTGGGCACGGGCGTGCTGTTGGTGGCCATGAGCCCCACCCTGGCGCTGCTGGTGCTGCTGACCATGCCAATCATCATCTGGCGCGGGCTGATTTACGGCAGCAAATCGCGCCCCTTGTCGGCGGCCATTCAAGACTCGCTCGGCAAAGTGACCACGCAGCTTGAGCAGAACCTGCGCGGCATGCGCGTGGTCAAGGCTTTCGCCCAGTCGCCGGCTGAGATTGTGCGCTTCGACGAAGTCAACGAAGACTGGTTCCGGCTGTCGGCGCGCTCGGCCCGGCTGGATGCCTTCAACCTGCCGCTGCTCGATCTGCTCGTTAACATTGGCAGCCTGCTGATCCTGGTCTACGGCGGCTGGCAGGTGATCCACGGCGGGCTGACGCTTGGCGAGCTGGTGGCCTTTACCACCTACCTGGCGCAACTGTCCGGCCCGGTGCGGGTGATGGGCCGCGTGATCCCGGCCATCGCCATGGCCAGCGCGGCCGGGGCACGCATCTTCGGCGTGCTCGACTCGCTGCCCGAGGTGCGCGACGAGCCGGGGGCGGAGGTGCTGCCGCCGCTGAAGGGCCACGTGAAGTTCGAAGACGTGTCGCTGGCCTACGACGCCGGCCAGCGCAACGGGCGCTCGCGGCCGGCGGTGAGCGGCATCAATTTTGAGGCGCAGCCCGGCCAGGTGGTGGCGCTGCTGGGCAGCACCGGGGCGGGCAAGAGCACGCTTACGTATTTGATCAGCCGCTTCTACGACCCCACCAGCGGCCGCGTGACGATTGACGGCCACGACCTGCGCCACGTGACGCGCGCCTCGCTGCGCCGCCAGATCGGCGTGGTGCTGCAAGAGACGGTGCTGTTCGCCGCCACCATCCGCGAGAACATCGCCTTTGGCCGGCCCAACGCCGGTGAGGCCGAGATCGTGGCGGCGGCCCAGGCGGCGCAGGCGCACGACTTTATCCTCAGCTTCCCGGCCGGGTACGACACCAAGGTCGGCGAGAAGGGCGTGACGCTTTCCGGCGGGCAGAAGCAGCGCCTGGCGATTGCCCGCGCCCTGCTGACCGACCCGCGCATCCTGATCCTCGACGACGCCACCGCCAGCGTGGACACCGAGACCGAGCGGCTGATTCAGCAGGCGCTGGACGGGCTGATGGACGGGCGCACGACATTCGTCATCGCCCACCGGCTGAGCACGCTGCGCCGGGCCGACCTGATCCTGGTGCTGGAGCACGGCCGGATTGTGGCGCGCGGCCGACACGACACGCTGCTGAACGACTCGCCGCTCTATGCCGCAATCTACGCGCGCCAGCAGGAGCTGGACACCGACGGCCGCCACGCGGCGGGCGTGGTGGGGGAGGAGGCGTAGCCATGGCCCAAGGACCGCGCTCCGCCCTGGAAGCCGCCGGCCGCGAAGGCGTGGGGCAGATGTTCAACGTCCGCGTCGTGCGCCGCATGCTGGTCTATTTGTGGCCCTACCGCTGGCGCGTGGCGCTGGGCGCGCTGCTGATGCTGGTGGTGACCGGCACGACGCTGCTGATCCCTTACCTGACCAAGCTGGCGATTGACCAGGCCATCACCGTTGGCAACGAGCCGCTGCTGTTTCAGCTGACCGCGCTGCTGGCGGCGGCCTTCGTCATCCAGTTTGCGGCCTCGGCCGTGCAGCGCTACATGTTGGGGTGGGTGGGCGAGCGCGCGCTGACCGACGTGCGCGCTGACCTGTTCAGGCACCTGCAAGACCTCTCGATGGGCTACTTTGACACGCAGATCGTTGGTGTGGTGGTCTCGCGCGTGATCAACGACGTGGAGACGATCAGCGACCTGCTCTCGCAAGGGCTGATCCAGCTGCTGGGCGACGGGCTGATCCTGATCGGCATCATCGTCGTCATGCTCCAGCTCGACGCGCGGCTGGCGCTGCTGACGTTTATTGTGCTGCCGTTGATGGTGATTGCCACGCGGCTATTCACCGAACGGGCGCGCGGGGCTTTCCGCATGACGCGCTCGACCGTGGCGGCGGTGGTGGGCGACCTGGCCGAAGACATCGCCGGGATGCGCGTGATCCAGGCTTTCGCGCAGGAAGATGTCTCGCGGGCGCGCTTTGAGCGCGTGAACGACGCCAACCGCCATGCCACCATCCGGGCCACCTCGCTGTCGTTTGTGTTTCTGCCCTCGGTCGAAATTCTGGGCGTGGTGGCGACGGCGATTGTGCTGTGGTTCGGCGGGCAGGCGGTGGTGCAGGGCCAGCTGACGCTGGGCGTGCTGGTGGCCTTCCTGGCCTACGTCGGGCGATTCTTCCAGCCCATTCAAGAGCTGAGCCAGCTGCAAACCACGCTGCAATCGGCGATGGCGGGCGGCGAGCAGGTGGTGCGGCTGTTGGAGACCAAGCCGGTGGTGGTGGACCGGCCGGACGCGGGCGAGATGCCGCCGTTGCAGGGCCGCATTACGTTCGACCACGTGAGCTTCGCCTACCGGCCCGGCGCGCCGACGGTGCTGCACGATGTGAACCTGGACATCCTGCCCGGGCAGATCGTGGCGCTGGTGGGGCCGACCGGCGCGGGCAAGACCTCCATCGCCAGCCTGATCCTGCGGCTGTACGACGTGACCGACGGCGCGGTGCGCATGGACGGCGTGGACGTGCGCAGCGTGAAGCAGCTCTCGCTGCGGCGGCAGACCGGCGTGGTGTCGCAGGACTCGTTCCTGTTCGCCGGCACGGTGGCCGACAACCTGCGCTTCGCACGCCCCGACGCCACGCTGGAGGAGTGCATCGAAGCGGCCAAGTCGGCCAACGCGCACGGCTTCATCAGCAACCTGCCCAATGGTTACGACACGCCGATCCTGGAGGGCGGGGCGAACTTCTCGCTCGGCCAGCGCCAGCTGCTATGCATCGCGCGGGCGGTGCTGGCCGACCCGCGCATCTTGATCCTCGACGAGGCCACGGCCCACGTGGACACGGTGACTGAGACCCTGATCCAGCAGGCGCTGGAGCGGCTGCTGGCCGGGCGCACGACCGTCGTCATCGCGCACCGGCTGAGTACGATTCAGAACGCGGACCTGATCTGCGTGGTGAGCGGCGGGCGCATCGTGGAGCAGGGCAAGCACGACGAGCTGGTGCGGCTGGGCGGCCTGTACCGCACGCTGCACGACCGCCAGTTCGTAGACCTGACCGACGACTCGCGCCAGAGCCGCTGGGTGAACACCACGCCCGGGCAGAAGGTGAAGGTGAAGAAGGGCGGCGGGGGCGAATGAAAACCAGTAAGCAGTAGGCAGTCGGCAGTAGCAGAAAGCAGAAGGCAGTTTGTTTTTCGCCCCGCGTGGTTTAGGAACACGGTCCTAGGCACGCCTCGTTGATTAGTACGCAGGTCCTCCACGTAAGTCGGTTGGCCCCCCTGAAGCGTTATGAGTTGGTTAGTTTTGTTCGCTTTGCACAAATATGTCTTGACACGCCCATACGTTTAACCTAAGTTTAGTTGCTCGCAGGGGAGTGGTGCCAGCCACTGTCGAGACCCCGTCCTAGCGTTGCTCCGATGCACGGGTTCGGTCGCCCAGACCGCGCGCCTCCTGGCTAAACGAAAGGAGGTTCTTCAGAAGGTCAACCCCACCAAAGCTGACTATTCTGCCCGCGCGTAACCCCTCTACCCCAGGAGACAACGTCCATGCGCAGAAAGCTGTTTGCAGTTGTTGCCATTCTCAGCATCCTATGTTCGGCTCTACCGCTGACGGTCGCCGCGGCGCCCGCGGCCGACGAACCACCAATCCCCATTGGAGCCAACACCGATAACCCCAGCCATCCGTTGGGTGATGCGCAAACCGCGCGCCACGAAATTGCCCTGCAAGCCAAGCTGAACGGCAAGGCCAACGGGCCGGTGAAGGAAGTGGCCAAGGGCCAGTTTGTGCAGCTCGAACGCCAGGGCGAAGACTCGATCTGGACCATCATCGGCGAGTTCGGCAATGCGGTCCATCCGATTTTGGGTGGCACGCCCGGCCCGCTGCACAACCAGATCCCGCAGCCAGACCGCAGCGTGGATAACACCACCATCTGGGCAGCTGACTTCAGCAAAGCCTATTACGAAAACATGCTCTTCTCGAGCGCGCCTGGCGCGGTCTCGATGCGCAACTTCTACATCGAGCAGTCGTCTAACCGCTACACCGTGAACGGCGACGTCACCGATTGGGTGCAGGTGCCCTACAACGAAGCCTTCTACGGTTCAGATTACTGCGGCGGCATCGTCTGCGCGCAGACGTGGTACTTTGTAAACGACAGCGCCGACGCCTGGTACAACGCGCAGATCGCCTTTCCAGCACAGTGGGATCCGAAGCTTGGAATTCACGTGACTTGAAGTCGCGGC
>JADMIO011409335.1_pt1 | contig 21421 bp, 13 predicted proteins | sample 8958161 | NCBI WGS metagenome assembly JADMIO01 (sample SAMN16585339, study PRJNA669376) | soil metagenome | isolation source: Crop rotation soil | place: USA: Cullars Rotation, Alabama | collected 2011
CTGCCTTTAACCGACCCCAGAGAGTTTTGATACCCACAGGGGATATGAGACGGTGCAGGCAGGGAGGAGGAAGTCATTGTCCAAATACAATAAGGGGAAGCGGTATGACGTGGCGACCCACCAATGGGGCTTGTACACCGAGCATACTTATTGTGCGTTACGCTGAAATGCCGCTGTCGCCATATCTATAAATAGATATTCGAAATCCTTCTACGATCAAACCACCGTTGGTCTTCGATATGTCCAAAAAAGTCGAAGTGAGCAAACTTGCAAGACTCGGTAGGATCACAACTTAGCTCAGTAAAGCTTTTGTCCGTCTTGCAACATGACTAGAGTTGTGGTTGTGGGACACCCTCATTCCGATTCCAGAACTTTTACAACTGAGCCACTTCAGTGTGAGCGGACAAAATCACTCAGAACATTTTTAAATGGATGTGAAATGCGTATACAAGCATTGCCCCGTTACGTGCTAGCTACAGCTCGTGCATATCAAGAGCAGAGCCACTTTCGGATTGCCGTATGCACGGATACCTGGGCTCCGCAAGAAGCATAGAGCATATTGAGACTTCAGCAGGCTGACGGCCTGCCCCGCTTTCCCCAGCGCGATCGCCACTTATTTCATTGTGGTCGCAGCGCACCATTGTTTTGAATAGGATTTTTATCTTGCATATCTGATCACATTTGAGAGCCTTCGAAGTCGGAAGAGGATTTCGAAAATATCAGTATAACTGCCTGCTTATATATGCGCAATTTGGAGAAACTTCACGAATTGCAAAACTGTGGTAGGTTGTAGGCGATGTTAGGCGTTAGATATAATCCTGACCAAGGTCCTAAACCTTGGGGGACACATTCAGTGCACACGGTGGTCTTCTTAGAAAACGCCGGCAGAGGACTGCTTGTCTTACTGGTCATTGCTCCCTAAGCTTACCTGCAGATGACCCTTGTCCCAGGACGCTGAGAATTGACCCCTACCCCGGTATAAGGCAACTTCTCGGCATTATTGTCGATCCAGGTCAAGTAGGATTTACGTGTTGTTGCTCACGGTGATGCTGAATCGATGAAATTACTCGCAGTTATAGTCTTGGCTGGATCTCTTTGAAAGCGCATGCGAATTTTGAATTTCTATTTTACAGACATAATTTACCTCAATCCGGTATTGAGAATATGGTCAGAACTTCGAGTTCATTTTCTCTTTGGTGGTGATGCAGTCCGCAAGTGGTATGCTGGACTACTTCTCCACGATCACCAATTCAGTGACGGTTTCATGTCACTCGGACCAAAATTGGTCTAGTCATTAGGGAAGTGCACAGCAATCCATCTAAATTTAGTGACGTAATCCTATGATCAGACATCAAAAACAAAAAATGCCGTATTTTGAACATCCCAATGCGGTATTCTGTTTGAGTGTGTTTCATGAGCAGGTTTTAGGTGAAAATACGGCAAGCATCTCACGATTCCGAACCCTCGGTAGTAGGGGAAAGGGGAATTTCCTGTTACTTGAACCCCAGAGAGCGTCGAACATACGCTTCTCGAGTAAACGCGGTTTTGGTGGCGGTGGACTTCATGATGAAGTTGATTGCGATCTGGGTAGCCCAGTACTATGTTTTCATTGGCCGATCGCCAATAGGCGCCCCCTCGCGGTAGGTGTTTGTACGCGTTTGGTGGATTTGGCCGAGCTTAGGATATGATTGGCTCACTGTTGGTAGGGTTGGATTTCTCTGACTGATGAAGCATGCAAACTCAGCGTTGTGATCCACCACCCTAGCACAGGATAGTGCTCATTTTTCATAGCTTAACTTTATTGAGAATTCTGAAATAGTATTTGAAGCGCGTGGCAGAAAATTCGAACCGATTGTAACCGCGTACAAAGAGTGACCGACCGACCTCACTTTCTGCGCGGGGCCGCCTAGCTGGCTGGTCTTGATTTTCGAACTTGTTTCTTTCAGTCAAGAAGAATAAATTCTCACAGACCCCCGTTTGAACAAGGTGAGATAATTTCTGCTGTGATTATTAATATCTGTTCGACTACGATGTGCATAGAGGACATTATGGGTTTGTAATGTGATGTGACGCGGGGACCACCCGATTATCTTCGGATCATGAAAAGGCCGAGCGTTCAACATGCCTGCATGACAAAATAGGACTCAATGAGCTCTCGCTGCAAATGAGTCCATTCAATTTCATTTGTGGAGGCATGTATGACGCTGGGCATTACTCACGGTAACGAAGTCGTCTGTCCTGCACTCACCTAGTCAATTCAATCAATCAGATTGCAGGAATTGGAATGGACTTGTTGAACTACAGTCACCCTTTTATGATCGGCCCCAGCGTCGGCTTTGGATGGGACCAACTGCTTTGCACCGATCGGAACGACGCCTCTTCGGTGCGTCGCATATTGAAAATTGGCTTAGCAGTTCTGGACGATATGCTGGTAGTTGTCAGAAGATACTGGAGTCGACATCCGACGAGGGGTAAGCATCGAAGCTACTTTCAGATACAAGGAGAGCCGGAACGGATGATCCGCGAAGATACCGAAGCTTGAACAAATGTGCGTCCCTTTGTCGATACTACTCATCTTCAAATTGCAATATTGGCAGTATGAAACTACTGTGCAAGGCGAAGCTGTGATCTTTCATCAGGGATGGTCGAATAAATATCTGCGGAATCATTGGATCCATTTTTCGGGAGATATCTTGTATGGAGAATAGCAATACAAAGCTTAATGACAATATGACATCAGTGTCACCGGACCATGGCTCAAGGATGATGAGAAGAAAGAGATACTACGCGTTCAACCACGCCGAGTGAAATCCGGCGATTTGATTGGCTCCCGGCGGATCATCTATCTGTAATCAATTCTCATCTTACTCGAGTAGAGTGTCCATTTAACCGTTGAATGATCATCTTACCTCCTTTCTTTATGCATTTACCGCATCAGGAAGGAGGATGACGTAGTACAGTGTTGATTCACCCGAGCGGCAATTTGAACTTACTGTGATGCCAGGAGGAAGCCGACTTAACCGAAAATGACGTGGTTCCGAATAAACCCACTTGATGACAAGTTTGTTCCCTCGCATAAACCAGCGGTGAACCGAGGTTTATCTCAAGATAAACTGTCATCGCGTGGATTATTCTATACTTAACGCACTCTTCAGTATTGAGAATACGGAGCGCGATTCAGTACGGTCGGGTGAGCAGCAATTGAGCAGCTGGACGTAGAGTCCATGTGAATGCGCTGGACTCACTTTTCAGACCTCAGTCAACCTCCAGCAACAATGGCGATTGCAACCCTCGTAAAGAGTAAAATATGACGCTGTTTTACCACCGCGTCGATGCCATCGACCGGCGAGTGAGTGAGTCGTTGAGCAAGTGTCGGGGTGTAGTTTGCTCGATTTGGAACGGGATATTTTCGGAATTCAACCGTGCTGGGGAAAAAGCGGAAAAAATCGTTGCTATGTGGACAATTTTGCCAGCACAAAACGTTGTCCGACGTCAATTTGTCATCGTAATAAGTCCGCCAGCGCACGCCACGCACTAAGCATTGTTTGACCAGAGATTACCCTTTTAGCGTGGCATTCCCTGCGCACTCAAAACAGAATTAGCGTAGTTGTCATGTGCGTGGCCACCTGAGCCGTGTTCGACGGAGGCGCGGATGCAAATCCGGGCTGGGTCAGAATTTTTGTTGTGATACGGCGTAAGAGCAGGAGCCACTTCCTAGAAGCCTTCTTTTAATAAGTCCTTGACCACCCAAAAAGCGCTGGGCACAGCACATTATACGGGCGGATGACCATTCCCGTTTCTCGCAGCTACCTTGTTGTGGCCGTAGCACCATTTTGTTCAAGATGAATGGCTCATTTACATATAATTGAATAGAACTGGGTTGGAATTCCGGCAGACCGCGCTCAAAAGATAACCCCTGGCGGAAGTCACTTGTACACCATAGACCTTCCTGCCTGTCGCTCACACTGTCTCTTTCTCTTCCGCTTTTTGCCGAATTCAAAAATTGAACGCAGGTGCTAACTGAACGGTATAGGTGGGCCGCGATAGGAAACGGTTAGCTGGACGCATAGCTTAGGCGCTGATTTAGCTGGCTTACTACGCTTAGTCAATTTCGCTGGGAAGTCTTTTGGAAGGTCTCTCGTCGCTTTGGTTGCTGAAGAGTAACACTTCCGCCGCCGCATAAAATTGAATATATATCTAGGAGCCTTGAAAGGACAAAAAGATAACAAGTATTGTTCTCACGGGGTCAGATTGTGGCAGAATTTTGGCCTTGTGAAAGCGAAATGCTTGGCACATATCCCTCTAAATTCTGCTTGCCGAGATTTCAAAGTTCAGTATCGCCACAAATAGCCATTTTGGTGCTGGACCTTTGGGCACTCGGTGAAAATATATAACTCAATGCCCCTTCTTTACCGGAATATGTGACAAACGCATTGGGTCAATTACGTTGATTTAAATATACCTGAAGCACCGAGTCGCGAACCCGGGACTCTCCTCATGTGAAGTGTATGCGCCTGAACAAATGGTGCCTGGACAGTGACGCCATCAATAATTTTAAAGGACAACATATATTACCTTTACTGCGACTTTACCCAATGGGCGATAGGGCATTCTTGATAATCTCTCGCCATTTGACGCGGTATGAGAAAGTTTGCTTCATCGCAGAATATTCGATAGAACCGTGTCGGCGGCATTAGACCATCGTTTGCGTCTGGTCTTGGCTCCCTTTCCCAGTGGCAAGTCAGCGTCCAATTTCTTGTGTACTCGACAGGTGGGCGGGCGGCGATATACGCAAGCAAACCGCAGCAGGCGACGAGCTTGTATGATGCCTTAATATTGCCGCGCAAGGAAACAGGCTATTGTCCGTTCACGCTGAAGCGATAGTTACGTCATAGCCCAAAAATGGAAATCGATTATCGCCAATTACCGATCGCATAGCCAATTTTGGGTCAAATGAGACGATTTTGTTTTTGTGTGAAAGGTCTTGATGAGCTCTACAAAACCCTGCGCTCAGGTTGTCGGTAGCATCACTATCAGGGACGGGAAATTGACAAATGTAACTAGTTAGCTGGCGCTGCTGCCATCATTGCCCTAGATCGGACTGCTAAATGCTAGAACCCAAGTTATCTCTCTGATGGAGACTCATACAGGACGTGATTGCATTTCAATTCAACAATTAGCACGGGCTATCTTTAGTAACAATTACGTGAGAGTCACTTCAGCGGCAACGGACAATAATTCGTGCCCACAAATTACGTTTTCAATACATTACATCAGGTTTGATTAAAGTAGAACGGACAATGATTTCCTTGATGATGAGGCATGAAGAGCACAAGTGCTCTTGAGACTCACTTCGTGTTCGTCTTATCACAGGTTCACTTGCGATTGTGTCAACTTCGCCGGCCCTATCTTGCTTGGCCGGTTACTGAACTTCATCCAGTACGGTCGACCGGACCGCACGTGGGAGGGCTGTTTGTACGCCGGCGCCTTATGCCTGTCTGCCTTCTTGGCCGCTTTCCTCGATTCTCAGTACAATTTCAAGATTAACCGACTCGGTTTGAAGGTGTGTGCAAATGGTGTGGCTGCCTTGGACACTGTCTTGATCAACTACCGAGTCATTTGAAAGATAACCCACGCGATAATGGTAGATTATACGCATAAAAGGGAAATCGGACGAGTTCAACCGCCGCCGGAGCTGTTTGGATCGTCGAGATTCGGTCGAGACGATCCACGAAGCGGAGGCCGGCGGTTGAACGAAGGAGATTTCCTACTATGCGTGTAATCTACGTACAACCATGACAGGTGTGACCGGGCAACATTTCGTTCCATGAGCGCCCGAGCCGGCCCATTTTGTTATCGGCCGGCCATCCCACGGATTGCGGGACCGAATCCACTCCCATAATTTATTTTGGGTACAATTTGTCGCACCCCGATCTGATTTTGGTATAACTCTGTTGCTAAATGGTATAATCCTGTCGCCAAACGGGATAAGTCTGTCGCACATCAGCTGGGCATGACGTTATCTGATTTTCATATGCAAAGCGTTCAGTTAACGCAGTCCATGACCATGGTGTCAGCCAGTAAGACCCCTGGATTTCGGCTGGAGTGGTTGAACTGTTTATCCCAAGGGTCCATTCGGTAAGCCTGTGTTTTGCAAGAGCGATTTTTATGCCATCTAGTGGCCGTTTCCGGGTTCTGACATATATACAATCGTCATCTCGCGTTTTACGATACAGATGCATCCTAAAAAGGTGCAATGATAGCTTAATCATATGAGGTGATGATCAAAGCGTTGTTGATATTGAATTTCCACTTCACGATTGTATGGTGACCGATCCCCCATCGGCAAAGGGTTGGATCCAATGAAATTGCTGCATCACCTTCGGTCCGTTCTGTAAGTTAATCGAAGTCACTTTTTTGCTATGTGCGCTGGCCGTGCATCATGTTAGGATCTCAGATTCCGTAATAAGCAGCTGCTTGTATAAGCGTGGTTACGTCAGGCCGGTTGAAAGTTGGATGGACAATAGTATTTAATGAGGTTAGTGGGCTATACGTGAAGGTCGCTCGTGCCTGTTGCGCCTGCAATATGCTATGTGTGCGCATGCTCATTGTATTGAATCTCAAACTTAGAAGCCCATTCTGTTGGTGACAAGAATCTCAAATTTGATATGGCGGGGCATATGACGGAGTGATTCGCTTCCCGGGCTACCCTCTGATGGCATTTAGGGAGGGGTTATGCCCCAGTAGCTCCGCGTTGGGCCGCCCCCGACGTTCAAGAATCTTATCGGGGGATCTTCAAGGGTCGGCTGAAATATCAATGGGCTTCAGCAGTTTGGGTAGATTTGTGACATGGGCTCAGCCAAATTTTCCCGAGCCACGAAGCCCACCTTAGAAATCATGGGCTCACTCACAGAGAAATCATGGGCTCATTCACAGATCCGGCCATCCGCGCCCACGCAATCATTCCCTGTCGAATATCCGGCCGGCCGGCCGGCATGATATGGCTGATTGGCTGGGTACCACTTCGTAACTGGTTTCGTGCCATTCCGGCATCATCCGTGACTCACCCCCGGCGATTATCTTACACTCCCTCAATCCGATTGGTTCCCTTTCTTCTCGACATGAAAATCTTAAGTTATCTTTGAAACCTCTTCAATGCAGGATTTCACATTCCGCCCGATTTGCGGGCTAAAGAGGAGACGCCTGGAGCTCCTGAATGTACGTGCTACACGAAAAGGGAGATCTGACGTCACTCACAACTTTGCAATTTGGCTAGCCTTCCTTACGCAGCCGTCTGTTTATTTATTGACGTCGCAGTACGAGCGTGCTCGCCCAAGATTAAACCTTGTCGGGGAATGAAAGGGGCGCTTTCACAAACATACAGCTACCCTGATCCCAATGCAAACGGACTGCAATAGACGACGGGCGATGGTTTTCAGTTATGCACTCCATTGGGGAGCTATGTGGCTAAGCCTGAATTATTCTCGCTGTATATGATGGAATACTGCGAGAGGGACTCATTGATTATACGAGCTGGCAGCCTTGCTTGCCTGTGGTAACTGGCTGCTCTCGTGTTTCTCACCGTCATCTAGAAGTTGAGCAAATCGGTGATTGATTATTTAGATCATTCCGCTGAGGGCTTGGTAAATTGTGGGGCTCCCTGACGATACAATGTGGAGAATGGTCAATTTATTGCCAATCTTTTTGGTGAACCCTGAGTAAACAAAAAAAAAGGAATTCATTATGAAGCCACGTGGCTAAGTCATCTGATTGGATCATCCTTGCTGTATATGATGGAGTATTGTGAAATGGATAGTTGTCACACGTTGATAATACGGGCTGGCAGCCTTGCTTGAGAATGATAACTGGCTGCTTTCGTGTTTTCACCGTCATCTGAAAGTTGGGCAAATCAGTGACTGATTATTCAGATCATTTGTTGAGTGCTTGGTGACTTTGGGATTTTTTGAGAATGCAACACGGAAAATGGTCGATTTATTGCTAACGTTTTTAGTGAAGGCCTGAGCAAACACAGAAAAAAAATATTATGACGCCACGTGGCTAAGCCATCTGATTGAATCATCCTCGCTGTATATGATGGAGTACTATGAAAGGCATACTTGTCACACGTTGATAATACGGGCTGGCAGTCTTGCTTGAGTGTGGTAACTACCTGCTTCAGTGTTCGTCGCCATTACTAAAACTTGCGCAAGTTAGTGATTGATTATTCAGACTATCCAGTTGAGTGCTTGGTAAATTTGGGACTCCCAGAGGATGCAACAACGAGAATGGTCGATTTACCGCTAATATTTTTGGTGAAGTCATGAGCAAAATCTTTTTTGAAAACTGACATCTTTGGTCAACCCCCGCCGCCTTGTGCTGACCTTATAAAGGGTTGTGGTTAGGGTACGGTGTTTTATGTGCCCATTGCCTTCTTATGTCCACGCATTTGGTGATTGAGCTAAGCAAGTATCCCGAATGAACATCGAATATTGTTGAGAAGGAAATCCAAAGAGGTTGAGCAATAGGGCTCCGGCGGAGCAGGGTGGCCGGCCACTCGGAAGTTCGTCGAGACAATATTCGGTTCACCTGGGGCTCCTGCGAAAAAGTTAACGTCATCTTGCGGTTCAATCGGGTTCAGTCGCCAATTGTTCGGTCGATCTGGCGATGTTTCCGCTCATGTGCTCTCAGTCTGCTTCGTCTCGTCAACCCAAATCGTGGTTGCCTATATACGACTCAATTGGCACCCTGTGTTTGCACAATTTGAATGCTAACTCCCCGATTGGGCTCGATTATACTGTAAGAGACAAAATGTGCATCGGGCCGGTTTACCCACCACTCTCCTATCGACCTGGTGACATTCGCTTACTTAAGTATAACCGGCCGGGAGGCAGTCAAGATCGCCAAATTATTGCTGGTTTGGAGTGATGAGCTGAGAAACGCTTGGAAAACAGTCCATCATCAGAATTATATTTCGTCCGATAAATGTATGTGACCTCCGTAAATTGGTACGCAAGTTTTTCTCGACTTTTTACTTTGCAGACCACGCGCCTTGTGTCGCGTGAAACTCTGCCAATGTTCCATAATGCACCCAGCGGCCTGGCCACGGTCATTTGGTCAATTCAATCTTTCCCCTGAGCTTCGAAATTCGGTGAGCGTTGAACCAAAGCTCATGTTTAGAATTGCCATGAGGATTTCTTCCCAAGCATCTGAGTGTGACTGTTACATGCATGTTGCCACTTTGTTCTTTTTTAATTGGACTTTCCCGACCTCACTGTCGTACTTCCACTTCATCCATTGAGCGATAACGCATCACTGATACTTTACGGCATTTGTCGCAGTGGCAAAATAAGTGTTCTCTTCGTCTCGGAATATTCGACTGAGCATGCTTGACCGCACCGAACCATCGTTTGTGTCGGCCTTGAGATCCCTTTCCACTTGTCCATTATTTTGCGTACGAGAAGGGTGGGCAGCGGCGCAAGTGCGACCATTGTGTTCAGGTGTTGAAATCATAGTCTAAATCAGGCGATGACAGTTTATGTCCAAGCAAATAACGGGAATAAATTGAATATTGTGAGACTTCCATCGAACACATTCGTGGTTGACTTAAGAAAATAAACATGCCAGGGAATAGAATTATTCGGGCCCGACCACAAAATATTCGGTCAAATCGGCTCCATCCCGATACCAAAGTATGGTCAAACCGTCACTCGGTCAGGTTACCACTCCACTACGTCATCCTCCTTCCAATTGCGGCAATTGTATTACCAAAAGAGGTAAGATGATCATTTAATGGTTGAATGTACACTGCACTTAAACTTAATTTCCATCCAATTTTGAATTGTCCTGACACGATGTAATAAATATGGAAAGTAATCAACACCAATCAGCCCTTATGTCCGACAAGTTTGGTTCAATCACTTCCTTTTGGTTTTCGAAAGCCCTCGACGAGCTCCAAGCCCGTGTTATTACTCTTTGGGCGTTCTCCACAAGACCGGTCGGGATCAGCTGAGTGCGACCGGTCGACTCAATATCTGCGCTCCACATGCACGGTCGATTGGGGTGAACAGTTGCCCAATCGATCCCGAAAGAGTTAAAAAGCTCGGGGTGTCTGACCACATTCCGAGTGCGAGCCTTCTGATTGGCCAAGTTAAGTCTAGCACTTGGATTTTCCGAGGTTAAGAATTGACCGAGGGGCGTGGCTTTCATGAGTCAAATTGACATTTTCCAGCCATCAACGCTCCCCAGCTGATCGCGACCGGTCTTGTGGAGAGCGCCCTTTGATTGCGTCACTATTGGGGAGGGACAATGCGGAAAACTGTTTTGGAATCAATTATTTAAATTCACCTTGAAAAATGAATGCTACTCAAGTCGCCATTTGATTCAACGCTCAATGCAGCCTCTATAACACTTTGATATATATTTTAAATTTTGAAATTTAGCACAGGTCACCTTTGAAAACATTGCGTCAGGACCACCCAAGTTGGACGGACAATGGTACGGCTGTGATGGTATTCCAGTACGGATGATTCTCGGCTAAGAGCCAATCGAATCGCTGGATCTCGCCCGGGTGGTTAAACCATATTTTCACAACGATCTGATGGCGCAGAGGCCAATGTCTTATAGCCGATACTTTTTCCTTTCAGATCAAATCTTCTGTCATCACCGCCGTATACCAGAAGACTTTATCGCTCAGCACTACAGCTGGTCGAGGGTTTACTTCTGGGGAAATCCTGAATTTCATGAGCACAGATGCGGACAGGTATGGTAAGATCTCTTGAAACGTTGGTTTCGCAATTGAACCCCCCTTCTCTCTCTCTGCTATCGCATGTGCCTCTATCTCAGACGCGGTAGCACAGTGGTACTGGTTTCGACCTTCAATGGGGAGGTTGCAGGTTCGAGTCCGGATTGCAGCAGGACTTTATTGGCCGGAGGTCAAGAGAAGGAGAATAGCACCTTCGCGATGCCTTAATTGTCGGTTCGCGATGTTTTGAGTCTGGCATGATGATCCTCAAATAGAAATAATCAAAATCAATCACCAATTCTCTTGACCATTATTGATCCCAAAAACCCGGGCGCTTTTGTTGTTGGTTTGATGGGGCTCGACGAACTTTTCAAGCGTGTGCAGTCACCTTCTCTCTCACATCAGTTTCAGACACGGGAGATGGCGAAAATCATTTTTGCTTTTTTCCGAGACGACAGTCAACTTAAACTTTGTGCTACAATCTGTATATTCAATCAATACCGCAACCCGAGACTTTTGTACATAACGCGGTTTTGAGGCCTTTGTAATCAGTAATGAGTATTTTTAGCCCAATCACGTCAGGCTCAATGCATCGCGAACCGAAAGGAGTCACGCGCTCTATATAGAGTTTCTTTCTCGACTTTGAGGCGCTCTTCGCAGAGTACCCGTGCGCCCGACACAACGATGCCTACATGTCGAGAATGGACTTCGACCTCTGACCGGACCTGTCCTAGCAGCCCGCGCTTATTATGGGGAGGATACCAAGTTCGAGTCTTGAAGGTTACCGGAATTTCACAGGCTGTCGGACGCCACGTATTCGATAAAGTCCAACTTCCGGTAATAAACCGTCCCTAGCTTAGCAGGCCACGCTTGTGAGAGACGTCCCGACTTTAAGACGTGGAAAATTCTCAGACCGCCCGCATGCGCTTGCCACGTATTCGATATAGAGTCTAAATCGAGGAAATGAATGCATTCTTACGTTCAACAACTCCGTTCCGAATCCAGCATGGTGATTGGCTGGAGTACACGGATTGAAGACTGTTCGAGATCGTGGGTCTTCCCGATTAGGAAGTGTGTTCGATCAGCCTCCACTCCAAATCATGTTCGACATCTATTTTGGGAACATTTGGACGATCATCCCGCCAGACCCCACAGTTTGTCATGAACAAATCTAAAAATACGAAATCGAACACAATTTTGGAGTGGAGGGCATATCGAACACATTTCCCTTTTGGGATTCATTCAAACATTCAGTTGGTCCGGTCAACCGGATGCTGAGATGTCCGAAATGCCCGGTCCCTTGGAAAGACCGGGCCCCATACACGTCGGTGTTGAACATTTATTAAACGCACCGTGTCAATTTCTCACCTCTTCAACCGCGGACTACGGGGCCGATCGGCTCGACCGAATCCCGTTCGGTCTCGACGATCGGCCCCTTCGTACGCGCTTGAATTCGGTTCGAAATTTCCACTATGCGTTTAATATACTATTAGTAGCCCACGCTTGTGGTTTCGAAGAACTCGAGTTCAAGTTGCGGGGGTTGCAGCAAGTTTTTTCAGACTGTCGAAATGCGCGTGCTACGTGTTCGTTATAGAGTCTGACATCCGGCAGTGGACACGCATAACCGAGTTATAGACCGCCCAGCACATCATAACCTGCGTGTGGCCTAAATAGACCTGGTCATGCCACTATTGGTCTCAGCAGCAGTGGTCCCTTTTGTGAAAGTATGCCATTGCTAAACATTCGAAGCCTAATTTTCGGACGGCAGTGTATCATATACTCACAACCTTTGGACCTCCCCTTCTGTGAATGATGTACAAGTGGACTGCTTTGGGGTTCGCGGACCAGCTAGTTTGGAAATCAAGCGGACGTGCTGCACGTGTATCATCTCTGCAGTGGACGCTTCTTACACAAGAGTTTGGTAATTGTTTGCCCGTGTGAAGGCTGGAAAAAGTCCGGATTTTCATCTGGTGTGCCAGCTTCATTTACATCGGATTGGAGAGCGGTTTGCGACATTTGCACCGTGCGCCAGGAACGTATTGTGGATTAAGTCTTCCAAATTCTTCATGAGGGATTTTATTTGGCTAGACCTTATTGAGCCAAAATCAGCTTGTGATGCTGTAGCGACAATTCTAGATACTCTTGAACCACCTCAAGGGGACTGCAGCGATTTGATTTGGATCTGAGGTACGCTGGTCCGCCGTGAATTGGTGTCATCATACGGTCGTGAAAAGGAAATTTGGATTGAGAAACGGTTCAATTGCCATCCTGCTTATTTTGATTGTCATCTCATCTGTTTAGGCAGTAACCTCCTAATTGAAGGTGAGATCATCATCAAACCATCCTACTGGACCAAATGTATCCAGGTTTCAGCCGACTAATTCGTAGGTGGACACTACTATTTCACTTGGCGATGAAAGTCGTGCATGCACCACAGGGGAACTGAGAATTGCTCCTTCCGTCCCGACGGTATTCGGTTGATTGGAATGGCTGATTTGGGATCAACTGTCATCACGTCACTTATTCTGCAAATAAAAAAATGGTGGGAATTTGTATAGAATCTTAAGTCAAACTGTTTCCTGTTACCCTCAACATGTTAGGGGACAAGAATGGCACAAAAACCCTAGTACTACACACTTTTTAAGTCCGTATGATCGCGCTCAGCGAGTTGACTCAGGACTTTCTTCTGGTCAGCTAGTAAATGTTTGCGAACGTTGCATACCCAAAACTATTCCCTAGTAAGTTTCTTCATCTCGAAGTTTCGGCGGTGTCTTTAAGCAAGAAATTACTGCAGAAAAATTGTTGCAGGAATTTTCCCCTTTTTCAGAGGTTCACGACTTATATGTATGCACATCTGCCTCGCCCTCCCTTTTCCTATACCATCTCCCCCTGTATAAGATTTTCTGATCTGTGTTGACGTAAGAACTATTGTCCGTCCACGCTGAAGCGAAACTAGCTCAAAAAGCAGTTGCTAAATGCAAAATTTGGAAGATCCTGTCGATGCAGGCTTAGCCCTGATCCCCTGCAGCATGAACCTCTTCTCTTTTTAGTAATGCAAAATTCTTGATAATAACGGCCCCGAAAAGAATGTCAAAATAAAATCTAGACTGCACAAGTCAGATTCCCAAAGAAGAAACGACTACATCGCAAGCTTCATAGTTACACAGACTAAGTGAGCAAAGCGAATGCTAGGGTGGACATAGCTGTGTAATAAGGCCGAATTTGAGAACAGGCTATCTAGGTTTGGACATATAGATTTCTTACTTTGCTAGTCTGGCAGTGATGTCACTACGAAAACACTAGCGAAGTTGCGTGGAGCTCGTAAATCTGCTCGACAACAAGAAGAAAACGAAGTGTTTTTGACGAAATTTGGCTGAGAAAAGGGCTAATTGATTTCAATCAGTTGCTATTTCAGGACTATGACGTGAGTCTCACTTCAGCGGGGACGGACAATAGCAATAGTTGCTCTGCTCACGGACCGCCTCACCCGAATTTCACACTCTGGCATTATCGCAATTACGGATGGCGATCTCCAGTTTCGTTTATTAGCGAATCTCTCCTTGAAAAAGCATATGTTGCATATTTTAATGATCATCAATCCTTCATATGCTAGAGATTAAATACGCATGGGACTTGCCGATTAGTTCGTCGTCAACAAAGCTACGTTTGATTGGTAGGCGCAAGTGCAATCTGCGCTGAGGTCTAAAACCAAAAAGGCTTTCTATCTCCCTCTCTATGGGGGGGTTGGGTATGCGACTGGCTCTGGATGGCCACATCTCCAAGGAAGTTTGCTTGGCAATGAAGCAGATTCAACATTACGTGTGTACTGATTAAACGTCCCAGTGGCCTTGGAGACTTTGACTAAGGCTCTTGAGCTTCTGTTTATGTTGCTGAACTGATTGGTTTGGCTGGCAGTCTATGTCTGCTTCCTAAATTTAGTATGCTTTGCACTGATTCTACACAACGTCACACGCGTACGACTTAAGCGTTCCAGTGGCGCTGGGGAACTTTGACTTTGGCTTTTGAGCCTTTGTTTATATTGCTGGAGTTGTTCAGATGGTCGTCAGCCTATGTCCGCCACATTATAGCCATGTAACACAGCATTGGTGCGCATTGAGCCTTGTCCATGGAGGCCCCGGGAAGGTACGATTGCAGATAATCGTAAACTTGGAAACCAATATCCTGGGGACGAAAATCGGCGATTTGGCGGGCCGAGTGGACCGAGAATACGGCAATGCCTTCCAATGGAAGTTGATATCCTTCACTTCTTTTTTTATTCTATCTTGGACTAGCAATTTACCTTTTCGCTCTCTTATGTAAGATCCGTCCTTCTTTGTATCGTCTTTTGATTGCATGCGTCGGGTTGGGTCTATCAAATTAATGAGAATATCTTCTTCTAGTTCTGAGGCGCTGGAATGCAGTTCAATATATCCATGAGCTTGGCATTAACAAGAAAGCGTACTACAGCCTCCACAAGGCAGCTAGCAGTCATGCTACGAAAAGCGGGGTTGGCCATCGTCCACTGTGACTTTAAATAGTCCAGGGCTTTTAAAGACGGCTCTTAAGAAGTAGCTTCCGCTTCTTCGCATTATCACAGCGAAATGCCATCAGGGTCTGTATTTGAACAACTCGAATGTCTGTAGAATAGCACACGGTATGAAGATCCGCCAAGACGAGCATATCTTTGGTAAAATTCCAAGTCCTCCAACTAGCAGTAACTGGTCCCAGAACGCAGGTATACGGAGGAAGTACTAGTTGACCCAAATCGTCTACGGTTGGAGAAACAAGCGCTGGTAGAAGGTCAACTATGTTTACAGCAAGAGTGGCGAGAGTATCAAGCAATTCAGATGATGCCGTATGAGTGTTACACACTGCTTGGCTGGAGATCGCATAGTCGTAAGCGCTTGAGCCTTGTGCTTGTTTTGCATTCAGTCCCCAAGACCCGTGTGAGTTCCCTACGAAACCTTTCTTTTGATGCCCGGTCCGCTACGTGAGGAGCTGCACTGATGCGTAGTTTCAGTCCACTGATCTGCTCGATCAATTTTCGACTAAAGCATCAGCAATGACAAGTTCATAGACTCCTTGACCATGAACAGCTGATTCCCGGCAAGAATAATGTTGAGTATGCTCAAGCTGTGCTTCTATTTCTTTTGAAATAATGGTTGCTAATAGGTTTAATGTGTTGCAGTGGATTATCTCCTCACTGCTTGTTAATCCAATCTCCAGAGAGCCATTACATGAGTATCCGATAAGCACATGGTAAAATTTCTTTTGATCTGTGAGCACATCGGAAGAAAAGATGGCGGGGTCAAATGGTTTTGTAACGATTGGTGCAGTCTTCTTCACTCCTTATTTTCTAACGCTCGTTCGCGCTGAAGAGGTATTGATGTACTCTAGGACAGGTTAGAAGTTCCCACGCTTGCTCACAGGTAATTGTTCGAGTCAGAGAAGTGTACTTAAGGGTATTGTTGTATTGGGTCTGAAGGATAGTTCAGAAGTTTCCCCGCTTGCTCTCGGGTAAATATTCGAGGTGAGCATTGTTGTATCTACCCGACGCTGAAAAGTGTCATACAACGGTCAATAGGCACGTCGACCCCGAATTAACTAAATTTCACAATGCTACCGAGGTCTATGGCATCCTAGCGAACAGGTTCTCTAACCAGAATACTTTCGAGTTTAACTCTTTCCTTTTCAATTCTAGATAAGACTGGAACTTAACCATCATGTCATGGAGTTCGAAGTCTCTCTATTATGCCTAGATTAACTAGATTGAATGTTGAAGGAATATTGTATAGGTCAGAGTAGAGTATCTATGCTTAACTTTGTTATCTACTATCCTATAGATATGTGTAGATTCCGCGAATGCAGATAGTGCGATCATCATGTCGCACGGCTCGTTCGTATGAGTGCTCTCCATATGTTCGTTTGAATGGTCCCGATATGGGGCAAAGATCTGGTCGCTAGGTTTTACATGACTTAGAGTTTCTGACCTCCCACTCCTCCTTTTCCCACGCTGCAGAATTGTGAATTTTTGCGGCAGTTTCCACGCGCTCTGGAGTCTTCCCTTTCAGATCGCCGTCGCCCTGTATCTCCTCTACCTCCAGGTATGATGTCACTGTGGCCCCTCATCGAATCGGATGTTTTTAACTGTCATGGTATTTGTCTACAAAATCACCCCTGGCACTGGGGAAAAATTCTAAAGGCAGACGCACTCATTGATCTGATCTGTCAAACATCTCACGTTTGAAGACCATCATTCCCGACCGTGACAAATGGTGAAAAATTGTCAAGATGCCTTATCACTCAATCTGAATGCTCTATCATCTTTCCTGTCGAAGATCTTACGATGACGATCACAACAAATGGGAAAAAATTATCAGGTACGTCTTATCGCCCGATGGATGGAGTGGACAGTAAGCAGTAAGCAGTAAGGAAGTAAGGAAGTATTCGATTGGAGATCCTTACAAATTGAAGGGCAATAAGGATTGTGAGCCAGCCGATGAAAACCTGCATCAAATCTGTTCATGTTGAGCTTTGGCGTTCAGGGCACAACGATTTGAGCGATTGCTTATTCAACCTCGCACAGGAGGAGTCTTTGACGTTTCTGTCAGCCTGTTCCTGCGTTACAGTTGTCAATAGTAGTATATACGTCAGGGTGTTGCTCTTTTCTTTCGGAAAAACATTGGGCGCCGGGACTTGGGTAGCACTGAACAACACATGGTTCTCAATCGCCATAATCCTTGGCCGATGTTGATTGAAAAAACGAAAAGTGCACACAAAGTGAATGATGGAAATTTAGAGGCTGACCACGTGGGCTGGTAAAACTTTTATTTTAAACAATTGATTGTTTTTCTGAACCCGTTGGTTTTAACCTACCTAATGGGTTAAGCGACCTTGGGGACCCGAATAAAGTTCAAATTGAGGGCTGGTTCTATCCCACTTGCTGCTAAAATGCGTCACATGCGCCCTTTGACTGATGGTACGTGCCCCGTGTGCCAATCACCTCTCGAGGATTCGGTACACTTCTTACTTCACTGCAACCACTATGCGGGCCTACGGAAAACCTTTATGGCTGAACTAGGCCTGCTAGTGGGAGTAGAGAAGGTATTAGCCTTTAAGGTTTTTGAAGATGTATCCAGAGCAGCGGCGCTGCTGAGTGATCAATTGTGGGATCCTGTTACTAAAACAGCTGTTGATCAGCTGATCAAAAGTTACCTGGAACAAATTTAGCAGAGCAGGATCAACCAGCTCTATGCCGGTAGGTCGGTGTATAAGGATGAGCCCTGTCGTCCAGATACACCTCCCCTTCCCTCTTCTTTATCCCCCTCCCTTTGTGCACCATCCGATGAGGATGCGGGGTCTATGGCTAATATAGCTACGGCATGCAAATCATGAGATATAATTTTCAAACAAGTATATGCCATTCTAGTTTATTTACGGGTAGAGGTAGTGTACATTTCCTTCGTTTTCAATTTCTAGTACGTCCCATCAGGTCATCCGACAGCAGGCGAAGGTGAGTGTTGTCAAGCTGATGTTTTCAGTGTATCAGAATGTTCGCCCAGCACTTTATATACGGAGGGGAAATCTGGCAGACAGTCAATAACGTAAACATTTAAAGTAGCTTTGGATTTTCTCGATATTGGCAGACTCAATAAAGTGCAACACTTGCTGTACTTATTGACCATCCACGTTGACGTGAGACCCACGCCATGTCACTGAAGTAGCTCATGCTGAATCAGTCATTTCGTTTGTGCATTTCATTCGGGGCGGACCTATTAAGGGCGCAATGAAAACTTGAACTCAAACGACAAATCTTACCCGAAGTTGACAACCAAGATTAGCAATGTTTATTTATAGCCCAACTACAACAGGCTCAACGCATTGCAAACCGACAACAGATCGTATCAAGATCTTAATTGCCATTCACAATTTGAGTAACCATTCGTGTGGGCGATTAATGTGCTTTTGTAGGCTCTGACTGGGGGTGCGGCTCGGGAGTAGCAGCAACTGTGCTTTTCCAAATTTAAATTCCTTGGACACCCTTGCTGAATTAGCCGAGTCGGTAAGATTTATAAACCCTCGTGAGAAGGCCCTGAACAGCGATTTCAATCAACACCAAGGAGCCCTTTTTCGGTTGCGAACACCTGCAACTTTGTTTTTAAAGAGGGCTTGACGTGCTCTTCAGAGGTATGTCATCACCTTGAAGAGTATTGTGAAGTCTAATTTTTTGAAGCTGAAATTGACGACATTGTAGAGTTGAGTGTCGAGCCGCGTAGCGGGCGACAGTAGATGCGAAATCAAAGAAATTCGAAACAAATTTGCCCGAGATATCGAAACGGTTCACGCATCTTGGAAAAATTGGTAACATGACGTAAGTCTCACTTCAGCATGGAGGGATAGTACCACTCGTGGTATGCTGGACGATGTATTGGTAGCAAAACATCTTTCCGTGGGGAGTTCGTCGGATTAGCGGGGGACGGGAGGTCCTTTCCGCTCAATATTTCTCTAAAACATGTTTCAACTGTGGTAACTCCCAGTCTGGACGCGTTTAAAGCAGCCTCCCCCCCTCTCTCCGGCATATGGTCCAGCTGTCCACCTAATTGAAAATGTGCTCAATGGTAGGTAAGTACAATATGCGCAATTACGAGAATGGAACAAATCGTCGACAATCGGCCTCAAATCGAAGTTAACAATCGGTGACTAGGGGCGCTTAACACAATGCAGGATCCCGGCACTTTTTGTGGGTGCCACCGCGTACCCTCGATTTGTCACTAGGCCTCTTTCACGGGCGCACTAGATTGGATCCGCCCAGGATCCGCCTGATTGGGCGGTTCTCAGGACCAAATTTGAAATATATCACCTTTCGATTTGCACCACAAATTCGGTCCGTGAGCAATGCTGGCTGGATCCGCCGTTCTTATTGGATCAATTCAAAATTGATACGCGAAGCCGGCCGGCTGATGGTCATGTCAGTTAATGAGAGGCCTGCAGTGGAATCAGCACCGATCGTGGGGCATTTAAAAATCCCGGGATCTCGCTTTGTGAAGATCGCCCTATATGTCGCCTATTGGCCAGTTTCCGATTGGTGCAACTTGTACTGACCCTTCTGCAGACGCCAGATTTCCTAGGTCTATGAAACAAGTGCTCGCGCGAACGATTCTGATTTGGATGGGTTCGTCATTGCATATCATGGCCAGATCGGGCATATCAGGGTTGTCCAGATGGAAAATTGTGGCACCGTGGGGTGTGACACAAAACGCTGATGTAAATGCACACCCTTCAACCGCTCACTCTGGGCGAATTGGTTCAGGAAAACAAGCATCTGCCAGGGTGGTACCTGCTAAGTGCTCAAATCCTTCATATAGAAGTCTTGGCGAACACGCACTCACGGGTTTACTGATAATTTGATGACCAAGTTCGGTATTTGATCAGTCATATTTTGACCATGTCTCACCTCGAAGATTCTTAAACAATAGCCCGTTGGTAAGCAAATTGAAAGTTCTAAACGACAGGCTTTACCAGTGATATTTGAAATTTCGAGGGGATGATCTATGTATAAAATCAGGGGCGCACAAGACACTGAAGCATGCAACTCTTATTGTCAATCCAAGTTGACGGGAGAATGACGTAATGATACTATTTTTGGATGGAATGTGTGGAATTTCCGTAATATCTTGGCGAGTTTGTCCAAATGACCTCTTTTTTTTTTGTTGATTATTGACTCGCGAGCTCTATGCCCACGATGTGGAGCGCAATGAGACGGATCGGGCAAAATTGCTGAGGTCACCGTGCTGGACTGATGGCGTCCTGAAGCTGTGAACAGCTGATTCTTGGTCCCATCGAACCAAATTCCCAGTTTGTGGAGAACGCCCTAGATCGTAATTGCTGCAGCATGTGCTTTTCCGTTGCTGATGTCGATATAGGTGATAGGTCCTGCTGGCAAGCGTATGGGACTCGCTTCAGCTTATATAAGTAGGATCATGAGCGAATTGGCAATCACGTATCGCTTCTAGGTATCAAATAGAATTGCCGATATCCAGAGCAGTTGGGCGAAGCTGGATCCTGGGTCCAAGCTGCCGCAACATGGCAAATCACTGGCTAGACCATCTTTTCAGGTTTGGGACCGGTTGTGAACTGGCGATCAAAGCGTAAATAGCACAAGTGGTCAGTGCGTCGCCACCAATTCCGCGTGTTGGGAGACGTGGGTTCGATCCCCGTTCAAGTCCAGAGAAGGCAGAAATCTCTTTTCCCGTAATATTGGTGATCAGAGTTGCGAAGTGCTTATCACGAATTTGACTAAAGTCTGTCTGGCAATGAAGAACCTAGCATCGCACATTAGGACCTTCACGTCTTTCTTGGATGACGTCCAACTTGGACTTTGTCATTTAGATAGTTCAGATGAATACAGGTGGCCAGATGCGCGGTCATATCATTGGCATTCCAGTAATGCGAACCAATCATTTTAGAGGACAAGCACTTGTAGACGGTCAAGACGTTTCTAACAACTAAAGGTATCTGTTCGACCGAACATTGTGCGATAGAGATCATCACCAACACACCAGAGAAGCGGAGGGAATACATGAAGAATCTCTCATCACCCAATGAGAGTCAAGAGCAAATAAATGATGCTCTTCGAAGGGATTACTGTCCGACCACGCTGACGGGAGCCTTACGTCATGA
>JADMIO012752936.1_pt1 | contig 21421 bp, 22 predicted proteins | sample 8958161 | NCBI WGS metagenome assembly JADMIO01 (sample SAMN16585339, study PRJNA669376) | soil metagenome | isolation source: Crop rotation soil | place: USA: Cullars Rotation, Alabama | collected 2011
CTTTCCCCGGCCGATAATTTGTCGAACACTTCTTTTGCCGGGTGTACTACCAGCAGGTATTCATAAAAAGAAGGCGTGCTGAATTTAAGCTCTGTTAAAAGAGCTGCTCCCTGTTCCATATATATACATTCTAAGTTTAAAAAATAATTACTTACTAAAACGCTAAGATAAATAATTTAGTTTAATTTTACTAAATAATTTAGTCGTTTAGATTTTTGTATATGGAAAGGGAAGTAACTTATTCACCTGCCTATAATGGCAGTAAAAATTTCACACAACATCATGTAAAGACAGCCAACGCAAATGGGTTCGGTGCCGCTGCCGACGATTACATGGAACGCGGTATTGATCTTAATGAGCAACTTATTTTAAACAAGCCTGCCACTTTTTTCTTTCGCATGAATGGTGATGCAATGGTCGAAGATGGCATCTTTAGCGGCGACATTCTTATCGTCGACAGAAGCATAAAACCGGCCAGCGGAAAAATCATCGTTGCCATATTAGACGGAGAATTGCTGGTGCGAAGGCTGCAAAGAAATTTAAACAGCGTTGAACTCGTTGCTGCCAATAAAAAAATGAGCAGCATACAGCTTTCCGCATTCGACGACCGGAGCAATGTGTGGGGTGTTGTAACCTGCGTAATTCATGTGCTCGAACGCAGCTTGTTTGCAACAAAAAACAAAAGCCAGTTTAATCAAAAAGATAAATACGGCAAGGAGCAAAGGTTTTATTGAGCCCTCACCCTCGTTCCCTCTCCACAGAGTGGAGAGGGATGCCCCTGATTGATTAGCATTTATTTTTTCGTGCGATATGAATTATGTGTAATAAAGTTTGGTGATGACCTATAGTAGAGATGGCATCACGGTTGCGTCGCAACACTTGTGCTGTAACAAATGTCTGAACCTGGATTTATCTGATTAAAAGATTAACCTGATTGATTTACGTGAATCGTCAAACGTCAATCGTGAATATAAGGATGTTAAATGTTTTAGTTGTTGCAAACTGTTATGATGGTTGAATTTAATATCAAGGTTCAACAGTCGAAAAATCAGTACTGCAAAAGCTTAATCAAGGCGAAAGGAAAAAAGTGCTGAATATCTTTTTTTCTTGATTTTTTCTTTGCTTACTTTCTTTTGTATCAAGACAAAAGAAAGTGACAATAACAATAACTATAAAAATATTTTTCCAATGAAAAACATCATTGATAACCCAAACGCAAAACCCCGACCAAAAGAACAAGAAGAAAGAACACAATATCACCATGGCCGCGGAGCGCAATACAATACAAGAAATAAATTTTTAATTAATGAAGTAAGCAAAGAGCATGTTGAAGCCATTGATGATTGGGAAGAAAAAACATTACCAACAATTTATTTAGAGCAGGAAGTAAAAACAATTGTAAATAAAGTTGAAAGCCCGGATGTAGGCATGAGTTACAGCATGAACCCTTATGCAGGTTGCGAGCATGGCTGCATTTATTGTTATGCACGAAACGTACATGAATACTGGGGCTACAGCGCCGGCATGGACTTCGAACAAAAAATTATTGTAAAGAAAAATGCGCCGCAGTTGCTGCGCAAATTTTTAATGCATCCAAAATGGGACGCCACGCCTTTAATGTTAAGCGGTAATACAGATTGTTACCAACCTGCAGAACAAACCTATCGTTTAACACGCGGAATGCTGGAAGTGTGTAACGAGTTCAATCAACCGGTTGGAATACTTACAAAAAACTCGTGGATATTAAAAGATAAAGATGTACTTGCAGAAATGGGAAAGAAGAATATTGTATCAGCAATGGTTTCCATAACATCATTCAATGAAGACTTAAGAAGAGTAATGGAACCACGCACAACAACAGCAAAACAAAAATTAAAAGTGATAAATGAATTAAGTGCTGCCGGTGTGCGCATGGGCATTATGATGGGGCCAATGATTCCCGGTTTGAATGAACATGAAATGCAACGCATCATGAAGGCAGCGAGAGATAATGGTGCAACGTTTACGGCTTATACTTTTATACGATTGAATGGAGCTATAAAATTTTTGTTTCGTGACTGGCTGTATAAAAATTTTCCTGAACGTGCAGATAAGGTTTGGCATTTGATAGAAAAAAGTCATGACGGGCAGGTGAATGATACACGCTGGGGTGTGCGTATGCGTGGCGAAGGACCGGTTGCACAATTGGTGGCGCAACAATACCGCAAGTATGGAAAATTATATGGCATGAATGCAGAAGACTGGAGCCTTGACAGATCGTTGTTTAAAAGGCCTGGTGACGTGCAGGGAAAATTGTTTTAGTATACATCGCACTAGATGATCAAGTAGAGTAGTTTGTTATTTCGAGTTTATGTTTTGATGATGCGATCAAAAGCTCTTTATCGGGTAAGGTGGAGAATTATTATATTTATATTACGCTAATAGCGTTAACGGTTTGGTTCGATCGTTTATATTATTTATAGATTTGCAATTATGTTTTACCGACGAAAAGTAATATTGTCAATTATAGAATCGCTTAATAATACAGTTGAAAAAATAGCTTTACAAAAATTATTATTTCTTTTTTGTATTCGTCAAAAAAAACCTGATTATGATTTTATCCCTTACCATTATGGATGCTATTCCTTTTCCGCAAATGCGGACTTAATTGCTATGATAAAGCATGAGTTAATAACCGATGATGTAAAATCTTTTATAAAAAAGGATAGAGTAAATTATTCTTCCAAACTCAATGAATCCGATAAGAAGATTCTTAGTGAAATCATTGACAATTATGGTAAAATGAATAGTAACTCATTGATGAAGCATACGTACTTAAACCATAAATATTATGCGATTAACAGTAAAACAGCAAAAGATATATTGTCTGATGCACAATACAAAACGGTAGTTGATTCTAAACCAAAATCAAATGAAACGATTCTTTTTACAATTGGGTACGAGAAAATTTCTTTAGAGGAATATCTGAATAAATTAATAAAGAATGATATAAAATTATTGGTTGACGTTCGAAACAATCCATTAAGTATGAAGTTTGGCTTTAGCCAAATTCAACTCAAGAAATATTGTGAAAGTGTTGGAATAAAGTATATCCATTTCCCGGAAGTTGGAATTCAATCTGAATATCGGCAAAATTTAGAGACGCAAGAAGATTATAATAAGCTCTTTAAATTATACAGTGACCATGTTCTTTGCAATACAATAAATTACCAAAAAAACATTCTCGATCTTTTAATAACTAATAAAAGGATAGCTCTCACTTGTTTCGAAGCGAACATAAATCAATGTCACAGGAAGCATTTAGCTGAATCAATAGAGTCGCTGCCAAAATGGAATTATATAATTAAACACATCTAAAATGTCTTTAACCCGAGTTTTGATAACTGTCAAAACATACCCTACATTATCGTCTAAATATGAAGAATTAGTTTGTACTGCTGGATTTAAAGAAGATGGAAGTTGGATAAGAATATATCCGGTACAATTTCGGAAGAAATCTTATGCAGAACAGTATTCTAAATATCAGTGGATCGAAGTTGACTTGATAAAAAACAAAAGTGATTTTAGACCAGAAAGTTTTCGACCCTTATCACATGATACAGAAATTAAAATAATCAATGAAATAAAGCCTGATGGCACTAGCTGGGATGAAAGAAGAAAAATAGTTTTGAAAAAAGTGTATACAAACCTTAATTTGTTAATTCAAGAAGCAAAAGATAAAAACATTTGTACTTCTCTTGCTGTCTTTAAACCAAAAGAAATAAAAGATCTTTTAATTGAACCTTGTGAGCGCGAATGGAATAAAGAGAAGTTGGAAAGTTTAAAGCAGCTAAGCATTTTTGATGCGGTGGTTGCTGATAAACCACAAGTGGTTAAAAAACTTCCTTATAAATTTTCTTATATCTTTTTAGATGAAAACAATAAAGAATCTACTTTAATGATTGAAGATTGGGAAATTGGACAATTATTTTGGAATTGCTTAAAAAAGTATGACGGATATGATGCTGAGAAAAAAGCAATCGATGACGTGAAGAATAAATACTTCAATGATTTTGCAAAGACTAAAGATATACATCTTTTTCTAGGAACATCTCAACAATTTCATTTTGTCGGACATAATCCATTTATGATTATAGGAACATTTCATCCAAAATATCCAAAGAAAGATATTCAAGGAAAATTATTTTAGTGCAAACCTATGTCGTTTTCGGAAAATCTCTACTTCATCGCTCTCATTCCTCGCAGAGAATTGCGTGGAAGAATTACTTTAATTAAACAAGATTTCGCAAACAGGTTTAATAGCAAATATGCGCTAAGAGTTTATCCGCATATAACATTGAAAGCGCCTTTCAAACTGCCAACTAATGCACATGATAAATTATTGAATTGGTTTAATAACCTGCAAATACAACAAAACCAATTTTCGATACAGCTAAAAAATTTTGGGGCATTTCCTAATAAGAAAAGCCCTGTATTGTACATACAGCCAATGGTCAACCTACCAATATTGCGACTTCAAAATAAAATCCTGCTTGGCTTTATTGAAAATATTTCAGACATAGTGGACAAATCTGATCTTGAATATAAACCGCATTGCACCGTAGCTTACAAAGATCTTACACCAGATATGTTTACCGAAGCATGGAGCGAATATCAACACAAAACGTTTGATGCATGTTTTGAAGTAGATGCCGTTTATCTATTGCAACACGATTCGAAAAAATGGAACATTATTTCAACACATACGCTTGGTCAAGCTGTAACTAATGCCGGGTTTTGATAACAGTTACAAAAACTTTTTCATTAACGTTAAATGTGTTTACCGTTCTAACGATAATTTTAAAATCGGTGATCAATATTTCAGCTTCATAATAACTTCCCCAAAAGCTGATACTTTTTATCACTCCTTTTACGCCTTTATTTTTTTCAGCATTTATGTTGAATTCTTCCGGTCGCAGCATTATCTCTTTGCCATTTGTTTCAATGCCAAGCAATGCAGCCTGCTCTGCATTTAGCAAATTATATTTTCCAAATATACCTGCCACATATTCATTTACCGGGTGATGATAAATTGTTTCGGGTGAAGCTTGCTGAACGATCTGCCCTTCTTGCATTACAATTATTTCGTCCGCCCAGGAAAGGGTATCATGCGGATCATGTGATGTAAGCAGGCAGGTGATTTGCAATCTTTCCGTTATCTCATTCAATACTGATTTCAGAATGTCTTTATGTACAAGGTCAAGATTGGAAAAAGGTTCATCCAGCACCAACATCTTTGGTTGTTTTACCAATAACATGCATAAAGCAATTCTTTGTTTCTCACCTCCGGAAAGCTGACCTGTACTGCGTTTCAGCAAGTGATGTATCCTGCAGATCTTAAAAATATTTGTGGCTGATTCCTCACTTAATTTATTTTCGAACCATATTAATTCTTCAACGCGATAGTTGTTCAGTAGTTCATAGTGTTGAGAGAGATACGCAATGTTTTTATGGCCTGGCAACAACTTTTCTTGCGGCCCGATGACCTTTTTTCCTTCAAATAAAATTGTCCCGCTATCTGGTTGTGCATTACCTGAGATCATTTTAAGCAGCGTCGTTTTACCAGAGCCTGATTCACCTGTGATCGCAATTTTCTGCAACACCTGTTGCTCAAAATTTATGTGCTTAATTAATAAGCCACCCGGTAACTGTTTGGTAATATTTTTTACTTGCAGTAATGCCATTAACTAAAGTGTGTCTTTTTTATTAAGCAGGTTCAAAGATCAGGGAAAAGCTACCATTTATTAGTTCTTCTCATTTGCGATCAATTCTTTTTCATATGTGCAATTGTAAAACATAGTAAAATTGCATTAACCATGTCAATTACTTAAATGAAATCGTTTTCGGCCAAAATACAGATCATCGGTGTCAATCCCTATGTGTTATTGCCGGTGCAAGTGCTGCAATATTTATTCAAAAAAGCAGGGAAGGACAAAGGCCACATTCCAGTTTATCTCATCATTAATAAACAGAAATTTATTCAGCATTTAGTAAAGTACAGTGGTGATTGGCGTTTATATTTAAATACACCCATGCGCAAGACAGCAGGTAAAGATGTTGGTGATATTATCCATATAAAAATTGATTTTGACGAAGAGCAACGCATAACGCCCATGCATGAAAAATTTGAAGCTGCATTAAACAAAAGCAAAACAGCAAAAGATTGTTTTATCAACTTACCTCCCTCAAGGCAAAAGGAAATTTTGCGCTATATCAACAACCTTAAGACAGAGGAATCAGTAAAACGAAATATTGACCGCGCAATAAATTTTTTGTTAGACAAAGAAAGATTTATTGGTCGTGATAAACCGCAGTAGTCAATTCAGCTCAGCTTTCAAAAATCTTGCTGTATGGCTTTCTTTATTTTTAATAAGCTCTTCCGGTGTTCCTTCAAATAAAATTTTTCCGCCGCCATCACCGCCTTCGGGCCCAAGGTCAATAATATGATCCGCAACTTTTATCACATCAAGATTATGTTCAATAACCAAAACAGTGTTGCCGCGATCAACTAATTTATTCAATACATCAAGCAAATGTTGTATGTCTTCAAAATGTAAACCGGTTGTTGGTTCATCCAGGATATAAAATGTTTTGCCTGTATCACGTTTTCCCAATTCTGTTGCGAGCTTTACACGCTGCGCTTCGCCGCCGCTTAATGTAACAGCACTTTGCCCCAGCGTTATATATCCCAAACCAACTTCTTCCAGCACTTTTATTTTGCGATAGATGTATGGAACAGACTGAAAGAATTCAACAGCTTCTTCAACGGTCATGTTCAATACATCTGCAATTGATTTCCCTTTATAACGTATTTCTAATGTTTCGCGGTTGTAACGTTTGCCATTACACTTTTCGCAAGGCACATAAACATCGGGCAAAAAATTCATTTCAATCACACGCATGCCGCCACCTTCACACACATCACATCTGCCGCTTTTTACGTTGAATGAAAAACGCCCTGCATTATAACCACGAATCTTCGCCTCGGGCACTGATGCAAACAAAGTTCGAATATCAGTGAAGAAGCCACAATACGTTGCAGGATTGCTTCTTGGTGTTCTTCCTATCGGCGACTGATCAATCTCAATTACTTTGTCAATATGCTCCAAGCCTTTTATGCTCTTATATTCAAGCGGAAAAACTTTTGAGTTATAACAATGTTTGGAAAGCAGCGGGTATAAGGTTTCATTGATCAATGTTGATTTACCGCTTCCGCTTACACCGGTTACAACGATAAATTTCCCCAAGGGAAACTCTGCATCTACATTTTTTAAATTATTTCCTTTAGCGCCCTTTAAGACGAGTTTCTTGCCGTTGCCTTTTCTCCGTTCTTTAGGAACAGCAATAGTATGAACACCATTCAGATAACCTGAAGTGAGTGTTTGCAATTTTAATATTTCAGAAGGTGTTCCTGATGCAACAATTTTTCCGCCGTGATAACCTGCCTTAGGACCGATATCAATTAAATGGTCTGCTGCAAGCATGATGTCTTTATCATGCTCCACTACCAAAACGCTGTTACCAATGTTGCGCAAATTTTTTAATGCATCTATCAAACGATGATTATCTCGTTGGTGCAAACCAATTGAAGGCTCATCTAAAATATACGTGATACCTTGTAACTGCGAACCGATTTGTGTTGCCAATCGAATGCGCTGGCTTTCTCCGCCGCTTAATGTTTTGGATGCACGATTGAGTGTAAGATAAGTCAGACCAACATCCAATAAAAAAGTAAGCCGTTCACGAATCTCTTTTATTACATCTTTTGCAATGGCTCGTTGCTTATTGCTTAACCGCAATTCTATTCCATCAAACCATGCGTAGAGTTTATCTAAATTCACTTCACTTAATTCTGAAATATTTTTTTTGTCAACCAAAAACCAAAGGCTTTCTTTTTTCAAACGTGCACCATTACAAGTGGGGCAGTTTTTAAGCGTCATATATTTTTGAACCCAATCACGCAAAACTTCTGTGCTGTATGAAGAAGAAAACCATCTTTTTAACATTGGCACAATGCCTTCATAACTTCCTGTGTATTCATTAGGCACTGTTTCATCATCAGGATTTACTTCGAGTGAAGAATTGACGTTTTTTTCACCAAACAATAAAAGATTCAAATGTTCTTCCGACAGTTTATCCAGCGGAACATCCAGCTTTATTTTATTTTTTTTGGCGAACGTTTCTACCTGTTGAAATACACTGGCATCTCTTTCCTCACCTAAGGGAACTATCGCACCTTCACGCACTGTTTTCGATCTGTCGGGCGTTACCAGGTCCATATCAATTGTAAAAACACTGCCCAAACCCTTACATGTTGGACAAGCACCATAAGGTGAGTTGAATGAAAATGAATTTGGAGAAGGCTCCTCATAAGATATGCCGGTGTCTTCGCACATTAATTGTTTACTGTATGAAGTGATTTTTGTTTCACCTTCAACATTTACAAACATCAGATCTTTGCCCATTTTTAATGTTTGCTGCACACTTTGACTTAACCTTGTTCTGAAACCATCATCCACTTTTAACCTGTCAACCACTACCTCAATATCATGAATTTTGTAGCGGTCAACCTGCATCTTTGGTGTTATATCTTTTATTTCACCATCCACTCTCACCTTTACAAAACCCTTTTTTCTAATCTCTTCAAACAATTCGCGGTAATGCCCTTTTCTGCCACGAACCAACGGTGCCAGTAAGGAAATCTTTTTATTGTTGAATTTTTGAAAAATATTATTTACGATTTCTTCTTCGCTCCACTTCACCATTTTTTTTCCGGTGTTATAACTGTACGCTTCGCCGATACGTGCATATAACAAACGCATGAAATCATAGATCTCGGTTACTGTTCCAACCGTAGAACGCGGATTTTTATTTGTAGTTTTCTGTTCGATGGAGATTACCGGCGAAAGCCCGGTTATCTTATCTACATCAGGCCTTTCCATTTCGCCAATAAATTGCCTTGCGTAAGCGCCGAATGTTTCCATGTAACGGCGCTGCCCCTCGGCATAAATGGTATCAAAAGCAAGAGAAGACTTTCCGCTGCCGCTGATTCCTGTAATTACAACCAGTTTATTTTTTGGAATATTAATGTCGATGTTCTTCAGGTTGTGGGCACGTGCACCGTAGACTTCGATGTTTTCATTGTCCTGCAAATCACTCATATTGCTCATCCTAACAAATGTAAATAAGAATGATTATTAAATGTTTTAATTAATAATTATAGATTGCAACTTTAATTTTTTATGATTGATTCGCTTAAACGAAAAGCATCTCTCCTTAATTATAAGTTTGGGTTTATTAAAAAATCGTTTGGAAATAAACATTTTAAACTTTTAGATGTTGGCTGCGGTAATCACAGTCCTTCCAAAACGAAACTTATTTTTCCAAACTGCGAGTATTATGGATTGGATTTAGATAAAACTTATAATAATGATGAAAAAGATTTTGAGGTAACAACGCAGTTTTATGAACTTGATCTGACCAAACTCGATTACTCCATCATCCCTGAAAATTATTTTGATTTTATCAGGATGACTCATGTTATTGAGCATTTATATAATGGTGATGAGGTTTTGAAAGCGTTATTGCCTAAGCTTAAAAAGGGTGGTTTTTTTTATATTGAATATCCTGGTAAAAAAAGTCTTAAGCTACCAAGTATGCATGGCACTCTCAACTTTCATGACGATCCTACGCATGTGAGAGTCTATTCGGTGGAAGAATTAAAAAAAATATTTGAATCTTCGAGCTGTAGGGTTCTTTCTGCAGGGACTAGAAGAAACACCTGGAATATAATAGCAATGCCGGTCAAAATTGTTGCCTCGGCAATTAAAAGGAAAAAATTAAGGGGAGACATCTTTTGGGATATTACCGGCTTTGCAGAATATCTATATATTCAAAAGAAATAAAAAAGGCTCAGTAACTACTGAACCTTTTTTATATTTAAATGAAATTTATTGTCCTATTTCGGCATCTAATTTTGTGACCTGATTCTTAGTCAAAGCAATATTATAAATTCTGATTTCGTCAATTACTCCATTGAACCAAAATGGATAATCTGTTCTGCCGGTCTTTCCAATGCGCAAACGATCAGTATTGGGATTGAATGCAGCCACTTTTGTATTTTCTCCAACTAAAGAATCATTTAAATATAACTTACCCACAGCGCCATCGTATGTGTATACTATTTTATACCATTGATTCAATTGAAGGAAATTATCTGAAGTAGCTACTCCATTTGATTGAAATTGATTATCTCCATAAGTCCCGAAAATGCTTCCGGTGTTATGAAAACCGATAAAATAATCACCATTGGATTGATCATCTACTCCTTTCATTAATATTCTTGATTGAGCACCATTACCTCCATAAAAGCCAACGGGCTGCACTAGAGCTGCAATCGTTATAGTTGAGGGATTTAATGAACTTGAGTTTGCTGCTTCCATAAAACTACTAAAACCATTAAAGGCGTAAGCATTGTTAGGACGGCCCATCATATCTGCCGCTAATTTTACATGGTGTCCCTTAAGGTGGTTATTATTACCACTGTAGTCCGCTGTATTTCCATTAGTAAATTTATACCAGGCTGCAAGATTTGGTCTGGCAATAACCTGTTCTGTGCTACTTGTAGTAACGGCAGTCGATTTGGCGATCTCTTTTTTACACGCGATAAATTGCATAGATAACACTGCAATGCATACAGTAAACGCAGCAGTTTGGGTTTTTGTTCTCATTGTTTTTATTTTAGTGAATTAAAAATTTATTTAGTCTTTAAAGTTGTTTTGAATCTGCTGAGGAGAAAGAGCGGTATTATAAATCCTTATCGCATCAATTGCACCTGTAAAATAATAAGGGAAACTAGGATTGAGTGTTTTTCCAATTAACAAATCGGCATCGTTAGGCGTAAACGTGGTTGGTATATTTTCCGTACCCTTAAGTACACCATTAATATAAATGTTTGAAACGGCGCCATCACAAGTATATACTAAGGTGTACCATTTGCCAGGCTCTATATAATCATTTGGTGCCCATGAACCACTTGCTGAAGAACCATTACCATACGAACCGTAAAAAGCTTCATGCTCTGGGCTAACAACCTCATCGCAGCCCTGGAAGTTATAATAGTATTGATCGCTGAAAGCTAATTCATAGCGGCCGTTGGAGAAATCATCATAGCTTTTTGTAAGTATCCTGTTGTAATGACATTGGCCCTGGTAAAAGCCCATTGGTTTTACAACTGCTGCAAGTGTAATACCCTTTTTTGGATTTAAAGATTTGCTGTTTGCAACTCTCATGTAACTGCTGAACCCGTCAAAATAATATGCATTATTTTCTAACCCATTTCTGCCGGCAGTAGGTGTTGCACTGTTAAAAATTACATTGTTGTGATGGCCACTATGGTCTTTTGTGTTGCCGTTAAACGTGTACCATGCAACTAAGGCGGAATCTGGTATTACAGAAGCGTTAGTGGTGCTTTGGGATGCGCTTTTACTCGTATAAGTTTCTTTTTTACATGCAACAAATTGCAGAGACATAACTGCAAGGCAAAGGGCAATTATAGTTATTTGAGTTTGTGTTTTCATTTTAGAAGATTTAAAAGTTAATGATTAAGTGTTTAAAGATTTGATGGTATATTATGGCTTGTATCTAATTATTACTTTGGTTGTATAAGGCAGATATTTGTTTTGCGCTAAGTGCCCTGTTGTAAATTCTTATTTCATCAATAATCCCGGTGAAGTTATAGGGGTAACTATCACTTCCAGTCTTGGCAATAAAAACAGGACTAGAGTTAGCAACAAAATTTATTGATTGGGTATATTTCCCTTTAAGCACACCGTTTACGTAAATTTTTGAATAAACACCGTCAAACGTATATGCTAAGGCATACCAATTATTTGCTTGTATGTTATCTGAGTTCTCCCACACGCCTACGGCTGAAACTCCGTTACCATAGCCACCATAAGCCTGTTCATGATCGGCAGCCACAGGCTGATAACAGCCGCTAAAACCATAGTATTGCTGATCGCTATAGCCTAATTCATACTTGCCGTTGTCATTCCCTGAATACTCTTTTGCAATTATAAGATTGTAGTGACAGGTACCCTGGTAAAAACCTTTAGGTTTAACCAAAGCATATAAAGTTATTTTAAGTGGGTTAAGAGATTTTTTGTTGTTTACCTGCATGTAGCTTGACACACCATCGAAACTGTAAGCAGTACCAGGAATACCAGCTTTGCCTTTTGCAGGTTTTGCAGAATTAAAAACGATATTGTTTTTATTTCCACTATGGTCTAAAACGTCACCGTTAAAAGTGTACCACGCCACCAGTCCTTTAAGCAAAGAAGAATCGGTCGTTGAGTCTGCAATTGTATTATCATTTGAACCGGCTATTGTTGTATTCGTTCCAGCACTCTCTTTCTTACATGCAACAAATTGCATAGAAAAGGCTGCAATGCATACGGCAAGTGCAGCAGTTTGGGTTTTTGTTCTCATTGTGTTTTGATATTTAAAGTGAATATTAAAAAATTTAAAGATTCGGTTTATTTAATGCCACGCATTGCGCATACTAAGCACGATTTATTTTCACGCGATATAAGTTTTTATGAAAACAATAATGGTCTTTTGGGTTTGTGATCACAATTGCAGTTTCGGTTTCAGAATGTAAAGATAATTGCCTTTTTAATATTATCAGTAAAATGTTTTGGTCATATAGGTACTACGTGTCCACGCTTACAAAGTCATGGCAAAGTTCCACGGCTTTATCCGGGCAAAAACTAGAGATGCGAAAGCTTACTATCAGTACCTGAAAATGGCTGCGAGCACATTATTTCCCGGCATTTTATCGCGGTCTAAGAGAAATACATCACCACCATTCAATAATGTTTTTACAACGATATTGTCAACAAGATCTTGTGCGCCTTCGTTACTTTGATCAAGATAGGTAATCTTATTTTTCATTTCATCAAACCTACCCCAAATATGTTCTCCTTTTGCTACAAAAAGCTGGGCGATCTTTCCATAATACGCAGCAGGAATGATATCAACTTTTACGCAAGAAGTGAGTTGTGTAGCGGAACGGTTTGCATAGTTTTCAAGTGCTTTATTTATTCGCCGTTGAAAATACGGTTCCATTTTTTCACGCGCTTGGTTATATAACGAAGGCACATCATCATATTCGTGGTTACCGGTTAATGCATCATTCCAAATATGATTATAATCAGACACAGATCTATAAACCGGAATTAAATATTCAACACCGGCAAGCAATAAAGGTGCAGTTTCGTTATGCAAAACCTGTTTCCATATTTCATCGTCTGCCGCTTCAAAATAATTTGCTATGTATGCTTTATCATCATTGTTATTACCACCACCCATGCCATGAAAATTGGCGCCGCCTGTTCCGCCTCTTCCACCCGTTCTGAATGTTGTTGTAACATCTGTGTCACCTAATTCTTCTGTTAATCCTTTTGGCAGATTTTTTACTTCTACATGATGCATAGTGAAAGCATCAGCCCTAAAAAGTTTACATTGTTTTTTGCTTATCACCAGCACATAAAAATATTCGTAGCTCAGCAGTGCAGGAATAAGCGGCGTTACATAAAACGTATCTTCTATAACCATGTACTCTTCTGCTTCAAAGGGCATTTTGATATATTTAAAATAACCGTCTGCAATAAAAAATGCAAGTCCTTCTGATTGCTGCAGCCAGAAGGCATCATCCCGCAGCAACGCATAACCCGGAGCAAGCATGGTTTGAATAGTTGAAGTTGAAACCTTTCTCTCCTTTAAAATTTCTTCTGCTTTTTGTAATGCATTTTTAAAACTGACTGCATCGTTTCTTTCATTCACTTTAACACCGGCTTTGTGAGTTGGTAGGTAAACAGAAATACAACACGGCGATTGATACAATCCCAGGTCTTTAAAAACTTCTTTTGTCAAAACTCCCGGTAACTCTTCGGGCACTACGGTTTCCGTTTTATCCGTAATTGTTTGCTGTACTGTTTTATCGCTCTTCGGGTTATTTTCTTTTGCTTTAAAATTAGTTTCCCCTTTTGATGTATTGCGATTGGGATGGCGCAAATGAACGGCAGGAGACAACTCATCTTCACCTTCCGTATACTTATCGGTTATTTCATTATACTCATCTAAATGTTCGGGATCGGTAGGTTGAATGCCAAAACCTTCTTCTTTATTAACGCCTGATGGTTTGCCTTTGCCGGGATGAAATACACCGTCTCTGTCTTTGCCCATGGAATTTATTTTAGGTTGAAAAATTTACAGATATACTGTTTGCTAACTTATATGAACCACCTGTTATGACTCCGGTCCGCTTGTATGTTTAGGATTAGACAATATATCACCTTGCTTGCTAAACATATCTTGCTCATCATCATGCTGCGTGTTTGTAAAATTGCTTACGATCTTTTCGGTGATAACAGCATTATTTTTTTTCACCGGTGCTTTTCTTGATTTTTTCATCGCTCCTCTTTATTAATAACTTTCATTACGAATCAATTTTTAAGCGCCTATCACTACCTTAATGCACTTGCAGTTTATCGCAGAGTTGCTCAAACTCGCCTTTCAGTTCAGGCAAAGTAGGCAAACCAAGTTTCTTAAGTTCTTTATCTAATTTATGTGCAGGTTCAGAACGAACATTTTGTAAAAAGTTTTTCTTTACTTCATCTGCTGATTTATAATGATGAAATTTTTCTTTTTCATTTTGTGTTTTACGCTTTATGTCTTCAAACTTTTCGCGATCATCACCTTTAAATTTATCTGAAGGCGTTTCTATGATAACATCAAACGCTTTTTTATCGATAAACCTTACAAGTTCCTCTTTCGGATCTTTTTTATTTGCCATAACTGTTAATTAGATTTTCAAAAATTAAATAGTAGGTGAGCCTCCTGTAACCTGGATTGTTGAGCTCGTCATATAACTTGAAGCATCCGATGCAAGTAACACATATGCCGGCGCAAGTTCTGCAGGCTGAGCCGCTCTTTTCAATGGAACATCGGCACCAAATTTTTCAACTTTTTCTTTAGGCATTGTTGAAGGAATTAAAGGTGTCCACACAGGGCCAGGTGCAACGCAATTGACACGGATACCTTTCTCTGCCCATAATTGTCCGAGCGCTGCTGTAAAATTTTGAATAGCACCTTTTGTAGCTGCATACGCCAGTAATCCCGGCGAAGGTTTGTACGCATTTATTGATGTTGTGTTCACCACGGTGCTGCCTGGTTTTAAATAAGGTTCGGCAAACCTGCATAGATAAAACATTGCAAAAACGTTCGTTCTGAAAGTTTGATCAATTTCACCCGCGCTATATTCCTGCAATGTGGTATGCGACATTTGAAATGCAGCATTGTTTACAAGAATGTCTATCCCTCCAAATTCATTAAGCGCCCTTTCAATAATATTTTTACAATGCTCTTCTTCTCTTATATCCCCGGGAACAATAACAGCTTTTCTGCCCGCTTCTGTAACCCATCTGGCGGTTTCTTTTGCATCATCATGTTCATTAAGATAAGCTATCAACACATCAGCACCTTCACGTGCAAATGCTATAGCTACTGCACGTCCAATGCCAGAGTCGGCACCTGTAATAATTGCTTTTTTGCCGATCAGTTTTCCCGAACCTTTATAAGACGTTTCACCATGATCGGCTTTTGGATGCATTTCACTTTCTTTTCCCGGCGTTGCTTGTCGCTGCTCGGGAAACGGAGGTTGCGGATATTTGTTTAAAGGATTCTCTGATTTTTTTTCTTGTGTTTGTACAGCCATAAAAAAATATTTAGGGTTTTTGAAGAACTGAAATATTAGCTCAGATATTATGCCAGTACATGGGTTATTCAACATAAATAATGTTATTATCACCATTACATACTTCAAAAAAAATCGCAGATTAAAAACAACGTTTGGTATTAATTATGATGCGATAGAAGCAAAAGCACAACCATGGAAAACACTAAACCCTTACCCGGCATTCAAAAATTTACTATTACGATTATCATTTCATTTGTAGCGCTTTTTGTTTTTTGTATGCTCATGATGCTGTGGCATGGCAGCTACGAAAAAGATGCGAATGGTGATATACGTTATAACACGCAGGTGAATGAACCTAATACAAGCTATTAAACAAAGTGCGCACTTGTTAAAGTGCGAAAGCGTTTTGATTTCCGTTATTCAGAAATGATTTTGCATTTGCGCAAGTTTTCATTCCCTTACAACAACGTTATTATAATAGCTTTCGCAAGACGTTCATAAAAAATATAACTCCTTACCGCGGAATTTATGAAACCCTCATTGCCCTTTATTTTTTACTCTTTTGCGGATGCGCCACAGAAGAAATCCAAATGAAAGAAACGCCGTTAAAAAATTAACAGGTATAGAAAAACGCCAGGCCGGAGATGTTGAGAATTTGCAATTAACGTGGCAGTCTTTAGATAGTAAGATCGATATTGTTACGATAGCGCCGGCAGTAGACAGTGCTCAATATATAATCGGGGTAATATATGCAAGATGCTTTTTAAAAAGATGATCTTAAGCAGACCCTTCATAAATTTTTGGCGCTAAATTTTATAGTAATATAATACATGAAAGCGCAAAAACGCTTTGACGCTTTACATAAAAGTTTAACGCTTAAAAAATTTGTGAATGACAACCTTAAAACAACCAGTTGTTGAAAAACTTAGTCAACTTTTAAAGAATAACGGGAAATTAAAAGCAGCCTTAATATCTGCTATAGAACAAGCAAATGAAAAAAGTGTAAAAAACTTAGAGCAATTTTATCAACATATAAATGGAATGCTTACCCATATTCCAACAGATGAACAATTGAATGCATCTACCGAAACTTTTTGGTATATCCTTAATAAATCGCCTGACGAAACACTTAAAACAGATGCTGAATTTAATGAGTGGATAAGGGAATTTATAATGTCCATGGGCGATTATATGGATTCACCAGACTCTGCAAAAGAGATTGGGTCATTTATTAAAGATCCTAAAAATAAGATTGAAGAATACATTACGGCGCCCAGCGGTTTTTTAACCTACAATCAATTTCTTGCAAGACATGTAAAGCCCGGTAAACGGCCCGTTGCAGAGCGTTGTAACGATGAGATTATTGTTTCGCCAACAGACAGCAAATATCTTGGTAACTGGCCAATTGAACCCGATTCAACTATTACAGTAAAAGGCGACACATATAATATAAGTGACCTGCTTGCAGGCAGCAGTTATCAAAAAAAATTTAGTGGTGGAATTTTTACGCATTCTTATTTGAGCGTGAATGATTATCATCGTTACCATATGCCAGTTGGTGGTAAAATAATGGAGGTGAAAAAAATTGCAGGCAGAACATGGACAAATGAAATAAAAAAAATAACAGGTAAAACAACGGTTGACGATATCGGTTTTCAATTTAACCAGACAAGAGGTTACATTATCATTAAAACAAAGAACATTGGTTTTGTTGCAGTAGTTCCGGTGGGAATGGGTTTTGTATCTTCAGTTAACTTTACCGTTGACGAAGGCATCACACTTTCTAAAGGGGATGAATTTGGATTTTTTGCAAATGGAGGTTCAGATATTATTATGTTGTTTCAACAACACACAATCAAGTTTACCGCAATTAAGAACAAACATTATCTGCAGGGTGAAAAAATTGGGAAAGCGACCAACCCGAAGAAATAACGGCGCATCAACATAAAATTTAAACAACCGCTTCATTCAATCCTAAAACGTGTGTAGTATAGCTTCTAACCTGTTTTAATAAAGCCTGATCATCACCCAATGATGTTCCGTAAGATGGTATCATTTCTTTAATTTTTTGTTGCCATGCAACGGTTTGCATTTGCTTTGGGAAACATTTTTTTAATAAACCAAGCATTATGGAAACTGCTGTTGATGCGCCCGGAGATGCGCCGAGCAAAGCAGCAATACTTCCATCTTTAGAGTTTACTACTTCTGTTCCAAATTCAAGAATGCCACCTTCTTCCTCATCTTTTTTAATTACCTGTACGCGGTAACCTGCTACCACTAATTTCCAATCTTCCATTTTTGCATCAGGATAATATTCTCTCAATGCATCCAGTCTTTCTTCGGTTGACTGCCGTACTTGTTCAATTAAATATTTTGTAAGCGGAATATTGTGCAAGCCGGCTATGATCATTGGTTTTATGTTGCTGAACTTTACAGATTTAAAAAGATCAAGTGCTGATCCGTGTCTTAAAAATTTTGTAGTAAAACCGGCATAAGGGCCGAACAATAGTTCCTGTTTGTCTTTTATCCATCTTGTATCTAAATGTGGAACAGACATCGGCGGTGAACCAACTTTGGCCAGTCCGTATACTTTTGCATGATGTTGCTGAATGATCTTTTCGTTTGTGCAACGCAGCCATTGGCCGCTTACCGGGAAACCGCCGTACCCCTGCGCTTCGGGTATCCCCGATTTTAAAAGCAACGGCAATGAGCCGCCACCGGCACCGATAAAAACAAAATTGGCGAGATAAATCTTTTTCTTCTTCCTCGTTTCATTCTTTACATGCAGCAGCCAATAATTATCCGGCTTTTCAATATCGGTTATTTCATGTTCGTAATGCAGATGAACATTAGGCAACTGCGTAAGGCAATCAAACATGCAACGGGTAAGCGAACCAAAGTTCACATCTGTACCAAGATCCATTTTTGTTGCGGCTACAGGTTCATCATCTTTTCTATCCTGCATTACAAGCGGAACCCATTCTGCTATCTCATTCCTGTCAGTTGAAAACTCCATTCCTTTAAACAGGTGGCATTGCTGCAACGCATCATATCTTTTTTGAAGGAATTCAACGTTTCTATCGCCCCATACAAAGCTCATGTGCGGTATAGGCCTGATGAAATTATCCGGTTGTCGTATAATCTTATTGTCAACCAAATAAGCCCAGAACTGCTTGCTTACTTCAAACGACTCTGCAATTTTAACTGCCTTTGAAATATCGATCGTTCCATCTTTTCTTTCAGGCGTATAATTCAATTCACAAAATGCCGAATGTCCTGTGCCTGCATTGTTCCATGCATCTGAACTTTCTGCAGCGGCGCTGTCAAGCTTTTCAAAAATTTCTATCGAAAGAGATGGATTGAGTTGTTTTAATAACATTCCGAGCGTTGCACTCATTATTCCTGCACCAATCAATACAACGTCAGCTCTTAAAATATTCTGCATATATATTTAGCGTAAAATGTATGCCAGAGAATTTGAAATAACGAGCAGTTGGTTTTTTTTATAAATATTGTAATTCTGTTGCTTCACTTTCAGACGACAAAACCTTATTACCTTAGTAACTGTAAAGATTAAAGAAACAAACCTTATTACCTTATCAAAGTAATTGCCGCATAAAAATTGAATACCACAACCTGTACACACATTTTATCTTAATCACACAAAACCGCGTGCCTTCTATCATTGAAAAAAATCGTGAGCGCATAGAAAAATATATAACAGGTGTTGTGTCTAACTATCAATCAAAACTGTATAGTATCTATGCTAACCCGGAACATATTCATTTTCTTGTTTCCCGGTCACCGTCTATGCCCGAAGAAGCTCTGGCAACAATCTCCGTCTGCATTTTCTGTTTCAAAAGCAGACGTAGATAAAGTTTGCAGGTATATACTTAATCAACCTGAGCATCATAAAAAAGTAACTTTTGCAAATGAATACGATGAGTTTCTAAAACATTATCAAAAAACCTTAAAATGGGAAATAGGGTAATAAGGTTGGTTTAGTTTTAATTCGTCACCGTAACTAAGGTAATAAGGTTGTACACTTTTTAATAGCTCGCAATCCATATTAATAATGCAACCAAATGCTCACCCTACACAAACTCTCCCAATAAAATTATGCATCTAAGATTAATGAGATGTTGTTCCCTCACATGACGAGTTTTGAAGGTTGGGTGAATTTATAATCAAAACTTTCTGCACGCTGTTTGCAAAGTATGTTATATGTAAATCAATTCTAAAAACGATATTATGCAACAACAAAACGCTAACTCAAAATACTTCCGGGTAGCCAATAATGTATGGGGAATGAAAGATGTTTTTGTGAACCTGTATATGGTTAAAAGCGCGGAAAATGATAATTGGTTTTTGATAGATACCGGTTTGAAAATTTCTTTTCCAAAAATAAAAAAGATGGCTGCTTCATTGTTTGGAGATAAAAAGCCACAGGCCATTATTTTAACACATGGTCATTTTGATCATGTTGGTTCTGTAAAGAAATTAATAAGTGAATGGAACGTGCCTGTATATGCGCATTATCTTGAGTTGCCTTACCTCACCGGTAAATCGCATTACCCGCCTGCAGACCCAACAGTTGGCGGTGGCATGATGGCATATATGGCTTCGTTATATCCAACCGGTCCTATCGACCTCGGAACACATGTAACTGCATTGCCTGATGATGGAACAATTCCCGGGTTTAAAGAATGGCGCTATATACATACGCCGGGGCATGCATTCGGGCATATCAGTTTATTCAGGGATGAAGATAAAGTGCTTATTGCGGGTGATGCTTTTGTAACTACAAAAAATGAATCTGCATTGGATGCGGTATTTCTTCAAACAAAAAAAGTGTCGAGGCCACCTGCTTATTTTACACCTGATTGGGAAGCCGCAAATGAATCTGTGGAAAAATTATTGTTACTCTCACCAGAAGTTGTTGCTACAGGCCATGGCAAGCCGATGTATGGAAACGAAATGCTTCGGCAGTTACTTTATTTGTATGAGCATTTTTATGATGAGTTTGTTCCGCATCATGGCCGCTATGTGTATGAGGCGGCAGTAGCTGATGCCAGCGGTGTATTATATGTACCGCCTGCCGCATATAATCCCTATACCAAATGGTTTATTACCGGTGCTGTTGCTGTAGTTACCGCTGTTGCGGTTTCCGTTTTATTAAAAAAGAAAAAACGTTTTCTGCATTTTTAGTATATCAATTGCAGCAGCAGCGTTTTTGAACAACCGTTGAGGCTCTTAAACCAGGCAACTTTGTTGATGTTAAGCCAGCACTTGTGCTGCGGCATCGGCAAACAAACTGATCGTTTTAATTTCCTGCTGCGAAGGTTTACGCGATTCCCTATAGTAGGTGCCAAAAGTTCCAAGCACTATTCCGTTTGAATTTTTAATAGGCATGCTCCACGCTCCTGCAAAGCCAAGTGCCAAAGGTAAGTGCCGCAACTCTGCCCATTTATCATCGGCTTTAAAATCAATGGTGATGGTAACAGTACCAGTGGCAGCGGCAGAAGCACAAGTACCTACCAACGGGTTTGGCTTTAATCCATCAATCGCTGTTAAATAATCATGAGGAAGATTGGGTGATGCACCATTACGCAAAAGGGAAAG
>JADMIO011406793.1_pt1 | contig 21414 bp, 19 predicted proteins | sample 8958161 | NCBI WGS metagenome assembly JADMIO01 (sample SAMN16585339, study PRJNA669376) | soil metagenome | isolation source: Crop rotation soil | place: USA: Cullars Rotation, Alabama | collected 2011
CGCGACAACTTGTCCACGTGGAATTCTAAGCTTAGGATCCCAATGTGCTGGAAAGGTAGACGAAGCGATGTCCGGTATCGGTCATCTGGCTGAAGCGCGGGATGACGAGCTCCGGCGTGTAGCCGGTGTAGGGGCCGAGCGCGGGCGCCTCGTCCGTGACCTCGGCGTAGCTGGTAGGCCGATTTTTCCAGGTCATGACGATGTTGACCAGGCCCATCACCATGCCCGCCACGAACAGCGAGCCACCCACCACGCGCACCCAATACATGGGAATGATGCGCACCACCGTCTCGACGAAGTCGGGGTAAGCGAGGCGCCCCGTGCTGTCGAAGGCCCGCCACATCAGGCCTTGCGTGACGCCGGCCGCGTAGATGGCCACGATGTACAGCAGAATGCCGAAGGTACCGAACCAGAAGTGCAGCTCGGCCAGCTTCTTGGACCAGAGCTTGGTCTGGAAGATGCGCGGCGCCAGCCAGTACAGCATGCCGAAGGTCATGAAGCCGTTCCAGCCCAAGGCGCCGCTGTGCACATGCGCGATGGTCCAGTCGGTATAGTGCGACAAGGCGTTCACGCTCTTGATCGACAAGAGCGGTCCTTCGAACGTTGCCATGCCGTAAAACGTCACGCCGACAACGAAGAACTTGAGCACCGGGTCTTCGGCTACGCGGTTCCAGGCGCCGCGCAGCGTGAGCAGACCGTTGATCATGCCGCCCCACGACGGCATCCACAGCATCACGCTGAACAGCATGCCCAATGTCGAGGCCCATTCGGGCAAGGCTGTGTAGTGAAGGTGGTGCGGTCCGGCCCAAATGTAGATGAAGACCAGCGACCAAAAGTGCAGAATCGAAAGCCGGTACGAGAAAACCGGGCGATTCGCCGCCTTGGGCAAAAAGTAATACATCAAGCCCAGAAACGGCGTGGTCAGGAAGAACGCGACGGCGTTGTGCCCGTACCACCACTGAATGAACGCATCTTGTACGCCCGCGTACAACGAGTAGCTCTTGCTGGCGCTGATGGGCAAAGCCAGGTTGTTCACGATGTGCAAGATCGCGACCGTGATGATGGTCGCCATGTAGAACCAGATCGCGACGTAGATGTGCCGTTCGCGCCGGCGCGCGATGGTGCCGAAGAAGTTCACCGCGAACGCGATCCACACCAGCGCGATGGCAATGTCTATGGGCCACTCCAGCTCTGCGTACTCTTTGGATTGAGTGATGCCGAAAGGCAGTGTGAGCGCGGCGGAGACGATGATGGCCTGCCAGCCCCAAAAATGTAGGTTGCTCAGCGCGTCGCTGAACATGCGCGCCTTCAACAGGCGCTGGCTCGAGTAGTAGATGGCGGCGAAGATGGCGTTACCCGCGAACGCAAAGATTGCGGCGTTGGTGTGCAGCGGGCGCAAGCGGCCAAAAGTCAGCTGCGGCAGCCCGAAGCTCAAGTCGGGCAGCACCAGCATCAGCGCCAGCCACAAACCCACGAGCGTGGCGACCACACCCCAGACCGCAGTCGCAAACGCGAACTTGCGGACGACGGCGTCGTCGTAGTTGAATTTCTCGACCTCGGTGGACATTCGCCAGCCCCGTTCGCAAGACACGTGCCGCACGGAAGTCCGGCAATTTTTCCGCACCGGCCGCGGCTCCGGCGCAGCCTTTGCGCGGACGCGCAAAATCCGCGTCTGACGGCTGCCGTTTGGAGCTTCGAGCCGCTAATTCGAGCCAATCTGCGCTGACCAGGGCCTGGCCGAGTCCTTGCAACATGGTCCAATTGCCATGTCCCGCTCATCGAGAACCCGTGCCCAGCAGGTGCTGCTCGTCGACGGAGACGCTCGTTCGAGCCACCGCCTCGCGGAGCTCTTGCGCGAGGACGGCTTCGACGTCGAGGTCTTGCGCGATGGGGCATCCGCGATCGATCGGCTCTCGTCGGCGCCCGTTCCCGGCACCCTGATCACCGAGCTGGCGCTGCCCCTGACCGACGGGGAGACCATCGCCCGCTTCGCGCGCTCGCGCGATCCTAGAGTGCGCGTGGTCGTGCTCACTCGGCATCCTCACCTGATCGTTCCGGGGCGCGTAGCCGGCGCGACCCCGCTCGTCTTGACCAAGCCGCTGGACTACGCCCAGCTGCTCGAGGTACTTCGAGGCCCCGCCGGCCTGGAAAGAAGCTCGTCCATCCCCGCTTCTCCCAGGAATTGACGGGTGTTAGTAGTCGTTCGGCCTCGGCCTTTTCATGGAAACGCGCTTTCAGGAGCTCAAACGCTACGTGCGCCTCGAACAGCGTGATTGCGAGCTGTTGCGCGCGTTCGGCCTCTGTGCGGCGCCCGAGCTGCCGCGCATTGCGCAGCAGTTCTACGACCGCATTCGCGAGCACGATGAGGCGCACGCCGTGTTCCAGAGCGAAGAGCAGATTCAACGCTTGCAGCGCTCGCTCGTCGCCTGGCTCGCGCGCGTGTGCAGCGGCAACTACGACGAGGCGTACTACGAGCAGACGTCGATCATAGGCCGCGTCCACGTGCGTATCGGTCTTGCGCAACGCTACATGCTCACCGCCATGGCGCTGATTCGCGTGGAGCTCTTGCGCATTGCGGACGCCAGCTTGAGCGTCGACGCGGGCCCGACGCGCGAGGCGATCACGCGTATCTTGGACCTAGAGCTCGCGATCATGCTCCAAGCCTATAAAGACTCGTTCGTCGAGCGCCTGGAGCAGGTAGCTCGCCAAGAACGCGCCGCTCTGGGTACCGCGCTGGCCAAAGCCGAGCATCGCTACGTCAACGCCGTCGAGCTCGCGGGCGTGATTATCGTAGGTCTCGACGCGCACGGCTGTATTCAGCTCTTCAATCGCGAGGCCGAGCGGGTCACCAACTATGCGCGCGACGAGGTGCTGGGAAAGTCGCTGGTCGACACGCTGGGGCTCGAGGACGGCAACGGCTCGCTGTCGTCGCGTTTCGCCGAGGCACTCAATGGAAGCGCCCAGGGTCTGGTGGTGGAAAGCTGTCTTCGCACGCGCGCGGGCAAGTTGCGCGACATCGTCTGGAGCCTGAGCCGCAGCGGCAACCTGAGCGATGATGACGTAGTCTTGCTGATCACTGGCCGCGACGTCACCGACGAAAAGGCCAGCGAAGAGCGCTCGCGTCAGAACGAACGGCTGGCGGCCATTGGCACGCTGGCGGCCGGCTTGGCCCACGAGATTCGCAACCCCCTGAACGGCGCGCAGCTGCACGTGTCGTTCTTGGAGCGCGCTATCAAGCGCAAGTCGAACGAGCAAGACATGCTCGAAGCGACGCGTGTCGTCGGCGACGAGATCAATCGCTTGGCCAACCTGGTCACCGAGTTCTTGGATTTTGCGCGGCCCAAGCCGCCCGAGCTCAAGCCTACCAGCCTCGTCAAAGCCCTGGAGCACGCCTGCAGCTTGGTGGAAGCCGCCGCCAAAGCCGCCAAGGTCGAGCTGACCTGTGATTTACCGACCTCCGACGTGGAGTTCCCGGCCGACGCGGCCAAGTTGACGCAAGTGCTGCTCAACCTGCTGAACAACGCGGTCGAGTCCGTAGCTAGCGCGGGCGGCGGCGCTGTGCGGCTACGGGGGCGGCGCGGCCCGCGCCACGTCTTCATCGACGTCGAGGACGATGGCCCCGGTCTGCCCAGCCTGGACGCGCCCATCTTCGACGCCTTCTATTCGACAAAAGCGGGTGGTACTGGCCTCGGCCTAGCCATCACGCATCGCATCGTCACCGATCACCGGGGCACCATCGACGTCAGCAGTCGACCCGGTAGAACCAGCTTTCAAGTCACCCTGCCGCTGCAGCAGGGCGCCGGGGCATCCATATGAGCAAGACGCGTATTTTGGTGGTGGACGACGAAGCAACGGCCCGAAACGGCCTGGCCAAACTGCTGGAGCAGGAGGGCTACGTCGTCGAGACTGCGGAGGACGGTCTGGCGGCGCTGGCGGCCGTTGCCGAGCGCCCGCCCGCGCTCATCATCAGCGATCTCAAAATGCCGAATATGGACGGCATGGAGCTGCTGAAGCAGCTGCGCGAGCGAGGCGTCGAGACGCCCACGGTCGTGGCCACGGCGTTTGGTGAAGTGGCTACGGCGGTGGCGGCCATGCGTGCTGGGGCCGAGGACTACCTCACCAAACCCATCGACTTCGACGCGTTGCTGATGGTGGTCGAGCGCACCTTGGCGCGCGAAGAGCTAAAGAGCGAGGCCGAGAATTTGCGGCGGCAGCTGCGCGCTCGCGACAAAGAGGGCTTGGAGGGCCTGCTGGGCGCCAGCGCGGCCATGCAGCGCGTGTATCAGATGGTGCGGCAGGTCGCGCCTGCGCGCGCCACCGTGCTCATCACCGGCGAAAGCGGCACCGGCAAGGGTGAGGTGGCGCGCGCGCTACATGCCCTCGGCCCGCGAAGCCTTGCGCCGTTCGTGTCGCTGCACTGCGCAGCCTTGGCCGAGAGCCTGCTGGAGAGCGAGCTGTTCGGCCACGAAAAGGGCGCCTTCACGGGCGCGGACAAGCGGCGCGTCGGTCGCATCGAACAGGCCGACGGCGGCACGTTGTTCTTGGACGAAATCGGCGAGATTCCGGCCGCGACGCAGATCAAGCTCTTGCGCGTGCTGCAAGAGCGCAGCTTCGAGCGCGTTGGTGGCAACGACACCATCAAGGTAGACGTGCGCGTGGTCGCGGCCACCAACAAAAACCTCGCCGAAGAGGTGCGCGAGCATCGCTTCCGCGAAGACCTGTACTACCGACTGAACGTCGTGCACGTGGACATGCCGCCGCTGCGGCAGCGTGGCAACGACGTCGTACTGCTGGCGGAGCACTTTTTGCGGCGGTTTGCGCGCGAGAACAACCGCCGCATCGACAGCTTCAGCGACGACGCGCGCGCCAAGCTGGTGGCTCACCGCTGGCCGGGTAACGTGCGCGAGCTAGAGAACGCCATCGAGCGCGCCGTGGTGTTCACCGAGGGTGAGCTGGTAGAGGCCGAAGCGCTGCCGTTCGACGCCGCGCCTGCCAGTATCGAAGGGGGCCCGCGCATTCCGGGCGCGACCATGGCCGAGCTCGAAAAATACGCCATTTTGGCCACACTGGAGGCGGTTGGAGGCTCGACCAGCCGCGCCGCGGACATGCTCGACATCAGCGCGCGCACCATTCAATACCGGCTGCACGAGTACGGCGTGGCCGCGTCGCGCAAGACCTGACGCGCGTTACTGAACGTGCACCATGCCCATCATGCCCGCGTCGGCATGATCCAAAATGTGGCAGTGGAACATCCACATGCCGGGGCGCTCGTCGAAATTGACGACCAGGCGCACCGTGCCGTCGACCGGGACGTTGACCGTGTCGCGCCACTCGCGAACGCTGGGCGCGACGCCGTTTACGTCGAGCACCTGGAAGAAGTAGCCATGCAGGTGGAAAGGGTGATCCCAGTCGAACGTATTCTTGATCGTCCACAGCTGACGCTCGCCCAGCGGTGTCATGATGTGCTCGGCGCGCCACGAGGGCACGCCGTTGATGCCCATCTCCAAGCCGTGGTCGTCACTTTTGCCGAGCGTGAGCGAAATGTCGATGGGTCGGGCACCGGTCGTGTCCGGAGCAGGTAGCTCGCGGTGCAAACTCGGCAGAGGGTCGGCCTGGACGGCGTCGCCCTCGAAATTCAGGCGCAAGATGTCTTCGTCGGGCCGGTTGTAGGCGGTGCCGAAGCCGCGGTCGTAGGCGACCCAGCGCAGCGAAAGCGCGCTCTCGCCCGCCGGCGCGCTTGGCTCCAGCAGCACGTCGGCGCGCTGCGCGGGCGTCAGCAGCAAGGTGTCCAATGTTTGGGGTGATTCGATGAAACCGCCGTCTCCACCGATGCGCGTGAAGGTAGTGCCGGCCATGCGCAGCTCGAAATATCGAGCTTTGGCGGCGTTGATCAGCCGCCAGCGTTGGCGCGCGCCAGGGCGGACGTGCAACGTGGGCAGCAGCTTGCCGTTGATCATGACCAAGCTGCCTTCGCGTCCGAACAGCGTGCCAAAGTCGCCCCCGCCGTCGGCTGGCTGTAGCGCTCCGTTGGCGTCGACGCCCAGGTCGCTGAGCACCATCACCGCTTCGTCACCCAAGCCCTTGGGCTCGTCCGGAGCGTCCACGATGATCGGTCCGAACAAGCCGTTGCCCAGCTGTTCTGCGGAAGCGTAGTGCGGGTGGTACCAATAGGTGCCCGCGTCCGGCAGCACGAAGTCGTAGTCGAACGTTCCGCCTGGCGGCACGGGCGGGAACGGTTCGTCGGGCACGCCATCCATCGCGTTCGGAATGCGCAGCCCGTGCCAATGCACCGAGGTGGGCTCGGGCAGCGAATTTTTGAAGTGAACGATCAGCCGATCGCCGACTTGTGCGCGCAGCAGCGGCCCTGGCAGGCCTCCGTTGTACGTCCAGAGCGTCGTTTTCGTTCCGGACACGACCTCGAGCTCGGCCAGGCGCGCCTCCAGGTTCACCTCCAGCACGTGGGGGGCGGGGTTGAGGTCGACCGCCGTCGGCGGCGCGATTTCGTCGGCCCAACCCGCCGGCTCACCCTTGGGCGGTTCGGCTGGCGCGGGGGCACTGCAGGCGCCTGACGCGACCGAAAACCAAAGCACCACCGGGAAACACCGCGCGCGGGCCAAGGGCAATGGCATCGGCCAACGTGGTGCAATTGGCATACCCGGCTCGAATACGAGGAGTTCTGAGCAAATGCCTCGGTTTCGCGCAGTGGCTGCGCTGGGCCGCGCAAACCGTGCGGGTGATTCAGCCTGAGCCGTTACGTCCTTCGGCGTCGCTCGGGTCAACGAGGGGGCACGAAAGGAGTTTTAGTGACGCCTAAGCAACCGGGGGGGGGATGGCCACCTAGGCGTCAAATCGGACCTTAGCACACCGCGGGCCAGCCCGACTCCTGCGTTTTGGCTCACCGCAGCTTTCAAGGAGCTTTTGCCCAGAAAACTTAATTTGCCGCCGCTCGTTGGCCACTTCTTCCGACGCGGCTCGATCTCGTGCGTCCTGTGGCGCAATGACCCGTCGCGGGCGCGTTTCCGCGGGTGTACGTTGATCTGCTCGTTCGCGAGCGAACCCGATGGATCCGTCCGAACGCATCCGCTCGTTAGAGGCCAGGCTACAGACGCTTTCCGACACGGTGCGGGCGTTCGCCGAGGCCACGGCCGACTACGAGCGGCTGTTTCAAGTCGTTGCCCAGAAGCTGGCGGAGGTCGTCAAAGACGGCTGTGTGCTGCGCCTGCTGTCGGATGGGGGCTGGCTCACACCCGTGGCCATTCACATGCCGATCGAGAACCGCGTTTCCGACGAAGCCACGCGGGCCAGGTTGCGCGAGCATGTGTCGAGCCGCCGCAACCTCAGCGAGCAGGCGAGCGCGCGTCGCGTGATCGAGACGGGGGAGCCGCTGCTGGTGCCAGTGCTCGATCCGGAGCAGCTGCGCGCGACTGCCAGCCCCGAAGTGGCCAACGCCTTCGAAACCATCGGCGTGCACAGCTTGTTGTTCGTCGCGTTGCGGGTGCGCGGCGTCTCGATTGGTTTGTTGGCCTTGGTGCGTTTCGAAACCGAAACCGCGTTCAACGAGTCGGACGTGCAGCTCGCGCAGGCACTCGCCGACCATGCCGCGCTGTCGATCGACAACGCGCGCCTGCTGAAGAGCGCCCTGCACGAGCTGGCGGAGCGGGAGCTAGCCGAACAAGCGCTGCGTAGAGCCGAAGAACAGCTCCGCCACGCGCAAAAAATGGAGGCCGTGGGGCGGCTGGCGGGCAGCGTGGCGCACGACTTCAACAACCAGCTCTCGGTCATCCTCGGCTACAGCATCTCGGCCCTCGAGGAGCTGAAGGAGCAGGACCCGATCCGCGAGGAAATTTCGGAGATTGTGCGCGCTGGCGAGCGCGCGTCCGACCTGACGCGGCAGCTGTTGGCCTTCAGCCGCCAGCAAGTGCTCACGCCTCGCGTGCTGGACCTGAACTACCAAGTGCGCGACTGCGAAAAGCTGCTGCGCAGACTACTGGGCGAGGACATCGAGCTCGTGGTGCGCTGCAGCCGCTCGCTGTCCAAGGTGCGCGCCGACCCGGGGCAAATCGAGCAAGTGATCATGAACTTGGTCCTGAACGCTCGCGACGCCATGCCCAGTGGCGGCAAGCTCACCATCGAGACGCAAGACGCGTTGCTCGAGCAATCTTACGTGTCCGAGCACTTTGGCGCGGCTGCTGGCCCGCACGTGATGCTGGCTATCAGCGACACCGGCGTTGGCATGGATCGGGAAACGCAGGCGCGCATCTTCGAGCCGTTTTTTACGACCAAAGATGTGGGTAAGGGCACCGGGCTCGGGCTGTCGACCGTGTTCGGCATCGTCAAGCAGAGCGGCGGCAACGTCTGGGTGTACAGCGAGCCGGGGGGCGGCACGACGTTCAAGGTGTATTTGCCTTCGGTTGCCGACGCCGACGTTCAGCCGAACGAAATCGTCGCCACGCCGGTGCTGCACGGCACCGAAACTATTTTGCTGGTCGAAGATCAGGACGAGGTGCGCCGCGTCGCGCATCGCATCTTGGTGCGCTTCGGGTACCACGTCATCGAGGCGCGCAACGCAGGCGAGGCCTTGCTGACCTGCGAGCAGTACGCGCGCAAGATTCACCTGCTGTTGAGCGACGTCATCATGCCCCTGCTGGGCGGGCGGCAGCTGGCCGAGCGGCTGCTGAAGTTGCGGCCCGGCTTGAAGGTGCTGTTCATGTCCGGGTACACCGAGAACACCATCGTTCACCATGGCATCCTCGACGCCGGTGTCGAGTACGTGCAAAAGCCGCTCGTGCCCGACACGTTGGGTCGCCGCGTTCGCGAAGTGCTCGACGCTCCGGCGCGTGTGCTGTCGCCCCGCGCTTAGCCGCCCCAAGCCGTGACCCAGGCTGCGGGCCGGCCTGGACAGGTCCACATGCGAGCGCTACGTTATCAACCCACTCATCCGCTGGGAATATTGTAGTACAATGGTTCTGGCCATTTTTGGCGGCGTTTTGATTGGTTTGAGCGCTTCGTTGGCGCACGCCGGCGCCCGCCAAGTCGCGGGGGTGAGCGGCATTTTGGGCGGGCTGTTGCGAGACCGGCTGCGACCTGGGGGCTTTGGGCTCTGGTTCGTCGCGGGCTTGGTGCTGGGTGGTTTGTTGCTCGCGCGCCTGCTTCCGTCGCTCGTGCCCGTCGCGCCCAGCGTTGCACCACGCTCTCTCGGGTGGCTGTTGGTGTCAGGGCTCCTGGTTGGCTTTGGCACGCGGCTCGGCAGCGGTTGCACTTCAGGGCACGGCGTGTGCGGCATCAGCCGCTTGTCACCGCGCTCGGTCGTGGCCACCTGCGTGTTCATGGCCACGGCAGCGCTGGTGGTGCTGCTCACGCGGCACGTCTTTGCGGCTTGGGGGGCAGGCTGATGTCGACCTGGCGTTCGGCGGTGCTGGGCCTGGTGTGCGGCTTGATCTTCGCCGCGGGGCTGGTGCTCTCGGGCATGACCGATCCGGAACGTGTGCTCGGTTTTCTAGATTTCGCGGGTGACTGGGATCCACGGCTGGCCTTGGTCATGGTCGGGGCCATCGGTGTGCATTTCACTTGGCTGCGCTTGGCGCCGCGTTTTCAAGGCCCAAGCGCTCGAGCCTTCTCGCTCGCGCCGCACGCCCCCATCACTCGCTCTCTGATTTTGGGGGCCGCGCTGTTCGGCGTTGGCTGGGGCATGGCTGGGTATTGCCCGGGCCCGGCCGTGGCGAGCTTGGGCCTCGGTGCGCGCGAAGGCAGCGTGTTTTTGGCCGCAATGCTGGGCGCCATGGGCCTGTTTCAATGGTTCACCTCGCGCAGCCGCAGCGCTGTGGCAGCTCCGGACGAAGTCCCCGTTTCCGATTGATTAGTCCCGCGGGCGGCAGCGCAAACAGATCATTCAATGCGGCGCTCGCAAGCGCGCCACCGGGTAGAGGCCGAAGATGTTGCGCAGGCGCTGGGCGGCGCCTGCGTCGACGTCCCCGCTGAAGCCGAGCCGCGCGCCGCCCTGCTCTTTGTGCGCGCGGATTTCGCCGTTTTTTACGCCGCGCACGGCGGTGCCAAAATCGTCGAGCAGGGCGACGGGCACGTAGCCGCGCGTCACCGTTGGCTTGCCGCCGCGGATTTGGATGCGGAACAGCTCTTGCGAGCGCAACCACAGCCAATAGCCGAGCAGCAACGAGCCCGCGATGAGGATCGGGATGAGCAAGTTGCCTACGCTCTCGTCGACGTTTCGCTGCGGGCGCTGAACAGGTCCCAGAACTGCTGGGCGATGTTGGCGGATTCCAAGGTGCCGTTGCCTGAGTCGAAGGCGGTGCCTTTGACGGTGCCGGTCACGATGACCTCACCGACGTACACGCCCTCGGGCTTCAGCTTGGCGGCCAACATGCCGACCAGCTTGTGCTTGGCCGCGTTGCCCATCGAAAGGCCCATCAAATTGCGCTTGGCCGCCATGTCGTTGATGGCCGGATCGTCGAACAGCAGCCCGCCGTTGGTCACCAAGATGGCACCCTTGGCCTGTTTCAAATCAGCCAGTGATTCTTGCACGGCGGTGACGAGGCCCGTGATCGCGACGTCGAACACGCTCTGCAAAGCAGCGACATCGGCGCTCAACACGTCGCCCGCGCTGATCGAGTACGCGTTCCAATGCAGCACCCCGATGGGGCCGAGCTTTTCGCGAACTTGCGGGACGAGCGCTTTGATGGCCGCCGCAGAGCCTAGCTCAGCCGAGAATGCCGCCGCCTTGACGCCCTTGGATTCGAGCGCTTTTACGCCCGCGGCCAAGCGGTCGGCGTTGCGGGCGACGAGCGCGACCGCATAGCCCTGTGACCCGAATTTTTCGGCCACTGCTGCTGAAATGCCGGGACCGAAGCCGCCCACAATGATGGTTTTTGCCATGACCGAGGCCTAGCGTCGCTGGGACACGACCGCAATTGCTCGGCGTGCGAAAACCTCGCTTCGTGCAGGGGCGAGCGTTACTTCTTGGCGCGCTTTTTGGCGGCCTTCTTCGTGACGACCTTTTTGGCGGGCTTCTTGGCGCTCGCCTTTTTGGCTGGGCTTTTCTTGCTCGAGGGCTTGCTTGCGCTCTTGCCTTGTTTGCCCTGCTTGGCGTGCTCGGCCGCAGCCTTCAGGCGCTTGGCCCAATCGGCGGCTGGCGGTAGCTCAGCGGGCGTCGAGGCGTCGACCATGTGCGGCTTCATGTCTTGCCAGACGCCGAACTTGGTGTGCGCTTTGAACGCCGCCATGCTGGCGACCAGCTTGTCGTTCAAGACGTAGAACGGCACGTTCCATTTGATGGTCTCGGTGGCGTCCGGGCAGGCTTGCTGGGCGCGCTTGCGCATCTCGATCAAAAGCGGCTGCGCGAAAGCAGCCGCTTTGGCGATGTAAGCGTCGACGCGCGGGTCGTTCTTCATGCCGGGCGAAGTTAGCTCGCGCGGCGTCGGCGCACGAGCGCGAACAGCAAGCCGAGGGCTGCCAGCGCGCCAGCACCGCCTTCTGTGCCCCGGGCCATACCGCAACCGCCGTCCTCTTCGGCAGCGCCGCCGGCGGGGTTGGTCACGGTGCCGCTGCCGCCAGTGCCAGCTGTAGGAGTCGGGCTGGTGCCCGCGGTCATAGTGGTGCCGGCTGTCGTGGTGGGGGTGCCGCCTGTGCTGGCGGGGGTGCCGCCCGTGCTGGTACCGGCCGCGCCAGCGGTAGCTGCGCCAGCCGTGCCACCCGTTGCGCTGGAGCCTGCTGCGCCAGCCGCGCCACCCGCAGCGGCGCCGGCGGAGCCGCCGCTGCCGCTACCGCCCACGGCGCCTTCAATCTTGATGTCGGCGCACTGGTAGTAATACTCGTTGTCCTGGTTGTCGCCCAGCTTGTCGTACATGAACTGCGTGACCTGCAGGGTGCAGTTGCTGCACGTCATGTTCGGGATCGTGATCGAGATGGTGCACTCGTGAGTGGCGTTGTTCTCGGTGTAGCAATCCTTCTCTTTGTCGGTGCGTAGCCCGAGCACGGTCGCGCTGAGCGGAAACATCGCCTTCGGATCGTCGGTGGTGGCGTTGATCTTGTCCATGTTCGCGCGCGGGAACGGAAAGTCGTTGTCGCCATCCGGATCGAACGCCACCGCGAAATAGCCGGGGTGGTTGATGTATTCCTTGATCTTGATGTCGACCTTTTGGCCCGGAGTGAAGGTCGTCACCTTGTCGGCGGTGCGTGCATTCGTGGTCTGACCGCAAGGTTTCGTTTTCAGCTGGGTGCCGCCGGCCTCGCCTTGCAGACGTGGGGTGGGGCTGACCAGATTGAGGTGCGCCGACGCAGTCCCGGCGCCGAGCAGCAGCGGTAGACCGGAAGCGAGGGCGATAAGCGTATGAGAAGCTCGCATGACAACTCTCCTGCGCCGACGCGCGGCGCGCACCAAGCCTGACATGTCCAGATTGGGGCAGGCAGCCAAATGCTTTAAAGCACCTCCCGTTAGTGCTCGAAACTGGTCATCTCCATTGAACGAAGAGCGGGCCAAAACCTACCTCTTTCCAGGAAATCTGCGGCGAGGCTGCTCGGGGGCTGCCCGATTGGGGGCGTCCAGCTGTAGGATGGTCCCATGCATTCGGTGGCGCCGCCGCCCAAAGATCCGCTGACCGAGCCGGGGCCCTGGAACGCGGTCGCGGCTGCCTACGACGAGGTGTTCTTCAGTCAACTGCCTGAGCTGACCGAAGCCGCTATCGAGCTGTTGTCACCTGACAAGGAGGACACGGTGCTCGACGTCGCGACCGGGCCAGGCACGTTGGCCGTACAGCTCGCTCCGCGCGTGCACCGCGTCGTGGCCATCGACTTCGCCGAGGCCATGATCGAGCGCCTGCGCCTGCACGTGATGCAGAAGCACCTGCACAACCTGGAGGTACGGGTGATGAACGGTGAGGAGCTGCTGTTCGGCAGCGGCACGTTCGACTCTGCCATCTCCATGTTTGGCCTGTTCTTGTTCGACGATCGCAAGCGCGCGTTGAACGAGCTTTTTCGTGTGGTGGTACCCGGCGGCCGAGTGCTCATCAGCAGCTGGGCCACACCCGACCAAAACACGCTGCTGGGTGCGGGAATGGAGGCCCTGTGGGCCGCCTTGCCCGAGCTGCCGCGCCCACAAGGTCTGCGGCCCACGCAAGACCCCGGCAAATGTGCGGCGGAGCTGGAGACAGCCGGTTTCGAGGGCGCGCGCACGGAGCTCTTCAAATCGAGCATCAAGTTCGCTTCGGTCGAGGAGTATTGGACCAACTTCGAACGCGCCGCGGCACCGTTGGTGCTGCTGAAGCAGAAGCTCGGCGAGGCAGCGTTCGCTCAAGCGGCTACGCGTGTTCAAGCCGAGCTGCGCGCACGCTTTGGCGACGGCAGCTTCAGCTTGGACTGCGCGGCCATTTTCACGTGCGGGGAAGTGCCCCGTTCGGCGGCCTGACGCTGCCGCCGTTCAGGATGCTGCGCACCTTGCTGGCGAGCGATTCGGACGTGAACGGCTTTTGTAGGAACGAGGCGCCCGCCTCCAACACTCCGCGCGACTCGATGCTGCCGTCCGTATAGCCGGAGACATACAGCACTTTCAGCGTTGGACGACCGACCGACAACTGCTGCGCCAGCTCCGCTCCGCTCAAGCGTGGCATCACGACGTCCGTCACCAAAAGGTGAATGGGCTCGCTCCGTGACTGGGCGAGCAGCAGCGCGTCGTGCGGCGATTCTGCCACCAACACCTGGTAGCCGTGCCGCTCCAGAATGCGGCGCGCGACCTCGCGCACGGCGGGCTCGTCTTCGACCAGCAGAATGGTTTCGGTACCGTCGAGCTGAGAGGTGGCCAGTGTTTGCTCGGGCGTATCGAGCTCCGCGTCGACACGTGGCAGGTAGACTTTGAAGGTCGTGCCGTGGCCTGGCTCGCTGTAGACCCACACCCCACCGCCGCTCTGTTGCACGATGCCGAATACGGTGGAGAGGCCTAGGCCAGTGCCTTTGCCGTGCTCTTTGGTGCTGAAGAACGGCTCGAAGATGCGCGCTCGCGTCGCCGCATCCATTCCGATGCCGGTGTCGGTGACGGCGAGCCGTACGTACGCGCCCGGCTTGCAGCCCAAGTGCTGCCGCACGAAGGCTTCGTCGGCGATGACGTTGGCCGTCTCCAGCGTGAGGTGGCCACCCTCCGGCATGGCGTCGCGCGCGTTGACCGCCAGGTTCATGATCACCTGCTCGATGTTGCCGCGGTCGGCGCGTACACGTCCCAATTTCGCCGCTGGCAGCACGCTGAGCTCCACCTGCTCGCCGGCGATGCGCGCCAACATGCGATCCATGTTGGCCAACACCTCGTTCAAGTCCAAGACTTTGGGCTCGAGCACCTGCTGTCGGCTGAACATGAGCAGCTGCCGCGTCAGGGCGGCCGCGCGGTTGGCGGCGCCCTCGATCTCCTTCATGTCCTGCCAGCGCGGGTCGCTCGGTTCCAGGCTGTGGAGCATGTCTTCGCTGTAGCCGAGGATCACGGACAGCACGTTGTTGAAGTCGTGCGCGACGCCGCCCGCGAGCCTGCCGATGGCTTCCAGCTTTTGCGCCTGGCGTAGCTGCTCTTCCAGCGAATCACGGCGGTTTTCGGCCCGACGGCGCTCGGTCTGATCGATCGACAACACCGACAAGCCTTCGGGAATCGGCTGGATGTTGAGCTCGAAGTAGCCGACCTCTCCGTCGGCGTGCAAAAACTGCTCCTCCACCCGCTGCGGAATGCGCTGCTCGACCGCCGTCTTCAGCGCGCTGTGAATCTTGCTGCCCTCGAACCCTGGGTAGAGCTCCAGCGGCGTGCGGCCGATCAGTTGCTCGCGTGTCAGGTGGGTTTGCTCGGCGCCGGCGCGGTTCATGTAGCGGTAGCGGAGATCGGGGCCCATGATGGTGTAGCCCTCGCGCATGTCGTCGAGCGTACGGTGTAAGCGCCGCTCGCTCTCGTCGCGTTCCGCTTCGGCTTGCACGCGCTTGGTTTGATCGCTGAGCACGACCAGGCGCGCGGGCCGGCCCTCGAACGTAGATAGATGACTGCCGCCTTCGACGTGAATTACCGAGCCGTCTTTGCGGCGATGACGCGCAAGGCCGCTGGTGACGCCGCTGCCTGCTTGGTGCAACGCCTCCGTGAGACGCTGCTGATCTTCTTGGTAGCGCAGGTCGCGCAGGCCTAGCTGCATGAACTCCGCTCGGTCGTAGCCGTACAGCTTGAGGGCGGCGTCGTTCGCGGCCAAGATCTGCAGGGTCTCGGCGTCGACCACGTAGCTAGCGTTGGGGTTCGACTCGAAGAAAAGCCGGTGGGCAGCTTCGGACTCGCGCATGGCTTGCTGCGCGTGCTCTGCCTTGCGGCGAGCGTCCTCTGCGGCCGTGTACAGCCGCGCGTTTTCGATCGCGAGGCCGGCGTGGTCGGCCAAAGTTTGCGCCAGCACCAAATCGCTTTGCTGGAATGGGGGAGATTGGGGGCGAAAGCGAGACAGCGTGAGCGCCCCGATCGAGCGACCTTGCACCCGCACCGGCACGACGAGCGAGCTGTGCAGGCCGATGCGCTCCTGCCAGTGCCGTTGCTCTTCGGTTGGATTGGCTTGCTGCGCCAAATGGGGAATAACGACGCCTTGCCCGCTCTCGAGCAGGTGACGAAGGCCAGGTTGCTTGGCGAGCGAAAGGTCGCGGTTGGCGAAGCTCTTGCGGAGCTCGGCCATGACCTCCGGGTCGACGGCGTGAACCGAGCTCGTGGTCATCGATTCGCCGTCCGGGTTGAGCAAGAGGACGCTGCACGAGTCGTGCAGCGATTCGGCGAGCGCACGCGCCACGCTTTCGAGCAAGAGCCCGTAGTCGGTCGTCGCTTCGGCAAAGCGCCGCGTCACGTCTGAAATGACGCGCGCGCTGTCGAGGTGAAGGTGCTGCCGTGCAGCCTCGGTTGAGGTGTCTCGCCCCATCGTCCCGTCGTTCCGCCGCCGAGCTCCGTGACAGGATGCCCCGGCAGTCAGACTTCCCATTATGGGCTCGTCGCTGCCGCTCACAAGGGCTTTTGCGGCTGGTACACTGCCGGCCGATGATTCCCTCGCGCCGTGACGTCATGCGCCATACCTTGAGCAGTGGTTTCGCGCTCGCGGTCAGCCCGATCGCCGAAACCGTGTTGGCTACGACCGCCGACGGGCTCGAAGCGGGCGAGGTGAAGATCGCTACCCCGCAGGGCCAGATTCCCGCCTACCGCGCCTTTCCGAACGGTAGCCCGAAGCGAAAACTGCCGGTGCTGTTGGTCGTGCACGAAATCTTCGGCGTCCACGAGCACATCAAGGACGTGTGCCGGCGCTTCGCGAAGCTCGGCTACTTCGCGATTGCGCCGGATCTCTTCGCGCGCCAGGGCGACGCCAGCAAGTTTTCCGACGTGAAGCAGCTGCTGCAAGAAGTCGTTTCCAAAGCGCCCGACGCGCAAGTTGCCGGAGATCTCGACGCGACCGTTGCTTGGGCGTCCACGCAAGCGAACGCCGACATCGCAAAGCTCGGCATCACCGGTTTTTGTTGGGGTGGGCGCATCACTTGGCTGTACGCGGCGCACCAGCCTCGGCTGAAGGCGGGGGTGGCCTGGTATGGCAAGCTCACGGGGGAGGCAGACCCGCTGCATCCCAAGTTTCCGCTCGACCTCGTGAGCGACTTGAAGGCTCCAGTACTGGGTCTGTACGGCGGCAAAGATCAAGGCATCTCGCTCGAGAGCGTGGAACAGATGAGGAGCGCGCTGCAAAAGAGCGGGACCGACGCGGCCAAGGGCAGCCAGCTTCACATCTACCCCGAGGCCGGCCACGCCTTCGCGGCCGACTACCGGCCTAGCTACCGCAAGGTAGACGCCGAAGATGGCTTCAAAAGGCTGCACGCCTGGCTGAAGGGGCACGGCGTGGCGTAGGCGGCGGGGGCGGCGCTACCGTTCAGTGCGCGCCCTCGCGCAGCCGTGCCGCTTTTTGCAGCAGGTAGTTTCGCTCGGGCGTGCTGGACGTGCGGTCGGCGGCGGCTTGGTAGCTGGCAATAGCGGCCGCCGGATCGCCGGCTTTTTCATGCAAATGGCCACGCACTGCGGCCAAACGATGATGGCCGGCCATTCGTGGATCCTGGTCGAGCGTGGCCAGCAGCTCGAGCCCCGCGCGCGGCCCGTGCACCATCGCGAGCGCTACGGCGCGGTTCAAGGTCAGCATCGGATTGTCGGACATGTGCTGTAGCAGGCCGTACAACGCCAAGATCTGCGGCCAGTCGGTGGCGTCCGCGTGCGCTGCTTCGTCGTGACAAGCGGCGATGGCGGCTTGCAGCTGATACGCGCCCACCGCGCCGCGCGACAACGCTCGGCTCACCAGCGCCACGCCTTCTTCGATGGCTTCGCGATCCCACAACGATCGGTCTTGCTCGTCGAGCGGGATGATTTCGCCATCGGGCCCCGTGCGGGCGCGTCGGCGGGCGTCGGTGAGCAACATCAGGGCCAAGAGCCCCGCGGTTTCGCCGTCGTCTGGAAGCAACGCATGCACCGCGCGCGACAGGCGAATGGCTTCGCTCGAGAGGTCCACGCGCTGCAGGCTTTCGCCGCCGCTGGCCGCGTAACCCTCGTTGAAGATCAAGTACAGCACGTGCAAAACGGCTTGCAGCCGCTCGTCGCGCTCGCTAGGGCTCGGCATCTGAAAGCCAACGCCCGATTTTTTGATCAGCTGCTTGGCTCGACTGATGCGCTGGGCCATCGTGGCTTCGGGCACCAGAAAGGCGCGCGCGATTTCATCCGTGGTGAGGCCGGCAACGGCGCGCAGCGTGAGCGCAATGGCGCTCGTGCGCGTGAGCGCCGGGTGGCAGCACATGAACAAAAGCAACAAGGTGTCCTCCTTCTCGGGCTCCGCGTCGGCCGCGGGCGCGAGCTGCTGGTCCGGAGGTAGTTCCTGGACCAAGGCCGTCTCGCGACGACGCCGCGCAATTTCGGTGCGCAGCTGGTCGGTGATGCGGCGCGCGGCCACCTGAATCAACCAGGCGCGTGGGTTGTCGGGCACGCCCTCGTTGGGCCAGTGCTGCGCGGCGATCAACAGCGCCTCTTGCACGGCGTCTTCGGCGGCAGAAAAGTCGCCGTAGCGGCGCGTGACCGCGCTGAGCACCTGGGGCGCTAGCTCACGCAGCAGGTGCTCACCAACGTTGGCCATCGCAGTTTCACCCTTTGGTGGCGCTCACGGGTCGACGGGTGGTCCGCTCATTACCTCGCGCACCTCGAGCTTCAGGTACATGGGCTTGCCACCCGGGCCGGGCGCGAGCGAAATGCGCGCTGCGATTGCGTACGCTTGCTCGGGCCGCTCCACGTCGACGATCCAGTAGCCGGCCAAGAACTCCTTCGACTCTGCGAACGGGCCGTCCGTGACCTCGGGCGAGTTGTCTTTCGGGTTGGCGCGCACGATGCGCGCCTGGTTCGGCATGCCCAGGCCCTCGCCGCCCACGAACACGCCCTCCTTCCTCAGGTCCTCGTTGAAGCGCTTCATGAAGCCGACGTGCGCCTTCAGCTCATCCATCGTCCACTGGTTGACGTCCCACTCGCCGTTGCCACTCGGTGCATTCATCATCAACATGAACTTCATCTTCGAAACCCTTTCGCGAGCGGCGCCTCCGTTGGCGCCGTACCGAGACGTCGGAGCCGACGCGGCATTCTCGACATGGCCGGCGTCATTCATCAAAAAAAACGTAACTGGCGGAAGTTATTGCTGTTTGTGAGGCATTTCTGCCGCCGGCTGGGGCTCGGTAAGGGAAAGCGGGGTTACATTCGAGGGTTCATGTCGGTTGGCTGGCGTCGGCGTTCCCTGCGGCTTTGGGCTGTAGCGGGGGCTTTATGGGCGAGCGCCTGTCAGTTCCCGAACTACAACTTGGGGAACGAGCGGGCGCACGGGAGCGCCGGTACGGCTTCGGTGGCCGGATCAGCCAATGGTGGGGATGCGCATACGGGCGGCAGTACTGGCGATGCGGGCACGCTGAGCGGTGGCGTTGGTTCGGGTGGCGCGGCGGGCGGACCCGCAGCGGGTGCGCCGACCGCGGGCAGCGGCGGCACGAGCGGGTCGGGTGCTCAGCCAACCGCCGGCACCGCCTCGGGGGGAGGCTCTGGTGACGGCGGCAGCGCAGGCGCGGCTGCAGATCCAAACCTGTTGCTGGAGGACGACTTCGAGACCGGTAGTGCCGACCAGTGGCTGGAGGTGGCGGGCAGCCCCTGGTCAGTTACCGTTGACGCGGGCCAAGCCGGCCACGGCTACCAGCTCACTCCGCTGTTCGACGACTTCTACGCGTCGGTCGCGAAGGAGGGTCCATGGACGGACCAGATCATCGAAGCCGACGTGCGGGTGCTCGAGTTCGGCGGAACCGGCACGGGTGACGTGGTCTCGCTGCTCGGGCGCTTCGGCAACATCGACAACTACTACGCGGCGGTGCTGCGCCCCGACGGCCGAGCCGCGATCCGCGCGCGCGTGGCAGGCACACCGCCGTCCTCCATCAAGACTAGCGCTGCGCTCGGTATCAAAGTTGGCACCTGGTACCACCTGCGCTTCGAGCTGGTAGGCAGCGCTCTCCGCTTTTTGGTCGACGGGCAGCTGGTCGCCGAGATCGCCGACAGCAGCCTGACGCGGGGTACGGTAGCGTTGGGCGGCGACAACACCGCGGCCGCTTTCGATAACGTACGCGTTACCCGGCCGTGAGCTCGCTCAGGGAGCGCTCGGCTTACCTTGGGCCATGTACGCGGCGAAGGCGGCTTCGAAGTCGGGGTGCCAACGCGAAAGCGCCGGGCGATTTTGGATGATGTCGTCGATCGACCACTGCATGCGACGTTCGTCGGTGGCGCGCTCGACCGCGTTGTCCGGGCACAAAATGTAAAAATCACCGCGGGCCAGGCTCTCGAGCATGAAGTCGACCACCTGCGTGGCTGTCCAGGCGGCCGCTGGCTTTTCGGCGCCGCCGCTCATGCCGGTGAACGTGAAGCCGGGAATCAGCAAATGCGCGCTGATGGCCGCGCCCGTGCCGCGCAGCGCGTGGGCTAGCGACTCGCTGTAGTTGCGCAGCGCCGCTTTGGACATGTTGTAGCCGTAGTTGCCAGGCGGACTGGTGATGCCTTGTTTGGAGCCAGTGTTGATGATGCAGGCGGGTTTGCCAGCGGCCAGCATGCTCGGCACGAAGGCTTCCACGCCGTGCACGACACCCCAAAGGTTGACGTCGACGAGCGCCTTCCAGGCGGCGCCGTTTTCCCAAGGTAGGCCTGGGTTGTTGCCGACGCCCGCGTTGTTCATCAGCACGTTGACGGTGCCGAAGCGCTCGAGCGTTGCTTCGCGCAGCAGCCGCAAGTCTTGAGCGCGGCTGACGTCGGTGGGCAAGCTCAGCACATCTGTCGCGCCGGCCGGCGCCAGCGCCGCGACTCGTTCTTCGGCTTGGCTCAGTGCAGTGCCGGGCAAGTCAGCTACTACGACCTTCAAGCCAAGGGCCGCCAAGCGTTCGGCCGCGGCGAGACCGATGCCGCTGGCGGCGCCGGTCACGACGGCCACGTTGCCGGCAGCGAATGCCGGTGGAAGGGGGCCCAGGCGCGGAACGGAGGACGGCTCAGTCATGGCACCGCTGTATCAGCTGCGCCCACACGCGCCAAGCGGCCAGCCCCGAATGAAGGCGTGGCCGAGTGGATGCGAATTGCTGCGGCAGCTCATGCTCGATAGCCTTTGTGATCGAGATGACGGCCCATGGCATGAACGACACACGTGCGCGACGGCTGACGTTGGCGACAGCGTTGCTGTTGCTGCAGGCGATCGCCGCGTCAGCGTGCGGCACCGAGACCAGCGGCGCCAAGGCCGCTGCCGGCAGTGCCGGCATGGCGGGCAGTGTCGGCAGTTCCTCGCAAGCGGGCCAGGGCGGTATCGTCACCGCACGTATCGAGCACCGTGACCACGATGGTCTTACGCTCTTCAGCGGTCGCGGTCGCGGTCGCGGTCGCGGTCGTTGTCACGGTCGCGGTAGCGATCGTCGTCGGGGGGCGCGACCCGCAAGCGCTCGATGGAGGCGAACGGCTCGAAAGGCTCGGGCTCGACGGTGCCGCGCCGCCGCTCGACCGCACGCCGGGCGGTCTCTCGCATGGTGTCGAACGGGACCGGTTTTTCCAGGAACGCGAACGCGCCCATCATGCGGGTCTGCACGACGCTGGGCGGGCCGGGCGAACCCGACGTGAGAACTACTGGTAGGCCTGGGTCGTACTCGTGGAGCGCCGTGAGCAGGTCGAGCCCGTCCATGTCGGGCATGCGCACGTCGCTGATGACCAAGTCGAAATTGGACGCTCGGGCTAGGTCGATGGCGACGCGGCCATTCCAGGCTTCGACCACCACGTAGCCGGCTTTGGCTAGGTTCCGCCTTTCCAGCACAGTGGGATCCGAAGCTTGGAATTCACGTGACTTGAAGTCGCGG
>JADMIO010972838.1_pt1 | contig 21406 bp, 13 predicted proteins | sample 8958161 | NCBI WGS metagenome assembly JADMIO01 (sample SAMN16585339, study PRJNA669376) | soil metagenome | isolation source: Crop rotation soil | place: USA: Cullars Rotation, Alabama | collected 2011
TCGTACCGCCGCTGCCGTTGCCGGCGGCGCCGCTGTTCCCGGCCGCCCCGGTCGGGCCGGGTTCGACGTCGTCGCTGGTCGCGCACGCCCAACCCACCAACGCGGAAATCACTAAGGAAACGACTGAGCCGCGCAGGCCGCGGCGGGGGGAGCCATGGCTCATGACACGATGCCTCCAGGTTGGCTGTCAGGGTCAATGCCGGCGGGGCCTCCCGTCGATCACCAATTCACCGTTTTTTCGCCGAGCGCCTTCTCCCAGTGCTTCCTGGCAGGACACCTCGATGCTCCGCCCCACCGCCTCCACCACCCCGCGCAGCCAGGCGTGGGCCGGAGAGGCGGCCGTCCGCTCGTGCCAGACCATCTCGACCGTCGCGCCCGGCACCGCGAACGGCATCTTCAGCAGCTGCAGCCCGAGGTTCTCCGCCACCGGGCGGACCACGATCTGGCTCTGCGCGGCGACGTAATCGGTCGCCGCCAGGATCGGTGGGACGAGGAGGAAGTGCGAGACGCGCAGCGCGACGTTGCGCCTGAGGCCGCGCTGCGCGAGCACGTCGTCGATGACGCCGCGGCCGTTCGGTTCGTGTGACACCAGCACGTGTTCGAGCTTGGTGTACGCCGCGAGCGTGATCTTGCCGCGCACCTTGGGGTGGCCCTTGCGCGCGACGAACACGAAGCGATCGTGGAACAGCGATGCCGCGTGGTGTCCCACCGGCAGACCGCGGGGAATGAACCCGAGCATCAGGTCGGCGTCGCCGCGCGCGAGCTCGGACGGAACGACGTGTTCCTGCCAGGCGCGAATCTGCAGGTGCACGCCGGGCGCCTCCTGCTGGAGACGGGCGAGCAGGCGCGGCAGCATCGCGAGCGCGACGAAGTCGGTGGTCATGATCGTGAAGCCGCGCTTGGCGCCGGCGGGATCGAACGCCGCGGGCGGCTCGAGGCCCTGCTCGAGGGCGAGCAGCGCCGCCCGCAGCGGCCCGGCCAGGGCGAGCGCGCGTTCGGTCGGCGCCATGCCGCCGGCCTTGCGCACCAGCAGCGGGTCCTTGAAGTGCGCGCGCAGCTGGGCGAGGGCGTTGCTGGCGGCCGGCTGCGACAGACCGATGCGCGCGGCGGCGCGGCTCACGCTGCGCTCGGCGAGGAGCGCGTCGAGGACGGGGAGCAGATTGAGGTTCACGGAGGCGATATTCACGATTCAAATATAGCTCATACAAACCATCCATTGGTCGAATACACAGCCGGCGCGCATGCTGATGGGTGAAAGGAGCTTCGACATGGACACCACCACAGAGACCACCACATCCCGCCTCTCCGACCCTTCGCTCTCCGACGCTTCGCTCGCCGCCGCGCCGGCCGGCGCCGCCGCCACCTGGGACATCGACACCGCTCACGCCAACGCGGGGTTCCGCGTGCGCCACTTGATGGTCTCGCACGTCCGGGGTCACCTCGGCCCGGTCAGCGGGACCGTGTTCATCGACGAGCGGGATCTGTCCCGATCGCTCGTCGAGGTCAGCGTCGACGCCCGCGGAATCGACTCGCGCGAGCCGCGCCGCGACGAGCATTTGCGCAGCGCCGACTTCCTCGACGTCGCCAATCACCCGACGGTGACCTTCCGCTCGACGCGCGTGGAGGCCCCGTCAGGTCCGTCCGGCGATCTGCGCGTCATCGGCGATCTGACCATCCGCGGCGTCACCCGCCCCGTCACCCTCACCGTCGAGGCGCTGCCGCCCGCCATCCAGGACCCGTGGGGCAACCGCCGCCGCGGCGTCAGCGCCCACGCCCGGATCAACCGGAAGGACTGGGGGCTGACGTGGAACATGGTGATCGAGGCGGGCGGGGTCGGCGTGGGGGATGAGGTGGCGATCGAGATTGACGCCGAGATCGTGGCGCGAAAGGCCTGACGACGAGCTTGCCCGTCCTCGTAGAGGAGGACCCCGAGGACGGGCAAGAGTGGCAATATCCGCTCCATGCGGATCGGTTTGCTTGCCCTGTTTTTCGTGAGCGGCGTGGGCGGGTGCTGGTCGAGCGGCGATCGCAATCGGACGCCGAGCGGCAGCGGCGGGAGTGGGCCGACGAAGCCGCCGGTGGGCAGCGTGACGACCTGCTCGGACACCGAGGCGCCGCTGCCCGCGCTCGCCGATCTGCCCGTCATCGAGGCGCTTCCGGATCCGTTCCTGTCGCTGGACGGCACGCGGATCGGCCGCAAAGATCAGTGGAGCTGCCGCCGCGTCGAGATCGCCGCGCAAGCCGCCGTCTACGAGCTCGGTGACAAGCCGGCCAAGCCCGCATCCGTCACGGGATCCTTCGACGCCGCGGCCGGCAAGCTCACCGTGACCGCGTCCGACGGCACGAAGACGATCTCCTTCGCCGCGACCGTCACGCTGCCGGCCGCCGGCGTCGCGCCCTACCCGGCCATGATCGGCGTCGGCGGCGTGTCGATCGGGACGCAGCAGCTCGCCGACATGGGCGTCGCCACGATCATCTTCCCCAACGACGCCGTCGCGCAACAGCTGGACGCGAGCTCGCGCGGCAAGGGCGCCTTCTACGATCTCTACGGCGCCAACCACAGCGCCGGGGCGATGATGGCGTGGGCGTGGGGCGTGAGCCGCCTCATCGACGCCATCGAGCAGACGCCCGCGGCGCAGCTCGATCCGGGCCGGCTGGGCGTCACGGGCTGCTCGCGCAATGGCAAGGGCGCGCTGATCGCGGGCGCCTTCGACGAGCGCATCGCGCTGACCATCCCGCAGGAGTCCGGCTCGGGCGGCGCGGCCAGCTGGCGCATCTCCGACGCGATGATCGCCGAGGGGACCGTGGTGCAGACGCTCTCGGAGATCACGGGCGAGAACACCTGGTTCAGGAAGTCGTTTTCGGAGTTCAACAGCGCCGCCAAGCAGCTCCCCTTCGACCACCACGCGATCGAGGGGCTCGTGGCGCCGCGCGCGCTGCTGATCATCGAGAACACGTCGCAGGTCTGGCTCGGGAACAAGAGCACCTACGACAACTCGATGGCCGCGCACGCGATCTGGGCGGCGCTCGGCATCCCCGACAGGATGGGCGTCTCCCAGGTCGGCGATCACGCGCACTGCGTGTGGAACGGGTCGCAACAGGCGGAGGTCACCGCCTACGTCCAGAAGTTCCTGATCGGGGGCGGCACAGGCAACACCAGCGTGCTCGCGACGGACGGCGGCTACCGCTACGACGAGGCGACCTGGGCACCCTGGGAGATCCCGGTCCTCTCGCCCTAGCAACCTGCCCTGCTAGCTCGTTGCTGTTCGCTAGTTGTGATCTCCCAGGACGTCGTCCCCGAAAAGTAGTTGTCCATCCGCGCTCCGCGGGGTGTGTTGGCAATCGCCAAACCACCAAACCACCTCGGAGGAAGCGCGGATGAACATCCACAAATTGGCCCGGACCACGCCCGCAAGTCGAGCTTTGATCGCTGCTCGACGCACGGCGGGCGTCAGAGAAGCGGTCGTCGCCGGGCAGCTCGGCATCGACCGCAAGACGGTACGCAAGTGGGCCCGTCGGCATCGGACGGAGGGAGCTTCTGGACTGAGTGATCGCAGCTCGCGTCCGGCGAGAAGCCCGACGTCGCTCGATCCAGCTTGGAGAGAGGCTGTACTTGCTCTGCGACGCCTCAAGTTCACGCAGGCGCAGATCGCCCAAGTGCTCGAGCTTTCGAAGTCACGCACGCAGCGTGTCGTCGCGTCCAGCGGCCTCGGAAAGCTCAGTGCGCTCGAGCCGCCAGTACCGGACAACAGGTACGAACGTTCGCGTCCCGGCGAGCTGGTGCACGTCGACACGAAGAAACTGGGCCGCTTCTACCGCCCAGGGCATCGCGTGACCGGGGACCGAGCTGTAGCTGGAATCCGGGGGAACAACGGATGGGAGTTCCTCCACGTAGCAATCGACGATCGGACTCGTCTGGCCTACGCCGAGCTCCTGAGCGACGAGAAGGGCGTGAGCTGCGCGGCCTTCCTGCGCCGCGCAGCAGCCTTCTTTTCACGACACGGCATCAGGCGCATCGAGCGCGTGATGAGCGACAACGGTGGTCCCTACCGCTCTACCGACTTTCGAGCTGCCGTCGACGACCTCGACGCGAAGCACTTACGAACCCGCCCGTACACGCCTCGCACGAACGGCAAGGCCGAGCGCTTCATTCAAACCCTGCTCCGTCTCTGGGCCTACGTCCGCCCATACAATTCGTCGGACGAGCGTGCCGTCGCTCTCACTCCTTGGCTCGTCTGGTACAACCGCCAACGGCCCCACGGCTCGCTTCAAGACCGCAGCCCCGTCGAGACGCTCAAGGACCTACGACGGGACAACCTCGTGAGAGATCACAGCTAGTTGTCGCTCGCGCCCGACGACATCTCGCGCAGCACCCGGAACAGCGCCGACGGCTCGACCGGCTTCAGGATGTGGCGATCGAAACCGCAGTCGCTGGCACGGGCGCGGTCGTGGGGCAGGCCGTAGCCGGTCAGCGCCACCAGCCGCACCACGCCGGCCGTCTCCTCGCGTACGCGCGTCGCGACCCCGAAGCCGTCCAGCCCCGGCAGACCGACGTCGACGAGCGCGACGTCGGGCCGTTCGGCCAGGATGAGCTCGGTGCCGGCCAGACCGTTGTCCGCCGCGAAGACGTCGTGACCCTCGCTGCGGAGGAGCTCGGCGAGCATTTCGCGGTTGTCGTCGTTGTCCTCGACGATGACGATGCGCAGCTTGGGGAGTCGGGCGTCGTCGGGGGCGATCGCCGGCGCCGCCGCCGCGAAGGGCAGGCTCACCGTGAACACGCTCCCCTTGCCGCGCCCCTCGCTGTCCACCGCGATGGTCCCGTCGTGGAGCGCGACGAGCTTCTGGGCGAGGCTGAGGCCCACGCCGAGCCCGCCCCGGGGCCGATCGAGCGGCTGGGGCGCCTGATAGAACAGCTCGAACACGTGGGGGAGCTCTTCGGAGGAGAGCCCGACGCCGGTGTCCCGCACGGTGAGCTTGACGGTCCCGTTCGACCGGCCGACGTCGACGTCCACGCTCCCTGCCTGGGTGTAGGTGATCGCGTTGACGACGAGGTTCGTCACGACCTGCCGTAGCCGGACCGGATCGCCCCGCACCGTGAGCTGCTCGTCAACGGTCGCGGTGCGCAATTCGAGGTTCTTGCGCTCGGCGTCGCGGCGCACGGTCTCCACCGTCTCCTGCACCACCTGCCGGATGTCGACGATCTGCGTCTGCAGCACGAGCTGCTCCCGGGTGATCCGCCCGACGTCGAGCAGGTCGTCGATCAGCCGCCCCATGTGCCGGGCCTGCCGGCGGATGACGCTGTGGGCGGCGTTGCTGATCTTGGATCCGTCCCTCCGCTCGAGCAGCTCGGTCGCGTTCAGGATCGCCCCCAGCGGCGTACGCAGCTCGTGCGACAGCATGGCGAGGAACTGGTCACGGCGCCGGACGTCCCGGCGCGCCTCCTCGGCGATCTGTTTTTGTTCGGTGATGTCGGTGGAGATGCCGGCCACCGCGTGCGGGTAGCGGCTGCCGTCGCGGAGCGGAAACACCACGGTCAGGAAGTTTCGCGGCTCCCCTTTGACGAGGAGCTGTTCCTCCAGCTCCTGGCTGTCGCCCGTCTCGATCACCTCGCGCTCGGCCGCGGCGCGCGCCTCCGCCACCGCGGCGGGCAGCAGCTGATGATCGGTTCGCCCGACGATCTGCTCCGCTGACAGGCCCAGCACCTCCTGGCACTGCCGCCCCGCCAGCAGGTAGCGGCCGTCGGGCTTCTTGAGATAGATGAACGACGGCGAGTGCTCGAGCACGCCGGTCAGATCGCGCTGCGCCCGCTTCAGCGCCGACAGATCGATCAACGTCAGGACCACGCCGTCGATCTTGCCGCTCCGGCGGTAGGGGAGGATGCGCAGGAAGTAGCAGTTGCCCGCGCGATCGCGCACCTCGCGCTCGACGGTCTCGCCCGAGGTGAGCACCGTCTCCAGGTCCACGAGCAGGCGGCTGTCCTCCAGATCGTGAGCGAACGAATCGAGGCGCCGTCCGATGTCCTGAGGCAGCAGATGGAAGGTCTCGCCGATCTTGGGCGTGAACTTGCGCAGCCGCAGCTCCCTGTCGACGAACAGCATGTGCACCTCGGTCGCCTCCAAGAGGTGCGTCATGTCCGCGGTCAGCTCGGTCAGCTCGGCGATCTTCGACTGATACTCGGCGTTGACGGTGTAGAGCTCCTCGTTGACCGAGTGCAGCTCCTCGTTGGTGCTCTGCAGCTCTTCGTTCGACGCGATCAGCTCCTCGTTGGTCGCCTGCAGCTCCTCGTTGCCGGTCTCCATCTCCTCGATGGTCGCCTGCAGGTTCTCCTTGGCGAAGCGCAGCTCTCCCTCGAGATTCGCGACCCGCTCGGTCATCAGGTCGCCGCGATCGGAGCTGCCCGAACCCGCCGCGGTGTCGCGCTCGGCCAGCGCGCTCGGCTCGAGCGAGATCGCCCAGGCGTCCTCGGCGAGGCCGTTGCCCGGGATCGGGCGCACGACCACGCAGACCTGGCGCGATCCCTTGCCCGTGGCGGCGTTGATGGCCTCGAGGCGGACGACGCGTCCGTCGCGCTGGGCGCGCCGGATCGCCGCCGCCAGCACGGCCTTCAGCTCGCCGTCGACGAGGTCCATGATGTTCAGAGAGGGACGTCCGTCCTTCGGCGTCAGGTATTCGCTGGCGGCGTTGAACGCGTGCAGCAGGCGCAGGTCGGCGTCGACGAGCATCGACGGCGGGCCGTACGCCTGCAGCAGCATCTCGCGGCAGTGCGCCACGCGCGCGTCCTCGACCGGCCGCCGCGGCATGGCGACCCGCGCCGCCCCCTCGAACGACAGCGGTCCGCCGCGCAGCTCGGGCGCGATGCGCACGTCGCGCAGCTTTCGGAACAGCTTCCAGCGCTGATCGACGACCCCGAACTCCTCCGCGAGCGACGAAGGCGACTCGCTCGGCCCCAGCATCAGCGCGCCGTTGGTCTTGAGCGCGAAGTGGAACGAGGACAGCGCCTTGCGCTGCATCGCAGACGAAAAATAGATGAGCACGTTGCGGCAGCTGACGACGTCGAGCCGCGTGAAGGGCGCGTCCCGCAGCATGTTGTGGTGCGCGAACACGACGTGGCCGCGCAGGTCGGGCGACACCTGGAAGCCGTCGCGGTGCGGGCGAAAGTACATGTCGCGCAACGGGGCCGGAACACGATCGAGGCTCTCCGCGGCGTAGATGCCGGTGCTGGCGGCGTCGAGGGACGGCCCGTGGACGTCGGTCGCGAAGACGCGGAACAGCGCCACCCGGTTGCGCGAGCGGAACTCCTCCGCGATCGAGATCGCGAAGCTATAGGCCTCCTCGCCGGTCGCGCAGCCCGCGACCCAGACGCGCAGCTCCTCCTCCGGTCCGAGCGCGTCGACCAGCGCCGGCAACACGTCCTTGCGCAGCCGCTCGAAGGCGTCCTCGTCGCGGAAGAAGCGGGTCACGCCGATGAGCAAGTCGCAATAGAGCGACCGCAGCTCGGCGGGGTCGGAGGCGATGCGGTCCAGATACTCGGTCAGATCGCCCGCCCGCGTGAGCAGCAGCCGGCGCTGGATGCGGCGGCCGACGGTGCTGCCCTTGTAGCCCGCGAAGTCGATCCCGGACTCGCGGCGCAGCAGCTCGAAGATCCGCGTGAGCACGTCCGGGTTGGCCTCCGCCATCTCGTTGACGCGCCCGTCGTGCTCGAGGTAGCGGTCGAGCGCCGCGCCGACCGCCTCGGGGGCGAGCACCAGATCCACCGTGCCGGTGTCGACCGCCGCGCGCGGCATGCCGTCGAACTTGGCCGACTCGTCCTGGGCGATAACCAGGCCCCCAGCTTCATGGATGCTGCGGATGCCGCGCGACCCGTCGCTGCCCGTGCCCGACAGGACGACGCCGACCGCGCGCGACCCCGCGTCATCCGCCAGCGACCGGAAAAAGACGTCGATCGGGAGGAACAGCCCCTTGCCCGGATCGCGCTCGGTGAGGCGAAGCTCGCCGTTCTCGACCACCATCTCGTGACGCGGCGGCATCAGGTAGATGTGGTCGGCCCGGAGGCGCATCCCGTGCTGGGCGCGAACGACGGTCAGCGGCGTGTGTGGCGCCAGCAGCTCGCCCATCACGCTCTCGAAATCCGGCGACAGGTGCTGGATGACGACGAAGGCGAACCCGGCGGTCGGCCGCGTGTTCTCGAACAACTTCTGGAGCGCCTCCAGCCCGCCGGCGGATGCGCCGACTCCGACCACGAAGGGCGGCCGCTCTATCTGAGTGTCAGCTGGGTTGGGGGTTTCGCCCATGACTCCTTCCATTTGCTCGGGCTGTTCGGAAAGAGATAAGTTTCCGAATTGCGAGCGGCAAGGGGCAGACAGTAGTCCGATGACCGACGGAGATGCCTCCGCGCGCGCCTCGAAGGTTCGTGTCGACGCGCGCCGGATACGCCGCGCCCGCGGCCGCGTGAACCGGATGGTTTCCCGACGAGGACCTGGTCCGCGCGGGTGTGATTTTCGGCGAGCCGGCCGCGAGACGCCGCGGGCGTCGCGAGGAAAACCGGCTTCATCGCCGCCGGGATCGCACCGCTCGGGCGGAATCACGCAGATCAAAACCCGTCATTCCGGGCATTTGGATTCACGTGCTGAAGCAATCGCCCGACGGCACCCATTTGGATCCCGGATGAAGTCCGCATCCCACATCGGCGGCCGCCGGAGGCGGGTGGACTGGCCCGTGATCCTGGGGACGGCGGCGCCGGTGCCGCACGTCGTGAAGCAGGCCCCGCACGGGACCCTGGCGGAGCTGCTGTCGGCCTTCGACGAGATCATGGCCCTCGACGATCCGGACGCGATCCTGAGGCGCGCCGTCGAGATCGGCCAGCAGCGCATCGGGCTCGATCGGGTCGGGATCTTTCTCCTCGATCGTCAGCGCAACCTGATGCTCGGGAGCTGGGGCACCGATCTGCACGGCCGCATCGCGGATGAGCACCACATCATGTACGACGTCGGCGAGACGGACCGCGAGGTGTTTCGGCGCAGCGAACAGCACGGCGCGCACTTCACGGTCTTCGACAACTGCCCGATCGTCGAGCACGGCGCCGGCGAGACCCGCGTCGCCGGCCGCGGCTGGGTCGCCTGCACGCCGATCCGATCGGCGCGCGCGCCGATCGGGATCCTGTTCAACGACAGCGGCCTGTCGGGCCGCCCGGTCGACGAGGTCAAGCAGGCGCACACCGCCATCCTGTGCTCGCTGCTCGGCACGCTGCTCGATCCGGTCCGCGGGTTGATCGTGGGCGGCGCGCCCGCGAAGACCGACTCCTACGACCGGCTCGTGTCGGCGGCGGTCGAGATGCTCGAGAAGGATCCGACCATGGGCGGCAAGCAGATCGCCGCGAAGCTCGAGATCAGCCTGAGCCGGCTGGCGCGCGTGTTCAAGGCGGAGCTCGGGATGTCTCTCGTCGAGTATCGGAACCGGCTGCGCATGGATCGCTTCTCGAACCTCGTCGAGCAAGGCCACACTAACCTGCTCGGCGCGGCGCTGGCGGCCGGCTTCGGCAGCTACGCCCAGTTCCACCGCGTCTTCCGCGCCCTGCGGCGCGGAACACCCCGCGAGTACCTGCGATCTAAAGCGTGTTGATGCGGTGGTCCCGCGTCTCGCGGATGAAGATCATCCCGATGATGAACGTCGCCGCCGCGACAATCACCGGGTACCACAGCCCCGCATAGATGTTGCCCTTGGCCGCGACGAGCGCGGCGGCCGTCAGCGGCAACATGCCGCCGAACCAGCCGTTGCCGATGTGATACGGCAAGGACATCGACGTGTACCGGATGCGCGCCGGGAACAGCTCGACGAGGAACGCCGCGATCGGGCCGTAGACCATGGTCACGAACACGACCTGGATGAAGACCAGCAAGATCAGCATCGGGACGTTGATGTCCTCGGGTTTCGCGGCGGTCGGATAGTTCATCGCCTTCAGCGTCGCGACCAGCTTGGGCTCGTCGACGCCGACGATCTCGACGTCGTTGATCTTCGTGATCGCCTTCGCGCCCGGCGCGCCGTCCGTGGTCTCGAAGGAGAGGCTGCGCTTGGCGAGCAGGTCCTGCACCTTGTCGCACTCGGAGAACACCGTCTTCGGGTTGGGGAAGAGGTGCATCTGGCAGTTGCTCGCGACGACGGAGACCTTGGTGTTGGCGGCGAACGCCTCCAGCGCCGGGTTCGCGTAGTGGGTCATCGCCTTGTAGAGCGGGAAGTACGTCAGCGCGCCCAGCACGCAGCCCGCCATCATGATCTTCTTGCGGCCGATCTTGTCGGACAGCCAGCCGAAGAAGATGAACAGCCCGGTGCCGAGCGCGAGCGCGACGGCGAGGATGATGTAGGAGGTCTTCCAGTGCACCTTGAGCGTGCCGGTCAGGAAGAACAGCGCGTAGAACTGCCCCGTGTACCAGACGACGCCCTGCCCGGCCGTCGCGCCGACCAACGCGAGCAGCACGATCTTGAGGTTCGCCCAGTTCGTGAAGCTGTCGCGGAGCGGCGCCTTGCTCCCCTTGCCCTGCGACTTCATCTGCAGGAAGACCGGCGACTCGTTCAGCTTCAAACGGATGTAGACCGAGATCACCAGCAAGATGAGCGAGATGAGGAAGGGGATGCGCCAGCCCCAGCTCTTGAACGCCTCCTCGCTCATGTTGGCGCGGCAGGCGCCGATCACGATCAGCGAGACGAAGAAGCCGAGCGTCGCCGTGGTCTGGATCCAGCTCGTATGCAGGCCGCGCTTCTCGTCGGGCGCGTGCTCGGCGACGTAGGTCGCCGCCCCGCCGTACTCACCGCCGAGCGCGAGCCCCTGGGCGAGGCGCAGCAGCACCAATATGATCGGCGAGGCCATGCCGACCGAACCGTACGTCGGCAGCATGCCGACCGCCGCGGTCGCCAGGCCCATCACGATGATGGTGACGAGGAAGGTGTACTTGCGGCCGACCAGATCGCCGATGCGGCCGAACACCAGCGCGCCGAACGGGCGCACCAGGAAGCCTGCCGCGTAGGTGGCGAAGCTGGCGAGCAGCGCCGCCGTCGCGTTCCCCTTCGGGAAGAACAGCGTCGCGAAGAACGGCGCCAGCGTCGCGTAGATGTAGAAGTCGTACCACTCGAAGACCGTGCCGAGCGACGACGCGAAGATGACCTTGCGAACGCCGCGCGCGTCGAGCGATCCCGCGCCTGAACCTGCCGGTGCCGTCATGTCGTCCTCCGGTTGTGCGACTGTGGCCTAGAAGAAATACAGTTGCCACTGCAGGTTGAACTGGTTGCCGCTGTTCGCCGCATTCTGCACCTTGTGGTTCGTGAAGAATGCCTTGAGGTTGCTGTTGTGGCCGAACGGCCAGAAGGCAATGCCGCCCCCGAGATAGGTGTCGTCGTTGGCGTTGTTGAGCCAGATGTGCTCGGCGCGGAAGATCGGGCTCAGGCGAATGGCGCCGATCAGGAAGCCGACCTCGCCCATGACGGCGGTCGCCTCTTGCGCGCCGGGCAGGGTGATCGTGGTGCCGCCGTCCCAATGGGCGACGTTCACCTGCGCGGTGAGCACGCCGGCGCCGGCGAACGGCAGGTCGACGAACACATCGCCCGCGAAATACTTGTAAGCGTCCGTGGAGCCGGTGTCCTGGAAATCGAAGGAGCCGCCCACGGACAGGATCTTCTTCGTGCCGAGATAGCTGCCCGCGTAGAAGAACCCGGTCTCCGGATCCATGAGGTTGATCTGGACGCGACCGGTGGTGCGGAACATGTTTCGCGCCCGGACGTCGGTGGCCGTCGCGGCCTGCCGCAGGCCCTGGAACAGACCGAGCCGGTACTCGATGAGCCCGCCCACCACGAGGCCGCGTAGCTCGAACCCGGCGTCGCGGCCCACGGGAACCTGCGCGGGCGCCGCCGGGGTCCCGAACGCGTTGCTGCTGCGGAACGTGTTGAAGAAGTAGTCCCACCCGTAAAGCGTCGTCGCGCCCTGGACGGCGTTGTGCGCGAGCGGCGGCAGCATGTAGCCGGCGTCGATCTTGAGCATGTCGCCCATCGCCTTCCAGGTGATGAAGGCGTCCTGGATGTTCATCCCCGGCGTGTTCTTGAGCGCATTCGCCGTCGTCATTCCCATCGCGTCGGTCGCGGGAATGTTCTGGAGGAACAGGTTCGGGTAGTCGGTGTCGACGAAGTATTCGAAAACGCCGAACAGCGTGCCGCCCAGCAGGATGCGCGTGCGACGAATGAAGAAGTCGTTGCTGTAACCCGATGGGCCGGCGCCCGCGCCGAAGCGCGCCTGCGACGACTGGAACTGCGGCTGCAACAGCAGACCGAGCTTCACGCTGCTCTTGTTGGGCGTTTCGATCTTGAACGCGGCCTGGGCGGGGGGAACCGGCGCTTCCGCGGCGGGCGGCGGCGTCGTCGCGGGCGGCGGCGCCATCGGAGCCGCTTCAACGGGCGGAGGAGCAGGTGGCGGTGGGGGTGGCGGCGGCGGCGCCTCCGCGGCGGGCGGCGCTGCTTCGACCGGCGGCGGCCCGGCCTGCGACCAAGCGGGCGCGCTCAACAACGTCGAACCACAAACCGCCAGCAGAGACCACTTGAACGCTCCGTTCATCATCGCCTCCTCGAGTGGACGCGCGCGAACGTTCGATCGAAGACGACTTCGAACCTTGTCCGCGCCGTTTGCAAATGCGGCGCGACAGTAGGCGATCCGCAATCGGGATCGTTGCGCGAATTGTTCACGCGCCACAAATGAGACGCGAACGCAACGAATGCAATATCACCCCCGCAAAAAACATCGGCGATCGGCGCGGGCGCCAGAAATGATAACCAGCGCAATTAATGCGATATCGGCCGGCAACGTTGTCGCACGGTGATCGCACGACGATCATGGAAGCGGGAGAGCGTGCCGACCGCGCGGGGCGCTCCGCGCGATCAGCTCAGAACGTGTCCCAGGTGAACGCGCGCCTGGAGACCAGGCGGCCGTCCGCGATCCGGAACACCGCCACGCCCGCCACGTTCGACGACAGCTCGTCGGCGACGGCGAGGTACCGCGCGCCCGGCGACATCGCCATGCTGCCTGCGAGGTCGTTGGTCCACACGATCAGCGGAATGCTTCCGTCGGACCGATACGTCATCACGAACGGGCGCGCCGCGTCCCGGCTGAAATCGGAGAGACCGACCGCGCAGATGTCGTCGGTCGTGGAGCAGTTGAAGGCGGCCATGCCGTTGGGGCTCGTCCCATAAAGGGAGCTGTCGGGCAGCGGCGGAATCTGCTTCGCCGACATCTGCGCTCCATCTGCCGTCGCTACGAAGCCGTAGCCGGGCGGACAGACGCCGGGGTCCGGGCAGGGCGTCGTCGTCGCCACGCCGGCCGGACCGGTCAGGAACGCGCCGTCGGCCGTCACCGCGATCGGTTCCGGGTCGCCCAGGGCGAGGTCGCGCCGCCACCGAAGTTCGCCGGTCCGCGCGTCGAACGCCAGCAGGCGCATCGGTTCGACCGGACCGCCGCCGATCGTGAACAGCGTCGAACCGTCCGGCGCCCACACCGGCTCGCGCATGAACGGCTCGCCGATCCAGAGCGGCCGGCCGGTCGCGACGTCGTACACCGCCGTCAGCGGATCCCGGCCCCCGATGTACGAGTACGCGTAGACGAGATCGCCGCGCGGCGAGAGCGCGAGGTCTTCCACGTCACGGTACGTCCCGGGGGCCGACACGTCGTCGATCTCGAACGCGTTCGACTGCAGACCGTCCGCAACCCTGAAGATCGCGATCCGGCTCTTCGAACCAGGCGCGTCGGGCGAAGACGAGACCGCCACGATCGCTCCGTCCGCCGACAGGCTGTAGCGGTGCGGGACGTAGGCGGTCAAAGGCGACGGCTCGGCCTCGAACAGGATCCGACGCCGTACGGCCTGGAGCGCCTCGTCGTAGAGGTAGATCCCGGCGGCCGTGAACAGGAACAGCGTGCCGTCGGGCGCATAGGCCACGGTTTCGACCGGCAACGGAACGGCTTCGTGCTGCCGTTGGAGACAAGCAGGCGCCGCCGCAGCCGCCGCCAGCAACACCGCGATCGCGCTCGCCGTCCTCGTCATCGCTCTCCCTCCGGCGCCTCCAGTAGACGCGAAGACGCCGGACGGCGAAAGCAAAAATGCGACGCCCCTCCCGCTCGCGCGGGAGAGGGTCGCAGGGCGGCGCGACTCGCCGTCAGATCGCCTTCAGATAGGCGATCAGGTCCGCCTTGTCGCTGGCGGACAGGCCCAGGCCGAGCGCCTGGTCGTAGTGATCCACGACGGCGGGCAGCGTCGCCGCGCTGCCGTCATGGAAGTACGGCGGATGCTGGGCGAGGCCGCGCAGCGGCGTCGTCCGGTACTTCTTGCTCGCGCTGCGGTTCGCGTAGGTCGGATCCATGCCCGTGTCCGCCGGCGCGTGCAGGGTCTCCTCGGTCCGCTCGGCGCCCTGGTGGCAGCTCGCGCAGCGCTGGTCGAACACCGTCTTGCCGTGGTTCTGGTCGCCGGTGACCACCGTCTTCTCGAGGATCGGCATCGAATCCGGCACGCCCAGGCTGAACTGATAGGCGCGCAGGCCGTCCAGCTTCGGCTTCACCAGATCCGGCGTGCCGGCCGGCAGCGTCTTGTTGACGTTGATGCGGTCGTCGACGAACGTCCCCTGCCCGCCCATCTGCGTGACCGCGACGTAGTTGTTCCAGTAGCGGATGTCGCCGTCGCCGGTGAAGGTCGCGTGCGGCGATCCTTTCAACCCGTAGGCGGGCGGGATGTCCACCGGGAAGCTCATGCCGTCGATGTTGTAGCGCGGGTCGTACTTGCCCTTGCCCCACGAGTTGTAGACCGCCTTCTGCTCGGCGGTCAGGGCCGGCGACAGCGCGATGATCGCGCCCGGGTTCAGATCCAGATTGGGCGCGCCATCGACACGGCGGCCGATGCCCGGCATCACCGAGTCGTCGACGTTGGAGTGACAGAGCGCGCAGGTGATCCCGACGCGCATCAGCGTGTCGCCCGTCGCCCCCGCCACGACTTCGCCTTTCACGCCGACGACGGCGTTCATCTTGAGCAGCGCGACGGTCGTCGCCGGGCTGTTCAGATCGACGGTCCCGAGGATGCCGGGCGGCAGCGCGTCCGCATCCACCTTGAGACCGACGCCCAGCGCGGTCGTCGGGCTGACCGCCGTCGAGATCACCGTGTGCATCTGCAGCGTGTCGGTCCAGAACACCTCGTCGCCGAACGTGTCGCTCCGGAACGTCTCCTTCCCCTGTGCGATCAGGTTCGGATCGCTCGAGTTGTCGTTGTCGTCGCCGCAGGCGAGCGGCAAGACGCCAATGCAGCCGAGCAGGGCGGCCCCCACCGTGCCAATCCCCGTACCCCTTCGGATCTTTCCACCCATGACCTACCTCCCCATCCGTTTCATCCCGAAGCCTAACCACGCACCGCGGCCGGCGGATCGGGGATAACCCCCGGGCTATCCAGGGGGTTGTCCAATATTCATGGACTGTCGCCTATCTCGTCCGGGACGCATGGTTGGGGCGCTCGACGAAGGGCGTCCGCACCCCCGCGGCCGTCGTCTTCGAGTGCGGGAAAGGAGCGAGGTCATGCGGAAGACACGTAACATGATGAGACGAGTTGGAGGTGGCGCGATCGTGCTGGCCCTGTTCGGGGCGGCATCGTGCGGCCAGCAGCCAGGAGACGACGCGATCGAGACGAAGGTGGGCGCGGTGGTGCCCGCGGCCAACGGTCCGGGCCAGGCGCCCGAGATACCGCCGGCCACGATCCCCAGGTTCCAGACCCAGTTGCCGCGCTTCTTCACCTACGCGCCCCGGCTGACGCGCAACTCGGCGGGGCAGATCACGCGTAAGGAGTTCACCGTCCGGGTCGCCAAGTTCAACGACCAGCAGCTCCCCCCGGGATTCCCCTCGACCCCCCTGTTCGGCTACGGCGGCGACGCGTTCGTGCGGTACGACGCCAACGGCCAGCCGCAGCCAACGCTCGACCCGTACCAGACGACCGGGCCGACGCAGTTCGTGCGCACCTCGCCCGGACCGAAGTTCGAGCAGCTGCGCCTGGTCCCCGACTTGACCCACTGGCGCAACGAGCTGGCCGGCGAGCACCTCGGGCCCGTCGATCCGACGCTCGACTGGGCGAACCCCAACAACTTCCCCAAGCCGACGCCGCCGTTCGCGCCGTTCCCACCCGGGTACCCGCAGGCGCAGTCGCCGATCACGCACGTGACGCACTCGCACGGTCTCGAGGTGCTCCCGGAGTTCGACGGCACACCCGACACCTGGTTCACGATCAACGGCATCGTCGGTCCGGAGTACGTGTCTAACGACTATAGCCGTCCGAACAGCAACCAGGCGGCGCCGTTCTGGTATCACGACCACGCGTTCGGCGTTACCCGTCTGGACGTCGGCTTCGGGCTGTCCGGCTTCGCGATCCTGCGCGATCCCGCCGGCGAGCCGCTCGATCGCCAGGGCAATGAAGACATCCTTGGCTTCGAGGATCCGAACGACTGGATCTCGACCGTGGTGTCGATCCAGCCGGGCATCACACCAACCGCCGGCAGGGCCGGTTCTCGCTGTCGCTCGCGGCGAGGAACTTCGTCGAGCTGCGCGGCCGGACGTTCAACCTGACCGCGGGGCTGCCGGCCACCGTTACGGTGGACTTCCTGCAGCCGTCGCAGTCGTCGCCCCCGACCTTCGGCGCCGTCCAGATGTTCGTGGACTGCCCGAGCAAGGGCGTCAACAACGCGTTCGTCGGGCAGGTCGACACCCACAGCCTGCCGACCAACGTATTCAACACGCTCACCTTCACGGTGCCCTCGGCGATCCGGACGTCCGTCGGCAGCTCGTGCGAGGACTTCAACGTGCGCTTCACGCTCAACGTGCCGTTCAACTCGACGGGCAACTACCTCTTCGACAACGTCCGCGGCATCACGATCACGCCGACCACCGTGCTGCCCGAGCACGAGTTCGACAACTTCTTGATCGTCCAGGATCGCTCGTACCGCACCGACGGCAGCGTGTTCTATCCGCAGGCGGAGGATCAGCCGCCCGGCACGCTGGGCGCGAACCCCGACGTCAACCCGTACTGGATGCTGATCGTCAACGGCGGGACCAACGTGGTCAACGGCAAGGTCTGGCCGAACATGGACGTGAAGCGGCACCTCTACCGCTTCCGCATCCTCAACTCGGCCAACCAGCGCTTCTACAAGTTCAGCTTGTCGAACGGGATGCCGGTCCGGATCATCGGCACCGACGGCGGCTACAAGAACACCGTCCAGACGGTCACCTCGTGGCAGCAGGGCGTCACGGAGCGCAATGACATCCTGATCGACTTCTCGGCCCTCCCGGTCGGGACCAAGGTTGTCCTGCGCAACACCGCGCCGGTGCCCCAGCCGGTCGGTCCGCTCCCGGATCCCAACACGGACGGCACCGTCATGCAGTTCACCGTCGTCAACAGCGTCTCGGTGCCGCCCAAGCCGGTGCCGACCAACCTGGGCCCCCAGGTTCCGACGCTCACGCCCGACCGCCCGACGCGCCGCCTGATCCAGAACGTCGAGACGGACGATCAGGGCCGCGTGCTCCAGGCGGAGCTCGACGGTCAGCTGTTCCACGAGCTCCACACCGAGCTCCCCACGGTCGGCGCCACCGAGGACTGGCAATTCATCAACACCACGCCGCTCGACCACAACAAGCACATCCACCTGATCCAGTTCCTCGTGATCAGCCGGACGCCCATCAATGCCCAGGGCCCTGGCGGTTATCTGGAGCGCTGGCGGGCGGTCAACGGAAACCCGCCCTTCGATCATCCGACGTTGAAGCTGGATCCCGAGCCCTTCCGCACCGGGCCGGACACGGGCCCGACGCCGGAGGAGAACGGCTGGAAGGACACGATCTTCACGCCGACGGACCACGTGACACACCTCCGCGTCCGCTGGGCGATCCAGTCGCCGACGCCAGCGCAAGTGCCGGTCGGTACCAACACCTTCCCGATCAACCCGGTGTTCGGTATCGGCTACGTCTGGCACTGCCACCTGGTCGAGCACGAAGACAACGAGATGATGCGACCGCTGACGGTCATCCCGATCTGGCGGGCGGGCGTCGCCTATCCGGTCGGCTTCCGCGGCAACCCGGGCGTCGCACGCGGTCTGGTCGACTACCAGGGCGTCGACTACCAGGCGCGCGTCGCCCACACCTCGGTGTCGACCCAGCCGCCGCCCACGCGGCCGGACCTGTGGGAACGCATCAATAACCAGAACGGCGATTGGGCGGCGCAGACCATCTACAATGTCGGCGATCGTGTGTTCTTCAACGGCGAAGCAAACGTCTTCCGGGCGCTGCAGCGCCACCAGGCGAACGCGGGGAACGCCCCGCCCAACCCTGCGTTCTGGGAGCGGGTGCTGTAAGGAGAGGCGGACCGCGTGAACGGAGAATCCCGTTCGACCGCGGCGACCGACACCCGGGTGGCCACCCGGGTGTTGGCCACCAGGATTTTGCTGGTGGCGCTCGCCGCGGGCGGTCTGGTCGTGGCGGTGGTCGCGCGCAGGGTCAGTACGACCCCTGCGGCGGCCGCCGCTTCGGCGCAGCCGTCGTTTGTCTGCCCGATGCACCCGGAGGTGACGTCGTCGTCTGCGGGTGATTGTCCGATCTGCCGCATGGCGCTCGAGCCGATCGCGAACACCGCGACGACGGAGCCGGCGGCGCTGCAGCTCGCCACGGTGTCGAAGGAGCTGCGCGCGTTCGACGCCGTTTCGCGGGTCAAACGCTTCGACCTTGCGCAAGAGATGCGTTTTCACGCCTGGGCCGCCCGCGGCGACGCGGCCATGGCACTGATGCACACCGATCAAGCCAAGCTGCTGGTCCCCGGCGAAGAGGGGCAGTTCTGGCCGCTCACCGAGCCCAACGCCGGCCGCACGGTGCGTGTCGGCAAAGAGCCTCCCGAGCCCTGGGATGGATCGACGGTGCGCGTCTGGCTCCACGCCGCCCCCGGCGTGACCCTGCCGGCGAACAGCACCGGATCGGTTAAGTTCGCGACCCGGATGCGCCACGATCTGGTCGTCCGGGAAGGCGCCGTCTTGCGGTCACCGGAAGGGCCCTATGTTCTGGTTGCCACCAACGATCGCCACACGCTGACCAAACGCCGCGTCGAGATCGGCAGCATCATGTACGGCTACGCCTCCGTCATCTCCGGGCTGAAGGAGGACGAGTGGGTCATCGCCTTGCACGCGTTCCCGCTCGACACCGCCCGGCGCCTCGGCTGGAGGGCACCGCAATGATCACCCGCATCGTCGCCGCATGCGCGCGGCGGCCCTACCTCGTCCTGGCCGCCGCGGCGTTGACGGCCGCCGCCGGCTACACGTCGCAACGGGGCCTGGCGCGCGACGCAATCCCGGACCTGTCCAATCCGCAGCTGGTGCTGGTGGCCGAATGGATGGGACATTCAGCGCCCGAGGTCGCGTCGCACCTGACCGAGGTGATCACCGGCGCGCTCGAGGGCGTTCCGGGCACGACAGCGGTGCGGGGCTCGTCGATGGCCGACATGGCGTACATCGACGTGGAATTCAAATCTGAGACCGGGCTGCCCGCGGGGCGCGCCGAGATCGTTCGCCGCATCGATGCGCTCCGGCCGCGGCTGCCGGCCGCCGTTCACATCCAGGTCGGCCCCGAGGCGTCGGCGACCGGCTGGGTGCTGCAGTACGCGCTGCGCCCACCGGAGGGGAAGAAGCCGATGCCGATGGGCGAGGCGAAACATCGCGGGCCGGGCGCGGAGATCCGCCCGCTGCGCGAGTTCCAGGACAAGGTGCTGCGGCCCGCGCTGGTCGGTATCCCCGGTGTCGCCGAGGTGGCGACGTTGGGGGGCGACCGCGAAGAGGTGGTCGTCCACACCACCGACGCCGAGCTGCGCGCCGCCGGCGGCGCGTTTTCGGACGTCGCCACCGCGCTGCGGGCGCGGCTGGGCGGCGTGCCCCGGCCGACCGCGTCGCACGATCTCGAACATGACCCGACCCTCGCCAAGCTCGCCCACGTCAAGGTCGAGCCCGCCATGTCGGGCGGCGCTGCCGACGTCAACGGGTGGTGGCCGATCGTGGTCGGCATCGTCATCGCGAAGCGCGACGCCGATCCGACTGCGGTCATCGCGCGCGTCAAGCAGGTGATCGACAGCCATCGCAAGGAGATCCCGGGGATGTCGAGGTTGGGCGTGCTCTACGACCGTTCCGAGCTCGCCGGACGGGTCGAGAAGACGCTGCTGCGCGCCGTCGCCGAGGAGGTGGCGGTCGTGGCGCTGGTGGTGCTGATGTTCCTGCTCCACTGGCGCAGCGCGCTGGTGCCGATGGTGACGCTGCCGCTCGTCGTGCTGCTGACGTTCGCGGCGATGCGCCTGTTCGGAATCCCCGCCACGATCATGAGCCTGGGGGGGATCGCCATCGCGCTCGGCATGGCGGTCGACGCCGAGCTGGTGGCGCTGGAGGCGTGTCACCGGCGGCTGGAAACGGATACCGGCAGCTGGACACCGGACGGAAGGCTGTGGCGCCGGCGCCGGCTGGTGGCGGCGGCGGGCGCGTTCGCGCCGGCGATCCTGACGTCGCTGCTGATCGCCGCGCTCGCGTTCATCCCGGTGTTCGCGTTCGGTGGCGAGACCGGCCGCTTGCTGCGTCCGCTGGCGCTCACCAAGACGCTGGTCATCCTGCTCGCGGCGGCCGTCACGCTGACCGTCGCGCCCGCGCTGCGCGACCGCCTGGTGCGCGGCCGCATCCGTCCGGAGCTCGGCAACCCGCTCACGCGCGCGCTGGTGCGCGCGTATCGGCCGTTCGTTCACTTCGCGCTGCGGCGGCCCGCCCTCACGCTGGTGACCGCCGGCCTGGCGGCGCTGTCGTGCCTGCCGATCGTTTCGCGGCTGGGGAGCGAGTTTCTGCCGCGCCTCGACGAAGGCGACCTCTTCTACATGCCCACCACCGCGCCGGGCATCGACCATGACGACGCCCCGTTCGAGCTCGCGACGCAAAACCGTCTCATCGCCAAACATCCAGGCGTCGACGCCGTATACGGCAAGATCGGCCGCGCCGACACGGCGACCGATCCCGCGCCGCTGTCGATGGCGGAGACGATCGTCCGGCTCAAGCCCCGCTCCGAGTGGCCGCGCGTCGAGACGAAACGGTGGTACTCGGGGTGGGCCCCCGGGCCCGTGAAGCGCGTGCTGGGGCTGGTCTGGCCCGAGAGCCGGCCGATGACGACAGCGGAGCTGGTCGACAGCCTGGACAAGAAAGTTCGGGTGCCCGGGTGGACGAACGCCTGGACGGCGCCGGTGCGCGCCCGCATCGACATGATGGCGACCGGCGTGCGGACCCCGGTGGGGATCCGGATCGTCGCCCCCACGCCGGCGCGGCTGGACGCGCTCGGACCGGCGGTTCAGGCCGCAGC
>JADMIO011113579.1_pt1 | contig 21405 bp, 10 predicted proteins | sample 8958161 | NCBI WGS metagenome assembly JADMIO01 (sample SAMN16585339, study PRJNA669376) | soil metagenome | isolation source: Crop rotation soil | place: USA: Cullars Rotation, Alabama | collected 2011
GACGGCGGTTGGCCGCGCGACGGCGGTTGGCCGCGCGACGGCGGTTGGCCGCGCGGGTCCGGCGGGCGCGCGGGAGGTCGGGGGGCGCGCGCTCGCGGTCGCGGGCTCGCGCGACGGCTGCGTTGCCGGGTCGTGCGAGCGCGCGCTCGCGGTCGCGGGCTCGCGCGACGGCTGCGTTGCCGGGTCGTGCGGTCGCGGGTCTGCGGGACCGTGGGGTGCCGGCGCCACGCTCTCGTTCCGCTCCAGCGCCGGGCGCTCGTGTGGCAGCGTGCGCGCGCGCGTGGCGTCGAGGGTGGTCGGAGCGTGGGGGCTGGGCGGGGCGCCCGGCGCTATCCCGGCCCCGAACTCCGCCAGCGTGATGCGCGCCTCCGGCGCCGGCACCAGCGCCCGCAACACGAGGCCGCCGAGCTCGCCGAAGGGGGCGAGCCCGCGCGCCGCCACCTGGAAGTAGATGCCGCTCGACAGGCTCGCCATCACCGCCTCGACGCCGGGCGGGCGCGCGCCGCCCGCGTGGTGCAGCCAGCGCCCCACCAGCATCTCGTAGGCGACGGCGCCCACCTGGAAGACGTCGGACGCCGGGGAGCAGGCGCCCTGCGTCACGACCTCCGGCACCATGTAGGCGGGCGTGCCGACGTGGACGCCCGGCGCGGTGAGGTTGGCCGCCCCCTCCACGCGGCTCAGGCCGAAGTCGACGAGCACCGCCCGGCCGCCGTCGGTGAGCAGCACGTTGGACGGCTTCAGGTCCCGGTGGAGCAGGCCGGCGTCATGCACGTGCATCAACCCGTCGACGATGTCGCGCAGGATGGAGACCGCGACGGCGGGCTCCAGCGCGCCGCGCGCGAGCGCCGCCGCCAGCGACTCGCCGGGCAGGTATTCCATGACCAGGTGCGCGGCGCCGCGCTCGGAGCCGGCGTCGAAGATCCGCACCACGGACGGATGCGCGAGCTGCGAGAGCGCCTTCGCCTCCCGCTCCAGCCGCAGCACGTCGAGCTCGTGCGGCTCGAAAGCGAGCAGGACCTTGATCGCGACCCGGCGCCCCAGCACGCGATCGACGGCCAGGAACACGCACCCCATGCCGCCGCGCCCCAGCACGCCCTGCGGCTCGTACCGGGCGCGGAGGTGCGCGGGAAACTCGGGGTCGTGGGTCATCGACGCGAGCGGAGTATAGGCCCCCCGCCCCTCCAAAGTCTTTGGCACATCGGGGCTCCGCGCCTGGTCCGAACTCCAGGGCCTCTGTATAATATGGAGGATTTTCCGCTCCTGGTCGGGAAGCCGACAATTCCTTCATACAGAAGCCACGGGGTGCCGATTCATTTTGTAGGGCTCTCCATGCCGGAGTGCTCGGCCTTTGATCGCTGACCACGCATGATTCCGAACCCGAAGACGTGCATGTTCCGCGCCCTCACCGAGGTCGCGCGGCAGATCCCGCTCGGTTCGAGCGCAGGGCAGCCCTGCGCCTTCTGCGTCAATGGCAAGTGCCAGCAGGAGGCGGGGACGCCCACGCCCCCCCAACCCTGGAAAGCCTCGCCCAGCCCCGGCGGCGTGGACGTCCAGCACCTCGAGGCGCTGCTCCGCGACCTGCCCCAGCTCGAACGCCAGGAGAAGGCCGACCTCTTCTTCAACGAGGGCGAGAAGTTCTACCAGCAGCGCGACTTCACGCGCGCGCTCGTCGAGTACCGCAAGACGCAGATCGCCAACCCGAACTACATCCGCGCGTACATCCGCGCCGGCGACATCTACTGCCTGCAGAGCCAGTACTACGAGGCGATCGACCAGTACAAGACCGTCACCAAGCAGGATCCCGGCCGCGGCGACATCTGGATCCGCCTGATCCTCCAGTACCGGTTCACCTACCGCGGCACGAACCAGGAACAGATGTACCGCAACCAGATCGAGCGCTATCGCGCGCTGGTCGCGGAGAACCCCTCGCACGCGATGATGCACTTCGTGCTGGGGATGTGCGAGCTCCTGCTCCCGCTCAAGGAGCCGCGCGGCCAGGCGAAGGCGAGGGGCCTGCGCGAGTTCGCCACCGCGGTCGAGCTCGATCCGGATTGCCTGTGGGGCTACTGGGGCCAGAAGTACGCCCACCTGTTCATGGGCGAGGACCTGACCGCCCCGGCGCTCGAAGCGGCCACCGCCGCCTGCCTCGAGGCGCGCAAGCGCTCGTACGGCGAGCTCCGCGCGCGCGCCTACGTCGAGCTCGCGGAGTGCTACGAGCTCGCCGCGCACTACTCCACCGAGGAGACCTCCGGCGGCATCGCCGAGGCGCTCGAGACCTACGGCCAGGCGCTCGTCTTCGACCCGTTCGACCTGAACGCGTCCTTGCGCGTCGGCATCCTGAAGCGCCGCAACTACGAGTTCGACGCGGCCATCGACGCGCTGCGCCTGGTGACCGAGCGCGAGCCGCTCTCGTTCCTCGCCTCGCTCGAGCTCGCCCGCATCTACAAGGACCTGGGCCGCCTCGACGAGTCGCTCTCCGAGTACGAGGCCTTCCTCGACCTCTTCGAGCACTACCGCCACTTCCCGTCGGGCATGATCTCCACCTCGCTCGACCTGGTGCGCCTCTCCGTGTCCGACGTCCGCACCGAGATGGCGGCGGCGTTCCGCGAGCGCGGGCAGGCGGACCGCGCGCTGGGCCTCCTGCGCACGGTCATCTCCGCGACGCCCGACCACCGCGCCGCGCACCTCGCCTACGTCTCCATCCGCGTGGACGACCTGCGCGACGCCCGCGAGCCGGAGCAGGTCGTCGAGTCGCTCGAGAAGGAGTACCGCGACCACATCCTGAGGGACCCCAACAATCCCTGGCCGCGCTACGTGCTCGCGCAGGTGTTCCACCTCGCCGCCGGCGTCATCCCGCGCCAGCGCGACGCGTACCTGTCGCGCGCGCTGACCGAGTGCAAGAAAGCGCTCACGCTCAACAAGGACTTCCCCGAGGTCACCTGGCTCCTCAAGGACCTCCTGCTCGGCGGCGCGCGCGGCGACGAGGCCACCTACCAGAAGGCCATCACGCTGTGCCGCGCCGTGCTCGCGCTGCACCCCGAGGAGGCCGAGTCCCACTACCAGATGGGCCTCACCTACCTCGCCGGCGACGACTACGAGAAGGCGCTCGAGGGCTTCCGCGAGGCCATCAACCGCGACCGCGCCTACCTGCCCGCCTACTACAAGCTCGCGTACCTGTACAACAAGCTCGAGCGCTACGACCTCGCGGTCGAGGTGTGCAAGCAGGTCCAGAAGTTCAAGCCCCACGACGCCAAGGCGCACCACGAGCTGGGGCAGGTCTTCTACCAGAAGGGCGACTTCGAGTCCGCCGACGTGGAGCTCGCGCGCGCCATCGAGCTCAACCCGCGCTACCTCGACGCCTACCTGCTCTCCGGCCAGCTCGCGCTCGAGCAGAACCAGCACGAGCGCGGTCTCGCGCAGTTCCAGAAGGTGCTCGACATCCAGCCCGGCAACGAGGCCGCGCTGTTCCGCGCCGGGCAGATCCTCAACCACGTCGGCCAGTACCCGGAGGCGCGCTCGCTCCTGGGCAAGCTGCTCGAGGCCGATCCGACGAACCTGCCCGCCCTCTCCGAGATGGCGCGCAGCCTGTGGCTCGCCGGCGAGCTCGAGCCCGCGCTCGACGCGTACAAGAAGATCCTCGCCATCGACCCGAAGAACGCCGTCGCGAACTTCCAGATCGGCGACATCCACGCCCGCCTCGACGCGCCCGACGCCGCCATCGAGGCGTTCCGCGCGGTGCTCGCCGCGAACCCGTCGCACCGCGACGCGTACCTGCGCCTGGGCGAGATCTACACGCACAAGCAGGTGATGTTCGAGGCCGAGAAGATGTACCGCAAGGCGAGCGCCCTCGCCCCGGACGACACCGCGCCGCACCTCGGCCTCGCGCGCATCTACAAGACCCAGCGCAACTTCCGCCAGGCCGCGGAGGAGCTCGGCAAGCTCCTGGAGAAGGAGCCGGAGAACGCCGGCATCCACTACGAGCTCGCCGTCACCGCGAGCGAACAGCACGACTACCGCACCGCGTTCCGGCACTACCGCCGCGCGCGCGAGCTGGACACGGGGAACGTCCAGTACGCGCTGGCGCAAGGCGAGCTGCACTACCAGCTGGGCGAGCAGGGGCTCGCGGAGGAGTGCTACCAGGAGGTCCTGCTCCGCGACTTCAAGAACCTGACCGCGCTCTCGCGCATGGGCCAGATCAAGAGCCGCGAGGGCAACGCGAAGGAGGCGTCGACCTACTACCAGCGCGCGAGCGAGGTCGCGCCGGACCGCGCCGACATCTTCCAGGAGCTCGGCGAGAGCTACCTCGCGGTGGGCGAGAAGGACCTCGCGCAGGCCGCCTTCGAGCGCGTGGTCGCGTTGACCCCCGGTCAACGCGCGGCGCTCATCCGCCTCGGCGAGATCGCGCTCGAGAAGCAGCAGTTCGACGCCGCCGCGGACTACTTCGTGGACGCCGTCGACCCGGAGTCGACCTCCATCGAGGAGCACCTGAAGCTGGGCTCCTGCTTCAACCGCATGAACCGGCTCACCGAGGCGGAGGCGGCCTACCGCCGCGCGCTCGCGCTGGAGCCGGAGAACGCGCGCATCCACTTCTCGCTGGGCCTGATCTTGAAGAAGCAGGGCACGCTCGACGAGGCCATCGCCATCCTGAAGTCGGCCGCCGAGCTCGACCCCGCCAACGGCGACATCCACTTCGAGCTCGGGAAGGTCTACGTGAACAAGGGGCGCCTCACGAGCGCCATCGAGGAGCTGCGCGTCGCGGTCGGGCTGGACCCGACCAACGGCGCGTTCCACTTCGACCTGGGCCGCGCGTACGTCTCGCAGGCGGCGTTCAAGGAGGCGGCCGACGAGTTCCGCGCCACCATCCGCGCCGACGAGTGGCACCACCGCGCGCGCTTCGAGCTGGGCCGCTGCTGGCTCCAGCTCGGCGACACCAACAAGGCGATCGACGAGCTCTCGTCCGCCGTGGAGGCCGAGCCGCAGGACCCCGAGTACCACTTCGAGCTGGGCTGCGCCTACGAGCGCGCCGAGCGCGTCGAGGACGCCATCGCCTCGCTCTCGCGCTCGGTCGCCATCAAGCCGGACCTCGCCTCGGGCTGGGCGCGCCTCGGCCTGCTCAAGCGCCGCGAGGGGGCCGAGGAGGACGCCATCGACTGCCTGCGCCGCGCGCAGGACCTCGACCCGTCCGACCTCTCGACCTACCAGACGCTCGCGCAGCTGTACCTCGAGCGCGACAACCCGCGCGAGGCCATCCGCCTGCTCACCATAGCGCTCCAGCTCGACGCGGAGGCCGACGGCACGCACGAGCTCCTGGGCGAGGCGTACGACCGCGCCAAGGAGACCAAGCGCGCGGTCGAGCATTACGAGAAGGCGCTGGCCGCGGCCCCCGAGCGGCTCGCGGTGGTCTACAAGCTGGGCGCCAAGTACAAGGAGCGCCTGGACTGGAAGTCGATGGCGCGGCTCTACGAGGGCGCGGTCAAGCGCGCGCCAGGAAACGCGCTCTTCTACTTCGAGCTGGGCTCCGCGCTCGCGCACATCGGCGAGGACGACAAGGCGGCCGCGGCGTACGAGAAGGCGCTCGCGCTGAACCACGAGTTCATCGAGGCGATGTACTCGCTGGGCGCCATCTACCTCAAGCAGGAGAAGTACGACCAGCTCATCCGCATCTACCAGCGGGCCATCCAGCAGTACCCCACCAACACGCGCGCCCACCACGAGCTGGGCAAGGCGCTGATGGAGAAGGGGATGCAGGAGGAGGCCATCACGCTGTTCAAGAAGGTGCTGCGCCTCGACTCCAACTGCCGCGAGGTGTACTTCGACCTGGGCCGCCTGCTCGTGCAGCGCAAGGCGTTCGAGCAAGCGATCAAGGTGTACCAGAAGGTCTCCGCCATCGACCCCAAGAACGCGGAGGCGCCGTTCCTGCTCGCGCGCCTCTACGAAGAGCGCGGGATGACCGAAGAGGCGCGCGCGGAGTACCAGCGCGCGAAGGAGCTGCAAGGCTCCAACGTCGAGATCTACCTCAAGCTGGGCGCCGACTACATGAAGCGCCGCGAGTACGCGCGCGCCGTCGAGGAGTTCAGCCAGGCGCTCGCGCTCACGCCGAACGACGCCACCGCGCTCACCGAGCAGGGCAAGGCGTACACGCACCTGGAGAAGACCTTCGAGGCCATCGAGTGCTTCACCCAGGCGAAGGACCTCGAGCCCGATAACCGGGAAATCGACCTCTGGCTGGCGCGCGCCTACTTCACCGACGCGAGCTACGACCGGGCGATGGAGTTCCTGGACAACATCCTCGAGATCCCGGAGTACACCCGCGAGGCGTACATGCTCACCGGGCGCATCTACGCGTCGAAGGGCGACCACGTCGCCGCGGTGGGCGCGCTCGAGCGCGCCATCGAGGGCACCGAGCCCGATCAGGAGACGCTGGAGCTCCTGTGCGAGGTCTACGAGAAGGCCGGCAAGGTCGAGAGCGCGATCGAGGCGCTGGGCAAGATCACCGCGCGCGACCCGGAGAACCCGGACCCGTTCGTGGCCCTGGCCAAGCTCGAGATCCGCACGGGCCGCGCCGACGAGGCGATCGAGCACCTGGTGCAGGCGGTCACGCTCGAGCCGCGCAACATCGACAACCAGATGCTCCTGGGCCAGACCTACCTGGCGCAGAAGCAGGTGCAGCAGGCGCTCAACGTCTTCACCAAGGTGCTCGACGGCTTCCCGCGCAACATCGCGGCGCGGCTCGCGCTCGCGTCCTGCTACACCGCGCTGGGGATGGAGTTCGAGGCCATCGAACAGTACAGGAAGGCCGAGGAGCTCGACCCCGGCAACCCGGCCACGCAGATGGCGCTGGGCGTGGACTACTACCGCAAGGGCGTGTTCGCCAAGGCGCTCGAGAAGCTCGAGTCCGTGGTGGCGCGCGAACCGGAGAACCTCCAGGCGCTCACCATCCTGGGCAAGATCTACCTCGAGAAGACCGAGCCGGACCGCGCGCTCACCTTCCTGGTGCGCGCGGAGTCGCTCGACCACGACAACGTCGAGGTGCACCAGGGGCTCCTGGGCCTCTACCGCGCGCGCGGCGACCGCGCGCAGGAGCTCGCGACCTTGCGCAACCTGCACCGGCTCCTGCCGGAGGACCAGGGCGTGCTGTTCTCGCTCACGCGCGGCCTGTTCGACACGGGGCGCCTCTCGGAGGCCAAGCCGCTCGCCGACGAGCTGGTCAACGCCAACCCCGGCGACATGAACGCGCTCGAGCTGGCCGCCGACCTGTGCATGCGCCTGGAGCTGCCGAAGGAAGCGCTGCGCTACTACGAGAAGATCCTCGCGGCGGACAAGGGCAACGGCGGGCTGCACCTGAAGGTGGCGCGGCTGTACGAGGACGTCAAGGAAGTGCGCAAGGCCGGCCAGCACTACGAGGAAGCCTTGAGGCTCGACGCAGGGAACTTCGAGCTCCTCAAGCAGATGTTCGGTTTCTACACGGCGGCCGGGCAGACCGACAAGGCCAACCAGATCAGCGAGAAGATGCTCGTCCTCCGGCCGGACGACGACATGTTCAAGTACGACCTGGCGCTGGCGTGCGAGAAGAAGGGCCAGTACGTCAAGGCGGCGGAGTACCTGGACCAGCTGTTGATCCAGACGCCCGACGACGAGAAGCTCCAGCTGGCGCAAGGGCGCGTGCTCGCCAAGCAGGGGCTCGAGTCGCGCGCGGTGGTCGTGCTCCAGCAGGTGCTCTCGAAGAACCCGAACCAGACCGAGGCGCGGCTCTGGCTGGGCAAGTCGCTCTACCGGCAGAAGGACCTGCCGAAGGCCGCCAACGAGCTGCGCAAGGCGATCCAGGGCGGCGCCGCCGACAACGAGGCGTACTCGCTCCTGGGGCAGATCCTGCAGGAGCAGGGCAACTACGAGGGCGCCATCGAGCAGTACCAGAAGGCGGTGGACCGCGAGCCGGGCAACAGCGAGTTCTACTCGCGGATGGGCGACATCTACTTCCGGCTGAACCAGCCGGAGAAGGCGCTCGAGAAGTACAAGGCGCTGCTCTCCGTCGACCCGCACAACGTGGAGCTGTCGATCAAGCTGGCGCTGATCTACCAGAGCCAGGACATGATCCCGGAGTCCATCGAGACCCTGCGCGAGCTCGCCGAGGGTGGCCACGGGACGCCGGACCTGTTCATCGAGCTCTCGCGCGCGCACGCGCTGGGCGGCGACTTCGACGAGGCGCGCAACGCGCTGAAGCGCGCCACCGAGCTCGAGCCGAGCAACATCCTCGCGCAGGTGGAGCGCGCGAACATCCTGCTCGCGGCGGGCGAGCCGGAGGAGGCGCTGGCGGAGCTGCGGCGCATCCTCGAGGAGAACCCGAACCACCCGAAGGCGCTGCTGGCGCTGGGCAAGCTCTACGCGCGCCTGAACCAGATCGACCAGGCGGTGGCGGAGCTCAAGAGCCTGAACCGCGTCGAGCCGAACAACACCGAGGCGCAGGCCGAGCTGGGCAAGATGTACGTGAACCTGGGCAAGTCCTACGAGGACGAGAAGATGTTCGTCCAGGGCCTGACCACGCTGCGCGGCGCCATCGCGGCGAACCCGCAGGAAGCCATCGCGCACTACTACCTCGGCGAGGTGCTGCACGCGGAGGGCAAGACCGACGAGGCGCTCGCCGCGCTGCGCAAGGCCTACGAGCTCCGGCCCAACTCGCTGCGCTTCAAGAAGAAGCTGGACTCCGTGTCCGGCGAGAAGGCGAACGCCGACATCGAGGGCGCGATGGAGGAGGCCCGCGCGTTCCTGCGCCGGGGTCTCACCAAGAACGCGATCATGGAGTACAAGCGCGTGCTCCAGATGAACCCGGACGAGGTGCGCGCGCTGTTCGCGCTGGGTCACATCCTGCGCGAGGAGGCGGAGGTCGACCAGGCGCTCGAGTACTTCCAGCGCGCCAAGCAGCTCGACCCGGACCACCTCGGCACGCTCCTCGAGCTGGGCGAGATCCACTACGAGCGCGGCCGGTACAACGCGGCGCTGGCCGAGTTCCAGCACCTGCGCGAGGTGGAGCCGTCCCACCACGAGGGCGTGTTCAACCTCGGGATGACCTTCGCGGCGCTCGAGCGCGTGGAGGACGCGCTCGAGGCGTTCGACTCCGCGATCACGCTCAAGCCCGACGACGCGCGCGCGTACAAGCAGGCCGGCCTCGTCTGCCTGCAGGCCGGCAAGGTGGAGCAGACCACCGAGTACTACGAGAAGGTCTTCAAGCTCGACCCCACCGACGAGGATGTGAAGCGGTTCTTCGCGGACATGAAGAGCCGCGAGCACTCGAGCGCGGTGGAGGACCACCTCAAGAAGGCCATCACGTACTACAACGCGAGCAAGTACGACGAGGCGCAGGCGTCCTTCGACGAGGTCACCAAGCTCGACAACACGCACCTCGTGGCGCGCTACCACCTGGGCCGCATCCTCGAGTCGCGCGGCACGGTCGAGGACGCGGCGTTCCACTACGAGAAGATCCTCGAGGACCACCCGACCCAGAACGATTACCCGGACATCTACTACCGGCTGGGCAAGCTCTACGCGCGCCAGAACGACGCCGAGAAGGCTATTCCGTCACTGAAGCGGGCGATGGACTTCTATCCGGACAACATCGATATCCGCATCACCCTGCTGTACCAGTACCAGAACCTGTTCCTGATCGAGGCGGACAAGGGCAAGAAGACGCCCGACGGTGAAGAGGCGTCCGACGTGGTGCGGTTCTACAAGAACCGCGCCTCCAAGGAGCCGACGTCCAACAACCTGATGGACATCGGCCTCGCGCACTTCCTGCGCCTGGACCTGGACAAGGGCGACGAGGAGAACCTGCAGGCGTCCATCGAGTTCTTGCAGAAGTCGGTGGAGCGGGACCGCGAGAACGTGGTCGCGCTGCAGTTCCTGACCCTCGCCTACATGCACTCCAACCAGACCGCGAAGGCGGAGGAGATCGCGAACCGCATCATCGGGCTGGAGCCGGACAACCTGGTCTCGCACCAGCGCCTGGCGGACATCGCGATCAAGGCCGCGGACTACCCGAAGGCGGTCACGGAGTACAAGAAGATCATCTCGCTCGATCCCGACGAGGCGGTCTGGCGCATGCGCCTGATCGACCTCTACAAGACGATGTACGACAAGGAAGAGGACGTCGAGAGCCGCTACGACGCGGTGAAGAAGGAGTTCGAGAAGACGATCCGCAACTTCCCGAAGGACGCGATGGCCCACTTCGACCTGGGCTACGCGTACCTCACGCTGACCTCCTCCTTCTCGCTCTCCGAGGAAGAGATCTCGTCGGCCACCTTCGAGTTCAAGCAGCTCATCTCCATGGACAAGGAGAACCCCGCGGGCTACTGGGGCTTGAAGAAGGTCTACAACAAGCAGTCGATCGCGGGCCAGCACATGTACGACAAGGCGATCGACATCTGCAAGGAAGCCCTGCAGAAGAACACCCTGAACGCCCGCGCCTACTTCGAGCTGGGCGAGGCCTACAACGAGAACTACGACCGCAACATGAAGAACGAGGCGCTCGAGCAATACCGCAAGGCGGTGGAGCTCGATCCGGGCATGATCGAGGCGCACTTCAAGATCGCCTCCATCTACCGCATCCTCAACAACTACGACGAGGCCATCCGCGAATATAACCGGGTGATCAACCTCGACCCGACCTCCAGCTTCGCCAAGGACGCGCGCCGCTCCCTGGTGCACATCGAGAAGTCCCGCTCCGAGATGCTCTAGCACAGCCTGCGGGAAGTAGTCCCGCAGCTTCTACCGCGATCGTCCGCGTCGGCACTTCCGGGGAAACCGCGGACGCTCCCTTCCCGGGAACCAGCACGTCCCGGGACGGCGGCGCGTTCCGGGGAACCAGCACGTCCCGGGACGTCGGCGCGTTCCGGGGAGCCGGCACGTCCCGGGACGTCGGCGCGATCCGGGGAACCAGCACGTCCCGGGACGGCCGCGCGTTCCGGGGGACCCAGCACGTCCCGGGACGGCCGCCTTGGTTCCCAGGAACGAGGGCGTCTCCTGACGCGTGAGCCGTGACGGCACGGTCACGTCGCATCGTCTGTACCGGGCGTCAGCGCGCGGTCACGCGCAGCACCTCGTCCACCGTGGTGACTCCGGCGACCGCCTTCGCGAGGCCGTCCGCCACCAGCGTCGGCATGCCTTCGAGCACGGCCAGCTTGCGGAACTCGGACGCGTGCGCGCGGGCCCGCACGGCGCGCCCGAGCGCGGGCACCATCTCGATCACCTCGCTCAGCATGGTCTTGCCCGCGAAGCCCTTCCAGTCGCACGCCTCGCATCCGCGCGGCTGGTAGTAGGTCAGCGGGGCCCGCTTCCACGGCAGGCCGCCGGCCCGCGCCAGCTCCGCCAGGCGCTTCGCCTCCGCCCGCTCCACCGGCACGGCCCGCCGGCACGCGGTGCACAGGTTTCCCACCAGCCGCTGGTTGGTGACCAGCCGCAGCGCGTCGGCGAGCGCGCTCCGATCCACCCCGAGCTCCGCCATCCGGTCGATGGCCGCAGCCGCGTCCGTGGCTTGCAGCTGGGCCACCACCAAGTGCCCGGTCGCGGCCGCGTGCACGGCCAGCGCCGCGACCTCCGCGTCGGCCATCTCCATGATCACGATCACGTCGGGGTCGGAGGCGATCACCGCGCGCAACGCGACGGCCGCCGTCAGGCCCGCCGCCTTGTTCACCGGCACCTGGAGCGCGCCGTCCAGCAGGGCCTCCACGGGGTCCTCCACCGTCATCACCTTGATGGCGGCCTTCATCCGCTCCTGGACGTAGGCGTAGAGGGTGGTGGTCTTGCCGCTCCCGGTGGGCCCCGTCAGCAGCACGAGCCCGTGCGGCAGCTTCACCGCCCGCTCCATGCGCAGGCGATCGCCGGCCAGGAACGGCAGCTGGTCGAGCATGATCTTCACCGAGCGCGGATCGTGCACCCGCACCGTGAGCGCCTCCCCCAGCACCGTGGGCACGAAGCAGAGGCTCAGGTCCACCCGCCGCGTCCCGCCGGGCACCACCCACGCGTCGATCCGCCCGACCTGGGGACGGCTCCGCTCGTGCAGGTCCCGGCCCGCCAGGACCTTGAACTGGTCGGGCACCGGCTCGAGCAGGCTGCGCTCGAACACCGCCGCCCGCTCCAGCGCCTCACCCCTCCGGTAGGCCAGCGCGCCCACCACGGCCCCGTGCTCGCCCCGCTGAGGCATCAGGTGGACGTCGTACGCGCCCCGCTCGAGCGCACGGTCCACGATGGCGCGCGCGAGCCGCGGCAGCGTCTCCGCGGTGTCGATCACCACCCCGCTCGCCACTTCCACGCGGGACCCGCCCTCGCCGCCGGTGGCGCCGAGCGCCTCCAGCAGCGGGTCCAGGCCCACCGGCGCCTCGATGCGGGGGGCCTGGCCGCGCGCGAAGCGCTCCAGGTCGGCGCGCGGGAAGCGCCACTGGCGGCCCACCTTCAGGCCCTTCAGCCGGCCCGAGCGCAGCCACCGGTAGAAGGTCGGGCGGGAGGTCTTCAGGAAGCGGATCGCGGCCTTGACGTCGAGCAGGGTTGAATCTTGTCTCATGGTGACCATGAGACAGTATCACACGCGGAGAGTTCCCGCTGACCGCTCCTTATCGGGGGTAGGCAGCGCGACGCGCTCTTCTCATGATCATGCGACACCCACAGGAGGCGACGCATGCGGCAGTGGCTCGTGCTCGGAATGGTGCTGGCCCTCGGAACGGTCACGGGCGCGCGGGCGGCGTCGGACTGGACCCCGTTCGTCACCGGCGCCACGCTGGACGTGAAGGACGGCGCGCTCACCATCGCCGTGCAGCGCGCGGGCGTGGGGACCGCGGTCGCGCTCGAGGGCTTCAAGGTCAGCGTGCCGTACCGGCCCAGCGGCGCCTACGTGATGTCGCCGGTGACCGCGGTGCTGGACCTGAGCATGCAACAGACCGAGCTCTCCATCGCCCGCATCGCGCTGAACGTGAAGCCGCTCGAGGACGCGGGCGTGGCGCTGCCCGGCGGGTTCATCGCCTCGCTCATCAAGGCGCACCTCGAAGCCTTCGACACGCGCGAGATCGCGATGTCCATCCGCGCCGGCAAGGTGAGCCTCGCGGCCAAGAGCGGCTTCGTGCACACGAAGTTCGAGGGCGCGCTGGGCTGGGGCGAGGGCACCCAGCTCGCGTTCCGCGTCGACTCCATCAAGGTGAACTTCGGCGTGCCCATCCCGCGCCCCATGATCATGAAGCGGCTGGCGTGGCTCGATCCGCTCGACTGGGCCGACGTGAAGGAGAACGTGGTGCTGATCGACGTGGCCAAGCTGGCGAACCTGGCGGCGACGTCGCTGCCGAAGGCGCTGCACCTCGACCTGCCCGCCCTCTCGCACTGAGCGCGCTCAGCGCGGGGCCGGCGCGTCGCGGCGCTCCAGGCGCATCCACGAGTCGGGCCCCGGCCTGAGCGTGAGCGCCGTCTCGATCGCGATGCGATGCCGCGGCGACAGCGCGAGCCGCCACTGCGCGCCGATCGTCGCGAGCACCAGCTGCGCCTCCATCAGCGCGAAGGTGTTGCCGATGCACTGGCGCGGCCCGCCGCCGAACGGGATGTAGGCGTGCCGGGGCCGATGGTCGCCGGCGCCGGCCGCGAACCGCTCCGGGTCGAAGCGCTCCGGCTCCGGCCAGAACGCCGGATGGCGCTGGGTGAGATAGGGGCTCAGGATCACCACCGAGCCGGGCGGGATCTCGAACCCGCCGATCACGTCGCGCTCCACCGCCTGGCGCAGGAAGATCCACGCCGGCGGATACAGGCGCAGCGACTCGAGCAGCACCTGGTGCGTGTACCCGAGCGCGGGCAGGTCCGCCGCCCGCGCCGCGCGCCCGCCCAGCACGCGGTCGAGCTCCTCGTGCAGCCGCCGCTCCACCTCCGGATGCGTGGCGAGCAGGTACCAGGTCCACGTGAGCAGGTTCGCGGTGGTCTCGTGCCCCGCGAGCAGGAGCGTCATCACCTCGTCGCGCAGCTGCGCGTCGGTCATCGCCTCGTCGGCCTCGCGCGCCGCCATCAACAGGTCGAGCAGATCGCCCTCGCCCTTGCGCCCGCGCCGCCGCTCGATGATGGAGAACACCACGCGGTCCAGGTCGTCGAGCGCCGCGCGCACCGTGCGGTTGCGCGGCGTGGGCACCCAGAGCGGGAAGCTGGCCACCGCGCGGCGCCGGCGCTGGAAGTCCTCGAGCGTGACGTGGAACGCCTGCTTCACCAGCGCCGCGGTCTCGCCCACCTCGACGCCGAACATCGTGCGTCCCGCGATGGACAGCGCGAGCCGCATCATCTCGTCGGCGACGTTCACCTCGCCCTCGCGCCAGCCGCCGGTGAACGCCGCGATCTCGCCGGCCATCGCGGGCTCGAGCCTCCGGAGCGCCTCGTTCGAGAACGCAGGCTGCATCAGCCGCCGCTGGCGCTTCCACAGCGCGCCGTCGCTGGTGAGGAGCCCGTCCCCGAGCAGGGGCTTGAGCAGCCCGCGCTGCCGCGCGCGCCGGTAGTTGAGGTGGTGCGCCTCGAGCACGTGGCGCACGTGGTCGGGGTGGCGCAGCACGTGGAACACCGCGCCGAGGAACTGGAACCGCACCACGTCGCCGTACGCGTTGGTGTCGTCGACGAGCGAGCCGAGCGAGCTGCGCATGCCCATGCGCATGCGCCGCCAGAAGAACGCCAGCGCGCCCGGCCCCGGCGCCCGCCGCGTTTCCACCTGCATGTCTCGATGATCCCACGCGGGGACCCGCGCGGCAATGCCTGCTTGATATTAGCGAGCCTCATACCTGGTATGAGGACAATGCGGAACTCGTATGGCTCGGCAGCGGGTATGCTCGGGTTCGATCACGAAAGCGATTCGCATGCCATGCAAGAGAGATCCGGTGCGGTGCGTCGCGGCCTCCTGGCCAGCGACTTCGATCAGACCCTGAGCTTCAACGACTCGGGGGCGGTGCTCTCCGAGCTCCTCGGCACGAGCGGCTTCGAGGAGAAGGTGCGCGGCCTGGCCGCGCTGAATCTGGTGCAGCAGGGCGGCGAGCTCGCCTACCTGGTGCTGCACGACCCCGAGTACCGGCAGGTGCGGCGGGAGCACCTGACCGAGGTCGGACGGCGCATCCGTCTCAAGGAGAACGTGCGCTTGCTCGCCCACCTGGTCGAGTCGGGCCTGGGCGGCCACCAGTTCCAGTTCCACGTCATCTCCGTCGCGCCCGAAGAGGTGATCCAGTCCGCGCTCCACGGCGTGGTGCCGCCGGAGCGCATCCACGGCACGCGCTTCCGTTACGATCGACCGCGTGGTCTACGTGGGGGACGGCAGCTCGGACGTGCACTCGATGCTGCATGTCAACCACGCGCACGGCTTCACCATCGCGGTCAGCCAGGCGCGCCCCATCGCGCGCATCGCGCGGCGCACCATCCAGAGCGACGACGCGCTGGCGGTGCTGGTGCCGCTGCTGGAGGACGTGGTGGGCTGGAGCGCCGAGCGCATCCACGCGCTCTTCGAGGAGCACGGCCTGGCCATCCAGGAGTGGGAGAAGACGCGCACGGACCGGCTGTCCATCGGTAGCGACGCCGTGGCGCCGCCCGAGGTGTCGGCGACCGCCTGATCCGCGCGGCCCGGAAAGCACGCCGGCGTCCCGGGACGTGCTGCTTCCCGGGGCGCCGGGCGCGGTCAGGGGATGTCGACCGTGAAGGGCCGGGAGGGCATGTGGTGGTCGCCCTGCTCCAGGAACTTGTCCGGGACGGCGGGCTCGTAGCGGTACCACACGTCGAAGGGGCCGGTGCCCGCGCCGTGCTTGAGCTTCACGAAGGCGATGAACATCTCCACGATGGTCTTGTCGGCTGCGTCGGGCCACGTGCCGACGGCCAGGTTCCCGCGCACCTGGACGGCGCGCAGGTCGCGCGCGCCGTCCTTCTCGAGCGACCCTGCCTCGAAGTTCAGCACGGCGCGGAGGGGCCTGGACAGCGGGACGGCGTCGGGAGTCGCCTGCGCGGCGGCGACCGCCAGTCCGAGCATCACGCCGAGGGCGACGCGGCTCACGGCGTGCGCTTGCGCGCCAGCACCTGCGTGCAGCAGTGCGCCGCGCCGTAGCCGCCGGTGAGGTTCGAGAAGTCCATCCAGGTGGCGTGCACGCCCGCGGCGGCGAGCCGCTCGTGGTACGCGTCGCTCGAGCCCGCGATGCCGAGGACCTCCTGCGGGCCGACGCAGATGAAGTTGATGCCGTACTTGAGCTGGTCGGCCTCCTTCACCGCGATCAGCTCGAAGCCCATGTCGTTCTCGAGGAAGGCCTGGAAGTCGCCGTCGGTGACGGTGCGCACATAGTCGCCGGACCGGAGCTCGTAGACGTCGATCTTGCAGCGGCGCGCCGGGTTCGCCGGCTGGGTGACGTGGCCCTCCGCGTCGTGCAGGTCCATGCGCTCCTCGACGAGCACGGCCTTCTTCGGGCCCAGGATGTTGAAGTAGGTGTCGAGGTGCATCTGGTCCTGGTTCTGCCACGGGTCCTTCACGATCACCACGCGCGGCACGCCGAACACGCGCGCGCGCAGCAGCTGGCCGACGCCCTGGGCGTTCGTGCGCAGGCCCTGGCCCAGGAACGCGGTGTCGCCCGCGGGCAGGAAGTCGCCGCCCTCGAGGCGCCCGTCGCCGGTGACCTCGTAGATCGGGTCGATGCCGCGCTTGCCGAGCGCGAACTTCAGGATGCGCGTCTCGTCGCGCCGCTGCTCGGAGTTCATGCGCCCCATCACCACGCCCGCGGCGGTGGTGATCTGCTGGTCGCGGCAGAAGTAGAGGTTCATCACCGGCGCCATCTCGTACGTCGCCGAGTAGCGCGTGTTCGGCACCAGGCTCGGGCGCAGCTTCACGGTGGGGTGCTGCAGCACGATGGTGACCAGCTCGCGCGGGTGCAGGCGCGCGAGGGTCTGCGTGAGGTAGGTCGCCTGCTCCGCCTGCTCCGAAGCCGGGAGCGCGGTCGCGTCCACGGTGATGAAGCCGCGCGCGAGCTCGCGCAGCGCGTCGAGCGCCGCGCCGCGCACCGGCTTGCCGGCCGCGTCCACGGTGCCCGCCATCAGCGCGTCGACCACGGTGTGCACCACCACGCCGCGGTCCTTCAGGAGCTGGATGTACGCGCGGTGCTCGCGCACCGCGCCTTGCAGGTCGAACGGCCGCTCGAAGAGCGCCGCCTCCGGGTGCACCACGCCCAGGAACAGCTCGTCGCCCGGCGTGTGCACGAGCGCCTCGGTGGGCCGGTCCCACTCGGCGTGGCAGCCGGCGCGCGGCTCCCGCTGCGCGAGGACGCGCGCCGGCGCGGCGCACGCGAGGATCACGATGAGGGCGAGACGACACGCGTTCTTCATTTCTGGGAGGCTCCTGCCCCGGAGAGGGCCGGACATGCTAAGCGAGCGCTGCTTCGCGTGTCAAAGGCGGTGGTATAATCCCCGGATCATGCGCACATCGATCGTCTTCCTCGGGGTGCTGATGCTGATGGCGACCACCTCTCATGCGGCCTTGCTCTGTTCCGCCACGCTCGACGCGCAGGCGCGCACGCTCACCGTGCGCCCTCCGGCGGGTTACCACTTCAACCTCCAGGCGCCGCCGCCGGCCCTCAACGGCGGCGCGCTCGCACCCGCCAAGCTCACCGCCGCGGAGGCCGTGGTGCCGCTCCCGGCGGGCATCACGCGCGTCGACGCGCGCTGGTTCATCTGCGACGACGGCGGCGGCATGTGCATGGTGGTGCGCGAGGAGCTCGTGGTCGACGGCGCGCGCGTGACCACGCGGCCGGCCGCCGCGCCCGCGGGCCACGCCGGCGGCAGCGCCGCGCCGCCCGCGCCGGGAGCCGAGGAGCATGGCTTCCTGGTGGACCGCCCGGACGAGGCGCTCGAGCGCGCGAAGAAGGAGCGCCGCCCGCTGATCGTGGACTTCTTCGGCATCTGGTGCCCGCCGTGCAACGTGCTCGATGAGACGGTCTTCTCGCGGCCGGAGTTCGCGCGCGCCGCCGAGGCGTTCATCAAGCTCAAGCTCGACGCCGACCGCGACACGTCGTGGGCCCTCAAGGAGCGCTGGCGCGTGGGCGGCTATCCCACCGTGGTCTTCGCCACCGCCGACGGCGAGGAGATCGACCGCATCGTCGGCTCGCGCTCCCTTCCCGAGTTCCTGGCCCGCGTCGACGACGCGCTCGCGCACCAGGCGCAGCCGCGCGCCGTGCTCGAGCAGCGCGTGCACGCCGGCGACCTGGACGCCGCGCGCCGCCTCTCGCGCATGCAGCTCGAGCGGCAAGAATACGCGCCGGTGTTGCGCCGGCTCGAGCGCCTGAAGCGCGAGGGCAAGCTGGCCGCCGAGGACGGCATCCTTCTCTCCCGCGCGCGCGTGGGCGCCGCAAAGGCGCAGATGACCGAGCCCGGCGCCGGCGCCCCCGCGCGCGCCGCCTACGTCGAGGCGCTCAAACAGGCGCTCACCGACGAGCCGGCGTCCGCCGACGTGCTGGACTGGGCGTCCACGTTGCCCGACCTGCTCGAGGAGGACGGTGACGCCGCCGGCGCCACCGCCGCGTGGACCGCGCTGCGCGACGCGACGCACTCCCTCGAGAAGCGCCCCGACCTGCTCGCGCGCGAGGGCTTGACGCGCGCGGACCTCCTGCAGGCCCGCGCCTCCGCGCTCGACGCCTTGAAGGACGCGGACGGCACGCGCAAGGCCTACGCCGAGGCCGCCGCCGAGTACGCGCGCGAGATCGCCGAAGCGGGCCTGGCCCCCGCCAGCGCGCGCGGCTTCAACATCGAGCGCGCCTTCTGCCTGGGCAAGTCGGGCCAGGTCGAGCAGGCGCTCCAGCTCTACACCGCGCTCGAGAAGTCCTACCCCGGCGAGTTCACCTTCGCGTTCGCGCACGCGGGCCTCCTGCATTCGCAGAAGCGCGCCGCCGAGGCCGAGCCGCTCGCGCGCGACGCACTGCAGCACGCCTACGGCGACAACCGCCTGCGCGCCGCCGAGCGCCTGGCCAAGCTCCTGAAGGAGCAGGGCAAGGCCGCCGAAGCCGCCGCCGTGGTGGCCGACGCGCTGGCGCAGGCGAAGAAGCCCACCGACCCCTTCAACCGCACGCACCGTTACATCGCCGCCCTCGAGAAGCTCCGCTGACTTCCCGTCCTGGCACCCCGCCCGCGCCCGGGAGCGCGGCCGAAGGGGAGGCGGTTCTGCCGCCACCCCGGTCGCCTCGCGCCGGTCTGTCCGCTCAGGATGCGACGCAGCGCCTCCGGAACGTTCTCGTGAAACCCGAGCACGGCGTACATCCAGCCGGGGAAGGTCCACAGACGGGCCGGCCTCGTCGTCGAGAGACACGCTCCGACCGAGGAGGCGGGCCAGTCCTCCGGCCGCCGCGCGAGACCGGCGCGGACGGGATTCTCGCCCACGTACCTGAGCGCCACCGCGAGCTCGGATGGAGTACCCAGCACGCGGCTGAAGAAGCGGTCCCGAAACACTCTGCCGGTCCGACCCATCAGTCGATTGATTCCGCGGGCGAGCTTGGACGCCACGTACTGCACGGTGCGGGAGATGTACGAGGCCGGTCCATCGCACTGCACGATCAGGTGTGCGTGATCCGGGAGCAAGCACGCTCCCGAGAAGCTCACGCCCGGATATCTCCGGCAGGCATCCCGCTGGAGCGAGAGCCAGAGCTGGCGCACCGCGCGCCGGTGCAGCGGCACCACGCCACGCTCCACCGTGAGCACCAGGTGGTGAGGATGGCGGCGGACCAACGCCCGGGCCCGGTGAGGAATCATACGATCAGTATACACCCGAAAACAACACGTGTCACGCTCTTTGAGAAAGAGTCGAGCGATTCCCGACCCCGCCGCGGAGCCCGCCTTGACGCACCGATTCGACGACGGAAAAACTCCGAGCCGGCGTGGATCGGTCGCGGGCAGAGACCCGGAGCGCGCGGGAGACGGTACTCGTTCGACCTCTCCTCGGTCAATGCAAGCTGCTTCGATGGCAGGCGAGCGACCCGGCCGCTACTGTCGGTGCAGGGCGGTCGAAGGGAATGTAGCGTCCGGATGGCGGAGTCTTTGGTCCATGCCAGTGCGGGTTGGTTCGGCCGGGCTCTGGCAGTCCGCGATCGCGGTCTTGCCGGGGAAGGGCGACGGGACCTCCGGAGCGGCGATCCGGACCGCCGTCGGGGAGAAGTCGGTCACCTCGTCGTGGGCGGCCTGGACGTCGACCATCGCGCCGATGTGGTCGTGGCGAGTCTCCAACGGACGAGCGGCGTCGGTCCTGATCGGCCGGGGCGAGCGCTCTGGTGTCGCGCGGGCGGAACTGGTCCAGCTTCACCGACTTCCTCGTGAAGAGCGCTCCCTGACGCCAGCTTCCGTCGCTGGATGCTAGACTTGCTCCCCGATGAGCATCCAGCTGCCGCCCGGCTGTGCGCGCCGCTATCGTCTCGAGCGGCCGCTCTCGGAGGGCGGCTTCGGGGCGGTGGTGCTCGCCACGCAGCTCGCGATGGACCGGCTGGTGGCGATCAAGCTGTTGCACGCCGACCTGCTCGAGCAGGCCGAGCACGTGCAGCGGTTCCAGGACGAGGCGCGCATCACGGCGCAGATCGTGCATCCGCACGTGGTGACGCTGCTGGACTTCGACGTCGAGGACGGCGTGCCCTGGATCGTCTACGAGTACCTGGCGGGGCCCACGCTGCACGCGGCGCTGGCTGGAGGTCCGCTCGCGTGGCCGGATGCGGCGCGCGTGACGGCGCAGGTGCTGGCTGCGCTCGCCGCGGCCCACGAGCAGGGCGTGCTCCACCGGGACATCAAGCCCCACAACGTGATGGAGGCCGGGCCGCGCCACTACAAGGTCACCGACTTCGGCATCGCGCGCTGGAGCGGGTCGCGCGCGGTCAAGACCCGCACCGGCGTGCTCGTCGGGACGCCCGCGTATGTGGCGCCCGAGCTCGTGCAGGCAGGCGCGGCGTCACCTGCTTCGGATCTGTATGCGGTGGGCGTGATGCTGTTCGAAATGCTGGCCGGCCGCCCGCCGTTCGTCGACGCGAGCCCGATTGCGGTGCTCCAGAAGCACGTGCTCGAGGCCCCGCCCGACGTGGCCGCGCTCGCGCCGGGGGCGCCGCTCGCGCTCACCGAGCTCGCGCGCGCGCTGCTCGCCAAGGAGCCGGAGCGCCGGCCCGCGTCGGCGGAGGCCGCGCGGGAGGTCCTCGTGCCGCTGCTCGCCGCGGTCGACGCGGGACGACCCGCGCGCGTGCGCACCGGCCGCAGCGCCGCGCTCGCCGGAGCCGCCACCCATGTGGCGCCGGCGCCGCGGCGCGCCGCGACGCAACGCGGGGCGATGCCGGCGCTCGCCGCGGCGCTCGGGGCGGCGCTCGTGGCGGCGGTCGCCGGCTCGCGCTCGACGCCGCGCGCGCCGGCTTCGCCCGCGCCGGCGGTCAC
>JADMIO011135842.1_pt1 | contig 21401 bp, 19 predicted proteins | sample 8958161 | NCBI WGS metagenome assembly JADMIO01 (sample SAMN16585339, study PRJNA669376) | soil metagenome | isolation source: Crop rotation soil | place: USA: Cullars Rotation, Alabama | collected 2011
GGTATTCGCCCCGCGGGACGTCGATTGCGCCGAACCGGGTCGTGTGGTCGTTGGCGATCTGGGAGTCGAAGATTTCATAGCCCTTCTCCCTCAACCGTCGCTGCAAGTAAACCAAGGCCACCTTGGACGCGTCCGGGACGCGGTAGAACATCGACTCGCCGGCGAACAGTCCGCCGAGCGCGACGCCGTACACGCCGCCGACTAATTCCTCGCCCAGCCACGTCTCGACCGAGTGGGCGAAGCCCATCTCGTGCAGGGTCGTGTATGCGTCGATCATTTCGGGCAGGACCCACGACCCTTCCTCGCGGAACGCGCCGCACTCTTCCATCACGGTCCGGAAGCAGGCGTTGACGGTCACCCGGAACTTGCCCGAGGCGATCGTTCGGGCCAACCGCCGGGGGACGTGGAACCGGTCGTCGAGCGGGAGCACGGCGCGGGGGTCGGGGGACCACCAGAGGATCGGGTCGTGTTCACTGTACCAGGGGAAGACGCCGTCGGCGTAGGCGCGGAGCAGGGTGGTCGGGGCGAGGTCGCCGCCGACGCCGATCAGGCCCTCGGGCGGGCCCTGGTCGGGGGGCATCCAGGGGACGTCGTGCGGGAGTTTCGTCACGCGGTTCAGGATACCCGAATCGGGCCGGAAAACGGGTCGAAAAAGGGGCGAAATCGGGGCCGCGGCCGCGTGCCGGGGGGGTCGGTTTTCCCTAGAATATCCGGGCGAAAGTCGTGACGTCCGTCTGTCAGGAGGCGCCGTTGCCGGACCCCGTCGTACCCCCCGTCCCGCCCGCCGGGGGCGAGCCCCCGTCGTTCGCCCCGATCGCCGCCCTCGACATCGTCGACGAGCTCCGGGACAGCTACCTGACCTACGCCCAGTCGGTGCTCGTGAGCCGGGCCGTGCCGGACGTCCGGGACGGGTTGAAGCCGAGCCAGCGGCGGGTGCTGGTGGCCATGCACGACCTCGGCCTGACGCCGGCGTCGTCCACGTCGAAGTGCGCCGGGATCATCGGCGAGACGATGAAGCGGTACCACCCGCACGGCGACCAGTCCATCTACGACACGCTCGTCCGCATGGCCCAGGACTGGGTGTTGCGGTACCGGCTCATCCACTCGCAGGGGAACTTCGGCTCGATCGCCGGCCTCCCGCCCGCCCACTACCGGTACACCGAGGCCCGGCTCGGCCAGATCGCCGGCGACATGCTCGACGACCTCGACAAGGACACCGTCGACTTCATCGACAACTACGACGGCAAGTACCGCGAGCCGCTCGTCCTCCCGTGCAAGTTCCCGAACCTGCTCGTCAACGGGTCGGACGGCATCGCCGTCGGCATGGCGACCGACATCCCGCCGCACAACCTGCGGGAAATCTGCGCCGGCCTCATCGCCCTCATCGACGACCCGCACCTGACCCTCGCCGACCTGATCGAGAAGCGGGGCGACGGGCCGCCGATCATCCAAGGGCCCGACTTCCCGACCGGCGGGGTGGTCATGGGCCGGCAGGGGCTGATCGACGGGTACCTCGGCAAGCGGAGCCGGATCACCCTGCGGGCCCGGTCGGAGATCACCGAGGAGGTGAAGGGCAAGCCGCCGGTCATCGTCATCAAGGAGGTCCCGTACCAGGTCAGCCGGAACAAGCTGATGGAGGACATCGGCTGCCTGGTGAAGGAGGAGCGGATCAAGGAGATCACGGCGGTGCGGGACGAGTCGAGCGCCCGCAGCGGGGAGCCGGTCCGGATCGTGATCGAAATGAAGCGGGGCGCCGACCCGCACCTGGTTCTGAACCAGTTGCACCAGTACAGCCCGCTGCAGAAGACGGTGTCGATCGGGATGCTGGCGCTCGCCGACGGCCGGCCCCAGTTCTTGTCGCTGTTGGAGATGATGCAGAAGTTCCTGGACCACCGGGTCCAGGTGATCCGCCGGCGGACGCAGTACCTGTTGCGCGAGGCGAAGCGGCGGTCGCACATTCTCGAAGGCCAGCTCATCGCGATCTCGTCGCTCGACGAGGTGATCGCGACGATCCGGAGTTCGCCGAGCCGGGCGGTGGCGAAGGAGCGGCTGCAGGCGATGGAAGTGGCCGCCTCGCTCATGGAGCGGGCGATCGGGGCGGAGGGGTACAAGTCCCTCACGGACGAAATCGGCCGGACGGACGTCTACCGGCTGACCGAGGCCCAGGCGGAGGCCGTGGTCCGGCTGCAACTCGGCCAGTTGGCCGCGTTGGAAAGCGACGAGATCCTGAAGGAATATACCGGCCTCCGCGGCCAGATCCGCGAGTACGAGGCCCTCCTCGCCGACCCGGCCAAGGTGTTCGCCCTCATCCGGGCCGACCTCGAGCACGCCCGGGACAAGTACGGCGACGCCCGGAAGACCGAGATCTCGGACGACGGCGCGAACGTCGACATGGAGGACCTGATCGCCGACGAGCCGAACGTGGTGACGATCAGCCACGAGGGGTTCGTCAAGCGATTGCCGGTGAACACGTACCGCGTCCAGGGCCGGGGCGGGAAGGGCGTGCAGGGAGGGCTTCGCGAGAACGACTTCGTCGAGCACTTCTTCATCGCCAGCACCAAGGCGTACCTGCTCTGCTTCACCGACAAGGGGCAGGCGTACTGGCTGAAGGTCTACAACATCCCGCAGGCGAACCGCACCTCGGCCGGCCGGTCGATCGCCAACGTGCTGTCGCTGAAGCCCGACGAGAAGATCGCCAGCGTCATCCCGGTCCGGGAGTTCGAGCCCGGGTTCTTCCTCCTCATGGCGACGCGGCAGGGGTTGGTCAAGAAGACCGACCTCATGGAGTACAGTCGCCCGCGGGCCGGGGGGATCATCGGCATCAACCTCGAAGAGGGGGACGCGCTCATCGACGTCGCCCTGACCAAGCCGGGCGACGAGGTCCTGTTGAGCACGCGGAACGGGATGGCCATTCGCTTCTCCGAGGCCGACGCCCGGTCGATGGGCCGGAACACGACGGGCGTGTGGGGGATCAAGCTCGTGGGCGACGACGTGCTGGTGGGCATGGTCGTCGCCGACCCGGACGGGTACCTGCTCACGGTGTGCGAGAAGGGGTACGGCAAGCGGACGCCGTTCGGGCCGAACGAACAGGAGTCGGGGGACGGGAGTCAGGAGTCAGGAAAAGAAGAAGAGGACAGCCCACCTGTGGCGACGGGTGGGCCCGAGGGCGAAGAGGAAGTCACCGACCGCTCGGCCATGCGGTACCGCCGGCAGCGGCGCGGCGGGAAGGGGGTGCGGGACGTCAAGACGTCCGACCGGAACGGGAAGGTGGTGGCCGTGGCGGCCGTGCGGGACGGGGACGAGGTCATGTTCATCTCGCAGCAGGGGATGGTGACGCGGTCGAAGGTGGACGACATCCGCGTGGTGGGACGAAATACGCAAGGCGTGCGGGTCATGAACCCGGGCGAGGGGGACCTGCTGACGACCGTGGCCAAGGTGGCGAGCGACACGGTCGCGGAGGGGGACACGCCATGACCGTCCTCCTCACCGGCGGGTACGGGTTCTTCGGGGCATGGATCGTCAAGACCCTCCTCGCCCGCGGGGACTCCGTCGTCGTCTTCGACCTGAAGGAAGACCCCCGGCGGCTGCGGCTGATCCTGCCCGATTCCGAGGTGAAGAAGGTCAAGTTCGTCGCCGGCGACGTGACGGACTTGCCGGCGTTGGCCCGGGCGATCGGCGACAACGGGGTGTCGCACGTCGTCCACCTCGCCGGGTTGCAGGTGCCGACATGCAAGGCCGACCCGATCCTCGGGGCGAAGGTGAACGTCCTGGGCACCCTCGCCGTGTTCGAGGCGGCCCGGCAGGCGAAAATTCTACGAGTCGTGTACGCGTCGAGTGCCGCGGTGTTCGGCCGGCCCGACCAGTACCCGCCGCACCCCCAGGACGACGACGCCCCGCTCGTCCCGGGGACGCACTACGGGGTGTTCAAGTGCTGCAACGAGGGGAACGCCCGGATCTACTTCCAGGACCACGGCGTCGTCAGCGTCGGCCTGCGGCCGTGGACGGTGTACGGGGTGGGGCGGGATTTAGGGATGACGAGCGAACCGACGAAGGCGATCAAGGCGGCGGTTCTGGGAAGACCCTACGCCATCTCGTTCGGCGGGATCACCGACTTCCAGTACGCCGACGACGTGGCGAAGACGTTCGTGAACGGTCTGGACCGGCCGTACGCCGGGGCGAAGAGCTACAACCTCCGCGGGGCGGTGGTCAGCCTGGAGGAGTTTCGCAGGACGCTAATCCGGGTCTTGCCGGACGCCGAGAAACTGGTGACGATCGGCAGTCAGCAGATCGCGATCATGTACGACCTGAGTGACGACGGGTTGCAGAAGGACTTGGGCCCGATGCCGAAGACGTCGCTGGAGGACGGGATCCGGGAGACGGTCGAGCTATTCCGGACGTTAGAGCGGGAAGGGCGGCTGGATACGGCGGAATTAGACACTCCGCAACCCAAGGCGGTCACCGTTGAAGCGTGATTCGTGGACCGCGGCCGTCCCGGCCGCCCGATTCGACTTCCCGGAAGTCTAAGACCCGAGGCGGGCGGGACGCCCGCGGTCCACGAAACGTCACACGTCCCACGTCGTCGACCCGCGTTTCTTCGGCCGCCGCGGCTTCTTCACGTCCGCCGCCGGCTCGTCCTCGACCTTCCCCTTCCCGCCCCCCTCGCCCTTCGCCCGCAGGACGAGCTTGATCGGCACCTCGGTGAACGGCGTCTCCTCGCGTAACACGCCCAGCAGATACCTCAAATACGTGTCGTCGAACAGGTCGGGGCCGTTCGTCACGAGGGCGACCGTCGGCGGGTGGACGGCGATCTGGCTGGCGAAGAAGATTTTGCCCTGCCGGTTCTGCCGCAACGGGGGCGGGTTGGCGTCGACGGCCCGCTGGATCAGCCGGTTAAGGGTGCCGGTCGTCACGCGCTTGCCGGCCGCTTTGTGCAGTTCCTGGGCGAGGTTCAGGATGCGGTACGCGTTCCGGCCGGTCGCCGCCGTCGCGAACGCGATCGGCACGTAGTCGAGCATCGGGAACATTTTCCGCATATAGACGGCCATGTCGTCGGTCGTCATCTCGCCTTTTACCGTGTCCCACTTGTTGATCACGAAGACCGCCGGCTTGTTGTTCTCGATGACGTACTCGGTCAGTTGCTTGTCGACCCGGCCGACGCGGGACAGGGCGTCGAACAGGTGCAGGACCACGTCCGCCCGGCGGATACTCCGTTCGGCCCGGTGCAGGCTGTAGAACTCGATCGAGTCGGCGAGCTTCGTCTTCTTGCGGACGCCGGCCGTGTCGATGGCGACGAACGCCTTGCCGTCCCGCTCGAACCGGACGTCGACCGAGTCCCGCGTCGTGCCGGCGACTTCCGAGACGATGACCCGCTCGGCCTTGGCGAGGGCGTTGATGAACGTCGACTTGCCGACGTTCCGCTTGCCGACGATGGCGAGCCGGAGGGCGACGTCCGCCGGAGTTTCCCCGGTGTCGGCCGGGAGTTTCGCGACCACCGCTTCCAGCAGCTCCTGCTGGCCGCGGCCGGAGTTCGCGCTGACGAGGATCGGTTCGCCGTACCCGAGGCGGAAGAACTCGGCGGCGGCGGCGTCGAACTTCGGGTCGTCGGCCTTGTTGGCCGCGAACACGACGGGCTTGGCCGTCCCCCGCAGCCGCTCGGCCACGTGCTGGTCGAGGGGCACGACGCCGTCCCGGACGTCGACGAGGAAGACGATGACGGCCGCGTCGTCGAGGGCGAGGGTGATCTGCCGCTCGACGTCCTCCGTCAGGTTCTGCGAGTCCCGGATGCCCATGCCGCCGGTGTCCATCAGCTCGACGAACCGGCCGTCGGCTTCGAGCACCGTCGAGACGCGGTCCCGGGTCACCCCCGCCGTCGGGTCGACGATGGCGATCCGCCGGCCGGCGAGGCGGTTGAAGAGCGACGACTTGCCGACGTTCGGCCGGCCCACGACGGCGACGAGCGGTAGGGGCATGGGTCAAGTTCCAGAGTTTCACGTTTCAAGTCACGTCCCGGGCTTCGACTCGAAACCTGGAACTCGAAACTTGGAACTACCAAAGAGTGTAGCCGCCGTCGACGACGACGGTCGTGCCGGTGACGTAGGAGCTGGCGTCGGACGCGAGGAAGACGGCGGCCGGGCCGAGCTCGTCCGGCTCGCCGAGGCGGCCGAGCGGGATGTGGTCGACGAACGACTTCTCGAACGCCGGCTTCTCGGCGAACCACCTTTTGTTCGGGTCCGTCCCGAACACGCCCGGGGCGATCGCGTTCACCCGCACGCCCCGCCCGGCCCAGTCGGCGGCGAGGGCCTTCGTCAGCGCGGTGAGCGCCGCCTTCGCCGCCTCGTAGTGCCGGCCGCGGATCCCCTTGATCGCGATCGGCCCGGCGACCGACGTCACGTTGATGACGCTCCCCCGGCCGCGGGCGAGCATCGGCTTGCCGAGCTCCTGCGAGCAGACGAGGGCACTCGTCAGGTTCAAGTCGAACAGGGCCTTCCACTCGGCGACGTCGAAGTCTTCCGTCGCCACGTCGGCCCGCCGGCCGCCGACGTTATTCACCAATACGTCGATCTCCCGGCCGAGTTCGAGGGCCTGCCGGCAAACGTCCTTCGCCCCCTCGGGCGTGCTCACGTCGCCGACGACGATTTCCACCTTCGACGGGATCTCCCCCCACGCGGCGGCGAGGGCGAACGGGTTCCGGCCGACGAGGATTAAGCCCGCCCCGGCGTCGGCCAAGGCCTCCGCCATCGCCCGCCCCAGCCCCCGGCTGCCGCCGGTGACGAGTGCGGTCTTTCCGTCCAGGCGGAATCGGTCGAGGACGCCCATACCGACTAGCATAGAGGCGGGGGGCCGCCGTGGCGAAGTGCGACGAGGGGTACCGGTGCGAGGTGTGCGGCCGCGACGTCGAGGCGGTCGTCGAGTCCGACCTCTATTTGCGGTACGTCCTGGGCGAAGTGCCGCTCGAACAGTTGCACCGGTTGCCCGAGCGGCACGTCCGGTGCAACCCGGCCCTGTCGCAGTACGTCGTCGCGGCCGGGTTCGACCCGGTGCCGTGCGACGGCCCGTTCGACAAGCGGCACCTCGACCCGGCGTTCGTCGCCGCGGAGGAGGGGCGGGTGACGCGGGGGTGGAAGCGGTTACAGGCGATCCCGACGCTGGGATTGGCCGTGCCCGAGTACCCGCTGCACGTGACGCCGGACAATCACACCCCGTCTTAGCCGCGGGGCGGCGGCAGAGATTAGCCGGGGGCGTTAGCCCCCGGTAACACGTCCCATAAGAATGGGACGGAGCCCCGGAGGGGCGACAGTGTCGGTCGCCCCTCCGGGGCTCCATTTCCTTCGAACCAACCGGGGGCTGACGCCCCCGGCTAACCTCTGCCGCCGCTCCGCGGTTCAAACCGATCCGTTAATTCCCCACGCAATAGAGCGACTTATCGGTCCTCAAGAACAACCGCCCCCCGCTCACCGCCGGGGTGCCCATCGTCCGCTCGCCGAGGTCGTTCGTGGCGAGGAGCTTGTACTCGGCCCCGGCCTGGATCACGAAGGTCGTGCCGGCCTCGTTCACCACGTACACCTTGCCGTCGGCCCCGACCGGGGCGGCCTGGAACGGGCCCTTCACCCGCTCCTGGTAGTGGATTTTCCCGGTGGCGGCGTCGGCACAGGTGACGATGCCGCCCGAGTTGGCGGCGTACACGCAGCCTCGGTAAATGAGGCACGACGAGTTGCCGGTGCCGAGTTTGTTGCTCTTCCACGCCGGCTCCGGCCCGGCCGTGCCGAGCTTGCCGACGATCGTCTCCCGGCCCGACACGAGGACCTGGTCGCCGGCGATGACCGGCGTCGGCACGTACGCCCCGTCCATCTTGTACGACCACGTCTTCGTGCCGGTCGTCGCGTCGTAGGCGAAGAGTTCCTTCCCGCCCTGGAAGACGATTTCGGTCTTGTCGCCGACGGTGCGAACGACGGGCGAGACCCAGACCTGGTCCTTGGGTCGGGCGGTCTTCCAGAGGTTCTTGCCGGTCGTCGGGTCGAGGGCGGCGAGGAACGAATCGCCGACGTTGTCCATCGGAATGATCAACTTGCCGGCGGCGAGGAGGGGGGACGCGGCCATGCCGACCTGGTTGAGGACGGTCGGGTAGTCGCCGACGAGGGAGCGGTACCAGAGGAGGGTGCCGGCCGCGTCGAACGCGGCGAGGTCGCCCGAGGCGAACAGGGCGAAGACGCCGTCGGGGGTGGCGACCGGGGTCGGGGCGGCCATGCAGGTGGTCGGGTGGCAGGCGGTGCTGCCGGTGGCGGCGAGCGGCCGCCGCCAGAGTTCCTTGCCCGTCGCCGCGTCGAACGCGAGGACGAACAACCGGTCGTCCCGCGGGCCGGCGGAGCAGGTGACGTACAGTTTCCCGGCCGCCACGACCGGCGACGACACGCCCTTGCCGGGGAGGTCGGCCTTCCACTTCACGCCCTGCGTGGCGGACCACTTGACGGGCAGGTTCGTCTCGTCCGTCGTCCCGTTGCCGTGCGGCCCGCGGAACTGCGGCCAGTCGGCGGAATGACCGAAGCCGGCCGACCCGACGAGAATAAGAACGGGTAGCGTTGATCTCACTTCTTCTCCTCCTTCGGCGTCGGCATCGGGGGGACGTACGTCCGGATCGGCAGCTTGCCGCCGGTCGCGTCGCACACCCGGGCGTTGAACGCCCAGTACTGGGCCCACGGCTCCTTCTGATTGTTCTGGACGATTTTCAACACCACCTCGTTCCTGCCCGCCTTCAACGTCCCGGCACACACGTGCTGGTCGGCGTAGTACCCGTGGTGATAGGCCTCCCGCTCGAACAGCTTCTTTCCGTTCAGGAAGATTTGGATCGCGTTCTGGCACCCGACGCGGACCTCGCACGGCGTTTCTTTCTCGATGGTGAACTGGCTCGCCGCGTACGCGACCGCGTCCATCGTCTTGCCGAGCTCCGTGTTGATGTCCACGTAGGCGTAGAACGGCGACCCCTTCGGGTCGTAGTTCGGCTGCTTCGGCGTCGCGGTGACCGTCTTCCAGCCGACGTCCTTGCCGCCCTTGCCCTCGTACCGCTTGGACGGGTCGTACCCGGATTCGGCGGGGAAGGACTTCGCGAACCCGCTGCCGTCCGGGCTGTCGAACGGCCCGGCGAGGTGCCAGACTTGGAGGTAGCCGAAGTGGGACGCGAAGTCGATCGGCTTGTCGGGCTGTAGCTTCTCCAACCGCTTGGCGATCTCTTCGACCTGGTCCATGTCGCGGGCGGATTCGAGCAACTTTTGATACCGGCCGACGTGGTTGCTGTCCGTGGCGGCTTCAATCAACGCCAATTGTTCCGCCACCGCCGGCCGACGGAGGTCCGCACTCGGGTCGTCGAGAAAGTGCTTGTTGGCAAAATAGGGTTCTTTGGGTTCGATGGCCTTGAACACGTCGAATGCCGCGGCCCGGGCGGCGGGATCGTTCGTGCGATCCAAGACGAACGTCTTGAGTGTGTCGGCGGGGAGTTTCCGCCCGTTCTTTCCCCCTCCGCGATCGCCGCGACGGCCGTCCGCAGCCAGTTCCGCGCCGCCGGGCTCGCCCCGGCGAACGCCTTCAGCGTCGGGATCAACGCGTCGGCTTTGCCGGCGACCACCGCCTTCCACCCGGCCGCGGCCTCGGCCCCGCCCGCCCCTTCCTTCCCCACGGCCAGGATCGCCTTCAACCCGTCCACGACTTCTTTTTCCCCCGCCCGCGACGGCGGGCCCAGACACGACAGCACCACCAGCGAAAACACGGCAGCGTTTCGCATAAGGCCTCCGAAATGGGGTAACCGTCCGAATTGATTTAGTGAAGCGGCACCCGCCCGGCGGCTTCCATCTCGTGCCGCAGGCCGGCGAAGTAGGCGGTCAGCTCGTCGGCGGTCTTCGCCGCCCCGCGGGAACAACTCCCGGACGAGCACCCGCCGGTCGAGCAGGAGCCGCACCCCCCGCCGCCGCCGCAGTCCGGCTTGCCGCACCCGGTCGGCGGGTCGGCCGGCGGTGCGGGCTCGGCGCCGAGGTGGTGCACCCGCACGGCCAAACTGAACCGGGTCGACAACTCGTCGAGGATCGTCGTCAGGTCGCACGCCGCCCACGCGGCGACGTGCAGGACGACGACGGGGTCGATGAGGCGTTCGCAGTCGAGGATGGTCACCGGCAGCCCGGCCGCCCGGTCCTGGGCGGCGGCGAGTAACTCCGATTCGACGGACCGGGACAGGGAGTCGGCGAGCGGGCCGACGAGGTCACCGACCGGGCCGACGTCGAACCGGCCGGCGGCGGCGAGGACTTCCCCCGCCTCGGTGCCGCGGACCGACCGCACGGCGACGGCGTCGCCGCGGGCGAACGCCCGGCCGGCCGGGTCGCGGAACCGGCCGACGAACGCCGCCCGGCCGTAACGCACGAGGTAGTCGGTCGGCATGAGACGGGCCGGGTTAGGCGGGGGCCTCGTCCAGGCCGAGGAACTCCCGCATGTGCTTGTCGTACTCAGCTTGCCCGAATTCGCTCGACAAGTCCAGCCGCAGTTCGTTGATCACCTTCACGCTGAAGTCCTTGAACCACGCGTCCCAGCAGTCGGCGCAAACCGTCTCCTGGATTTTTTTACCCACGGCGTCCGGCATCGGCGGCTTGGCCATCGGCTTCGCCCGCTTCCCGAACGGGCACCCGGGCCGCTGGCACTTGAACCCCGTCTCCGGCCCGTCGTCCGCCGCGACCGCCGCCTTCGGGACCGGCGCCCCCAGCTTCGTGAGGAGCGCCGCCATCGCGTCCCGGGGCAGCTTGTCCCCCCGCTCGTCCGCGACCGCGTACCCCTTCGTCAGCACCTCGACCGCCTTCGCGTTATCCCCCAGCTTCCCGTACGTCTCGCCGAGGAGTTGGAACACCTTCGAGAAGAACGGGCTGAGTTCGAGCGTGCGCTCGAACGACTTGACCGCCTCGGCGTACTGCCCGTCCTCGGACAGCAACTGCCCGAGCCGGAAGTGGCCCAGCTCGTTCTCCGGGTCGTCCGTCGCCATCTTCCGGAACTGCGCGATCCGGTCGCTCAACTGCGTCATGTCGGCTCCTTACTTCGCGTCCGCCGGCGGCACGGCCGCCACCGGCAGGTCGAACGTGTACGACTTCCCCGCCACCTTGTCCGTCGCCTTCATCCGCATCACGAACCGCCCGGCCCGGGTGAACGGCAGCAAATACCGCGACGCGAACGCCGGCTTGTCCTCCTCCACCCCGCTGTCCCGCTTGTCCGTGATCGGCTTCTTCAGCGTCGGCTGCCCCTTCTCGTCCAGGAACGTGATCTCGAGCTCCACCAGCGGCTGCTTCGTCTTCGGGTCCCGCTTGAACCCGACGATCCCGAAGTGCACCCAGATCGCCTGGCCGACGATCCCGGTCGTCGGGGCCGAGATCTGCCCGTTCGGGTCGGCGGCGGTGTACACGGCCACGATCCCGAACTCCGGCTTCAACACCTCGAACTTCCGGGTGACCGTCTGGCTCGCCCCGGCCTTGTTCTTGTCCGTCACCTTCACCGACATCGTGTACTCGCCCGGGGCCATGTCGACGCCGATGGTGACGAACGCCCGGGCCGGGAGCTTGGAGCCGCCGAGCGGGAGGTAGTCCTCGCGGTCCTGCGGGTCCTGCTTGAGGGTCGGCTTGCCGGCCTTGTCGACGACGTCCATGCCCATCGAGTACTTGCACGTGCCGTCGGCCCCGACGGTGATGTTTTCGATGTCGAAGGCGACGAACAAGACGTCGCCGGGGAGGAACTTGGTGTCCGGCCGGGTGCCGCCGAGTTCGCCGTACGTGTTCCGGACGTTGGTCAGCGCCAGGGACTGCCCGGCGGCGAGCCCGGGCACGAGGCAGAGCAGGGCGGCGGCGAACGCTCTCATCGGCAGTCCTCACGTGGGCGGGATGCTTCCGTAACGGTCTATTCTCCGGCCGGTTGGCGCCGCGGCTAGGGTTTGCGGAGCACCCGGACCTTGACCATGTCCGCGATGAACGTCTTCTCCCCCGCCGACGCGAACCGGATTTTCACCTTTCGCAGGGCGCCGACGCCGGACAAATCGGTTATCCGGCCGATGCCGTATTGCTCGTGTTCGACGGTCAGGCCGACGTCCAACTCATTCCCGATGCTGTTCGTCGCCGGGGGCTTGATCGGCGGCAAGGGCTTCACGCCCGCCTCGGCCCAGCCCGTCGCCGCGGCCCCGCCCCCGGTCCGCCACTGCTCGAACGCACTCCGGGCCGTGTTGCGGTGCGACGACAGGTCCTCGTGTTCCACGTCCTTCGGCAGTTCCTCCAGGAACATGCTCGGCACCGCGTACAGGGCCTGGCCGCGGAACTCCCGCAGCCGGGCGTGGGTCAGGTAGAGTTCCCGCATCGCCCGGGTCATGCCGACGAAGCAGAGTCGCCGCTCCTCCTCCAGGTCGTCGTCGTGTTCGAGGCCCCGCTGGTGGGGTAAGAGTCCCTGCTCGACCGCCATGACATAGACGACGGGGAACTCGAGTCCTTTCGCGGCGTGCAGCGTCATCACGGAAACCCGGTCCTGCTGGTCGTCCCAGGAATCGACGTCCGAGGCGAGGGTGATCTGTTCGAGGAAGTCGCCGAGAGTTCTCGATTCGTCCTGGGCGTGGAACTGTCGGGCGGCGGTGATCATTTCCTCGACGTTCGCCAACCGGTCGACGTCGTCCTCTTCCTGGGAGAGTTTCAGCGACTCCTTGTAGCCGGAATCCTCGATGACCATCCGGATGAGGTCGTGCGGCGGGTGGTCGAGCTTCGCCCGCAGGGTAGTCATGAGCTTGTAGAAATCTCGCAGCCCGGACGCGGCCTTCCCTTTGATCTCGGGGATTTTCGCCACCTCGCCGGCGGCCTGGAAGAGCGGGATCTCCTTCGCCGCCGCGTAGGCTTGTAGCTTTTCGAGGGACGTCTTCCCGACGCCCCGGGCCGGCTCGTTCACCGCCCGGAGGAACGACACCGGGTCCTGCGGGTTCACGAGTAATCGCAGGTACGCGAGGACGTCCCGGTTCTCCTTCCGCTCGAAGAACGCGAGCCCCTTCACTATCTGGAACGGCACGCCGTGCTGGACGAACGCGGCTTCGAGCGCCCGCGTCAGGGCGTTGACCCGGACGAACACGGCCGCGTCGCGGTACTTGTAGACCTTCCGCGCCACCGCGTCCTTGATCCGCTTCGCGATCCCCTCGGCCTCGTCCATGCCGTTGTCGAACGTCAGCACCCGCACCGGCTCCCCGGGCGGGTTGTCGGTGACGAGTGCCTTCTTCTTCCGCTTCTTGTTGTGCTCGATCACCGCCCCCGCCGCGGCGAGGATCGACGACGTGCTGCGGTAGTTCTTTTCGAGCGCGATCACCGTCGCGTCCGGGTAGTCCCGCTCGAAGTCGAGGATGTTCTTGATGTCGGAGCCCCGCCACCGGTAGATCGATTGGTCCGGGTCGCCGACCGTGCAGATGTTGCGGTAATTCAAGCAGAGTCGATTCGCAATGACGTACTGGGCCGCGTTCGTGTCCTGGTATTCGTCGACGAGGACGTACTTGAACCGCGAGTCGAGTTCGGCCCGGAGTTCCTCGTTGTACTTGAGGGCCATCGCCGGCAGGAACAGCAGGTCGTCGAAGTCCATGGCGTTCGCCGCCCGGAGCTTTTTCTCGTACGCGGCGTAGACCCGGGCGACGGTCTGCGAGAAGAAGTCGTACGCCGTCTCGGCGAACCGGCCGGGGGGCAGGAGCTGGTTCTTCGCCTTCGAGATCGCCCCGGCCAGCCGCTCGGGGGTGAACTTCAGGTTCCCCAGGTCGACCGACTCCATCGCGTCCTTGACCAGCTTGTTCCGGTCGTCGACGTCGTAGATGGTGAAGGTCTTGTCGAGGCCGAGTCGGTCGGCGTACTGCCGGAGGATCCGGGCGCCGAAGCTGTGGAACGTGCTGACCCAGACGCGGTTGCCCGGGACGAGCTGCTCGACCCGGTCCCGCATTTCCCCGGCGGCCTTGTTCGTGAACGTGATGGCGAGGACGTTCCCGGCCCGGACGCCCTGTTGGAGCAGGTACGCGACGCGGCGGGTGATGACGCGTGTTTTGCCCGACCCGGCCGCGGCGAGGATGAGGAGCGGCCCGTCCCCGTGGGTCACCGCGGCCCGCTGGGCGTCGGTCAAGTCGCTCAACAGGTCGTCGGCGGCCATGCCGTCGGAACTCCGGCAAATACGGGTATCGTGCAGTCGGATCGTGCTATTGTACGGGGTACGCGAGCGGCGCGGCGTGCGCCCGCAGGTCGTTCACCGGCGGGCTCACGCCGCGCCGCTCGCCCGATCTTCGAGTACTCATGAGCGTCTTCGGCGTCGGCACCCAGGTCGTCGAGTGCGCCCGGGTGGCGAAGCTGATCGACCGCCACGGCGAAGTCTTCCTCCACCAGGTGTTTACCCCCCGCGAGGTCGGCCACGGCCGGGAGCGGACCCGCACTAACGAGACGTTCGCCGCCGTCTGGGCGGCCAAGGAGGCCGTCTTCCGGGCCCTCGGGACGCGGTGGCGAAAAGGGATGGACTGGCGGGACGTGGAGGTCGTCTTCGACCCGGGGGCCGAGCCGACGGTCAAGGTCAACGGGGCCACGAAAGACCTGATGGACGCCCGCGGCGTGCGGACCGTCCACGTGGCGCTCGCGTACACGCGGGTCTTCGCGACCGCGACGGCGGTCGCCGAACGCGGTTAGCGACGCTTCGCCGAAGCGTCACGGCGTCACCCCTCGTCCGCGACCTCCCGCATCAACTTCCGGGCGATCTTGTACGCCATCTTCAACTGGGTCGCGCGGGAGTCCATCTGGTCGACGGTGAAGAACGCCCCGGGCACCGCGGCCGGCAGCCCGGCCAACTCGACCGTCAGCGGCAGCACCGTCAGGAATTCCTTCGCCCGTTGCTGTTTCGCCTCCGGAGACATATCGGCGGCCATGTCGTCCCCCTGGTAATGGGCCACGAAACGCGGGGGCATTCTACCAGACAATTCGGGACGGGTGGACGGGTTAGCCGCGGGGCGGGAACGGGATGTACACGACCTGGTCCCGAAAGTCGGTCTCGATCCCGCAGTCGGCAGCCACGTGCAGTTCGTCGAGGACGAGTCCGGGCGGGGCGGACTCGCGCAGGATCACGACGCCCGCCATGGGTTCGCCCCGTCCGACGCGGTCGAGTGCGTATCCGACAACCGTATTCCGGTCGAGTGAGACGAAGACGCGGTGGTGTCGGGCCGCCCAATCCAGAATGGCGGGATCGGCCGTCGAACCCAGCCCGACGTCTCGGACCCGGACGACGTCGACACCCCGCCCGACGAGGCCGTCGACCAGGGCGTTGGGAAGATGTTCGTCGGTCAGAAAGCGAATCATGCCCCGGATCGGGAGACGAAATCCCACATTTCGGACGATCGGCCGGCCGGGTCGGTGGGAAAGACGTCACCCGACACCAGGTTGAGATCCTTCGGAGATGCGCCCCGCGTCCGCCACGTTCCACTCACCGGGACGCGGTCGCCGGTTCGGTACGTTCGCCGGGACAGAAGTTCGGCGATCGTCGGGACCGGTCGCTGGGCGGACAGGACGGTCGCCCGGAGTTCGTCCGCCTCGGCCCCCCGACGGGCGAGGTACGCTTCGACCTCCTCCCGGTGCCTCAGGTAATACCGTAACGCCCCGTACACGTCGGCGAGGTCCAGAACGTCGTACTGGCGGGCGATCTCCTCGGCGGTCAATCCCCGTTTGTGGGCCGACACGATCAGGTCGAGGTACACCCGCGTGCCGGCGACGCGGATCGTTCCCGTTTCGTCCATCGACAGGGGCGGGGCCTCGGCGGCCATCGTCAGCGACATCGATCCTCTCCGAACGGGTCTACGCCTGGATGCTACCCGGCGGGTGGAATGAAAGCCAAGGCCGGTCCGTGCGAGCGATTCTCCGGTTATGCGGTCTCCGGGGCGAACCCCCGCCGCAACGTGTTCTCCGTCACCGTCCGCGGCAGCAGGAATTGCAGGAGGTAATCCGGCCCGCCGGCCTTCGACCCGATCCCGCTCAGCTTGAACCCGCCGAACGGCTGCCGGTCGACGAGGGCCCCGGTACACTTGCGGTTCACGTACAGGTTCCCGACCCGGAACCGCTTCTTCACCTTGGCGATGTTCTCCGGGCTGCGGCTGAAGACCCCGCCGGTGAGCGCGTACTTGACGCCGTTCGCGATCCGCAGCGCGTCGTCGAGGTTCTTCGCCTTGATGACGGACAACACCGGCCCGAAAATCTCTTCCTGGGCGATCGCCGCAGTCTCCGGCACGTCGGCGAAGACCGTCGGGCCGACGAAGTAGCCCTCCTCGGCCAGTTTCCCGACGTCGGCCTGGACCGCGAGCGTCGCGTCCTTCTTCCCCGCCTCGATGAACCGCTTGATCCGGTCCCGGCTCTCGGCGTCGATCACCGGGCCGAGCGAACACCCGGGGTCGGTCGCCGGGGCCACCGTCAGGCTCTTCGTCGCCTCGACGACGCGGGCGAGGAACTGGTCGTAGATGCCGCCGACGACGATCGCCCGCGACCCGGCCGAGCACTTCTGCCCCGCGTACCCGAACGCCGAATCGACCGTCCCCTTCACGGCCTCGTCGAGGTCGGCGTCCGAGTCGACGATGACCGCGTTCTTCCCGCCCATCTCGGCGATGACCTTCTTCACCAGGTTCTGCCCGCCCGGCGTCTTCGCCGCCGACTCGTTGATCGCCAGGGCGACCTTGAGTGACCCGGTGAAGGCGATGAGCGCGACGTCCGGGTGCGTGGTCAGGGTCGGCCCGATCTCTTCGCCGACGCCGGGGAGGAAGTTGCACACCCCCGGCGGTAGCCCGGCCTCGATCAGGACTTCCATGAACTTCGCCCCGACCACTGTCGACTGCTCGGCCGGCTTCATCACGACCGTGTTGCCGGCGACCAGCGCCGCCGTCGTCATCCCGGCGAGGATGGCGAGCGGGAAGTTCCACGGGGCGATCACCACGGCGACGCCGCGGGGCTCGTAGAAGTACGCGTTCCCCTCGCCCGGCACGTCCCGGTGCTGCGGGGCGTCGAGCTTCCGCATCTCGGCCGCGTAGTAGTCGCAGAAGTCGATCGCCTCGGCCACGTCGGCGTCCGCCTCCCGCCACGGCTTGCCCACCTCGTACACGATCCACGCCGACAACTCCCACCGCCGGGTCCGGAACCCGTCGGCCACCTTCCGCAGGAACGCGGCCCGCTCGGCGACCGGCGTGTCCCGCCACGAGTCGAACGCCTTCACCGCCGACGCGACGGCCGCGTTCGCCTGGTCGACCGTCGCCATCCCGGCCCGGCCGATGACCTCTTTCGTGTGCGACGGGTTCACCGAGTCGAGCCAGTGCGACGACGCCACCGGCTTGTTGTCGATCACCGGCGGGTACGACCGGCCGAACTGGGCCTTCACCGCGTCCAGCGCCGCCCGCATCTTCGCCCGGCTCTCCGCCCGGGAGAAGTCGGCGAGTGGCTCGTTCTGGAATCGTGTTTCGTCCGTCGTCATTCGTCCTCCCGTATGACTCGAACCGGCTTGACCGTTGACGGAGTGCATAGTGGATTTCTCGAATGACGAAGGACGAATGACGAAGGACGATTCCGACGGGTTCCGCAGCAGGACCTCTTCACTGACCCCTTCCGCGAAGCCCTGGCGGAGGAAGGAATCGTTCGACGTGTTCTCGAGAAGCCGTCGCACGAGATACGCCATCCCCGGCAGGAGTTGGCCGTACGGCGTGTAGATCCGGATGCGCCGGCCCAATGACGTCAGCACGTCCTTGATCGGGTCGGCCATGCCGTACAGCATCTGGAACTCGTACCGCCGGCTCGGGACCTTCAGTTCCTCGGCGACCGCCATCGCGTGGCTGATCGACCGGATGTTGTGGCTGCCGAACGCGGGGACGAGCCACGCGTAATTCGTCAGCAGGAACCGGGAGAGCCGCTCGAAGTTAACGTCCGACTGCCACTTCTCGGTGAAGACGGGGACCGGCCAGTGGTTCTGGGCCGCGATCACCGTCTCGTAGTCCCAGTACGCGCCTTTTACCAGGCGAACCCAGACCGGGCACTTGCGGGTGTTCTTCGCCCAGTCGAGCAACTGTTCCAAATCGTGTTCGGTGTCCGTGAGGTAGACCTGGATGGCGATGCCGACGTCGGGCCAGTCGCGGAACTCGGGTTCGCTCAAAAGGTCCCGGAAGATTTGCAGCGTCGTGTCCTTGAACGAGTACTGCTCCATGTCGAAGTTGACGAACGCCCCGGTCCGCCGGGCCATGGAGAGGATGGGCCGCAACCGGGCCGCGACCGCCCGGCCGGTCCCCTTCGGGTCGATCGGGTCGAACTGGCTGAACAGGGCCGAGAGCTTCACCGACACGTTCACCCGCGGGATCGGGCCGCGGTCGTCCCGGTCGATCTCGGGGATTTCGGGCCAGGTGTTGACTTCCCGCGTGAGGCCGTCGATCAAGTCGAAGTACTGCTTCTGGACGTGGTCGGCCTCGGCCTCGGTGATCGTCGCCTCGCCGAGGAGGTCGACGGTGAAGGCGAGTTTCTGGGTCCGTAGCCGTTCGACCGCGTCGACCGCTTCTTGCACGTTCGACCCGGCGATGAACTTGCGGGCCATCTTCTCGGCGTTCGACCGGGCGGCCGCCGCGAGCAGCCGCCCGCCGAGGCCGCCCTTCGGCAGGAACTTCACCCCGAGGCGGGCCCACCACGGGAGCTGGTCCCGCGCCTCGCCGAGGTACTCGCGGAGGTGACGCGAAATGTCGACCGGGTCGTGCAGGTAGGGCAGGCAGTCGACGAACCGGAACAACTGGACCTTGAGGGCCGGGTTGTCCATCGTCAGGCCCATCAACTGGTCGTCGACCCACGCCCGGGTGAGCGGGGTCGGGCCGGACCGGTCGAGGCGGGCGAAGATCTCGTGCCCGTACGCCCGGACGCGGGAGTCGAGGTCGGTGGCGGTCATGCGGCCCCGTTCGGAAATGGTCGCGCGTATTCTATGCCGCTATCATTCGGGAGTCCCCCCGCGCCCCCGGGAACCGCGTCATGGCCGTCGACCGGATCGGCAAATTCAAAATCCTCGAAACCCTCGGCGCCGGGGCGAACTCGTCCATCCTCAAAGTCCGCCGGGACGAGGACGGCAAGGAGTACGCGCTCAAGGTCATCCCGGTCGGGGACGAGGACGACAAGAAGTACCTCGAGCAGGCCAAGCACGAGTTCAAGGTCGGCGACCGGCTCGCCCACCCGAACCTGATCAAGGTCTACTGCTTCGAGACGGAGTCCGACTGGCGGTTCCGGGTGAAGAAGGCGAAGCTGCTCGTCGAGTACGTGAACGGCAAGACGCTGGACAAGGTGAAGACGGTCGCGATCCCGAAGCTGTTGAAGATCTTCGAGCAGGTGGCGGCCGGGCTGTGCCACATGCACGCGAAGGGGGTCTACCACGCCGACATGAAGCCGAACAACGTGATGCTCGGCAAGACCGGCGTCGTGAAGGTGATCGACTACGGCCTCGCCTGGATCAAGGGGGAGCCGAAGGACCGGGTGCAGGGCACGCCCGAGTACATGGCCCCGGAGACGGTGACGCACAAGCTGGTGAACGAGCGGACGGACATTTACAACCTGGGCGCGACGATGTATCGCCTCGTCACGCTGCAATTGCCGCCGAAGGTGACGCCGGAGCTGGAAGGGGTGCCGGTGGACGAGGCGACGTTTCTGAAACAGTTGAAACCGGTGCGGGAGTGCAACAAGGGGTGCCCGGTGGAATTGGAAGTGTTGATTCACCGATGCCTGAGTTTTCAGGCGTTGAAGCGGCCGGCGATGATGACCGAAGTGCAGGGGGAGCTCGACAAACTCTGCGACAAGTACGCCGCCGGGGTGGAACTGGCAGGGACCGTCGAATAACCGAGGCCGCGGCCCGAATCCCCGGGTAGAGGAGGGCCGCCGCGTGTCCGACCCGCCCCTCGACACGAAACGGGAACTCGAGCACCACATCCCCGGCCGGGCCGCCACGCCCGAGGGGTTCTTCGACGCGACTACGTCCGAGGCGAAGAAGGCGCAATTCGTCCACCTGTCCGACGCCTGCCACGCGTGGAGCCACGCGGCGGTCCGCAAGGAGTTGAAACACCTCAAGCAACTCTACGCCCCGTTCGACCCGGACCACGACAAGGGTGCGCCGCTGCCGGTCGACGACGCCGGGCCGAAACTCGAAACCTTCTACGAGCTCCTCGGCAAGGTCCTGCACAAGGCGAACTACGTCCGCCTCTCCCGGCACGACTTCGAGCAGGTGATCAAGGGGGCGAGTGCGTGGGGCGTCGACATGGACGTCTGCTTCGAGGCGTTCGACCGGCTCGACGTGTACGTCCGCGGGTTCACGACCGGCGCCCGCACCCGGCGGATCTGGTACAAGCTGTTCCGCAAGGTCGAAGTCAGCGTGCCCACCTTCGACCGGGTCGTCATCGTCCTCCGCCAGGCCCCGCACCCGCGCCTCGGCCCGGACGCCGACACGCGGAACGTGTATTTGAAGTTCTTCAAAGACATCCCGCAGATGGACGTCGAAATGCTGTTGCCGGGCACGCGGATGAAGATGCCCATGTTCAGCCGGTTGAAGCTCGGCGGGTCCGGCATCGGGTCGCTCGGCTGGGTCGGGTATAAGCTCTCCGGGTTCTCGCTCGGGGCGCTCGGCGGGGCGGCGCTGTCCGGCAGCGTCATCGGCATCATTACGTTGGCGACGCCGCTGTCGCTCCTCATCGGCTACGGGTACAAGACCTACACGAGCTTCCAGAACACGCGGAAGACGTATCAACTCCAACTCCACCAGAGCCTTTACTACCAGAACCTCGACAACAACGCCGGCGTCCTGTTCCGCATCGCCGACAAGGCCGAGGAGCAGGAGGGGCGGGAACTGTTCGTCGGATATTGTGTGCTGCGGCAGGCGGGGGAGGGCGGCTTGACCGTGGACGAGCTGGACAAGGCGGCCGAGGACCATTTGGCGAAGCGACTGGAACGCCCCGTCGACTTCGACACGCCGGAAATCCTCGCGAACCTGCTCGACGCGAAAATTGTCGAGAAGCGCGGCGACAAGTACGTCGCCGTCCCGATCGAGTCGGCGCTGAACTGTTTAGGAGGTTAGCCGCGACGCGAAGTCTTCGGAGCGGAGCGCGGAGGCGCTCCCCGAATCATTTTGACAGGATTACAGGATAAAACAGGATTGATTTCTGTTTATCTTGTTCATCCTGTTAATCCTGTCAAAAATGGAGACGTATGAATACCCAACACTGGATCGCCGACCGGGCCACACGAATCGAAGTCTCCGGGATCCGCAAGGTCTTCGAACTGGGACGCTCCCTCAAGGACCCGATCAACCTCTTTCCAGCACAGTGGGATCCGAAGCTTGGAATTCACGTGACTTGAAGTCGCGGC
>JADMIO011449854.1_pt1 | contig 21401 bp, 20 predicted proteins | sample 8958161 | NCBI WGS metagenome assembly JADMIO01 (sample SAMN16585339, study PRJNA669376) | soil metagenome | isolation source: Crop rotation soil | place: USA: Cullars Rotation, Alabama | collected 2011
GCCGCGACTTCAAGTCACGTGAATTCCAAGCTTCGGATCCCACTGTGCTGGAAAGTGGAAAGGACCCAGTGAGTCCGCGGGCAAGCGACGACAGCGAGTGGTCGGTAGCGTGAGAAAGGACGTCCGGCATCGCGCGCATTCTATTTATTTTTTCAGTCGATACGCACGCCGGATCTTCGAAAGGTCTTTCAGCGCGCGCAGAAAGTCCGTCGAACGCACTTTCGATCCCTTCACGTCGTGCCACACCTGGATCGGCAGTTCGTAGATCGCTCGCGCGGCGGCGTCGCGGCCGCGCTGGCGGACGAGTCGGGCGATGATCTCGACGTCGAAGATCCAGCGCGAGAGGAACGGCTGCGCGAAGAGCTCGCCGATGGTTTCGCTCCAGCGGAAGAGCTTGGCGCCGCACTGCGTGTCGTACACGGCGAGGCCGAGCGACGAGGAGATGAGCGTGGCGCCGACGCGGCCGAAGTAGTGGCGCGCGGGGTTGCGGCTGATCGAACGCCCGAGGAGGCGGACGCGGGCGGCGAAGACCATGTCGATCTCGGGGCGGGTGTCGAAGACGTCGAGAAATCCGCGGACCTCGGTGAGCGGCGTCGCCAGATCGGCATCCCAGAATCCGAAGAGGTCCGGACGCCGCTCGATCGCCGCGAGCATCCCGCGCCGCACGGCCTCCGCCTTTCCGCTGTTTCGCTCCAAGTCGAGGAGGGAAAAGCGGGCCGGATCTTCGGCGACCAACGACTGGAGCAGGCGCCGCGTGCCATCCGTGCTGCCGTCGTTGACGAAGAGGATCTCCAGCCGCACGTCCTCGGGCGCGAAGCGCCGAAGCTCTTCGACCGGCAGACGCTGCTCTTCGTTGAAGCAGGGGACGACGACAATCAGATGCACGCGGCATTCTCCAGTCAGTTGCACGAATACGCAACGGGTACAATGCCCGGGTTTTACCGCCCGCTGACTGGTCAAGATGTTGACGGGTCAGTCCACTGAATGATCACGCGCACGATCGAAACCACGACGCACGGCCGCTATCTCTACGAGGATCGCGGGCCGGAACGTCTGCTCGTCGGCTTCCACGGCTATGCGGAGAATGCGGAAGTGCATCTCGCGGAGCTCGGGAAGATCCCCGGCATCGAGCGGTGGTCCGTCGCGTCGGTGCAGGCACTTCATCCCTTCTACACGCGCACGGGGCAGGTCGTGGCGAACTGGATGACCAGCGTCGACCGCGAGCTCGCGCTGGCGGACAACATCGCGTACGTGCGGCGCGTGCTCGAGTCGATCGGGGAGCCGCAGACGCTCGTGTTCCTCGGCTTCTCCCAGGGAGCCTCGATGGCCGCGCGCGCCGCCGCCCGCGTTGGCCGCGCCGACGGGCTGATCCTCCTCGGCGGCGACATTCCTCCCGACGTGCGCGACGACCCATCCGTGAAGCTGCCTGCCGCGCTCGTCGCCCGTGGCGCGACCGACGATTGGTACACCGACGAAAAGTTCAAGCAAGACTTGAAGTATCTCGAAGCGACGACGCAGGTCACCGCGTGTGCTTTCGCCGGCGGGCACGAGTGGACGGAGGAGTTTCGCACCGCGGCGTCGGAGTTCCTGAGGACGCGATGAAAAGCCTGCTCGCCCTGCTTCTGCTCGCGACGAGCCTCGGCGCTGCCGAGCGCATCGTCATCGTCTCCGCCAATGACACGAGCGTCACGTATCGGGAGCTCGTGCCGGAACGCGTCGCCATCGATGCCGCGGCGGGCCTGTATCACTTCAAAGGATGCCCCTCGATCACGCGCGACATGCCCTGGCTTGCCACCGCCGCTGCGACGCTCCGCGGACTCCGGCCGCACTGTCCCTCGCTCCGCAAGCCGGAGTATGGGACCCACACGGAGCCGCGCGCCCCCCGCGATCCGAACGTCGTCTCCCTGCTCTTTCTGGGCAATAGTCTGACGTACTTCAACGAGATCCCGAGGATGACCGCGGAGATCGGCGCGCGCGAGAAGCGTCCGCTGCGCGTCGACGCCGTCACGAGGAGCGGCGTGACGCTGCATCAGCTCTGGAGCGACATGGACTCGCTGAAAAAGCTCTGGACGCGCCACTGGGACTACGTCGTCGTGCAGGGAGGCGCGGGCGCCGCGCATCCGATGCACAACGCCGCCGATTTCGAGACGTATCTCGCGCGCTTCGCCGGCGAGATTCGCAAGAGCGGAGCGACGCCGCTGTACTACCTCGTGTGGCGGACGGAGAACGACGCGAAGGAGTTTCAGTCCGCGTCCTTCGCCGCCGCGCAACGCCTGAAGATGCGCGTCATCCCCGCGGGAGTGGCTTGGCGTGAAGTGAGCGCGCGCAAGCGCCTCGATCAGGACGGCACACACCCGAACGCGTTCGGCGCGTACCTCGTCGCCTGCGCCGTGTACTCGACGATCTACGACAAACCCGCGCACGGCGCGCCCTTCGACTTCCGCCATCTCGCCGCGAAAAACGAGACCTACGACGACGGGCTCCGCGAGCAGACCATCACCCCCGCGGACGCACGCCTGCTCCAGGACGCGGCATGGAAAGCGGTGCGCGCTCGTTATGACGCTTTCTGATGTCCGATCCCACCGCCCGCACCCTGCGCCTCAAGGCGCGGCTCAAAGAGCTGCCCGAGCGGCCGGGCGTGTACCTCCACAAGAACGCGGAGGACGAGATCATCTACGTCGGCAAGGCGCGCAATCTGCGCAGCCGGGTCACGTCGTACATCGTCGGGCACGGCGCGCGCGACGCGAAGACGATGTCGCTGGTCAACGAGATCGAGAAGATCGACTTCGTCACGACGAACAACGAGCTCGAGGCCATCCTCCTCGAGAACAATCTCATCAAGGCGCATCAGCCGCGCTACAACATCCTCCTCCGCGACGACAAGAGCTATCCGTATCTCAAAGTCACGCTGTCCGAGGATTACCCGAGGGTCGTGTTCACGCGGAGAATGGATCGGAAAAAGGGCGATCTCTTCTTCGGACCGTTCTTCGCCGGCACCGCGCGGCGCATCCTCAAACTGATTGCCGACCAGTTCAAGCTGCGGAGCTGCGATCTCGACATTCGCGAGGGAAAAAGCGCGCTCCTGAGGCCCTGTCTCTACTACGACATGCACCAGTGCCTCGGGCCGTGCGTCGTCGGGCTCACGACGTCCGAGGCGTATCGGGAGATGGTCGACGACGTCGTGTTGTTTCTGAGCGGCAAATCGAAAGAGCTGCATGAGCGATTGCGCGGGCGGATGTATCGCGCGGCGGAGGAAGAGAACTTCGAAGTCGCCACGTACTACCGCGACCTCATTCGCACCGTCGAGCGCATTCAGGCCGAGCAGCAGGTCGCGTCCGCGGAAGACGAAGACACGGACGTCTGGGGCCTGTACGAAGAGGGGAGCGACGTCGCGGTGCAGCTCTTCGTCATCCGCGACGGCAACGTTGTCGACCGGCGCGAGCTGTTCTGGGAAAAAGTCGGCGAATACCAGGCCGGCTACTTCCTCGCCGAGATCGTGCAGCGCTACTACCAGGACAACCTCTTCATCCCGTCCGAGATCCTCATCCCGTTCGAGATCGAGGAGCGCGAGCTGATCGACGAGTGGCTGACGTCGCAGGCGCAGCGCCGCGTCCACCTGCGCGTGCCACAGCGCGGCCGCGGCGTCGACCGCGTGGAGCTCGCGAACCGCAACGCGCGGCTCTCGCACGAGTCACGCTTTCGCAAGTCGACGCAGGATCGCATGCAGATCGCCGCGCAACGCCTCGGCGACGCCATCGGCTATTCGGACCGCGAGATCCAGAAGATCGAGTCGTTCGACATCTCGAACATCCAGGGAACGGATTCCGTCGCCGGTATGGTCGTCCTCGACCGCGGCAAGTTCGACAAGAACCAGTACCGCATCTTCAACATCAAGACCGTGATCGGCGCGGACGATTTCCGCTCGATGGCCGAGGCGGTCGACCGGCGCTACCGGCGGCTGCTCGACGAGAAAAAGCCGCTGCCGGACATGATCCTCATCGACGGCGGACGCGGACAGCTCAACGCGGCGCTCGCGGCGCTCAACAAGCTCGGCGTCGAGGAGATCCCGATCGCAGGTCTTGCGAAGCGCGAGGAAGAGATCTACGTGCCCGACCGCGAGGAGCCGATCCGCCTCGACCGTCACGATCCCGCGCTGCAGCTCCTGCAGATGGTCCGCGACGAAACGCACCGCTTCGCCGTCTCCTCGCACCGCCGCCGCCGCTCGAAACGCACGCTGCACAGCGCGCTCGACGACCTCCCGGGCATCGGCGACAAACGCAAGCGTCTCCTCATCGAGCGCTTCGGCAGCGTCTCCGCCGTCAAGCAAGCCTCCGCGCAGGATTTGATCAACGTGCTGGGACGGAAGGTGGGGCAGACGGTGTGGGAGGAACTGCACACGTAGTTCGCAGTTCGCGGATCGCAGATCGCAGGAGCTTTTCGTGATTGATTTCGCTCCTGCGAACCGCGATCTGCGATCTCATCGGTGCGATAATCCGCGCTGCAACGAATCGTGTGCAAGGGCGGGAAGTATGTTGGAAGGCGAAATCAGCGAGATCGATCTGGTCGCGCGGCTCGTGGAGCTGTGGCGGGAGCAGTTCACCGGGGCGATCCGCTTCGAGAATGACGGCATCATCAAGATCGTCTACTTCAAGGGCGGAGACATTCTCTCGGCGAGCACGAACGACCGCTCGGACAGCATCGACGAGATCCTCATGCGCGCGAACAAGGTCACGCGCGAGCATGTGAAGCAGGCGCTGGCCAAGCGCAAGGAGAGCGAGACGCTCGGCGACGCGCTCCTCAACCTCGGCTTCATCACGCGTAAGGAGCTGACGTGGGCGCGGCGCGTCCAGGTCGTGGGCGTGATCCGCTCCATCGCGGCGTGGACGACCGGCTCGTTCACGATCGTCGCGGACTATCTTCCGAAGCGCGACGAGGGAACGCTCTTTCCGCTGCCGCAGGTGCTCGTCGAGCTGGTGGTGACGGATCAGGATCGCGCCACGTTCGAGCGCGCGCTCGACGGCGGCGCCGCGGTCTTCGCGAAATCCGCGGACTTCGACGACGTCTTCCGCCGCCTCGGCCTGAACGACGACGCGGAGGCGATCTCCGCGGAGATCGACGGCGTGAAGAGCGCCGCGGAAGTGGCGAGCGCTTCGCGGCGCGACACATTCAACGCCTACAAACTGATCCACGCGCTGGCGACGCTCGGCATTCTCAAGCGCGTGGGCGAGGCACAGTCCGCGGCCGCCGCGCCGCAGTTCGAGCTCGACGACTTCGCCGCGGCCGGGGTCGCGGATGCCGCGGACATGTTCAACGATCCGCCGCCGCCTCCGGCGCCATCACCGCAGTTTGATTTCGACGAGGCCGAAGCGCGGTCGCAGCCGACGCTGGAAGTCGCGCTCGGCGCGGGAGCCACCGCAGCATCCGCGTGGGACGAGCCGGACGAAGAGCCGGTCGCGATTCCGGTACTCCCGCCTGTGCCGGAGACCCCTCGCCGTGTCGCGCCTGCCCCCATTCCAATGCCGGAGGGATCGCGGATGGCTATCGAGAAAGAGCCGGAAAAAGAGCAGTGGGGCTTCGACGACGCGCAGCTCGAGACCTCGAAGCGCGCGACGACGACCGACACGGCCTCGCGTCGTGCGGCGGCCGTTCCTCCGAAAGAAGGGCGGCGCTACGGCTTGCTCGTCGTGCTGATGGTGATCTTCATCCTCGCCGCCGCCGCGTACTTCGGGTTGAAGTGGTGGGAAGGGCGGCAGGAGGCCGTGGCCGCGCCCGTGGTCGTCAAGCGGCCCCCGCGGAAAGCGCCGGCGCCCGCGCCGGTCGTTGCGATCACGACGACGCAGCCGGTCGCCACGACGGTCACGCTCGCCGGTGAGGCGACCAATCCGGTCGGGACGACCACGGTCGTCGAAAAGCCGAACGCGCCGCTCGAGATCAAGGCGCCCGCTCCGGCTCCCGCGGAGCCGACGTCGACGCAGGCATTGCCCGCTGTGGTTCCGAAGCAGGGCGGCACCCGCTACGACGAAATGGCCCGCCAGTACGCGGCCAATCCGACCGGCAACTTCACGGTCCAGATCCAGATCCTCTGCCAGCAGTCGAATCTCGACAAAGCGATCCTCACCGGCGGCGCGAACGTGTGGTTTGTTCCCCAAGCCATCGGCACCCGCTCCTGCTACCGCCTCTTCTGGGGCCATTACGCCACGCGCGACGAAGCCCAGAAAGCGCTCGGCACGATCCCCGCGAGTCTGCGCGACCGCAGCTCGGCGGTGAAAGCGGTGCCGAGGTGAGTGGCCAGTGGCCAGCGGGCAGTGGTCAGGAATCAGATACCGTCTTCTGACCACTGGCCGCTGGCAACTCGTCCCATGCCCTGGCTCATCGACGGCAGCAACGTGCTCGGTGCGATGCATGTCGATCGTCACTCGGACGATTCGAAGCGCGGGCTGGTGCGGCTGCTTGGCAGTTTCGCGCGGGCAAAGCGGACGCGCGTCACGTGCGTGTTCGACGGGCTCGAGCCGCCGAGCTTCGGGCGGCACCTGGGCTCGGTGAGCGTCGTGTTCAGCGGGACGCGTTCCGCGGACGAGATCATCATCGAGCGTGCGCGGAACGGACGCGGCTGGAGTATCGTCACCTCAGACCGAGGGCTCGCAGCGCGCGTGCAGCGGCGGGAGGTGACGGTGATCGCGCCGCAAACGCTCATCCGCGAAATGGAGGAGTCGGCGAGCGGCGATGCGCAGGGCGGCAACGATTGGGACGCGTACTTTTCCGACCCGAAAAACCGGATGAAATTTTGATGTCGGCACGCCGACATTGTTTCTAAACGTCTTAATCAGCAATCATTTAGCTGCAAGAATATTTCGGGGCCGAACCTGTTATCGTCCTTCGCGTGGAGCGAACCGGAGGATCGCGGCGCCTTCGAGTGCCGAGGAAAGTCCGAACTCCTACGGGCAGCAGGCTGGCTAACGGCCAGGCGTGGCGACGCGACGGAAAGTGCAACAGAAAACAAACCGCCGAACCGTGATCGTCAGGTCACGGTGGTAAGGGTGAAACGGTGCGGTAAGAGCGCACCGCGTCCCGCGCGAGCGGCGACGGCATGGCAAACCCCCTGCGGAGCAAGACCAAATAGGGACGCAATGGACTCGCCCGTGTCCGTTCGAGTGTCCGGGTAGGTTGCTCGACCGCCGCGGTAACGCGAGCGGCAGATGAATGATCCTCACCTCGCGAGAGGCACAGGATTCGGCTTACAGGTTCGCTCCACGCTTTTTGGATTGAGGATTGAGGATTGAGAATTGAGAATGACGTCGTGACGCAATTCTCAATTCTCAATTCCCCATTCTCAATTCGGCGCCCCCGCGCCCTCCCGCCCTCCGCCCACATCGCCGTCCTCGCCGCTTCCGGTCCTTCCGACCGCGCGCGCATCGAAATGGGCGCGCGGGCGATCGAGCAGCGCGGGCATCGCGTCACGATCGCGGGCAACATTGATCATCGCCATCGCGGCTATCTTGCGGGGACGGACGACGAGCGGATCGAAGAGCTCAACCGATTCTTGAGGGATCCGCAGTTCGACGCGTTCTTCTTCGCGCGCGGCGGCTACGGCGCGATGCGCATCCTCGACCGCCTCGACTACGACGCCATCGCCGCCAACCCGCGTCCGGTCGTCGGATTCAGCGACGTCACCGCGCTCCATCAGGCCATGGCCGCGCGCGCGGGAGTAGCCGGTTTTCACGGGCCGATGCTCAACCTCGACTTCGCGAACGGCCTCTCCTCCGACATCGAGACCTGGCTCTGGGCCGTCCTCAGCGGCGACGCGCCGCTCACGCGCTCGTTCGCTGATGGCGACGTCGTCTGCGAAGGCGAGGCGGAGGGGATCCTCTTCGGCGGCTGCCTCTCCCTCACCACGTCGCTCACCGGAACGCCGTACGACTTCTGGATCGACGACGGCATCTGGTTCTGGGAAGACGTCGACGAGCCGGCCTATCGCGTCGACCGCATGTTGACCCACCTGAGGCTGTCTGGCAGAATGGAAAAAATCCGAGGTGTGATCGTTGGGGCGCTGAAAAATTGCGGGAGCGACGCGGAAATGCTCGCCCTCTTCCGCGAATTCTTCAGCTCCCTCGCAATTCCCGTCGTGCAGAACCTGCCATTCGGCCATCATGGGAACAATCTGCTGATGCCCATCGGTGCCAGCGTTCGCATCAGCACGTCCGATCGCGCCTTCACGATCACGGAGCCGGCGGTTTCCCGATGAGGTCTCGCGAGGAATGAAGGCAGTGTTCAAATCGACCGGCGGCGCCGGCAAAGATCCTCTCAAGGATTCGCAACTCGCGTTCTCCGCGGGCGAGCGCATCTTCTCGCAGGGCGAGCTCGGCACGGAGATGTTCATCATCCAGGAGGGCGAGGTCGAGATCGTCAAGCACATCGGCGGCGAGTCGCACGTCCTCTCCCGGCTCGAGAAGGGCGACTTCTTCGGCGAGATGGCCCTGCTCGAGGCCATGCCCCGCACCGCCGACGCCGTTGCGGTATCCGAGGTGAAGGTCGTCGCGATCAATGGCTCGCGGTTCGACGAGATGCTGCGCAAGAACCCCGAAGTCGCGGTGCGCATCATCCGCAAATACTCGAAGCGTCTGCGCGAGGCCAACACGCTCCTCGAGAAACTGGTCGGACGGGAAGTCGACGTCGACCACGTGGCCATGGACTCGACTATCGTCGCGCCGGCGGAGAAAGCGACGCGCCACCGCCTCGTCGACGTCGCCACCGGCACCGCCTTCTTCTTCAGCACCGGCGACGAGACCCTGATCGGCCGCGCCGATCCCGTCACCGGAATCCTGCCCGACATCGATCTCACGCCCGTCGATAACAACCGCTCCGTCTCCCGCCGCCACGCCAAGATCATCCGCAGCGGCAACGACTACCACGTGCTCGAAGAAGTGGGCACCGTGAACGGAACGTACGTCAACGATCAGCGCATCCCGACCGGCGTGCCGGTCACTCTCCATAATGGAGATTTGCTGAAGATCGGGTTGATCGCGATGAAGGCGCTTTTCGACTGATCATTCTCTCTTCCTCTGCTCCTCCGCGCCTCCGCGTGAACGGCTCTCCCGCGGCACCGACGAGGAGAGAGTGGTTCACGCGGAGACGCGGAGGAGCGGAGACGTTCGAGAACATCCACCAGTCGTAGAACACCGCATCTCATCGACAATACGCCCGTGCCGATCACGCCCGACACCCAGCTCCAGTTTCTGAAAGGTGTCGGCGAGGGCCGCGCGCGTCTGCTCAACGACGCCGGTCTCGCCACCGTGCGCGATCTGCTCACCTTTTTTCCCATCCGCTACGAAGACCGGCGCCATCCCACGCGCGTCGCGGATCTCGGCCGATTCCTCGACACGCCGGTTCTCCTGCGCGGCCGCGTGACTTCCGCAAATGCGCGCGTATCGCCGCGCAAGCGGATGCGGCTCTTCGAGGTCGTCCTCGACGACGGCACCGCGTCCGTGAAGCTGATCTGGTTCAACCAGGCTTTTCTCGCCGATCAGATTCAGCGCGGGGACCGGCTGGCCGTCTACGGCACGCCGCGGACGAGCGGCTACGGCTCGATGTCGATCGAGAGTCCGGACTGGGAGAAATTCGAAGGCGCGGAAGACGAGGAAGGCGCGGTCGTGCCGATCTACTCGAAGATCGGCAACATCCCGCCGAAAGTGCTGCGGCGGATCATCGCCTCCGCGCTCGACGCGATCCCGCTGCTCGACGATCCGCTGCCGGCCGCGCTCCGTCAGCGCCTGCGCGTGATCGATCTTCCCACCGCGTTGCGCGCGTTGCACCAGCCGAAGGAGCTCGGCGAAACGTTTCTCGCGCAGCGGTCACCGGCGCACTTGCGCGTCATCCTGCAGGAGTTCTTCACCTTCCAGCTTGCGTTGCGCGTGCGCCGCGTGAGCGAGGAGACGAAGAAAAAAGCGCGCACGATCGTGATCGACGACGAGCTGCGCGAAGAGGTCAAACGCATCCTCCCGTTCCGTCTCACGACTGCACAGAAACGTGTGCTCCGCGAGATCGCCGAGGATCTCAAATCGGACGCGCCGATGTACCGCCTGCTGCAGGGCGACGTCGGCAGCGGCAAGACCATCGTCGCGCTGATCGCGGCAATCCTCATGATCCGCAACGGCCACCAGGTGGCCCTGCTCGCGCCGACGGAGATCCTCGTCGAGCAGCACTACCAGCGCATCCGTCAACTACTTGACCATAGCGTCGTCGTCGCGCGCGGCACCGGCTCGATGAGCGCGGGCGAGCGGCGCACGCTGCTGGCCGGTTTGCGCGACGGCTACATCCAACTGGTGATCGGCACGCACGCCATCCTCGAAGACCGCGTGCAATTCCGATCCCTCGGCCTGGCCATCGTCGACGAGCAACACCGTTTCGGCGTGGAGCAGCGCCAGAGGCTCTTCGCCAAAGGCGAGCAGCCGGACATCCTGGTCATGACCGCGACGCCGATCCCGCGGTCGCTGGCGCTCGCGATCTACGGAGACCTCGAGCTCTCCGTGATCGACGAACTGCCGCCCGGACGGCAACGCATCCGCACCGCGGTCCGCGCGTCGCACGAGGTCGAGCGCGTGTACGACTTCATCGACGAGCAGATCGGCGAGGGAGCGCAGGTCTACGTCGTCTATCCGATCATCGAGGAGTCGGAGAAGACGAGCCTCAAGCCGCTGACCCTCGGCTTCGAAACCACCCAGCGCCGCTTTCCGAACCGCCGCGTGGCCATGCTGCACGGGCGCATGAAAGCCGACGAGAAAGAAGAGACCATGCAGCGCTTCAAGCGCGGCGAGATCGAGATCCTCGTCTCGACGACGGTCATCGAAGTCGGCATCGACGTCGCGAACGCGTCGATCATGCTCATCGTCGACGCCGACCGCTTCGGTCTCTCGCAACTGCACCAGCTCCGCGGACGGGTCGGCCGCGGCGAGCGCAAGTCGTACTGCGTGCTCCTTCGCGAGGAGAGCGCGAGCGGCGACGCGAAGGATCGCCTGGCCGCGTTCGAAAAGTCGCGCGACGGCTTCGAAGTCGCCGAACAGGACCTGGAGACTCGCGGCCCGGGCGAGTTCCTCGGCACCCGCCAGTCCGGCGCCATCCGCTTCCGCATGGGCCATATCCTCCGCGACTACGATCTCATGGAGAAAGCGCGCGACCTCGCCATCTCGGTGATCGGCGAGGGTCTCGCGCAGGCAGAAGAGCTCGTGCGCGCGCTCCTCGGCGTGGCCATTCCCGAAACGGCGGCACGCGACTAAGGCCGCCTCGGCCGTCGCGTTCGCGCGCCACATGTAACGTCACGACGGCCGAGGGCGGCCGTCGCCACACAGAAGCAGATCGGTGAGCATTCGGCCACGGTATACTGCGCCGCCAATTTCTACCCGTGAGTCACCTTTGAATTCATCTCCTCAAACAGTTCTCAGCGGTCTCCGTCCGACGGGCCGCGTGCACCTCGGCAACTATTTCGGCGCGGTCAAAAACTGGATCGACCTCCAGGATCGCTATCGTTGCTACTACACCGTCGTCGACTGGCACGCGCTGACGTCCGACTACGCCGATCCGTCGAACATCCACCAGGCCACCTTCGACGCCGTCGCCGACTGGCTCGCGGCCGGACTCGATCCGGGAAAGTGCGTGATCTTCCTGCAGTCCGCGGTGAAGGAGCACGCCGAGCTGCATCTCCTGCTCTCGATGGTCACGCCGCTGCCGTGGCTCGAGCGCGTGCCGACGTTCAAGGACCAGCAGGAGCAGCTCCAGGACAAGGAGCTCAACACCTACGGCTTCCTCGGCTATCCGCTGCTGCAGACCGCGGACATCATCGTCTACCGCGCGGCGCTCGTACCGGTCGGCGAAGACCAGGCCTCGCATCTCGAGATCTCGCGCGAGATCGTGCGGCGCTTCAACAACTTCTATGGTCCCGTCTTTCCCGAGCCGCAGGCGCTCTTCACCGCTACGCCGAAAGTGCCCGGCCTCGACGGCCGCAAGATGTCGAAGTCGTACGGCAACACGATCGGACTCACGTGGAGCGCCGACGAGATCCGGGCCGCGGTGATGACCATGTTCACGGACCCGAACCGCGTGCGGCGCACCGATCCCGGCAACCCCGACATCTGCAACCTCTTCCAGTTCCACAAACTCTTCTCGGATGACGCGACCATCGCGCGCGTCGATCACGAGTGCCGCACGGCGCAGATCGGCTGCGTCCAGGACAAGAAGCTCCTCGCCGACATCATCATCGAGAAGCTCGCGCCGATTCGCGCGCGGCGCGAGGAGATCATGCGCGATCCGTCGATCGTGTGGGACACGCTGCGCGAGGGCAACCGCAAAGCGCGCGAGCGCGCCGCCGAGACCATGGAGCACGTCCGCGCCGCGATGAAGATCGATTTCCCCGAGTTGCGCGCATGAGCGAAGAAGAGAAAAGCGAAGTCGTGCAGCCGGAAGGCGGACTTGCCGCGGCCGGTGTCGAGGTTCTTGCGGAGGCCGAGGAAGAGACGGCGTACAAAATCAAGCTGCCGTCGTTCCACGGGCCGCTCGATCTGTTGCTGCATCTGATCCGCAAGCACGAAGTCGACATCTCCGACATTCCCATCGTGCTGATCACCGAGCAGTACAACGCGTACCTCGACGCGATGACCGAGCTCGATCTCGACGTTGCCGCCGACTACATCTACATGGCGGCGCTGCTCATCAACATCAAGTCGCGCATGCTCCTCCCTCGCGAAGAAGGAGCGGAGGAAGCGGCGGACGATCCGCGCAAAGAGCTGGTCGATCGTCTGCTCGAGTACCAGCGCTTCAAGGCCGTCGCGGAATCGTTCGCGGAGCTCGACGTCCTGCGCATGGGCATGTGGTCGCGCCCGCGCGTGCCGATGCCGGGATTCGAAGAGCCGTCCGAAGTCGACATGAGTGAGGTCTCGCTCTTCGATCTCATCGACGCGTTTCGTACGGCTCTCGTTCGCTTCCGCCAGAACCATCCGCAATCGATCGAGCTGCAGCGGGTGGTGCACAAGGTCTCCGAGAAGATGACCGAGCTGTACGCGAAGGTGGGCGAGAAATCGCCGATCCGCCTGCAGTGGTTTCTCGAAGGCCGCGACCGCGACGAGCTGATCGCCGTCTTCCTGGGCATGCTCGAGCTGGTCCGCCTGGGCGGCGTCCATCTCCAGCAGAGCGGCATCTTCGGCGAGATCGTGATCAGCAAGAAAGGCGACATCGATCCCGAGACGTTCAAGATTTATGACTAGGCTTGCAGTTCATCCTTCGGCGCGAAGCGACGGAGGATCTCTCGGTGCACCGACGCGGAGTGGGGATCGTGCGCTGCCGGTGCACCAAGAGATCCTCCGGCGCTTTCGCGCCGAAGGATAGACTCAAAAAAACATGGAACCAAACGAACTCAAAGCGGCCCTCGAGGCCATCCTCTTTCTCTCCAGCGATCCGGTGCGGGTCGACGATCTCGCCGAGTCGCTCGACGAATCGAAGGACGCCGTGGCGGCGCAGCTCGAGGAGATCAAGCGTGCGCTCGACGATCATGTGGGCGGCTTCATGCTCGAGCAGGCCGCCGGCGGATGGCGCTTCACCACGCGCGCCGAGCATGATTCGATTCTCAAAAAGTACTTTGCGAAGAAAGGCGAGAACCGCCTTTCGCTGGCCGCGCTGGAGACGCTGGCCATCGTCGCGTATCGCCAGCCCATCACCGCGCCGGAAGTCTCCGACATCCGCGGCGTGAACTCCACGGGCACCATTCGCACGCTGCTCGAGCGGCGCATGATCCGCGTGGCCGGACGCAAGAACGTCGTCGGCAGTCCGTTTCTCTATCGCACGACGAAAGACTTTCTCGTGCACTTCGGACTCAACGACATTCGCGATCTGCCGCGGCTCGAGGAGTTCGGAGATCTCATCGGCGAGTCGATCAACGACGATCTCGTCGCCGCGATCAACAGCGCGGAGTCGAGTGCGACGAGCGCGCACGAGATCATTGATGACGGGAGTGACGAAAACGCGATCGATGGCGCGGGCGTTGAAGCACAAGTGGCGATGTCGACCGACGAAAGTCAGTTAGAATCGTCGAGCCGCGAAGCGAACGAAGAGTAAATGGAACTCGAGCGACTGCAGAAGATCATCGCGCACGCCGGTTTCGCGTCGCGCCGCGAAGCCGAGACGATGATCCGTGAGGGGCGTGTGACGGTGAACGGACGTGTCGTCACCGAGCTCGGATCGAAAGCGGACGCCGCGAGCGATCACATCAAGGTCGACGGCAAACTGATCACGCGCGCCGAACCGCATCGCTACATCCTTCTTTACAAGCCAAAGGAAGTGATGACCACCGTTGAAGACCCGCAGGGCCGCCGCACGGTCATCGATCTCATCAAAGGCATCCGCGAGCGCATCTATCCCGTCGGCCGTCTCGACTTTCATTCGGAAGGTTTGATTCTGCTGACGAACGACGGCGACCTCGCGTTCAAGGTCTCGCATCCGCAGCATGGATCGGTGAAGACGTATCACGTGAAAGTGCGCGGCATCCCCGAGGATCGGCTGATCGACAAACTGCAGCGCGGCATCACCATCGACGACAAGCGCACGCTCCCGTGCGAGATCGCACGCATGAAGACCACCGGCCGCGCGACCGGCCGCGGCGACGACGAAGGCAACTCGTGGTTCGAAGTGAAACTGCGCGAGGGACGCACGCAACAGATCCGCAAGATGTTCCAGGCCGTCGGCCATCCGGTCTCGAAGCTGCGCCGCGTCGCCATCGGACCGTTGTCCGATCCGCGTCTCACGCCCGGCGCGTGGCGAGAGCTCACACCGAAAGAAGTGAAGATGCTCGCCACGATGCAGGAGATGCCGAAGGCGAAAGCGCGCCGCGCGCCCGCCGCGAAACCGCCGGCGAAGAAGAAGAGCGTTGCCGCCGCGACCGCGCGCGCGAAGTCGGCCACGCGCGGCAAGTCGGCGCCGCGCGCGAAGGCTGCGCCGTCGCGGACGAAAGCGCCCGTGCGACGCACGAGGGCGGCCGGCGCCGCACGCCAGACCACGCGCGGGCGAGGGTAACGCGATCGTGGCGCGCATCGTCGCCATCGACGGACCGTCCGGAGTCGGCAAGACCACCACCAGCAAACTCGTCGCGCGCGAGCTCGGGCTCCCGCACATCGACACCGGCGCGATGTATCGCGCCATCGGCCTGGCCGCGCTGCGCTACGGGATCAGCGTGCGAGACGCCGACGCGCTCGAAACGCTCGCGTCGAACACGCACATCGAATTCGTCCCCGGCGATCCGCCGCGCCTTTTGCTCGAAGGCGAGGACGTGACGCATCTCATCCGCACGCCGGAGATCAGCATGGCCGCGAGCGACGTCTCCGCCGTTCCCGCGGTGCGCCGCGTGCTCGTGCGTTTGCAGCAGGAGCTCGGCCGCCGCGATGGGGGAGTTCTCGAAGGCCGCGACATCGGGACGAAGGTGTTTCCGGAAACGCCGCACAAGTTCTTCCTGACCGCGCGCCCCGAGGTGCGGGCGCGGCGACGGTATGAAGAGCTGGTCGCCAAAGGCCAGGACGCCGATTTCGACACCGTTCTGGCTGACGCCCTCCGCCGCGACGAACAGGACTCCACTCGCGCGGACTCGCCATTGATGTACGACGAGACCTACAACGTCATTGACACGTCCGATCTGAGCATTGCCGAGGTCGTCCAGACCATCGTCAAACGCGTCAACGCTCCATAATCACGCCGCTTTTGTGTGGCGACGGCCGCCCTCGGCCGTCGCGTCCTCAACGAAGATCACAAACAGGACGGCCGAGGCGGCCGTCCCCACACAGAAGCGGCGCCTCACAGCGCATAGTTCCGCCCTTCCTTGACGTACTCTGACCCCGCGTTTAAACTCCCGATTCCAACGTGTATCAACAACTTAGCGTTGATTGGGGTCTGCGCACAAAGCGGCGCGGGCGATCGAATGATTGGTTAGGGGGTTCCCCAGTTCATGGCGTCCAATGACGAGAGAAAGAAAGCGAATCAGCCGCGTCAGGCGGACTCCAACGGGCTGGAGAGCATGGGGATGGAAGAACTTCTCGACCTCTACAGCAAACCATCGCTGACCGAGGGAGAGATCATCAAGGGGCGGGTCATCAAAATCACCCCTTCCGACGTCGTCGTCGACATCGGCTACAAATCCGAAGGCCTGCTCCCGGTCGAAGAAGTGACCGGTTTTGACGGCACGGTGCGCGTCAAGCGCGGCGACGAGATCGAAGTCTTCATCGAGCGCCTCGAGGATTCCAGCGGCTATGTCGCATTGTCGCGCGAGAAAGCGGCGCGCATGCGCGTCTGGGACGACATCGAAGCCGCGTTCAAAGCCGATCAGCCGATCAGCGGTCGCGTCATCGATCGCGTCAAAGGCGGATTGCAGGTCGACGTCGGCGGCGTGAAAGCGTTTCTGCCCGGATCACTCATCGACACGAAGCCCGTGAAAAATCTCGATGCCCTGCGCGGGCACGAGATGAAATTCAAGATCGTTTCGTTTGATAAGAAGCGCGCGAACGTGGTTCTTTCGCGTCGTGCAATCGTCGAAGTCGAACAGGCCGAGGCCAAGCACGCCACGTTCGGGCGCCTGCGTGAAGGCGAAGTGACGCACGGCATCGTCAAGAACATTACCGATTACGGCGTCTTCGTCGACCTCGGCGGCGTCGACGGTCTCCTGCACATCACGGACATCTCCTGGGGCCGCGTCACGCATCCGACCGAGTACTTCAATGTCGGCGACGAGATCGAAGTGATCGTCCTCAAATTCGATTCCTCGTCCGAGCGCGTGTCGCTGGGCTACAAACAGAAAGGCGCCGACCCGTGGTCCGACGTCGCCGAGCGTTATCCGCTCGGCAGCCGCGTCAAGGGACGCGTCGTGTCGCTGACGGATTACGGCGCGTTCATCGAGCTCGAAGAAGGCGTCGAAGGACTGATCCACGTCAGCGAAATGTCGTGGACGAAAAAGATTCGCCATCCGGCGAAGATGCTCAATATCGGCGAAGAAGTCGAAGCGGTCGTCTCCGACGTCAACGTTCCGAACCGGCGCATCTCGCTGTCCCTGAAGGCGCTCGAACAGAATCCGTGGGACACGATCTCCGACCGCTATCCGGTCGGCACCGTCATCGAAGGCAAGGTGCGCAATCTGACCGACTTCGGCGCCTTCGTCGAAGTCGAGGAAGGCATCGACGGACTGATTCACATCTCCGACATGTCGTGGCACCGCCGCCTCAAACATCCGAGTGAGGTGCTGAAGAAGGGCGACAACGTCAAGGCGCGCGTGATCAACGTCGACGGCGACAATCAGCGGCTCTCGCTTTCGATCCGCGAGTTCCTGCCGAACGAATGGGACACCTTCGCCCGCGGACATCACATCGGCGACACGGTGGTCGGAGCAATCTCCAAGATCACGGACTTCGGCCTGTTCGTCCGTCTCGCCGACGGAGTGGAAGGCCTCGCGCACGTTTCGGAAGTGCAGCGCGACAACCGCGTGAAGCTCGACAAGGTCTTCCAGGTCGGCGAGGTGCTGCGCACGCGCATCATCAAGATCGATCCGAACGAGCGGAAGATCGGCCTCACCACGCGCGACGTCGAGCCGCTCACGGAAGACGAGAAAACGCAGTTCTCCGGCCACGCGGCGGAACACGAAGAGACGCACGCCGACGCTCCGGCCGCGGCGGCAGTCGACGCTTCGGAAGCGCCGCCGGAAACGGATCCCGAGCAGAGCTGAGATCGCCGATGTCCGAGCTCGAGTCCCAGCAGAGTGGTACGCCGCCCGCCGAGGGACCTGTTGCCTCTGCCGGCGTTCCGACGCTTCCGTCCAAGCGCAAATCGCGCGTGGCCACGTTCCTCCTCGGCGCGCTGAGCGGCTGCGCGCTCGTCTTCGGCGCGCTCTTCTTCCTCATCATTCTCGGCGTCGCGATGGGGCGCGATTCGGGCGAGCTCAGTTTCGGATCGAACAAAGTCGCGGTGATCCCGATCGAAGGCGAGATCTTCGAGGCGCGCGACGCGCTCGACGCGCTGCGGCGCTATGCGGACAGCACGTCGGTCAAGGCCATCGTCATCCGCATCAACAGTCCCGGCGGCGCGATCGCACCGTCGCAGGAGATCTACGCCGCGATTCGCCGCACGCGCGCCGACAGCGGGAAGCCGATCGTCGCGTCGCTCGACAGCGTGGCCGCCTCGGGCGGGTTCTACATCGCCTCCGCGTGCGACGAGATCGTCGCCAATCCCGGCTCGATCACGGGATCGATCGGCGTCATTCTGCAGTGGTTCGACGTCAAAGAGCTGCTGCAGTGGGCGAAGCTGAAGCCGGAGACGATCACCAGCGGCGCGATGAAAGACGCAGGTTCGCCGTTCCGGCAGATCACGCCGGAGGAGCGGGCGTATTTCCAGGGCGTGGTCGCGCAGCTCCACTCGCAGTTCGTGCGCGACGTGGCGATCGGACGCAAGGGAAAGATGACTCAGGCCGACGTCGCGCGCATTGCGGACGGCCGCATTTTCACGGGCGAGCAGGCGCTGGCCATCAAGCTCGTCGACCGCATGGGCAGCATCGACGACGCGGTTCGCCGCGCCGCGGCGCTCGCCCATATCCACGGCGAGCCGACCCTGGTCTGGCCGCGACGCCGCGAGCCCAAACTCTTCGACCTGTTCGGGGAAAACGGAAGCAGCCGCGCTCCTCGAGCGCATCGCCGCGCGCCGCGTCCCGCAGTTTCTGTTTCGGTGGTGACAATGGGTAGACAGTTCACGGAGAACAGTGGACAGAAGGCGCAAATCCTCTGTCTACCGTCATCCGTCACCTGTCAACTTGGAGGGAATCTTGGACGAACACGATGATGATCTCGATCTCGAGCGGGATGAGGCGCCGACGGCAGCCGGCGTGATGACGAAGGCCGAGCTGGTCGATGAAGTCGCGCGCGTCGTGCAACTGACGAAGAAGCAGGCCGAGACGATCGTGAACATCGTCTTCGACTCGATCGTCGACTCCCTCCGCGCCGGCCAGAAGATCGAGCTCCGCGGATTCGGAAGCTTCCGCCTCCGCAGCCGCAAGTCGCGCACGGGCCGCAATCCCAAGACCGGGGAGAAGGTCGAAGTGCCGTCGAAGAAGATCCCGTACTTCAAGCCCGGCAAGGAGCTGAAGGAGCTGATCAACAAGGTGATGGCGGAGCAGGAGGCGGCCGACACGGCCGGCAACGCGGCGAGCGTCGAATAGTTCATTCGCGCGATGGAAACCCTGTTCACACCCTGGAGATACTCCTACTTGACCGCACCCAAACCCGACCAGCCGCCGGCCTGCATCTTCTGCGTCGCGGCGACGTCGGAGCACACGCGCGAGACGCTGACGCTCTATCGCTCGCCGACGACGCTCGTGCTCATGAATCGCTACCCGTACACGAACGGGCATCTCATGGTCGCGCCGGTGGCGCATGAGGCGCGGCTGTTCGAGAGCACCGAGGAGTCGCTGCGGGGGCTGATTCGCCTGACGGCGGAGGCGCAGCGGATTCTGTCGGACGTCTATCGTCCGGATGGATTCAACGTCGGGATGAATTTCGGGCAGGTCGCGGGCGCGGGCATCGCCGATCACTACCACCTGCACATCGTGCCGCGCTGGAACGGCGACTCGAATTTCATGACCGTCACCGCGCAGACGCGGCTCGTGCCGGAAGCGCTCGACAGCACGTTCGCGAAGCTCGCTCCGCACTTCGCGGAGCTGCCGGGAGACTTCGCGTCCGCATGAACAGACGCGCCGCCGCGGCCATGCTCGCCGCGCTCGCCGTTCCCGGCGCCGGCCATCTCCTCCTCGGCCGGCGCGGACGCGCCTTTGCCTTCTTCGCCATCGTCGCGCTGCTCTTCGCGATCGGCATCCTCGTCGACGGCGACATCTACACTCTTGCCGACACGCGCGGCGCGCTGCTGCCTCGCCTGGCCAGCTACGCGTCGATGGGCTCCGGCATCCTTTACCTCCTCGCGCGCGCCACCGAACCGCACGGCGACCTCCTCTCCGCGACGTTCGAGTACGGCCGCATGTTCACGCTCAGCGCGGGATTGATGAACCTTCTGCTCGTGCTGGACTGCTACGACATCGCCGTGGGAAGGAAGACGTGGTGATTCTGCTCAACCCTGAGCGAAGCGAAGGGTCCATGGAGCCGCCGCGACGACCGCACCTGTTTCGCGGCGGCTCCATTGATCCTTCGTTCGCTACGCTCTCTCAGGATGAACTTCAATGAGCTTCCTCCGCAATCACATCGTCCTCATGTTTCTCTACGCCGCGGCGACGGGACTGTTCTTCGCGCTGCTCTCGAAAGAAACGCGCCCCGAGCGCCTGCGCCTCTTCCTCGTCATCTTCTGCTCGCTGTTCCTCGGCGGCATTGCATTGGGATGGGTGATGTACCCATTGCCCGTCAAATGAAACTCGCAATCGTCGCCGGCGAGGCATCCGGCGATCTTCACGCCTCCGAAGTCGTGCGCGAGCTGAAGACGCTCGCGCCGGTCGAGGCGTTCGGCATCGGCGGAGATCTGCTCGCGGCGGAGGGGATGACGCTGCTGCATCACGCGCGCGAGATGGGCGTCGTCGGACTCTTCAACGTCCTGCGGCACATTCCGATGTTCCGGCGCGTGTTCAACGAATTGATCGAGCGCATCGCCGCGGAGCGGCCGGACGCCGTGTTCCTGATCGACTATCCCGAGTTCAACCTGCGCGTCGCGAAGCGCTGCCGGGAGATGGGGCTGCGCGTGGTGTACTACATCTCGCCGCAGCTCTGGGCGTGGCGGCAGGGGAGAGTGCGGCACATCGCCAAGTATGTCGACCGCATGATCGTCCTCTTTCCGTTCGAGGCCGAGTTCTACGAGAAGCATGGCGTGCCGGTGACGTACGTCGGCCATCCGCTCATCGAGCAGCTCGCGGGGATCGAGAAACGCGAACGAGCGGACGACGTGCTGCGCATCGCGCTCCTCCCGGGCTCGCGGCGCATGGAAGTGCAGTCGCTGCTGCCGCCGATGCTCGATGCCGTCGAGATCCTGCGCCGCGAGCGCAGCGTCGACGCGTATATCGTGCAGGCGCCGACGATTCATCGGGAAGAACTGGAGACGATCGCGCGCGGACGCGTTCCCATCGTCGCCAACGATCGGGGCCAGGCCGTCGCCGACGCCGACGTCTCGCTCTCGTCCTCCGGCACGGCCACCCTCGAGTCCGCGATCCTCGGCACGCCGCCTGTGGTCATGTATCGCCTCAGCCGCGCGACGTACGCGCTGGGCAAATTGCTCGTGCGCGTCCCGTACTTCAGCCTGGTGAACATCATCGCCGGCAAGTACGTCGTGCCCGAGCTCATTCAGAAAGACGTCAACGGCGAGCGAATCGCATCCGAGGTGCGGAAACTCGTCGCGCCGGAACGTCG
>JADMIO011485910.1_pt1 | contig 21397 bp, 19 predicted proteins | sample 8958161 | NCBI WGS metagenome assembly JADMIO01 (sample SAMN16585339, study PRJNA669376) | soil metagenome | isolation source: Crop rotation soil | place: USA: Cullars Rotation, Alabama | collected 2011
CGCGACAACTTGTCCACGTGGAATTCTAAGCTTAGGATCCCAATGTGCTGGAAAGTCTTCGAGGAGACGATCATCCGCGAGCTGCCCGACCTGACCGCGCAAGGCGTGCGGACACGGTTCATCGGGCGCCGAGACCGCGCGCCCGACGAGTTGCGGGCGCGTATGGCCGACCTCGAGGAGGCGACGGCCGGGAACGACACGCTCCTGCTCTGGATCGCGTTCGACTACGGCGGCCAGGCCGAGCTCGTGCGCGCGGCCCGGCGCCTCGTCGAGGCAGGCGTCTCGCCCGACGACGTCGACGAGGAGCGCCTGCGGGCCGAGCTGTACGCGCCGGACATGCCCGATCCGGACATCCTCATCCGCACCTCCGGAGAGCTGCGGCTCTCGAACTTCCTGCTCTGGCAGATCGCGTACTCGGAGCTCTTCTTCACCGAACGGCTGTGGCCCGACTTCGACCGGCGCGACCTCGAGGACGCGATCGAGGCGTACGCAGGCCGCGGGCGGCGGTTCGGCGGGCGATGAGCAGCTTCGTCTCGCGGCTGCTGGTCACGATCGTCGGCCTGCCGATCGTGCTCGGCCTCGTCTACCTGGGCGGCTGGTGGTTCGCGGGGTTGGCCGCGTTCGGTGCGGTCGTTGCGCTGCACGAGGTGTTCCAGCTGACGAGGCGGTTCCACCCGGTCGCGCTGGCCGGGTTCGTGGCGGCGCTCCTTGCCCTGCTGGGGGCGGAGATGGGCGGCCCCCAGTGGATGGCCGGTGGGTTCGTGGCGGTGATCCCGCTTGCCTTCATCATCCGCGGCTTCACCGGGGCGCGAACGTCGGTGACGGCGTCGATCGCGATCACGGCCCTGGCGGCCGCCTGGGTGGGCCTGGGGCTCGGCTTCTTCGTCCTGATCCGCGACATCCCCGAGCACGGGCGTCTGGCGGCGTTCACGGTGCTCCTGGCGGTGTTCGCCGGCGACACCGCCGCGTACCTGGGCGGGCGCCTGTTCGGGCGGCACCGTATGGCGCCGGTCGTCTCGCCGGGGAAGACGTGGGAGGGATTCGTCGTGGGGACGGCGGTATGCGTCTTCGTCACCTGGGTGGCGCTCTACAAGACCGGCTTTCTGGACAACCCACGCTCGATCGCCCTCGGTGCGGCGCTGGCGGTCTCGTCCGTGCTCGGCGACCTCTTCGAATCGGCGCTCAAGCGCGACGTGGGCGTGAAGGACAGCGGACGCCTGCTCGCGGGCCACGGCGGCATGCTCGACCGCATCGACGCGCTGCTTTTCGCGGGTGCGACGGCGTACTACGTGATCGCAGCGTTCGGCGCCGTCTGAGCCGGAGCGAAGACCGCTGGGCGCCGCTTACACTGGGCAGACCAGATGAAGCGAATCGCGCTCCTCGGCGCGACCGGCTCGATCGGGCGGCAGGCGATCGAGATCGTCGACGCGCACCCTGACCTCACGCTCTGTGCCGTTGCCTCGGGCTCGACGGACGTGAGTGTGCTCGCGCAGGCGCACGGGGCCGAGAGCCAGACGGGCGGTGACCTCACCGAGCTGCTCGAGCGCACGCAGCCCGACCTCGTGCTGAACGCGGTCGTCGGCTTCGCGGGCGTTCGCGCAACGCTGTGGGCGCTCGAGAACGGCGTCGACCTCGCGCTGGCCAACAAGGAGAGCCTCGTCGCGGCCGGCGAGCTTGCCCTTGCCGCCCAACGTCGCGGCGGGGCACGCCTGCTCCCGGTCGACAGCGAGCACTCGGCCGTCTTCCAGTGCCTCGAGGGCCGCGCTCCCGAATCCGTCGATTCGCTCGTCCTCACCGCCTCTGGCGGCCCCTTCCGCGGCCGCTCACGCGACGACCTCGCGGACGTGACGCCGGAGGAGGCGCTGGCGCACCCGACGTGGAACATGGGGCCGAAGATCACAACCGATTCGGCCACGCTCGCGAATAAAGGTCTCGAACTGATCGAGGCACATTTCCTCTTCCACCTGCCGTACGACCGCATCGAGGTCGTCGTTCACCCGAGCTCGACCGTGCACGCGATCGTGCGGTTCCGCGACGGCGCCTCACTGGCGCATCTGGGCCACCCGGACATGCGCGTGCCGATCTCGTACGCGCTCACGTATCCGGAGCGCGCTGCCACGCCGGTGCCGCAGCTCGGCCTCGCGGGGACGACGCTCGTCTTCGAGGAGCCCGACGAGGAGAACTTCCCGCTGCTCGCCCTCGCCCGCGAGGCCGGCGAGCGCGGCGGTACGCACCCGTGCGCCTACAACGGCGCCAACGAGGTCGCGGTCGAGGCCTTCCTGGCGCGCCGGCTGCCGTTCACGGGCATCGCGGCCGTCGTCGAGGAGACGCTCGCTCGCTGGGACGGCGACGAGGCACGTGATCTCGACGACCTCGTCGAGGCAGACACACGCGCCCGAGAGCTTGCAGGCGAGGAGCTGGCGGTCGCGTGAACGTCTTCATCGCGATCTTCGGCCTCGCGCTGCTGATCTTCGTCCACGAGGCGGGCCACTTCTTCGCGGCGCTCGGCGTGGGCATGAGCCCGCGGAAGTTCTATATCGGGTTCCCGCCGGCGCTCGTCAAGCGCAAGCGCAAGGGGGTCGAGTACGGGATCGGCGCCGTGCCGCTGGGCGGCTACGTGAAGATCCCGGGGATGCATCGGCCCGCGCCGAGCGACGTCGACGCGCACTTCGCCCCGGCGCGCTCCGAGCGGCCGGAGCTGACCGTCCCGATCGAGCGCCTGCGGCGCGCGCTCGACGAAGGCGACGAGATTGCGGCGCGCGCGGAGCTGAGCGCGCTCGAGGACGCGCTCACCACCGCCGAGCTGTCGCCGCCCGCCGCGCACGCGGCCGGCCGCGGCGTTCGCGAGCTCGAGGACGCGCTCGGCTCGGACGCATACTGGCGCCAGCCGGCGTGGAAGCGCATCACTGCGATCGCCGCCGGCCCGGTGACGAACATCATCTTCGCGCTGATCCTCTTCACGGCGCTCTTCCTCGTCAGCGGCGGCGCGGCGACATCGAAGATCCAGAGCGTCCGCGGCGACTTCCCGGCGGCGGCGGCAGGCCTGAAGCCGGGCGACGAGATCCTGGCGATCGACGACCGCCAGGTCTCGCCGGACACGATCGGCTCGGCGATCAACGACTCGAAGGGCAAGAAGGTCAAGATCATCGTCTTCCGCGACGGCACGTACGTGGAGCTCGGCCCGGTACAGGCGAAGAACGACGGCGGCACCTATCGCATCGGGATCGTCCTCGACCGCGAAGGCCTGTCCGTGCCCGGAGCGGCCTGGAACTCGATACGCCTCACCGGGCTCGTCACGAAGCAGATCGGCGTCTCGCTCTCCCAGCTCGTCACCGGCAAGGGCCACGAGGACATCTCGAGCCCGGTCGGCATCGTCCAGGGCTCGACGACGGCGCTCGACGAGGGCACCGAGAACTACCTCTGGGTGCTCGGCCTGCTGAGCCTGTCGCTGGCGCTGCTCAACCTGCTGCCGCTGCTGCCGCTCGACGGCGGCCACATCCTGTTCTCGGCCATCGAGGGCATCCGCGGCAAGGCGGTCGGGCGGCGCGTCTACGAGCGGGTCTCCGCGATCGGCCTCGCTGTCGTGCTGCTGCTCTTCTTCGTCGGCCTCTCGAACGACATAGGCAACCTGGGCTCGTAATGGCCAGCGACGTGCAGATCCGGGTCGGCGACGTGCCCGTCGGCGGCGGCGCGCCGGTCGTCGTCCAGTCGATGACGCTGACACCCACCCGCGATGTCGAGGCGACGGTCGCGCAGATTGCCGCGCTCGCCTCCGCCGGCTGCGAGCTCGTCCGCTGTGCCGTCCCGAAGACCGAGGACGCGGTCGCGCTCCAGCGGATCGTCCGCCTCTCGCCGATCCCGGTGATCGCGGACATCCACTTCAACGCCAGCCTCGCGCTCAAGGCGATCGACGCCGGCGTGGCGGCTGTGCGCATCAACCCAGGGAACATCGGCGGCCCGGACCGGGTCGTCCAGGTGGTCGAGGCTGCGAAGCGCGCCGGCATCCCGATGCGCATTGGCGCCAACTCCGGCTCGCTTCCGAAGCATCTCGACGAGCTCGCCCGCCGCGACCAGGCCGAAGCGCTCGTCGTCGCCGCGCTCGAGGAGGTGGAACTGCTCGAGAAGCTCGACTACCGCGACTTCAAGATCTCGGTCAAGGCGACGCACGTGCCGACGATGATCCGCGCCTACCGGATGCTCGCTGCGAAGGTGCCCTACCCGCTGCACCTGGGCGTCACCGAGGCGGGCACCCCGTTCGCGGGCTCGATCAAGAGCGCGGTCGGCATCGGCTCGCTGCTCGCCGACGGCATCGGCGACACGCTGCGCGTCTCGCTGACCGCCGACCCGGTGAAGGAGGTCGAGGTCTGCTGGGAGATCCTCAAGGCGCTCGGCCTGCGCGAGCGCGGCCCGGTGATGATCGCGTGCCCCTCCTGCGGGCGCGACAACGTGGGCGTCGAGACGCTCGCCGTCGAGGTCGAATCGCGCCTCCGCGACTACCCACAGCCGTTCGAGGTGGCCGTCATGGGCTGCGCGGTGAACGGACCGGGGGAGGCGGGGGACGCCGACTTCGGCATCGCCGGCGGCCGCGACGTCGGCTTCATCTACGCGCACGGCCGCGTGCTCAAGAAGGTCGAGTCGCCGCTCCTGATCGACGAGCTCTTCCACGAGATCGACGCGTGGATCGATCAGGGCATGCCGCGCCCGAAGCGCCTCAAGATGGCCAAGCCGGCCGCGCTGGCGATGGCCGAGGCGTCGCTCATCCCGGTCGAGTAGCCAGCCGAGCCAACGCCTCGTCTAGGCTGCCGGGCCTGTGATCGCGCGCGCCTCGCAGCTGTTCCTCCCGACTCTCCGGGAGCCGCCCGCCGACGCAGAGGCGGCCAGCCACAAGCTGCTGGTGCGCGGCGGCTTCATCCGCCAGCTCACCGCCGGCGTCTGGACGTACCTGCCGCTCGGCTGGCGCGTCCACGAGAAGGTCGTGCAGATCATCCGCGAGGAGATGGACGCGATCGGCTCGCAGGAGATGCTCATGCCGGTGCTGACGCCGCGGGAGCTCTGGGAGCAGTCCGGCCGCGACTTCATCCCGGAGATCTTCCGCCTCCAGGACCGCAACGGCCGCGACTACGTGCTCCCCCTTACCCACGAGGAGACGGTCACCTGGGTGGCCAAGGAGATCCAGAGCTACCGGCAGCTACCGCAGATGCTCTACCACTTCTCGATCAAGGAGCGCGACGAGCCGCGCCCCCGCGGCGGCCTGCTGCGCGTCCGCGAGTTCATCATGAAGGACTCCTACTCGTTCGACCGTGACGACGCCGGGCTCGACGTCAGCTTCCGCAAGCACGAGGACGCGTACCACCGGATCTTCCAGAAGTGCGGCCTCGAGTACTCGGAGGTTCAGGCAGAGTCGGGCATGATGGGCGGCAAGGAGTCGATGGACTTCCTCGCGCCGTCGGGCTCCGGCGAGAACGTCCTCGTGACATGTGAGAACGGCGACTACGCGGCCGACCTCGAGATCGCGCTTGGCGTGCCGCGGGCTCCCGACTTCCCGCCGCCGCTCGACAAGCCGGAGGTCATCGACACGCCCGGGGTGACGACCATCGAGGCGCTTGCCCAGCACCTCGGCATCGACGCCGCTGCAACGTCGAAGGCGATGCCGGTGATGAGGCAGGACGGGACGCTCGTTCTCGCGCTGATCCGCGGCGACGACCGGCTCGAGGAGGCCAAGCTCGCTGCGGCGCTCACGTCCGACTTCCGGCCGGCGACCACAGAGGAGATCCAGGCGGGCTTCGGCGCCGACCCGGGCTCGCTCGGCCCGGTCGGCTTCAGGGGGCCGATCGTCGCCGACGAGACCCTGCGCGAGGGCCAGTTCGTCGCCGGCGCGAACGAGACCGGCCGCCACCTGCGCGGCGTCGAGCACGGCCGCGACTTCCAGGCTGAGTTCGCCGACCTGCGCGTGCCGCGGGAGGGCGACCGCTGCTCGAAGTGCGGCGGTGCCCTACGCTTCCAGACCGCGATCGAAGTGGGACACATCTTCAAGTTCGGAACGCGTTACTCGGAACCGCTCGGCGCCACCTTCCTCGACGAGGACGGTGTCGAGAAGGCGCTGATCGGCGGCTCGTACGGGATCGGGCCGGGCCGCGTCATGGCCGCGGTCGTCGAGCAGAGCCACGACGAGAACGGCATCGTCTGGCCCGCCTCGATCGCGCCGTACGACGTGCACGTGGTTGCGCTGCCGGGACTCGAGGAGAAGGCGCTGGAGGCGGCCGAGGCCCTCGGCGGCGACGTGCTCGTGGACGACCGCGAGCAGCGGGCGGGGGAGAAGTTCGCGGACGCCGACCTGATCGGCGTCCCCGTACGCGTCACGGTCGGCAAGAAGACGCTCGACGACGGGGCCGTGGACGTACGCGACCGTGCCACCGGCGAGGAGCGGCGTGTGGCGATTTCAGATTTGGGAACGGTGTTGTCGGATGGCGCGTAGGCGGAGGTTCAGCAGCGACCCGTTCGGGCCCACGCTCGAACGGCTCATGAACGAGACGGGCGTGACGTACCGCGCGCTTGCGGACGCGTCCGACCTGTCCGCGGGCTACCTGAACCACATCGTCCACGGCAACCGCCCGGTTCCCGCGGACGACGTCATCCAGCGCATCGCCGAGGCTTTGGGCGTCGAGCCGGAGCACTTCCGCGAGTACCGCCTGCGGATGATCACGCAGCGTCTCGAGCAGATGCCCGAGATGATCGACCGCCTCTACAAGCGCCTGGTCTGATCGCTTAAGCACAAAGGCGGCGTTCCTCGGACGCCGCCCTTGCGAGGGGGGAGAGGCTCCTCCCGGACATTTAGATGTGTCCCCGCACATTGGCGGGTCGAAACCCCTTGGCAAGATGGGTTTGTGATCCACGACTTCGATCCCTCTGCACTGGGCGCACGGCAGCTCGTCGAGCGCCTCGGCGATCCGCATCGCTACTTCGCCTGCCAGCAGCAGCTCCTCGCGCTCGGCCCGTCCGGGAGGGACGCGGCGATCGAGGGGCTCAGCCACCAGGACGCCACCGTCCGCGCTCGGTGCTGCGCTCTGCTCGACCATCTCGCCGACGCCGCGTCCTTCAAGCCGCTGCTTGCCGTGCTCGACGATCCCGACCCATACGTGCGCATGAACGCATTGCATGCTCTTGCGTGCGATCGCTGCAAAGACGACGGATGCCGCCCTGACGCGGCCGACGTTCTGCCGCGAGGGATCTCGATCCTTCAGTGTGATCCGAGCCCGCAGGTGCGCGCCTATGCGGTTGGGCTCGTTGGCACGTGGGTGCACAGCCACCCCGACGCGATCGTGGCGCTGGAGGCGGCTGCGCGGGACGATCCCTCGCCGGCGGTGCGCAAGAAAGCCCGCATGTGCGCGCCTGGAGGTCCGCTCTTCCTGCGCACCCGTCCGAAGCCTGCGCGCAGGAGTCCCAGAGCCCAGGCGGTACAGTGAGGCCGGCACGGGGCGTGGCGCAGCCTGGTTAGCGCGCTTGTCTGGGGGACAAGAGGTCCCCGGTTCAAATCCGGGCGCCCCGACTGAGATTCACGAACTGACGCCTGCCGGGCGACACACCGGCGACACACGCGCAGCGGCAGTGCACGTCAACCGGAGGCGGATGGAACCGGGACTCTGGGCTGGGACGCGATGGAACACCAGAACGCGCGGTACCGCGTTCGGTAGCTCGGCATCTTGAGTTGCCGCAGGCCCCGATGGGCGTTGGTCATCAGGTTCGACCAAGCCTGCGATGTGCGCGGGTACCGACGCTGTGTGAAGCGTATCTGGCGGTGTAGCTCAGCCCTGAATTGCACGAAGGCGCGTTTCCTCGCCGCTGCGCTTGTGCAGAGCTTCTGATTGACCAGGCGCGTTTGGATCGTCACAACGTGGGCTTGTTCGTCGTGCCGATGCGTGGCCGCGTAGGCAGCGAGTCCGATCGCAGCCGCGACCAAGAGCGCAAACGCGAAGACCTTCCTCACGTCTGAGTTATGACGCGCCTACGGCCTCGTCGTCAAATACCGGCGACACACCGTCAGCGGCGTCAGCGGCATCGAGCTTCGCCAGCTCACGCTCATCCATCGCCGGTAACGTCGCCGGTTGGAACATGGAGGCTGAGGATGATCGTTCCACTCCTTTTCGCCACACGTTCGCGAAGCGCGTGCTCGAGAGCGGACGTCAGATCACGTGGCTATCGCGTCACTTGGGTCACTCGTCGCTTGCAGTGACGAGCGAGGTTTACGGTCACTGGGAACGTGCCGAGCGGCGGCGCGAGGCACCGGCTACGACGAGGTGCAGAACAAGATCGCAGGAGAACATCGTGGGCTCGCCCGAAATGACGCCGAGCGCGATCAAGCACGAGGCCCAGAAGGCTGCCGTCGTCGATCAGCCTGCCGACGACATCCGTCGCCGGCCAGACCATCGACACCGGCTCGGAGGCGAAGGCGTTCGCGGACTACATGCGGATCCACGCTCTCGAGGCCACCGGCGGCAAGACCTACGCGGAGATGGGTCGGTATCTCACCCCGAGCGGGAAGGAGATCAACGACTCCGCGCAGGCTGCGAAGGAACCCAAGACCGGCCAGCCGGTCGCCAACGGAGCGCGCGACATCTGGGTAACCGACGCCACCGCGCTGAACACTTCGTTCTTCGCGGAGCTGGTCGCCGTGTTCTCGATCGTCATGGGCATCGCGATGCTCCTGACTGGCGTTGGCTTCTTCGTTCTCACACTGGGCGGCGCGCTCGGCGCAGTCGCCATGCCGCACCGGCGTTCCAATTCCGCCGCGTCGGCCGTCGCCGCGTAGCAGTCCCGACGCAGCGAACGCGGAGGGGGGCCTTGTGCCCGCCCTTCGGCGTGCATGAGTGCCGCCAGGCGGCGTCGTCCCTGTTGGTGATCCGAGCTCGGTTCCTAGGCTCGAAAGACTTCGAGCGCGCGCTGTTGCTGCGCATGGTGGGGCGAGGTGTCCTGTCGCGGAGGTGCCATGGACTCGCTTACCGCCGCGGCGAGGTCGAGCGAGACGAAGCTGTTCACGAGCATTGGATCGAACTGCGTTCCTGCGAGGCGTTCGATCTCCTCGAGGGAGGCGGGTACGGACCATGCCTCCTTGTAGGGGCGCTCGTGTGTGAGGGCGTCGAATACGTCTGCGATGGCGACAATCCGTCCGGCGAGTGGGATCGCGTCGCCTGCCAGTGCATTGGGGTAGCCGCCGCCGTCCCAGCGCTCGTGGTGCGTGAGCGCGATTTCTTCGCTCATCCGCAGGAGCTCCGAGTGACTGTGTGCGAGGATCCTGCCGCCGACCGTCGTGTGCGCCTTCATGGCTTCGAACTCTTCGGGCGTGAGTCGTCCGGCTTTCAGCAGGATTGAGTCGGGGACGGCGATCTTGCCGATGTCGTGCAGCGGCGCGGCCCGGCGGATTTGCTCGACGCTGGCCGGCGGGAGACCCTGCGCATGGGCCAGGGCTGTGGCAAGTGAGGCAACGCGCCGGGTGTGCTCTCCGGTGTCGTCGTCGCGGTATTCGGCCGCGAGGGCCAGGCGTTCCGCGACTTCGAATCGTGCAGCCTCGAGCTCGTGCGTGCGGTCGTGGACGCGCCGTTCGAGGGTGCTGTTCTGCGTGCGGAGCTCGCACTGGAGCAACCGTGTCGTGAGCAGGTTCTTGATTCGGAGCAGCGTCTCGGAGGTGTCGAAGGGTTTGGTGAGGAAGTCGCTTGCTCCACGCGATAGAGCTTCTCGCTTGCTCTCACGCGTGTTGTCCGCCGTGAGCACGACGACAGGTACGGGGAGGCGTCCGGTGTCGGCGACCCAGGACTGGAGGCGGGCCATCACCTCGAGGCCGTCGGGCTCTGGCATCTGCAGGTCGAGAAGGACAAGATCCGGGTCATGGCGTTCGCAGAGCGACAGTGCCTCGCTCGAGTTCGTCGTCGCCACGACGTTCGTGAAGCCGTCCGTTGCGAGCAGGCGCTCGAGCAGGACAACATTCGCCTCCTGATCGTCCACGACGAGTAGACAGGCTTGCCGCATGCGGTCGTTCATCGGCGCGATGCCGTCCCGACCGCAGGGGCGACTTCTGCGACGCCCGTGTCTGCGCATCTCGAGGTATCGGTCAGGTACGTGCCGAGCAGCCGGTAGAGCTCTTGCACGTCGATCGGCTTCGTGAGGTACGCCTCGACGCCCGCGGCCCCGAGTCGCTCGCGCCGGCTTTCGGTGGCATCCGCAGTAAGGACGATCACCGGTGTGGTCGCCGTCGCGGCGTCGGCGCGCAGTTCGGCAAACACGTGCTCGCCGTCCAGGTCGGGGAGATGCAGGTCGAGCAGAACGAGATCGGGAGGCCGTTGACGAGCGAGGCGGAGGCCCGTACGCCCGTCGCTGGCGAGCGTCAGTTCAACGCCCGGGAGGCGCTGGAAGGCACGTTCGATCAGATCGACGTTCGCCTGGTTGTCCTCGATGTACAGCACGTGTCCGGCAGAGCCGGCGTCCACGCGTGGATCGCCCAGGGCTGCGGCGCTCAGGAGGGTGAGCCCGTTCGTCGCTTCGAGATCGACCGAGAACGTCGACCCGTGTCCCGGCGCGCTGCACACGCCGAGTTCGCCACCCATCGCTTCGGTGAGCCCTTTGGCAAGAGCCAGTCCGAGGCCGGTGCCCTCTGTCGCTGTGTCGTCAGCGTCGAGCCGCTCGAACGGCACGAACAACTCATCGAGCCGCTCCTCGGGAATCCCATTGCCGGTGTCGGTGACCTCGATCACGACGCGGCCCTGTGCGGTACATCGCACGGCGACGATCGCTGTCCCGCCAGGGCGGTTGTACTTGACCGCGTTCGAGAGCAGGTTGAGGAGGATCTGCTTCAGGCGTTGCCGGTCAGCACGGACGAACAGACCCTCCGGGATCTCGTCGGCCGAGATGACGACGCTCTGTTCGGCTGCGATCGGCGAAATCAGCTCGACGACCTGGGTCACTGCCTCGCATACGGAGACGGGCTCGACCGACAGGGAGAGCTTGCCGGCTTCGATGCGCGCGACGTCCAGTACCTCGTTGATCAGCGACAGCAGGTGGTTGCCCGCACCGATGATGCGTCCGGCGTTGTCGCGGTCGGCGTCGCTGATGTCGCTGAGCTCGAGCAGTTGGGCGAACCCGAGGACCGAGTTGAGCGGCGTCCGGAGCTCGTGGCTCATCCGCGACAGGAAATCGCTCTTCGCGCGATTCGCGCGCTCGGCCTCGTCGCGCGCCCGTTCGGCCTGCTCGCGGGCCTGCTGCGCGTCGACGCGGTTCTTCTCGGCGAGGCGCTCCGCACGGTGTCGGGCCCGCGTGCTTCGCACGAGTAGGCCGAGGCCGACGAGCAGGAGGATCTCGAGCAACGCCGCGGCGCCCAGGATGTTCTTGCGTACGCCGTCGAGTGCGGCGAGCGCCTTGCGCTTCTCCAGCCCGACGGTCACCGCCCAACCGAGTCCCCGCACGGGCTGGTAGGCGACGAGGCTGTCGTCATCGCGGTCGATGACGCCTGTCGAGCCCCGCAGTGCGGCGTCGACGCCTGGATTCCGGCGCATGGAATGCAGTCCGGGCGCCGCTGACGGACTCGCAAGCAAGAACCCACGCTGGTCGGTCAGCGTGATCCCCAAGCCCTGTGACTGGGCGAAGGTCTCGGTCAGGCGCTGCATGGCACCAAGGCCGTAGGCCGCAACGAGGATCCCGACCGGTTCTCCCCGCGATCCGCGCGGTGCCGGTACCAGAGTTGTCACCGCAACCACGAGCGGGTGGCCGGCGGCTTGGCTCTGGTATGCCTCCGAGACGTACACACTCCGTGTTCGTGTCACGCCCTTGAACCAGTCGCGGAAGCTGAAGTCCTTACCGACGATCGAGGGCGTGCTCGGGACGATGTCCACGAGGCGACCGTCCATGCGCGCCACGAAGGACGTCGCGATGCCAGGGCGGGCGCGCTTGAGCTCGACGAGCTGGCGAACGACCTCACGCCGGTCGTCTCGGGCCAGCGCCTCGCCGAGTCGCTGTCTGCCGGCATACGCCTCGACGAGCTGCTTTACGCCGTCGATCTCGTTGCGGATGGCGACGGAGCTGAGCTGCGACGCGGACAGCACACGGTTCCGCGCCTCGGCCTTGAATACGGTCGATGCGCTGTGCACGCTGGAAGCCGCGAGCGCCGCCACCGGCAGCGCGCCCAGCAGCACGACGATCGCGACTGTACGGGTCACCGGGGCGTGCAACCAGTTGCCAGCAAGAACGGGCTTCCGCCGCGTAGTCACTAAGTCGCCTATCGGCAAGTCCAGCCCGCATCTGAAACTGTCCACAACTGTTGGCGGCGAGCCGGACCAGCGTCCTCCAGGGTCGCCGCCCCTCGCGCTATGCGCGCGCGTACAGGCCTGCTTCCAGTCATTGCGTCTCGCGACCGAGGACTCCCGTACGCGCACGCCTGACTTGCAGGCACTTTCAGTTCGCCGCGTCTTGCCGCAACTCGCTAGCTCGGACAAGAGGATCCCCGGTTCAAATCCGGGCGCCCCGACTGAGAAAGCCCTCGCAGCAGGGCTTTTTCTTGGAGTCGATCGACTCGGCGGCGAAGCTCGTAGCAATCTTGCACTGATCTGACGTAATCTTGCGTCATGCCCGGCAAGCTCGCCGATGTTGCCCGCCAGGCACGCGTCAGCGAGGCGACCGTGAGCCGCGTCCTCAACGGCAAGCCGGGGATCTCCGACGCGACGCGTCAGGCGGTGCTGACGGCACTCGACGTGATCGGCTACGACCGGCCCACCCATCTGCGCTCCCGCAAGGCGCGCATGGTCGGGCTGGTCGTGCCCGAGCTCGCCAACCCGATCTTCCCGGCGGTGGCCGAGGTCGTGGCCGGCGCGCTCGCTCAGCGCGGGTTCAACGCGGTGCTCTGCACCCGCACCGGAACGATGTCCGAGGCGCAGTACGTCGAGATGCTGCTCGAGCGCCAGGTCTCCGGGATGATCTTCGCCGGCGGCCAGTACGCCGAGGCCGACGCGCCGCACGACCACTACACGCGCCTGAAGCAGCTCCGGCTGCCGGTCGTGCTGGTGAATGCGGCTGCGGACCGGCTCGACTTCCCGCGCGTCTCCACCGACGACGCGGTCGCAATGGAGCAGGCGCACGCCCACCTGACGTACCTGGGGCACGAGCGCATCGGCTTGATCCTCGGGCCGCTCGACCACGTCCCGTCGCTGCGCAAGCTGCAGGCGTTCGAGCAGATCACCGCGGCGCCGGACCGCGGAAGCCTCGTCGAACGGACCCGCTTCTCCATCGAGGGCGGACACTCGGCCGCGACGAAGCTGCTCGGCCACGGCGTCACCGCCATCGTCTGCGCCTCAGATCCCCTCGCGCTCGGAGCGGTCCGTGCGGTGCGCCGCGCGGGCCGAAGCGTCCCGGCGGACGTGTCGGTCGTCGGCTACGACGACTCGATGCTGATGGCCTGCACCGATCCGCCGCTGACGACGGTGCGCCAGCCGATCGAGGCCATCGGCCGGGCCGCCGTGGAGATGCTGGTCGGACAGGTCGAGGGGTCGCGGGTCGCCGACGAGGAGCTCTTCTTCGAGCCGGAGCTCGTGGCCCGCGGCTCGACCGGTGCCGCACCGGTTGCGCAAGCGTGACGCAAGCAGTCAAAAAATTGCGATATTACATCTAGTTCTTGCAATCGGCTGACGGATCTGGAACCGTCGGCGCCCATGGCGCAAGCCGCCGAGTCGATCCCGTTTCACGCGCATCTCGAAGCAGACGCCGCCGCGTGGTGGCGTAACGCCGTCGTCTACCAGGTGTACGTCCGGAGCTTCGCCGACGGCAACGGCGACGGCGCCGGCGATCTCGCGGGCGTCCGCGCCCGGCTCCCCTACCTGCGCGACCTCGGCGTCGATGCGCTGTGGTTCAACCCCTGGTACCCCTCGCCGCTGGCCGACAACGGGTACGACGTCGTCGACTACCGCCAGGTCGATCCGGCGTACGGGACGCTGGCCGACGCCGAGGAGCTGATCGCAGCCGCCCGCGCAGTCGGGCTCCGCACGATCGTCGACGTCGTCCCGAACCACGTCTCGAACGAGCACCCGTGGTTTCGCGAGGCAATCTCGTCGGGGCCCGGGTCACCGGCTCGCTCTCGCTTCTGGTTCCGCGCCGGCCGCGGCCCCGATGGCTCCGAGCCGCCGAACGGCTGGCAGTCGATCTTCGGCGGGTCGGCCTGGACCCGTCTTCCCGACGGCGATTGGTACCTCCACCTCTTCGCGCCGGAGCAGCCCGATCTCAACTGGTCGAGCCTCGACGTCCGGGCCGAGCACCTGGACGTCCTCCGTTTCTGGTTCGACCGCGGGGTCGCCGGCGTGCGGATCGACTCGGCCGCGCTCCTGATCAAGGACCCGGAGCTCGCCGAGGAGACCCCGGGCGCAGGCCCGGGCGAGCACCCCTACATGGACCGCGACGAGCTCCATCAGGTCTACCGCGCGTGGCGCGCCGTGGCGAACGGCTACGACGAGCCGAGGCTGCTGGTCGGCGAGATCTGGCTTCCCGACGCCGACCGGCTGGCGCGTTACCTGCGGCCCGACGAGCTGCACACCGCATTCAACTTCGACTACCTCGCCTGCCCGTGGGACCCGGAGCGCCTCCGCTCGTCGATCGATGCCGCGCTCGAGACCCACGTGCCGATCGACGCGACGCCGACGTGGGTGCTTTCGAACCACGACGTGACGCGCCCGGTGACGCGGTACGGGCGCGACGACACGTCCTTCTCGTTCGAGGCGAAACGCGCTGGCACCCCGACGGACCTCACGCGCGGCACGCGCCGCGCACGGGCTGCGGCGCTGCTGACGATGGCGCTCCCCGGCTCGATGTACGTCTACCAGGGAGAGGAGCTCGGGCTGCCTGAGGTCGAGGACATTCCGACGGACCAGCGGCGCGACCCGATGTTTGCCCGCTCGGGAGGCGTCGATCCCGGCCGCGACGGCTGCCGGGTGCCGCTCCCCTGGTTCGGCTCCAGGCCGCCGTACGGCTTCACGCACGACGGAGCTACCCCCTGGCTCGAGCAGCCCGGCGACTGGGCTGCGCTCACCGTCGAGGCGCAGGACGCCGACCCCGCGTCCATGCTGAGCCTCTACCGCACCGGCCTCCAGCTCCGCCGCGCCGCCCCGTGGGGCGACGCGGATGGGCTGCACTGGTTGCCCGCACCCGAAGACGTGCTCGCGTTCGGCCGAGGTGAGCGCTTCGTCTGCCTCGTCAACTTCGGCCCCGACCCGTACCCGCTCCCGCTCGGCGCGCACGTGTTGATCGCCAGCGACGAGCTCGAAGGAGGTGCTGTCCCCCCCGAGACGACGGTCTGGTTCCACACGGCCGTGAAGGCCCCGACAGGTCAAGGAAAGGAAGGACGATGAAGTCCCACCGGTTCATCACAGCGGTGGCCGTCGCGGGCCTGCTGGCCATCTGCGCGACCGCCGCCGCCGCGGTCGGCGCGTCCACGCAGACCGTGACGATCAGCGTCGCATCGCTGATCCCCGGCAGCACGAAGGAGGCTGTCGCCCAGTTCAACGCCCGGGTCGCCGAGTTCCAGAAGGCGAACCCCTCGATCAAGATCAAGCCGGTCGAGTACCAGTGGACGGGACCGACCTTCGCCGCAAAGCTCGCGGCAGGGACGCTGCCGACCGTCTTCGAGGTGCCGTTCACCGACGCTCGCACGCTCGGTGACAACGGCCAGCTCGCCGACCTGACCCCCTACGTCAAGGCGCTCCCCTACTACGCCAAATACAACAAGGCGGTCATTGCCGAGGGCACGACGGCGAAGGGCAAGATCGTCGCCCTGCCGAAGGGCGCCTATGCACAGGCCCTGCACTACAACCGGAAGCTGTTCACGCAGGCCGGCCTCGATCCGAACAAGCCGCCGACGACGTGGGCGGAGCTGCGGACCGACGCAGCCAAGATCGCCCAGAAGACCGGCAAGGCCGGCTACGTCGAGATGGCGAAGAGCGACAACACGGCCGGCTGGATCCTCACGACGGTGACCTACTCGCTCGGCGGCCGGATGGAGCGCGGGACAGGCACCAACGCCGTCGCGACACTCAACAATCAGCAGACGGTCACGGCGCTGAACATGCTCCACCAGATGCGCTGGGTCGACAACTCCATGGGCTCCAACTTCGATTACGGGTGGAGCGACATCAACCAGGCCTTCGCCGCCGGCAACGTGGGGATGTACATCAGCGGATCCGACGTCTACACCAACCTCGTGCAGGCATCGAGCGTCGATCCGTCGATCTACGGCCTCGCGCCGATCCCGACCGCGAAGAGCAAGACGGCCGGCGTTCTCGGCGGCGGCACGCTGGTCGCAGTCAAGCCGAGCGCGAAGGGCGCCCAGCTGGCGGCGGCCGTGAAGTGGATCGACTTCTTCTACGAGCGGCCGCTGATCACGAAGACGCAGGCCGTGAAGAACGCCAAGACGCTGGTCGCGAACAAGCAGCCGGTGGGGGTTCCTGCGCTGCCGGTCTTCAACAAGAAGCAGTACGACCTGGCGAACACGTGGATCAAGCCTTACATCAACGTGCCGCTCACCCAGATGAAGCCCTTCACGAGCGGCATCTTCGCTCAGAGGCTGGTCCCGGAGCCCGCGGTGGCGACACAGGCGGTCTACCACGCGCTCGACCCGGTGGTTCAGGCGGTGCTGACGAACAAGAACGCCGACATCCAGTCGCTACTCCAGCAGGCGAATCAGCAGGCACAACAGGCGATCACAACCGCCTGAGAGTTGAGGCAGAGACAGGTGGACGGCGGCCGCGCGGCCGCCGTCCACCACCGCCGACGGAGGTCGAGTGAACGCGATCAGCCAGGTGACGAAGGTCGAAGTGGCAGCGCCAGCGACGCCCCGCTACCGCGCGCGGCGTACGCCGCTGACGTGGGTTCGCAGGGGCGGCCTCTCGACCTTCGTCTTCATGCTGCCCCTGCTTGTCATTTTCGGGGCGTTCTCGTGGTACCCGATCGTGCGGACGGCCGTGATGGCGTTCCAGGAGACCAACCTCGTGACCGCGCCGACGTGGGTCGGGCTGGACAACTTCAGTGCCGTTATCCACGACCCGCAGACGCCGATCGCGGTACGGAACACGATCTACTTCGCGCTCCTCGCGCTCGTCATCGGCTATCCCATCCCGCTCGCTGCGGCAGTGCTGATGAGCGAGGTGCGGAACCGCCGCGGCGTGTACAGCGTGCTCGCCTATCTGCCCGTCGTGATCCCGCCCGTCGTTGCGGTCCTCCTCTGGAAGACCTACTACGACGCGAGCTCGAACGGCGTCTTCAACACGATCTCCGGCTGGATCGGCCTCGGGCCGTTTCCCTGGCTCCAATCGCAGTCGTGGGCGATGCCGTCGCTCGTACTCGAGTCGACCTGGGCGAATGCAGGCGCGACGGTGATCATCTACCTGGCCGCCCTGACCGCGGTGAACCCCGAACTGTACGAGGCGGCGGCAGTCGACGGGGCCGGCCTGTGGCGGAAGGTCTGGCACGTCACGTTGCCGCAGCTGCGCGGCGTGATCCTGGTGACGCTGATCCTCCAGATCATCGGGACGGCCCAGGTCTTCCTCGAACCGTTCCTGTTCACATCGGGTGGCCCTGCGAACTCGACGCTGACGGTGATGTTGCAGATCTACAACTACGCGTTCGGCAACTCACTCGGCGGCGACTACGGCAAGGCGACCGCCCTGAGCCTCATGCTCGCGGCCTTCCTTGCCCTGTTCTCCCTCGTTTACCTGTGGGCTACGCGCTCGTGGAGCGAAGAGTGAGCGACGACCGCCCGACCGCCCTGGTCACACCGCATGACTGGCGGCGTCCGATCGTCCGGCTCGGCCTCGGCGGGGCGCAGAGATTCCTGCTCGTCCTGCTGGTCGTCGTCGGGCTCGGGCCGATCCTGTGGCTTGCCAAGTCGGCGATCACGCCGACCAACGACACGATCTCGCACCCGATGGCGCTCTTCCCGAACGGCGTCGACTGGAGCAACCTGCGCAGCGCCTGGGTGGACGTCCATGTCGGTCATTACATGTGGAACACGATCGTCGTGGCGTTCGGCTCGTGGCTCACGCAGATCGTCGTCGCAACCACCGGCGGCTACGGACTCTCAGTGCTGCGGCCTCGCTACGGGAAGCTGATCTATTGGCTGCTGCTCGCCACGCTCTTCGTGCCGGCGATCGTGCTCCTCGTCCCGCTCTATATCGAGATCGTGCGCCCGCCGATCGTCCACCACTCGTTGATCAACACGTACTGGGCCGTCTGGCTGCCTGCGGGCGCAAGCGCCTTCAACGTCGTGCTGGCGAAGCGATTCTTCGACAACCTGCCACGCGAGATCTTCGAGGCGGCCCAGATCGACGGCGCGGGGCCCTTCACCCTCTTCTGGAAGATCGTGCTGCCCCTCTCGAAGCCGATCCTCGGCGTCATCTCGGTGTTCGCGCTGCTTGCGTCGTGGAAGGACTTCCTCTGGCCGCTCCTAGTCCTCACCGATCCGGAGAAGCAGCCGCTCTCGGTCCGCCTGCCCGCCATCCAGTCGCAGACTCCGCTCGGCGTCTTCCTCGCCGCGATGTTCATCGCCTGCCTCATCCCGATCGTGGCCTTCCTGCTCTTTCAGCGGTCATTCCTCCGCGGCACCGGCCTCGGCGGCGCGATCAAGGGTTGATCGCGATGCCCAGAGGCTGCACAAAGCGCCCCGACTGGAAATCAAGCATCCGCGGCTTCCGGGTTTGCACACCGGTGGCACAAAGCGGGCGGGCGCCGCGGACAGCCCTGGGCGCGTACGTCGGCAATTATCGATCCGCGGCTCACGACAGGGCCAGAACCTTCACGGGCATGCCGACGGTCGAGAAGTTGTACGTCCAGCGGGCGACCGTGTACAGCTGGCGCACGCACCCGTGCGAGGCCGGGTACGGCGGCACCGTCCCGAACTCGTGGAAGGCGTATCCGCCGACGAACGGGATCGCCCAGGGCAGCCATTCGCGGAACGGCACCGACCACCAGCGCGGGTACTTCGCATACACGTGGTAGTCCCCCGGCGGCGTCGGCGTCGACGGCTTGCCGCTCGAGACCGCGATCGTGCGCACCACCCGGTTGTTCTGGATCAGCAGAGTGACCTGCCGGTCGAGGAGCACCTCCGCCCTCCGGCCGAGCTGTCCGCGGGTTCGCGGAGTCGGCCGCTCTGCGGTCGCGAGCCTCGCCTGCGTCGCGGCGTCCATCAGGCCTGTTCGCCGCAGCCCTTCCCACTTCTGAAAGGCGAGGAGCGCGTTGCTCGTCGCCGGGCCGAACCGGCCGTCGTCGTCGCCGGTCACGAGATAGCCGAGCTCGACGAGCTGCTGCTGAAGCGCACGCACCTTCGGCTCGGGGGCGGGCAGCCGGGGAGCCGGCGGCTCGGGAACCGAGACGTTCGGGGTGCGCAGAAACGCGTACGTGATCGGCTTGCTGGTCGGAACTCCCGGGAAACGGGCGGTCGCCGTCTGGCCGTCGATCAGCAACTGAACCTTCGTCGCCCCCTGAACCCCCGTCAGCGTCCGCACGACCTCGGACAGCCGGGCGAGCAGAGTTCCCTGGTCGCCGCCGGCCATGAACTGGCGGCCCAGGTCGACGGTCGCCACGTCCCCAGCCACGTTCACGTCGAGGACGCGGGTGCTCCGTGGGATGTAGGTGCGAAACCCTTGCCGAACCTCGGCGGCCGTCGGGCCGGCGATCAGCGCTCTCACAACCTGCTCAGCGTTCGCCGCCGGGCGGCGCACGGCGGCGAGCTGCTCCCCGCGGGCGAAGTAGATGCGCACGCCCGACGCGGCCGGCGCGGCGGCAGGCGGAGCGGCTGCACACAGAAGCGCCGTCAGCGCCGCGAGCGCCGCCGCGGCGAACCGCGGGGTGAGAGTCAGCTGAGTCATCGTGTGTGCTCCTTTGCAGAGAGGGAGTGAGCGCGGCGCCGGGCGCCGCGCTCAGCCACGGGATTAGACAACAGTCGGGCCTGCCCGGGTCGAAGCGGCTAGGCCGCGCCGACCAGCTCTGCCCCGGCTGCGGCGCGGTAGGGCGCGAGGAAGTTGGTGAGCGCTGCGAGCAGCTGCTCGGGAGCCTGCTCGGCGACCCAGTGGCCCGCACCGGCGAGAACGACGCCCTCGACGTCGTCGGCGACGAGCCGCATCGTCGCTGCGACGCCCCCGCCGCCACTCTGCTCGCCGCCCATGGCGAGGACGGGCATTGTCAGCCTCCGTGTCTTGCGCTCGTCGTTCTGCGCGATGCTCTCGGTGAGGGCGCGATAGAAGCCGAAGCTCCCGCCGAGCGCGTCGGCCGGAGCGGAGCATGTCGACGTAGTAGGCGACGACCTCCTCGGGAAGCTTGTTGTCGCCGGCCGAGGCGTCGAACTCCGCGCCGAAGAAGATCTCCTCGCGTCCGCGAACGAGCGCCTCGTTCACCTCGGCCGGAAGCTGGTTGAACATGAGGTGCCACAACCTGGCGTTCAGCGCCGGCGGCACGAACAGCGGCGGCGACTGGCCGATGCCCGGAAGCGGCGCCTCGGAGACGGCCAGGCGCTGGACGCGGCCGGGGTAGTCGGCGGCCAGAGCGTGCACGATGGGCATCCCGGTATCGGTCCCGTAGGCGGCGAATCGCTGGTGGCCGAGCTCGTCCATGAGGCGGGCGAGGTCGGTTGCGAGTGTGCCGATGTCGTAGCCGTCGGCGGGCTTGTCGGAGAGGCCGATGCCGCGCTGGTCGACCGCGACGACCGTGAACTCGCGAGCGAGCGCCGGCATCACCTGGCGCCACGCGTACCAGGTCTCGGGCCAGCCGTGAACGAGCAGGAGGGGCGGGCCGTCGCCGCCGACGACCGCATGCAGCCTGATGTTGCCGGTCTCGACGAAACGGCTCGTGAAGGTGTCCGTGAATCCGTCCGCGAGGCTCGGCGCGCCGGAGGCCGAGCCGGGGCCCTCGGGGATCGTGCTGGTGGGCGGGGTCATCTGCTGCTCCTTTCGAGCGGGTTGACGCCTCCACACTGCTCCGCGCGTGCGTGCGCCGCGCCCGTCGAACCCCCTGGTCTACCGGGGGGCGCCACGAACCCGTCGGTCAGCCTGGCGCGGGAGGCTTCCGCCGGCGATCTTCGGATCAACGTCTTCCTCTGTTCCTGCCGCTCTTCGGTAGCCGGACGGACTGACTCGCCTCGCGTGCGCCAGGGAGCGCACACCAGTGAGTTGCCCTGGCGCGACGGGGCCGAGGTCAGACGAGTCTGAGGCCATTACCCCAATGGGATCCGAGGAGGAACGATGTCGACCACAACGCTCACTTCTACAACAGGCGCCAGGGCCGGCCGGCGTGTCCTGGCGACGTCCGCTGCCTTCTTGGTGGCCGCCTACACCGCTTTCCAGCACAGTGGGATCCGAAGCTTGGAATTCACGTGACTTGAAGTCGCGGC
>JADMIO010823494.1_pt1 | contig 21394 bp, 23 predicted proteins | sample 8958161 | NCBI WGS metagenome assembly JADMIO01 (sample SAMN16585339, study PRJNA669376) | soil metagenome | isolation source: Crop rotation soil | place: USA: Cullars Rotation, Alabama | collected 2011
GCCGCGACTTCAAGTCACGTGAATTCCAAGCTTCGGATCCCACTGTGCTGGAAAGAGTGACGATCCCGCAGTCGACCTGAGCGCCAAGAACATCCTCGCGAGCCCGTACGTGCTGGTCGGCACCGAGGACGAGATCTGCGACCTGATCGTCGAGCGTCGCGAGCGTTGGGACTTGTCGTACTACGTCTTCAACGACGACTCGATCGACGCGGCCGCACCGATCGTGGCGCGCCTCAACGGCACGTGACGGGCGTGGTCGAGCGCGAGACGTTCGCGCGGAAGTACGGACCGCGCGCACTCGTCGCGGGCGGCGCCAACGGGATGGGCGCCGAGTACTGCCGGCAGATCGCCGCGCTCGGACTCGACCTCTTGATCCTCGACCGCGACGCGACTGCGCTCGCGGCAACGGCGGACGAGCTGCGCGCCGCCGAGCGACCGGTCGACGTCGTGACCGCGGTCGTCGACCTGGCTGAGCCCGCCGATGCGCTGCTCGACGCAGTCCGGAAAGCAGTCGGTGACCTGGAGATCGGCCTGCTGGTCGCGAACGCGGCGTGGTCGCCGGTCGGGCCGTTCCTCGAGTCGGACCTCGACGGTCTCCTCCGCGCGATCGACATCAACTGCCGCGCGCCGGTGGTGCTCGCGCACGAGCTCGGCGGACACATGGTCGCCCGAGGACGGGGCGGGATCATCGTGATGTCGTCGCTCGCCGCCGAGACCGGCACCGCGCAGGTCGCGCTCTACTCGGCGACCAAGGCGTTCGATCTCGTGCTCGCCGAAGGTCTTTGGTACGAGGTGCGCGACCACGGTGTCGACGTCGTCGCGATCCGGCCGGGGTCGACGCGCACGCCGGGCTGGCAGTCGACGCAGCCGCCGGAAGGCGACATCGAAGGCGTGATGGAGCCGGAAGACGTCGTGCGCGAGGCGTTGACCGCGCTCGGCACGACACCGTCGATCACCGCGGGCGCGGCCAACCGTAAGGCCGAGGCGTTCTTCCGCAGCATGCCGCGTCGCGACGTGATCGAGTTGATGAGCGGCATCACGTCCCGTCTCGTGCCGCCCCCGCGTTAGCGCGCGCGGGCGAAACCGAGATCCGGGAGCAGCTCACGCCGCTGTTCGGACGTCTCGACCCGCCCGATCGCAAGCGGCTCGGTGCGCTGCTGCACCGCATGGTCGACTGAACGAACGCCTCGGCGCTAACCCTTTGCGGCCGCGTCGGCGACCACCGTTCCCGCGAAGAAGTCGGGATTGGTACCCGCCCACAGCGCGACCGGATTGCCGAACGTGAACGCGCGGAAGTCGGCCGCATCGAGGTGGCCGTCCTCGACGAGCTCCCACGCCTCGGCGAGGACGCTCGCGAAGTCGGGGACGTCCCAGTGGCCGATGTCGCTCGCGAACAGGGCGGGCAGCTGCACACCCAACGGGGTACGCGAGCGATCGAACGCGAGCGCGGTCATCGGGTCGTCGGCTTCGCAGCCGAAGAAGTACCGGGTCGTGAAGATCTCGGCGATGTCGTCGGGCCCGTCGACGAGCGACTCGGCGAATTCGTCGACGACGTCGCCGCCGACGATCGGGTCGGAGAGCATCGACAGTCCGTCGCCGAGCCGTCCGGCGCGATCGCGCATGCGGCCTCGGGCGTGTTGCGCGAAGAGCTGCTCCAGTTGCGGCCGGTCGAGCGCGGCCGGGTCGTACCGGCCGATCGCGTCGCGGTTGCGCTTCTCCCAGTGCCCGAGCGTGTCGCTGAACAACGCGGCGGCCCATGCCGCGCCCCCTTCGAGGAACGCGAACCGCAGTTGTGGGAACCGTTTCGGGACCCCGCCGAACAAGAGGGATCGGGCGGTGAGCTCGCCGGCGGCCGCGAAGTTCCCGATGTGGTTGAACACGTAGTTGGTCGGCGACGTGCGGGAACCCCAGCCTGCGCCGGTCGAGTGGAACGTCGGCGACACACCGAGCTCGACGCACTTCTCCCACACCGGGGTGTAGTCGTGGGCCGACGCGTGACCGAGCCCGTCGATCCAGCGCGCAACGGGCGAGTCGCTCCCCGGGAACGGCCGCGGGATCGCGCCGCCCATCATCACCGCCCGCATGCCCAGCGTCCCGACGGCGTGTTCGAGCTCGGCGACCGCCTCGTCGGGCGTGAAGGTCGGGATGCACGCGACCGGGATGATCCGGTCGCGGAACGGCGCGTACATCTCGGCCGCGTACACGTTGAACGCGCGCGAGAGCGCGGGTCGCAACTCGTCGTCGGTGAGGTGGATGGCGGTGAGCCCGTACGTCGGGTACGTGATCGCGACGTCGATGCCGATCTGGTCGAGCCGCTGGTGCAGCAGCTCGGGCAGCATGGCGGTCGCGCGGTCGAGGGTGTTCCGCGTCGGGATCCCCCACCACGGGATGCGCATGAGCGCCATCGCGCGCCGCTGTTCCGGGGTGAGCGACTGTGTCAAGCGGCCGCTGTCGACGACGAGATCGAAGCGCTCGGCGAGCGATGCGTCGCTCAGCTCGAGGAGGATGTCGCGTACGAGCGGCAGGAATTCGATGATGTGCCCGTCGGCGTCGACGATCGGATGATCGATGCGGCTCCGGATCTCGGCGACCGCGGCACTCGGCTCGTAGCGAGTCAGGAAGCGGCGTCCTTGGCGTCGGCTTCGATCTGCTTGCTGTCGGCCTTCATTTGCTTGGCCTCGATCTTCTTGGCGCGCTTCATCGCCCGCTCGATCTTGGCCTCCATGTCGGCGACCGCGACGACGACCAATCCGGCTTGGCCTGCGTCGAGCTGCTCACCGAGCTCCTTCAGGTCCTTGCGCGACATCCCCGCGGCCGCGTGACCGGCCACGGCACCGAGCAGCGCGCCGCCGCCCGTCGTCGCGGCAAGCACGCCACCACCGATCGCCGCCGCGGGGAACAGCGCGATCACGAGGCCGGTCGCCAGGCCGACGCCGCCGCCGAGCACACCGCCGACGCGCGTCGGCGTCTCGTGCTTCTTGGTGATCTTCACCTTGCCGTCGGCGCGCCGCACGACGATCGCCGCGTCGTAGGCGTCAATCAGGTTCGCGTCGGTGTGCAGATCCTTGACGGCCTCGTAGTCAGCCGCCGCGTCGTCGGGGTCGTCGTAGACCCCCGCGTAAACGAGAAAGGTGTCGATCGCCATACCCGGAGGCTGCCACATCTCGGACGCAGGCGGAAGGCGAGGCCGCTCGCTCCCCGCGGTCAGTGGCCGCAGTCGATCACGCCTTCCCACTGCGAGTGGAAGCCGCGGTTGTCGACGGTGCCGGACCCGGTCCCGTGTCCGGTCACGCCCGCGAGGTCGCCGGTTCCGAAGCCTTCGGCGATGCGCCACTCACCCGCGCCGCGGTGCACGTCGGCGGTCTCCGTGCCGTAGATCACGAGCGTGCCCGAGCCGCAGCCCTTCACGGTGCCGCGGAACACGTCGGTGCGCCCGACGACGAATTTCTGGTTCTTGCCGAACGCCGCCGCGGTGCCCGTGAACGACGTGCCCTGCAGGTCACCCTCGAGCGTGATGCGTTCGGTGCCGAGCAGCACGCACTGCTTCGTCTCGTTGCACTCTTGCTTCGGAACGCCGGGAATCGCGTCGGCCTGCCAGTGCACGGTCGTGCCCTCGGGCGGCGGAGTGGTCGTGCTGACGGGAATCGTCGAGGACGGTGCCGTATCGGTCGCGTCGCCGTTCGCGCTGCTGGAGCACGCGGCGAGCAGCACGAGCGACACGAGTGCGACTGCAGAGCGGCGAGCGGTCATGCGTCGAGTATTCGCGGGCCCCGGTCACACCCCGGTCACACGCGGACCACACACCGGTACCTTGAGGGCGTGGACTTCGCGGTGCTGGGACCGCTGCGGTGCACGGCCCGCGGGCTCGACGTCACACCACAGCGACGGCGCGAGATCGCCCTGCTCGCCGCCCTGCTCGTGGAGCCGGGGGCCGCGCTACCGGCCGAAGCGCTGGCCGACGCCGTGTGGCAGGGCGCGCCGCCCGATTCCTGGCCGAAGGCCCTGCAGATGCACGTGCTCCGGCTGCGGGAGTCGATCGGCCGTTCCCAGATCGAGACGACGGCCTCCGGATACCGGCTGACCGCTCCGACCGAGTCGGTCGACGCGTGGGTGTTCGCCCGCGAGGTCGCGCAGTTCGGAACGACGGGCGCGTTCGACGCCGACACCGACGCCCGGACCACCGACCTGCTCGCGTGCTGGCGGGGCGTCCCGTTCGAGGAGCTCGGCGAATGGCCGCCCGCGGTTTTCGCGCGAGCACGCCTGCACGAGCTGCGCGCGGACGCGCTCGACGCACGCGCGACGTACCGGCTGCGTCGTGGCACGGCGTCGATCAGCGAGCTGACCGACCTCGTCAACGACGATCCGCTGCGCGAGCCGCGCTGGGCGCTGCTCATGACTGCGCTCTATCGCGCGGGACGGCAAACCGAGGCGCTCCAGGCATTCCAGCGCGCGCGCAAGACGCTCACGGTCGAGTTCGGGGTCGAGCCCGGACCCGAGCTGGTCGCGCTCGAACGCGCGATCCTCGACCACGATCCGAGCCTCGACCCCGCCGGCGCGGTTCCCATCGAGTTCCCGCGGCGGGCGCGCGAGCTGTTCGACGCCGGCGACCGGGCCGGCGCGGTAGCGACGCTCGAAGGCGGAATCTCGGCGGCGCGCGCGAGAAACGCGGACCCGCGCTCGATCGGCGACGCGTGTGCCGACCTCGCCGAGTACGCGGCAGCACGGGGCGACTGGCCCCGCGCCAACGCCGCGATCGCCGACGCGGTGCGCCTGGCGCGCGGGCTCGACGATCCCACACTGCTGGCGCGCGCCGCCCTCGTGGCCGCGGGCGACGGTTGGATCACCGGCCTCGATGCCTCGGCCTCGCCCGTCGCGCTGCTCGAGGAGTCGCTTGCGCGCCTCCCGAGCACGCCGAGCCCGTTGCGCGCCCGGCTGCACGCGCGCCTCGCCGTGGCCGAGAGCGCCAGCCGGCCGGCCGAGGTCGCAGTAGCCGAGAGCGAAGAGGCCTTGCGGCTCGCCGTCATCCTCGACGACGCGGCGACGCTCGCAGTCGCACTCCACAGCCGGCTGGTCGTCGACCTCGACGTCGCGCACCTCGACACACGACAGCGCTACGGCCTCCGGCTCCTCGCGCTCGCCGACGAGACCACGACGCCGCTCTGGCGCGCGTGGGCGTTGCCCGCGCAGGCGCGGATCGAGGCGATGCGCGGCGACCTGACGCTCGCCACCGAGCACTTCGCCGAGCTCGAGCGACTGGGCGACGAGCTCGACAACCCGGTGGCGCGGTACCACGCCGCGTACGGCGACGTGCTTCGCGCGACGGTGCGCAGCGATTACCCCGCGGCCCTGGGCGCGATCGATCGCGTCCGCGACGCGGGCCTCGCCGCGATGCCCGATCCGATGGGACCGGCGCTCGGACACTACGGGTCGCTCGGCATCATCCAGCTGCTGTGCGGCACGGTGCCCGAGACGATGGCCCCGATGCACACGCAGTTCCCGTCGGCGGCCATGGACGCAACGTACCGGGCGTACTTCGCAGCCGTCGCGGCGCAGCGCGGCGATCGTGAAGGTGCCGCCGAGGCGATCCATCACCTCGACGCGGAAACGCTCTCCTCACTCCGGCGCGACGCGTACTGGCCGTCACTCGTGTGGCTGCTGTCGATCGCCCTCGACGCGCTCGCCGATCGCGACCGCGCCGCGGTGGTCTACGACCTCGCCGCGCCGTTCGCCGACGTCATCGTGGTCGATCTCGGTGCAACGTTCCTCGGCGCGATGGCCCACCATCTCGGCGGGCTCGCGGCAACGTGTGGGAACCACGATGTCGCACGCGATCATTTCCGGGCCGCGCTCGACGCCCACGAGCGTTGGGGCGCCGACGCATGGGCCGCGAAGTCGCGCGCCCAACTCGATCGCCTGCCGCACTCCTCGAACGTGCGCCCCTGAACCGGACCTCGTCCGGTTGTGCGGCGCAAGTTCGGAGGGTTAGGCCGACGCCTGGTCGCGCAGGACGCGCCGCAAGATCTTGCCCGACGCCGACTTCGGGATCGCGTCGAGGAACGTGAGCTGCCGGACCTGCTTGTAGCTCGCCACGTTCTCCGCGACGAAGCCTTGGATGTCTTCGGCCGTCGCGTCCTGCCCGGCTTTCAGCACGACGTACGCCGCCGGGATCTCACCCGCCTCGTCGTCGGGGAGGCCGATGACGGCCGCGTCGGCAACCTTCGGATGGGTCAGCAACAGCGCTTCGAGCTCGGCGGGCGGCACCTGGAAGCCCTTGTACTTGATGAGCTCCTTGAGCCGGTCGACGACGAACAGGTGACCGTCCGCATCGATGTGCCCGATGTCGCCGGTGTGCAGCCAGCCGTCGTCGTCGATCGTGTTCTTCGTCGCGGCCTCGTTGTTGAGGTAGCCCTTCATCACCTGCGGACCGCGCACGCAGACCTCACCGTCTTCGTCGACGCCGAGCGGCGCTTGCGTCGCGGGATCGACGATGCGCACCTCGGTGTTCGCGACCGTGACGCCGACCGATCCCGGCTTGAACTGGCCCGTCGGCGTGGCGTGGCTGACCGGCGAGAGCTCGGTCATGCCGTAACCCTGCACCACCTCGCAGCCGATCCGGTCGCCGCACTCGATCGCCAGCTCGGCGGACAACGGTGCCGCGCCGGAGAGGATCCACCGCAGCGCGGTGAGGTCGTAGTTGTCGACCACGGGATGCTTCGCCAGGGCGACGACCATCGGCGGCGCGACGAACGCGCGAGTCAGCCGGTGCTCGGCGTTCAACGACAGGAACTGCTCGAGGTCGAAACGCGGCATCGTCACGATGGTGGCGCCGGCCCGCAGCCCGGTGTTCATCAACACCTGCATGCCGTAGATGTGGAAGAACGGAAGCACCGCGACGAACGCGTCGTCGTCGTGCATGGCGACCGCGCCGAGGGTCTGCTCGGTGTTGGCGACGAGGTTGCGGTGCGTCAGCATCACACCCTTCGCGAGACCCGTCGTGCCCGAGGAATACGGCAGCACGACGACGTCGTCGAGGTCGACGGGTACTTGTTCCGCGAGCGGTTCCGCGTTCCCGAGCGACGCGACCGACGTGTAGCCATCGGCTTCGCCGATGACGTACACCTCTTTGACCGCGGTGTCGGCGATCGCGGCAGTGGCGCACTCCAGGAACATCGGGACGGTCACGAGCCGCGTCGCCCCGGAGTCGACGAGCTGGTGATGCACCTCGTTCGGCGTGTACGTCGGGTTCACGGTCGTGATCACACCGCCCGCGAGCGCGACCGAGTGGAACACGACGCCGTACTCAGGGCAGTTGGGCGCCATCACGGCCACGACGTCACCCTTGGCCAGCCCGCTCTCCAGCCAGCCGGTCGCGTGCCGTCGCACTGCGTCGTCGAACTCGGCGTAGGTCACGGTCCGGCCGGTCATCCCGTCGATGAAGGCGGCCTTGCTCGACCGGCGGCCACCGGCGTGCTCCAGCACGTACGGCGTGAGCGGCGTGGCCGGGATGCCGACTTCCGGCAGCGGGCTGGTGAACGTCATCTCGAACTCCTTCGCGCGGGCTCTCGGCCGGTATTCGCAAGACTCCTGCCTCCGGACCATTCCCCCGGCACGGTGACAGGCGGCGCGCATCAATCGCGCGTCACCTTGCCACGCTCTGCACCCCGGCACCACCGACCGGGCACGATCGCGTCAGCGCCGGCCCGCGAGCGCGGTCGCGAAGACGTCGACCATGAGGGTGAAGCTGCGGTCGGGACTCACGCTCCGGGTCATCAACCCTTGCTCGCGCAAGGTCACGAACCCGTGCAGCGCGGCCCACAGTGCCCGGTGGAAGTGCTCCACCTCCGACTTCGAGAGCCCGAACGACTGCAGGACTGCTTGCCACGGCGCGGTCGCCGCGCCGGTCGTGCGCGTGAGCGCGGGATCTTCGCCCGGCGCCCGTTGCGAGCACGCATAGAGGCCGGGACGGTCGGCGGCGAATCGCGCGTACGCGTCGCACAACGACCGCAGTGCGTCCTCACCGGACCGGCCCATCACCGCGTGACCGAGCCGCTCGGCCAGCTCTTGCTGGCCGAGTACCGCGAGGTCGCGTCGCAGACCGTCGAGCCCTTCGACGTGCGCGTACAGCGACTGGCTGCGGATCCCGAGCCGCGCCGCGAGCGCCGCGAGTGTGACGGCCTGCGCCCCCGACTCGTCGGCGAGCGCCGCGGCTTCGTCGATCACCTGCTCGCGGTCGAGCCCCACCCCGGCCGCCACCTCAGCGGCTTCCGAACCACAACCGGCGGGCCGTGGTGTCGAGGACCGCGGCGCGCGCGGCGGCGTCGAGCGAGTGGGTTGCCTCCATCGCGAGCTGCACCATGTGCGCGTAGGGCACTTCGTAGGTCTGCGGATGGTCCGATCCCCAGCAGATCCGGTCGGCACCGAACGCGTCGACAAGGGACGTGACGAACGCCGCCGCGCCGCCGGCACGTTCCGCCTCACGCAGACCGATCGTGGTCACCTTCAGGTGCACGGCCGAGAGCTCGCACAGGTCGAAGAGTGACGCCGCGCGTTCGTACGGCGGACCGCCGGCGAGATCGGGGAACGCGCAGTGGTCGAGCGCAACGGTCACGTCGGGCCGGCGGCGCACGAGCTCGGCGAGCGAGGGTACGTGCGGCGCGAGGCACGCGACGACGAGGTTGATGCCGCAGCCGGCGGCCGCGTCCCAGATCGCAGCGCCTCGCCCGTCGGTGAGCCACGGCGCGTCGCCGGCGAACGCAGCGATACGAACACCGGCAACGGGTCCCTCGTCCACGAGCCGGGCGAGCTCCGCGGCCGGATCGTCGCCGTCGGTGTCGATCGCGACAACCAGCGCGTACCGCCCGGCGCTCGCCGCGACGACTTCCTGCGCGTAGCGATTGTCGTTGCCGTACGGTCCGACCGCCTGCACCATCACCGCGCGCTCGACGCCCGCGAACTCGAGGTCGCGACCGACATGCGCGGCGTCGACCGGGCGGCCCGTCCACCAGTCGCGGCCGAAGTCGCCGGGCCGGAGCGGGAACCGGTCCGTGTCGCTCGCCACGACGTGGACGTGCGCGTCCGTGACTGATACCATCAGACACTTACCTTATCGTCACAGACAGGCCGAAGGTCGGAGCCGCATGAACCGCACGACCACCGACTGGCTCATCGAGGTCGACGACGACCGACCCGAGACGCTCTCGCGGGTCCTCACCGCGCACGGATGGGGCGACGGCCTGCCCGTCGTCGGCCCGACACCGGCGCGGGTCGACGCGATGCTCGCCGGTGCCGCGGGCGATCCCGACGAACCGCTCGCCGTGCTGCAACCGCGCCGGGGCATCGTCACGCGCCGGGCGGTCGCGGTCAACGCGGTGCTCGCCGGTTGCAGTCCCGACGTGTTCCCGGTCGTGCTGACCGCGGTGCGGGCGCTGTGCCGGCCGGAGGTGAACCTGCGCGGCGTCAACGCGACCACGCACCCGGTGGCGCCGCTCGTGATCGTGCACGGCGACATCGTCGAGCAAGCGGGCTTCAACGCGGGATCGGGTGCGTTCGGTCCGGGCAATGCCGCCAACGCGACCGTCGGCCGCGCGGTCCGGCTCGTCCTGCTCCACCTGGCGGGTGCGCGTCCCGGCTCGGGCGACGCCGCGACCCAGGGCCAGCCGTCGAAGTACACGTACTGCGTCGCGGAGAACCTCGCCGAGTCGCCGTGGGAGGGCTACGCGCCCAGTCGGGGCATCGACACGCCGAGCGCGGTCACGGTCCACTGCGGGGAGAACCCGCACAACGTGCACGACCAGGAGGCCGACGGCGACCCGCAGCTCATTCTCGGGAAGATCGCCTCGGCGATGACCTCGCTCGCGTGCAACAACGCGCCGATCAGCCAGGGCGAGTGGTTCGTCGTGCTCGGGCCGGAGCACGCGCAGAGCCTGGCGAACGCCGGACTCGAACGGGGCGACATCGCGTCGTATCTGTTCGACCACGCCCGCCTGCCCGCCGGCGAGTTCCGCCGGCACTTCAGCGAGCTGGCCTGGGCGGAGTGGATGAAGGTCGTCGCCGACGACCACGCATTGCCGATGACCGAGCATCCCGACAACATCCGCGTCGTGGTCGTCGGTGGTCCGGGCAAGCACAGCTCGGTGATCCCGTCGTGGGGCATGACGCGCAGCGTGACGCTCGCAGTGGAGGGCTGATGGGCCAGGCGCAGATCCGACGGCCCGGACCGCGGTCTCGACGCCGCCCGGGCGATGGAGGGCCGGAGGTCGAAGCCGCATGAGGATGCACATCTACCGGCCCGACGGCGACGTCGACACCACGCTCACCCGGCTCGCGGATCCCCGGTCGAGCCTGCGCGGGGCGCGGATCGCGGTGCTCGACAACGGCAAGCCGAACGCGGTCGTCGTGATGACACGCGCCGCGGAAGCGCTCGCGTCGCGCACCGGTGCGCGCGTGAGTCTCGTCGTCAAGAAGGGACCGGGTGGTCGTTCCGCGAACGCGGCCATCCCGTGCGCGCCCGACATCTTCGAACGAGTCCGCGCCGAGGCCGACGTCGTGATCACCGGCGCGGCCGACTGCGGTTCGTGCACCGCGTACAGCGTGCACGACACCGTCGAGTTCGAGCGATGCGGGGTTCCGACCGTGCTGCTCACGACGACGAAGTTCCGCCCGGTCGTCGCGGCGCTCGCCGCCGCGACCGGACTGCCCGAGATCCGTACCCTCGTAGTCGACCACCCGATCGGCGGGGTCGACCGCGCCACCTTGCACGACCGAGCCGACGCGGCGTGTGACGAGTTGGTCGCACGGTTCACGACCGCGACCTTCGCCTCGGCCACGCGATCCGACAGCGAGCAGGACGCGCTCGACGAGCTGCGCGCGCTCGTCGCGGCCGACGGCGCCGACTTCGAGACCGTCGAATTCGACGGAGCGGCCGGCACGATCCGGCTGCGCCTGCTGATCCCCGACGCGCACTGCGCCGAGTGCGTGATGCCGCGCGACGCGCTCGAATCGGTCGCTGCCACGCGACTCGCACGGCACGGTGTGCACACCGTCGTGATCGACGACCCGCGGGAGGCGGCCCGTTGAGCCTCGACGCGATCGACCACCTGCTCACGACGACGAAGGCCGTCCGGCGTCGGCTCGACCTCGCGCGGCCCGTGCCGCGGTCGGTCGTGCAGGAGTGCATCGAGATCGCGTGCTACGCGCCGAACGCGTCCAACGCGCAGGAGTGGCAATGGGTCGTCGTCGACGATCCGCACGTGCGCGCGCGGGTTGCCGAGCAGTACCGCGCCGTGACCGTTCCGCCGGTCACGCAGATGCTCGAGACCAAGGAGGCGATGGGCGACGAGGCCGGCGCCCGCATCTCGCGCTCGATCCTCTGGCTCGCCGAGCACCTGCGCGACGTCCCGGTGATCGTCGTCCCCTGTTACGACATCGCGGCCGCGGAGGCGCGCTACCGGACGCTCATCCCCGACCCGGCGCTGCGCGACCAGGGCGGCATCGAGACGCACGAGATGACGCCGGGGATGTACGCGTCGATCCTGCCCGCGGTGTGGAACTTCCAGCTCGCGTTGCGCAGCCGTGGCCTCGGATCCGTGCTCACGACCGCACACCAGGCCGACCAGCCCGGGATGGCGGAGATCCTCGGCCTCCCGACGTCGTGGCACCAGACCGCGCTGCTGCCGGTCGCGTACACGACGGGCGGCGACTTCACGCGCTCGCCCCGCAAGCCGGTGGCCGACGTCATCATCTGGAACCGAGCCGAGCACCAGTGAACGCAAAGGAACCGCTCGTCGTCCACGTCGCGTACGGCCCCTTGGCCGGGGTGATCGACGAGGACCGCATCGCGGCGATCCGGGCCGACATCGAGGTGCGCACCGCGTCCTATGACCTGAGCCACGCCGAGCAGACGCGACGCGAGCGTGAGCCCGACGCGACCGATCTCGCGGCCGGCGAGATCCCGCTCCCGGCCGACCTGCGCGACGCGCTCGCGACCGCCGAGGTCATGCTGACGTTGAACGCGCCGCTCGACCTCCCGGCCCTGGCACCCCGGTTGCGGTGGATCCAGGCGATCGGATCGGGCGTCGGCCAGTTCGTGCCGTCGCGACTTCCCGAGGGCGGCATCACGCTGACGAACGCGGCAGGCATCGGCGCGGTCCCGATCGCGGAGTGGGTGCTCGCGCGCATCCTCTCGGTGTACAAGCGGCTCGACGAGCACGCCCACCAGCAACGGGCGCACGTGTGGCAGGAGTCGATGGGCGCACTGGTCCAGGGCCGCACCGCGGTGATCGTCGGGTTGGGCGCGATCGGCACCGCGGTCGCGACGCGATTGCAGGCGTTCGGCGTGCACGTCATCGGCGTCCGGCGCTCGTGGAAGCCCGGGGCGACCGCGCCCGAGGCCGACGAGCTGGTCGGACCCGATCAGCTGCCGGCAGCCCTCGGACGCGCGCACATCGTCGTGGTGGCCGCCCCGGGGACTGCGGCCAACGAGAACCTCTTCGACGCGCCGATGTTCGCCGCGATGCGGCGCGGCGCGCTGTTCGTCAACGTCGCGCGGGGCACGCTCGTCGACGAGGACGCCCTCGTCGACGCGCTGCGATCCGGGCACCTGCGCGCCGCGGCAATCGACGTCGCGCGCGTCGAGCCGCTCCCGTCCGACAGCCCCCTCTGGGACACTCCCAACCTCACCATCTCGCCGCACAGCTCGGCGTCGGCGGATCGCTACCTCGAGCGGGTCGGTGATCTCTTCTACGACAACCTCGCGCGCTACGTCGCCGGCGAAGCACTCCGCAACGTGATCGACCTTGCGCACGGCTACTGATGAGCAACGACTCCGACGACGCGTATCGATCGGCGCACGCGCCCCCTATTTGTCGGTATCAGGGTCTTCTGCGATTCCCAGGAACGCTACGTGCCGACGAAATCTTCACTTCGCGGCACGACGACGCACCGGAGAACGGGAAGTATCCTCGGGCTCGGCTGGTTCAGCCCACCAGCTGACTCGGAGGTCACCGGAAGTGGTTGCTCCGCAAGTGGTGGATCTCCACGAGCACCCGCCGATGACGATGGCGCGCGTGCACGCCCGCCACGCGTGGATCCTTCCCACGGCCGCGGTGCTCTTCGTCTTGTTCGCGGTCGGCGCGGCGTTCGACTTGTTGTGGTGGGACAAGCCGATCTTCAACGCGGTCGTCGACGCCCGCTCACCGTGGCTCGAGGAGCTCGCGCGTCGGGTGTCGTTCTTCGGCTCGACGCCGGTCGTGCTCGTGGTCGCCGCGATCGTGGCGTTGCTCGCCTTTCAGCGTTGTCCGCGGCTGGCTCTCGCCATCGTCGTGATCGTCGCGGTACGCCCACTCTTCGAGTGGGGTCTCAAGGAGTTGGTCGCCCGCGATCGTCCGCCGGTCGACACGCGACTGGTGACGGGCACCGGGTACTCGTATCCGAGCGGTCATCCGCTCGCCACGGCCGCGAGCTGGGGTGTGCTCCCCCTCGTCGCCGCGCTCTATACCAAGCGCCGCGTCGTGTGGTGGAGCATCGCGATCGCGGCGTGGGTGCTGATCGTGCTCGTCGCGGCCAGCCGGGTGGTGCTCGGCGTCCACTGGCCCACCGACGTGGTCGGGAGCCTGCTGCTGGTCGTCATCGGGGTCGCCGGCGCCGAGCGCATCGTCGAGGCGACGCACTCATTCGGCCGCCGCGCGCCCGGCGGGGAGAATTACGCGCTCAACCGCTGCGCGCAAGCTCGGCGAGTCGAATGACGTCGAGCTGGAACTGATCGATCTTCCAGTCCTCGAGACAGCCCCGGAATTGCCGGCGGTTCGTTTCGTCCATCGACGGCCGCAGCACCGCCCGGAAATAGCCCTTCGTCGGAAGCGGCTCGACCTCGCCGATGATGTCGGAGTTCACCTCGAGCCGGCACGAAACCAACTGCGCTTCGACCATCTCGTCGAGGGTCTGCCCGCCTTCGCCGCCGCGCACGTGCGCCGACACCACGACCTCGATCTGCGAGTCCGGTGAGACCGGCTGATGGGTCGACAAGGTCGCCGAACGCAGGGTGACCACTGCGAACACACCGATTGCCACGCCGGCGCCCGCGAGCACGAGCTGCGCGGCTCGACGCGTGCCCTTGTTCATGTGCCGTGGCCGGCGCGCCGCAGCAGCTTGCGGATCTGGACGTCGTCGGCGCCGGGCACGTCTTGCGCGAGCACGGTGACGTCGTCGAGCAGCAGGCCACCGCGCGGGTAGCTGATCCGGCCGAGCTGGCGCGCAAGACGCTCCTCACCCAGCGGCGTCGACGTTTTCGACGCGACGCGGTCGACGAGCCATGCGATACCGGAGAGGATCACCCCGCCGCCGACGATGAACGTGATGAACACGTTGGATCGACCGACCGACTCCTTCATCCACGCGAAGCGATCCGGCGCGGGCGGTCGCGTCTCGCGCAGCGCGTCGAGGATCTCGCGATCGGCGGCACGCGAGTGCTCCATCTGCGTCAGGCGCCGGAGGACGACGCCGGTCGCGAGGCCGATCTCCGCGATGAGGACGATGAGCCCGAAGAACAGCGCGCGCGTCCACTCCCACCGGTTGAGCGAGACGATCATGTAGCCCGCGCCGGTGATCAGGGTGGCGATGCCGGCGAGCCACGCGACGATCTTCATGCCTGCTCCTTCTGCACGCAGACTTGTCCGTTCTCGCCGTCGACGCGGACGACGGCGCCCTCGGGCAGGTCGTCCATGGCGCCGGCGTAGCCGACGACGGTGGCGACCCGGGCTTCGCGGGCGAGGATCGCGAGGTGTGACAGGACCGACCCGGTCTCCGCGACGATGCCGTTGAGCCGGGTGAGCAGCGGCGCGAGACCGGGAGCGAGCGTCGTCGTGACCAGCACCGAGCCGGCGGGCGGGTTCTCCGCGTCGTACGTGACCGGGCCGGTTCCGACGCCGCCGCCCGCGCCGGTACCGCCGCCGACCTCGCCCGCCATCTGCACCCGAACCGCCAGGCCGATGTCGGAGATCTGGAACGCGGCGGGGAGCGGCGAGCCGAATTCGTGACGGTGGGTCTGGACGAGCGCAGGGATCACGACCGCGCGCTTCGTCGCGACGGCTTCGACGTGCTCGAGCGTCATGTGCCGGATCAGCTCGGGCTCAGTGAGCTGCCCGAGCTCGGTGAGCCGCTCTCCGAGATCCCACGCGGCGCGGCCGGACAGCTCCTGGACCCAGCGGACACGCAGGCGCAGCGCTTCGCGCAGGATGCCGTTGTCGTTCATGTTGTCTTCGTCGCTGCCGAGATGGATCGCCGACGCGTCGGCGGGCAGCTCGGCCGACGGAGCCACGCGCGGGGCGGTCAGCGCGAGCACGATCGGGCTGCGCGCGAGCACCTCTTCGTCGGTCAACCCGTCTTGGCGCGCCTCCACGAGCACGCGCAACGCAACCGACGCACCGGTCATGCGGTTGCGACCGGTGTCGGTCAGCATGCCCATGAGGATCTCGTGCGCGTGCAGCGAACGCAGGATCGCCCGGCTGCGGTGCAGCAACGCGATGAGCTGCCGGCTCGTCAGGTCGGTGAGCGCGGGCACGGATTCCAGGTCGGCGTCGACCCGGTCGAGCAGCTCCTCGGCGAGACGCGGCAGCGCAGAACGCAGCCGGCCCACGCGCCAGGCACCCCGCAGCCGGTGCGCCGCCGGGATCGGGTTGAGCGCGTGGACGAGGCCGCTCTTCGGCGGGATCTCACCGGCCAACCGGAGGTCGATGGCGATGTGCCCGTCGACCGACACGACGATCTCGCTGGCATCGAGCTGCGCGTCCGTCGCCGCGCCCGCGAGCATGACGGCCTCGCGCACCGCGTCGCGCAGCGGCGGAATCCAGAGATCGTTCTCGAGCTCCATGAGCGGTTCGGGGAACGTCTCGGCGACCGGCCCCGGCCCGTACACCGGGCCGCGCGGCGCACCGCGCACCTCGGTGGTGATCGGCCGCGACTGCAGCAGCCACACCCGGTTGTCGTTCGCGATCGCCCACTCGACGTCTTGCGGTCCGCCGAACACCTGGGCGACCGACCGCGACAAGACGACGAGTCCTTTGAGCTGCACCTTCGTCAGCTTCGGGCCGTCGTTCGCATCGAACTCGATCACCTTGACGTTGGTGTCGAGCAGATAACGCGACCCGCGCACCTCACCGCTCACCAGCTGTTCGGGCGCGCCGTGCACGGCGGAGATCACCCGGCAGTCGGAACGGCCGGTCACCGGATCGATGCCGAACATGACGCCGCCGTAAAGCGGCTCGATCAACGGCTGCACGAGCACCGCGATCGGCTCGTGGGCGGCACCGGCGCGTGCGCGTGATTCGAGGACGCGCTTGACGGCGACCTTGAAGGCCTCGAAGCCGCGGATGTCGATCACCGATTCGAACTGCCCGGCCATCGAGGAGTCGGACGTGTCTTCGACCACCGACGAGCTGCGAGCGACGAGCGGCTGATCGTTGCGGGACGCGCGGGCGAACGCCTCGCCGACGGCGGGATGCGAATCGAGGTCGGCGCCGCCGTCGATCGCGTCGGAGAACGCGGTCGTGAGCACGACCCCCGGGAGGGTGTCGAGACCGGCACCGGCGGCCCGGGCCAGCGAGGCGGCCTTGCCGCCCGTCAACGCGACGTCGAGCGCCGACTCGTCGCGCAGCTCCACGAGCATCGGTCGCGACACCCCGCCTCCCTTCGCGCTCGATCGATCCGCCTTCCCCGCGGGCAGACCTCGTGTGCGCAAGGCTAAATCGGCGGCACTTCGCGGTGCCAGGTCGCCGCGGCCACCTGTCACGCGACACCGTGTGGCATCCCTCCTTAGGCTGACCCCGGTGAACGATCTCCTGCGCGCGTTGGCCGAGCAACACGCCGAGCTCGCCGGGCTCGTCGATGCGTGCCGCGCGGACGATTGGGAGCGCCCGACGCGCTGCGTCGGGTGGGACGTGGCGTCGGTGCTGCTGCACCTTGCGCAGACCGACGAGATGGCGACCGCGAGCGCCCGCGGCGAGCTCGAGGCACGCGCCGACGGCATGATGGGGCGGCTCGAAGACCAAACGGCGACCGTCGACGAGGCGGCGGCGTGGCAGGTCGAGGTCGAGCGCAAGGCCGGCGGAGCTGCGATTCGCCGACGGTGGCACGACGCTTCGGGCGAGATGCGCGACGCGCTCCGCGCCGCCGATCCCCACGAACGGGTCACGTGGGTCACCAATGAGCTCTCGGTGCACACGCTCACCGCGACGCGCCTCTCGGAGTGCTGGATCCATACGGGCGACATCGCCTCGGCGCTCGACATCGCGCTCGCGCCGACCGATCGGCTGCGCTTCATCGCGCGGCTGGCGTGGCGGACGCTCCCCTACGCATTCATGCGCGCCGACACGGCGATGCGCGGTCCCGTCGCGCTCGACCTCGTCGGCCCGAACGGCGAACGATGGCGCTTCGATCCCGACGACGCCCCGCTCACCGTCATTCGCGGGTCCGCGGTCGAGTTCTGCGACGTCGCGGCGCGGCGCGTCGACCCCGACGAGACCCAACTCGTCGGTGACGGACCCGACGCGAACGCGGTGCTCCGTCTGGTTCGCACGTACGCGCTGTAGCGACGCCTCGGTTCAACGCGGCCGAGCGCGGGAAGGATGGGACCCATGAAGATCTCCCGACGGCTCGTCGTGTTCGACGCGGCGAACATCGCGTCCGAGAGCGCGTTCTGGGCCGGAGTGCTCGGCGGCACGGTCGACGCGGACGCCACCGGCGACTGGCACACCGTCATAGTCGACGGTGCTCCGGTGCTCGCGGTGCAGCTCGCACCCGACCATGTCCAGCCGGACTGGCCCGACGGAACGCCGCAGCAGATCCACCTCGACCTCTACGTCGACGACGTGAAGACCGCGCACGACGAGGTGATGGCGCTCGGCGCCGAGTTGCTCCAGCCGGCCGACACCGGCGCGGCGGAGGGCTTCCAGGTCTACGCCGACCCGGCGGGCCACCCGTTCTGTCTCTGCTGGGGCTGAACCTCCGCACGGATTCAGAACCCCACCGCGTCGACGCGGGACGGTGCGACGACCGCGTGCGCCACCGGCACGGGGCTGCCACGATGACCCGGCGGCGCGAACACCCGGGGGGCGCGATGGCGACAATCGACCGGCCGCACCGCCGACCCGCGCGAGCCCTGCTCGCGTGCGCGCTCACTGTGCTGCTCGCGCCGGCTACGGCATGTTCGTCGGGTTCGTCGGGCTCCGCGGCGCGCGACCAACCGTCGACCTCGGTCTCGTCGACCACCACCGCCACGACGCGGATCGGCGGTCCGAACGTGATCATCGACACCGACTTCTCGCGCTGGTGGGACGACGTGACGGTGATCGGGCTCGCGAACGTGCTCCATGACGAAGGTGCGATGCGAGTTCTCGGCATGATGACGGACATCCCGAACCCGGTCGCGGTCGCCGCGGTTGACGCGATCAACACTGCGTACGGACACGGTGACATCGCGTTGGGCGCGGTCGCGAACAGCGACGCCGACACGTCGCCCCACGGGTACAGCGACACGCTCGTGAAGCGGCTCCCGCATTCGGTTCGCAGCAGCGCCGACGTTCCCGATGCCGTGACGCTCTACCGACGCTTGCTCGCCGACGCGCCGAACAAGAGTGTGGTCATCGTCGCGGTCGGCGCATACACGAACCTCGCCGGCTTGCTCGCGTCGCCGGCCGCCGACGGTGTGCCAAGCGGTCGCGAGCTCGTGACGCAGAAGGTGAAGCGGCTGGTGGTGATGGACGGCGTGTTCCCGGGTGGATGGGAGGCGGTGACCAACCAGAAGCTCGATCTCGACGCGGCGGCCGCGGTCGTCGCGGGTACCGCCGACGCGCCCGCGTGGCCGACCCCGATCGCATGGATCGACGGCTACGACGGGATCGCGACGCGCGTCGGCGGCAAGCTGTGCGAGCAGACGCCGGCGCGCAACCCGATGCGCATCGCCTACGAGGACCTGTTCGAGTGCGGTCCGCCGGGCGACGGCAACTGGGATGCCCCGGCGTTGCTGTACGCGATCGGCGACGTCCCGAAGGTGTTCGAGGTCCTGGGCCGGGGTGGCGCGGCGGTCATCAACGACAAGGGCGGGCTGTCGTGGCAGAAGCCGTCGTCGCGTCCCGACGACTACTACGTGCACCTCGCCGACCAGCAGGGCCTCAACCGGCGCATCGACCAGCTGCTCGCGACCGACGCGGACGGCAACGGCTGACCTCGCCCACGCACACCCACCCACCCCACGAACCGGCGTCAATTCCGTTCTCAGAACGAACGAGATCGACGCCGGTTCGGGGACGGTGAGGTCACGCGAGGCCGACCTCGCACTCCTTCGGGTCGATGTGACCCAGGTTCTTCACCACGTTGAACGTGCCGCCCTCGGACCGGGCGATGTACATGTTCATGCGCACGTGGTGCTGGCCCGGCACCATCTCGGCCGGACCGCCGGGACCCTGCGCGATCCGGGCGTGGTCCAACGCCGCGATGACGTCGTCCTGGTTGAGCGACCCGGCTTCGTTGACGGCCGCCTCCCAGAGCTTGAGCGCCCGGTAGGTGCCGGTGCACGCGCTCCCCGCGGTGAACTGCGCACTGCCCGGGTAGAGCCGCTCATACCGGTTGAGGAGCTCGACGCTGAACGGGTCGTCGACCGCGCGGTAGTAGTCGAGGCATCCGTACAGGCCTTCGACGTGCTCGGCGGGGACGAGGTTCAGGAAGTTCTCGTCGAAGTAGGTGCAGACGATGATCCCACCGCGCCGGGTGAAGCCCGCGTCGTGCAGCTGCTCGAGGAACGGCGTGAGCCCGGGCGGGACGATCGTGTTGAACACGACGTCGGCGCCCGTCGCCATGATGTCGGCGACGACCCGCTCGTAGTCGGTGTGGTCGAGCGGGAAGTATTCCTCGCCGACGATCGACCCGCCAACGGCTCCGACGACCTCGCGCACCTTCTTGTTCAGCGTGTGCGGCCAGATGTAGTCGGCCGACGGCATGTAGAAGGTCTTGGCGCCGGTCTCGCGCATCAGCCACGGGAAGAACGGCTCGACCTGCTGTGCCGGAACGGGTCCGGTGCAGAAGATCAGCGGGTGACACTCCTGCCCCTCGTACTGCTCGGGGTAGATGTAGAGCTTCTTCGCCTGGTCGACGACCGGGCCCTTGATCGCTTGGCGCGTCGAGCTGTAGATGCCGCCGACGACGACGTCGACCGCACGTTCGACGAGCTTCGCCGCACCGGCGGCCGCCACGTCGTCGTCAGTCGCGCTGTCCTCGACGAACAACTCGATCGGGCGGCCGAGCAGGCCCCCGCGCGCGTTGATGTCGTCGATCACCATCTTGGCGAGGTTGACGTTGGCGACGCCCATGAACGAGAGCGCGCCGGTCTGATCGGTGATGAGGCCGACCCGAGCGGGCCGGTTGATCGCGGTGCTCATCGTCGCCCCCTCACGCGCCGTAGGTGCCGAGCAGCAGCGCCGCGTCGGGCTTGCCGAGGTGGCCGGCCTTCTTGAGGATCGGCGGGACCTCGGGGTCGGACACGAACTTCGCCCAGCCCGCCTCGTCCCAGTCGAACAGCGCCCACACGCGGTTCTCCTCGTTGGGGTCGCGGAACACCGTCGAACCCTTCGAACCGTGCCGCGCGCGCTTGTCGGCACCCTCGGCGCCGAAGACCTCGAGGAACCGGTCGACGTTCTCGACCATCGTCGTTGCCAGGATCATGACTGCTCCCTCCGAACGGATCCGTTGCGGATCTCGCCTGCGCCGCCCGGGTTCGGACGGCGTAGGGCTCATTGTCCGGACGGGCCGCCGGCCCGGCATCGGTAGACCTACCTATTTCCGTGGGCCTCTTTCCGTGGGCCTCTTTTCCGCGCTCCCGGCCGGGGTCACCGCGCGGCTCAGACGGCGGCGACGACCTGGTGCTTGACGGCCCAGCGGGTCGCCGCGGCGCGGCTGGACACGCCGATCTTCGTGTAGATGTTCTGGATGTGGTGCTCGGCGGTTCGTGACGAGATGAACAGCTGCGTCGCGATCTCGCCCGCAGTGCGCCCGTCGGCCACGAGGCGGAGCACTTCGATCTCGCGCCGGCTCAACCCGCCCGGCCGCGCCTGCCGCGCGCGTGGGCTCGGCGCTCGACGCGCGACGTCGATCTGCTGCCGCGCGTAGACCGCGGCATCGCCGAGATCGAGCGCCGCGCCTTCGGCCGTCAGCTCGTCGGCGCGCGTCTTGCCGAGCGCGCGGCCGACTCGTTCCTCGAGATCCGTGAGCTCGGGCACGTGGTGGTAGCTCGACGGTTCTCGCGACAGCGCGCCGAGGAGCATCGCGGCCGGCGCCGGGCGGTCGAGGCGCTCCTTTCCAGCACATTGGGATCCTAAGCTTAGAATTCCACGTGGACAAGTTGTCGCGG
>JADMIO010787632.1_pt1 | contig 21392 bp, 16 predicted proteins | sample 8958161 | NCBI WGS metagenome assembly JADMIO01 (sample SAMN16585339, study PRJNA669376) | soil metagenome | isolation source: Crop rotation soil | place: USA: Cullars Rotation, Alabama | collected 2011
CGCGACAACTTGTCCACGTGGAATTCTAAGCTTAGGATCCCAATGTGCTGGAAAGGGCCTGTGGAAGCACTTCACCGTCCCGGCCGAGGCGGTGGACGAGCACACGTTCGAGGACGGCATCGGGTTCGACGGGTCGAGCCTCCGCGGCTGGCAGGCGATTAACGAGTCGGACATGCTCGTCGTCCCCCAGCCGGAAACGCTCTTCCTCGACCCGTTCTGCAAGGACACGACGCTCGCCATCATCTGCAACGTGCAAGACCCGCTCACGAAAGAAGACTACACGAAGGACCCGCGGAACGTGGCCCGGAAGGCGGTCAACTTCATGAAGCAGACGGGCGTCGCCGACACGGCGTACTTCGGCCCGACGCTCGACTTCTTCCTGTTCGACGACGTGAAGTTCGACCAGACCGGCCACTCGGCGTTCTACTACGTGGACAGCGGCGAAGGGGCGTGGAACTCGGGCCGGGAAGAGCGGCCGAACCTCGGGTACAAGATCCCGCCCCGCCAAGGGTACTTCCCGTGCCCGCCGGCCGACCAGTCGCACGACCTGCGGAGCGAGATGATGCTGGCGATGGCGGCGTGCGGGCTGCGGGTGCAGAGCCACCACCACGAGAAGGCCGGCGGCGGGCAGTGCGCGATCGACGTCCGGTACGACCAGTTGTTGCCGGCGGCGGACAACGTGCTGAAGTACAAGTACGTGGTGAAGAACGTCGCCCGCCGGCACGGGAAGACGGCCACGTTCATGCCGAAACCCCTGTTCGACGACTACGGGTGCGGCCTGCACGCCCACCTGTCGCTCTGGAAGGGGGAGAAGAACCTGTTCGCCGGCACCGGGTACTCGGGCCTCTCCGACGTCGCCCTGTACGCCGTCGGCGGCCTGCTCAAGCACGCCCGGGCCCTCTGTGCGATCACCAACCCGACGACGAACAGCTACAAGCGGCTCGTCCCAGGGTTCGAGGCCCCGACGGCCCTCGCCTACAGCCAGCGGAACCGGTCGGCGGCCGTCCGCATCCCAGTCTATTCCAGCCGCGAGCGGTCGAAGCGGATCGAGTACCGCATGCCCGACGGGGCGGCGAACCCGTACCTCGCCTTCGCCGCGATCCTCATGGCGATGGTCGACGGGATCGTCAACAAGACCCACCCCGGCCCGCCGCTGGACAAGGACATCTACGACCTGCCGGCCGAACAGTTGAAGGACGTGCCGAAACCGCCGCGGTCGCTCGACGAGGCGTTGACGGCACTCGAGAAGGACCACGGGTTCCTGACGCGGGGCGACGTGTTCACGGAAGACGTGATCGAGACGTGGGTGGCGTTCAAGCGGGCCGAGGAAGTCGAGGCGGTCCGGCTGCGGCCGCACCCGTACGAGTTCGCCCTCTACTACGATTCTTGAAATCCGACCGACGCCCGTCGCCGTACTCCCCTCCGACCCCTTTCCCTCCCGGAGGCGGACCATGCCGGACTTGAAGCAGGCTGTGGCGGACATGTACGCGGCGTTCGCGCGGGGCGACGTGCCGGCGATCCTGGAGCGGTGCGCGCCGGACGTGGTCTGGGAAGACTGGGCGGACAACTCGGCCCAGAAGGCCGGGGTGGCGCTTATGACCCGCCGCCTCGGCCGAGCCGGCGCGGGGGATTTCTTCCAACTCCTCGCCACGTTCGAATTCCGCCAGTTCGACGTGAGGGACATCCTCGTCGGGAAGAACCAGGTCGCGGGCGAGGTCGAACTCGAACTGAAACTCCCGAACGGCACCGTCGTGCGGGAGCAGGAGATGCACCTCTTCACGTTCAACGAGAACGGCCAGGTCGTCCGGTTCCGGCACTACCTCGACACGGCCAAGGCGATCGCGGCGTTCCGGTAGTCAGTCCCGGTCAATGACCACCTTCGCCGCCCGGCGGACCGCGTCGAGGCGGTCCGCCGGGATTTCGACGGACCCGATCCGGGCCGGGACCTTGTCCGGCGTCACGCCGGTCAGCCGGTGCGTGAGGACGAGGGCGGCGAGGTAGCTGCCGAGCGGCGAGGCGTGGAGGTCGTCGGAGTAGAGCGGGGCGTCGGGCCACTCCTTCCGCAACTCGGCCCAGACCTCGCCGCCGGCCGCGACTTTCCCCCCGGCCGCCACCGCCCCGGCCCGGTACGACTTCGACACGGCACCGAACATCTGCGGCTCGGCCTGGACCGGCCAGACCATGTACAGGACCGGCACCGCCCCGGCCTTGCGAATTTCTTCGCCCCACTTCCCCGCCCAGGTCTTCATCTCGACCTGACTCGCCGCCCGCGACGACGGGCCTTGTTGCAACACGACGAAATCCCACTTCTGGGAGGCGAACACGGCCTGCGATTCCGGCCGGTTCCAGTGGTCTTCGAGGCTGAACCCGCCCGGGGTCTCGGCCCGGGCCTGCACCGTGACGCCGCCCGCCGCGGCCATCGCCGTCACCAGCCCCGGCACGTCGTTGACGGCCGTGTGGCTGTTGCCCAGGAACAGAACGCGGACGCCGGGGCCGTTCGCGACCGGCGGTGCGGGAGCGGTCGTTGGCGTTGTCGGGGCCGAGCGGGAACAGCCCGTGCCGAACAAAAGGGCGACGGCAAGTCCGGTACCCGCCGACACATAATGGAATCGCATCACGGCAGTGTATTTTTTTCCGCCGATCGGGCTTGCACGGGGCGCGCCCGATGCGCTAAACTTTCCCGGCCGCGGCGGCACGACGCCCCGCACTCGCGACGTTCACGGAAGGACACTCCCATGGCCCGCCCCGCGCCCCGTCCCCGGATCGGCATCCTCACCGACTTCCCCGCCGGCGGGGCCGCCCACGCCCGGGTCAACGTCGGCTACATCGACGCCGTCCTCGCCGCCAAGGCCCTGCCCGTCCTCATCCCGCCGATGACGAAGGACAACTACGAACAACTCGACACCTACCTCGACTCGGTCCAAGGCCTGATCATCACCGGCGGCGGGGACCTCGACCCGCGGAAGTACAACCAGCCCGTCGGCCGGGCGACCCGCCCCATGCCCGCCCGCCGCGAGGAGTCGGACCGCTACGTGCTCGCGAAGGTGGTCGAGCGGAAGATGCCCGTGCTCGGGATCGGGGCCGGGATGCAACTGCTGAACGTCTTCTTCGGCGGCACCCTCTACCAGCACCTGCCGGCCGACAACCCGAAGGCCATGCCCCACTTCGACCCGTCCGGCGGCGTCCACCGGCACATGGTCAACGTCGTCCCGGGCAGCCTGCTCGACGACCTCTACGGCGCCCCGGAACTCCGCGTCAACAGCACGCACCACCAGGGCGTCCACCAGATCGGCCGCAAGTTCCGCGTCGCCGCCAAGGCCCCGGACGACCTGATCGAGGCGATCGAGACGACTGACCCCGAGTGGTTCTGCCTCGGCGTCCAGTGGCACCCCGAGTGCGAGACCGCGAGCGCCCTCGACTGCGTGATCTTCGAGTGCCTGGTGAAGCACGCCGACCAGTTCGAGCCGGCGGGGGAACTGGTCGCGGTGTAATCTACTTTCGACGGGCGATCACCACGGCCCCGGCGGCGGGGTCGTGGACCAGCTTCACCGGCCCGGCGGCCACGCCCCCCTCGCCCATCGCGGCGAGGAACTTCGTCCGGAACACGTCGCTCTTCAGAAGAACCCCACCCGCCAACGCGACCGGGACGCCGGCCGAGAGTCCGATGTTCTTCGCCGCCCCGACGGCCGTCCTGGCCAACTCGCTCGCCGCGTAATCGACGACCTCCGCCGCGACGACGTCCCCCTCCGCGGCCGCGTCCAATACCATTGGCGCCAGCCCCGCGATCGCCGTGCGGTCCCACGCCCCGCGGTAGACGGCCGGGATCAGGTCGGGCGGGGCGCTAAGGGCCATCTTCTTCACGAATCGGTCCACCAACACGGTCGGTAACCCGACCCGGTCCACCGCCCGGCACGCGGCCCGAAGGGCCGCGAGGGCGATCATGTAGGCGCTCCCTTCGTCACCCAGCAAATACCCCCACCCGCCGCACCGGCCGATCTCGCCGGCCGGGGTGCGGACGAACGCGATCGACCCGGTGCCGGCGATGACGGCAAGGCCCCACCCCTCGGGCGTCCCGGCCGCGAGGAGGAGCGTCGCGTCGTTCGCGACGGTGGTCTTGTCGGCCAGGCCGACGCGGGCGGCCCAGCCGTGGATGACGTCGAGCCCTTCCTGCCGGTCGACGCCGGCCAGGCCGAGGCAGGCCCCGGCTACCGTGGCCCGCTCGATCCCCGCCGCCTGGAAGGAGCGGTCGATTGCGTCGTCGAGTGCCTTGAGCCCGCTTTCGACACCGACCGCCTGGATGTTCGACGGCCCGCCGACGCCGCGGCCGATCACTTCGCCCGTATCGGCCTTCGCCAGCAGGCAAACGGTATTCGTCCCACCACCGTCCAGTCCGAGAACCAGGTCGGGCCGGTGACCACGGGTTGTCACGTCCCCCGCGGCCACGACCGGTTTGCCGACATCCCCCACGGCGACTTTGACCCGGCCCCCGGCCGCGGCCAATCGTCGCCGCGCCTCGGCCGGGGACACGCCGCCGAGGTGGGCGACGATCGCCGTCTTCACCTCGCCGTCGCAGTCCTTCAACAGCCGCTCGGCCGCGTCGAAGTCCGCCCCGGCCGCGGTCCGCACGATCCGGTTCGCCCGGGCCTTCAGCTTCAGGTTCGACGCCCTCAGGTCGACCATCAGGTTCCCGAATGTCTTCCCGAGCCGGACCATCGCCCCGGTCGTCAGCATGTTCAAGACGAGTTTGGTCGCCGTGCCCGCCTTGAGCCGGGTGGAGCCGGTCAGGATTTCCGGCCCGACGACGGGGACGATCGGCAGGTCGACTTCGGCCGACAGTTCCGCGTCGGGCGTGCAGGCGAGGCCGAGGGTGAACGCCCCGACCTTTCGCGCGTACCGCACCGCCCCGATCACGTACGGCGTCCGGCCGCTCGTCGCGATTCCGCAGACGACGTCGGTCGAACTCAGTTTCTGGGCGACAAGGTCCGCCTCCCCCTGTTCCGGCGAATCCTCCGCCCCCTCGACCGCCCGGAACATGGCCCGCTCGCCGCCGGCGATGAGGCCGACGACCTGCTCGGGCGGGGACTGGAAGGTGGGCGGGCACTCGGACGCGTCGAGCACGCCGAGCCGGCCGGACGTGCCGGCCCCGACGTAAACGAGCCGGCCGCCCCTCGCGAGGCGGTCGGCCACCACGTCGATCGCCCGGGCGATCTGTTGCTTCTGGGTTGCGACGGCGGCGGGAATGGTCGCGTCTTCCGCCACCATCAGGTCGACGATCTCGACCGACGTGAGTTCGTCGAGCCGGGCCGACGCCGGGTTACGGGCTTCCGTCTGCAGTTGGGCGAGCGGGTCCATGCGAACCGGAAAGGGCGGAAACAGCGAGGGCGACCAGGACCGTAGTCCCCGCCCCGACGGGGGCGAACCAGGGCCATGCCAATATAGGAGTGCCCCACTGGCCCGGCAGCCAAACGCTCAGGACGGCGAGGAACCCGGCGCAGAGCCCGGCCACGGCGGCGGCGGACGACACCGGCCGCTTCATCCGGCCGAGGAGGAACAGGCCGAGGATGAGGCCCGTCGTAAAGCCCGCGACGGCGAGGACGCGGTCGACCACGCTGCGGTCGCTGCCCGACCAGTGGGTGCCGACGGCGACGACCATCTGCAACACGCCGAAGACCGCGGTGAGGATTCGGGAAATGGTGACGTAGTACGTCTCGGTATGCCCCGGCCGCAGCGGGCGGTAGAAGTCGTTCACCACGGCGTTCGAGGAGCTGTTGAGCGACGACGACAGGGTCGACATGGCCGCCGCGAGGATCGCCGCGACGAGGACGCCCACGACGCCCGTCGGGAGTTTCGTCACGATGAACAGGCCGAACACTTCGTCCTTCGTGGAATTCCCCACGTCGAACACGCCGGCCGTCTTCGCCGCGTAGAGCCCGACGCCGAGCAGGAGGAACAGGCAGAACTGCACGAGGACGGTGAAGCCGGAGAGGACGAGCGCGGCCCGGGCCTGGCCGAGCGAGCGGGCGCACAGGTACCGCTGCACCATCATCTGGTCGGCCCCGTGCGAGGCCATGCTGAACACCGCCCCGCCGAAGACGCCGGCCCAGACCGTGTACGCCTTCGCCGGGTCGGTCGACAGATCGAGCCAGCGGAACTTGTCGGCCGATTCACCCGTCCGCACCAGTTCGTCCAACCCGCCGGGCAGGAGGCGGATCACGAAGACCACGGCGAGGGCCGCCCCGGCGATCTTGATCGCGAACTGGACGAGGTCGGTCCAGAGGACGGCCTTCATCCCGCCGAGGTAGGTGTAGACGATGGTCACGACGCCCACGAGGACGATCGCCCCCTCGACGCCGATGCCGACGTACTGCATCACGAGGGCGGTGAGGTACAACCGAAGCCCGTCGGCGATCGTCCGCGTCACGAGGAAGAGGGCCGACGCCACCCGCTGCACCGCCGGGCCGAATTTCTGGTTCAGCACCTGGTACGCGCTGAACAGTTCCCCCTTCATGTAGAGCGGCAGGAGGAGCCACGCGACGAGGCACCGGCCGATCACGTACCCGAACGAGAGTTGCAGGAAGGTGAAGTTCCCCCCGGCCGGGTTGTACGCGACGCCGGGCACCGACAGGAACGTGACCGCACTCGTCTCGGTCGCGACGATCGACACGAGGACGAGGAACCACCCGACGTTCCGCCCGCCGACGAAGTAGGTCTGGAGGTCCTTCTGCCTGCGGGTGAACCACGCCCCCATGACCGTCATGGCGAGGATGTACGCGAAGACGACGGCGAGGTCCGGGGCGGAAAGTTGCGGCATGGGGAGAGTGTAGCGACGGGACGGCCGATTCTCACGGGCGAAGATTCATTCGTTCGCTACCCCCCACACACCTCTCGAAACGAATGCGAAGCTCGAAAACGAATCTCATATTCGTCGCAAGGACTGGCCTTTAGTGATATTGCGTATACTGAAGGCCATGCACGAAATCGGGCGAAGAAGTTACGACTCGGTTAGTCGATAGTCATCGAATCGTGGAAAGTCGAATTCGATTGGAAACGGACTCGTACGACGAAAAAGGGCCGAAAGGAACCGGAACAACATTCGGACGTACCGGATTATTATCCATCCGATCGCAAGCAAAGCGAGGAGGCCGAGAACAGTGATGACGAGAAACGACCACTGGTAGTCGGTCTGAAGGTCCAAAGCATCGCCGGAGGCGAACATCCCTACATTCTCAAATTCGGTACGTGAAATCCTAATGAGTGGTCGTTACTGGTAAGTCAAGAAAGGACTCCGCCGCTTGCGGAAGGCGGCCTCCTCGTCGGCCCACGGGGCGACGATGTCGTCGAACGATTCCCCGGCTTCGATCAGTTTGCGCTCCCGGTCGCTGCCGAACAGCAGGTCGATCGCCGGGATGTGGTCGACGAACTCGTACCGCTCGGTCCGCCAGCGGAACGTATCGCCGAGCACCATTCGGAGGTAGTGGATCACGAGGAGCCCCGTCCGGACCGGGCGAAATGCCGTGCGATCGGTGGTGTGCAGGAACACGCCGCCGCACGACCGGCCCGCGTGCTTCTGGAACGTGGGGCGGAACGTGACGGGAACGAACTCGACGCCGGGTTCACCCGCCCGCCTCAGGTATTCGCGGAGTTCGTCACCGTCGACGTCCGGGTGGCCCACGTACTCGAACGGCCGCGTCGTCCCGCGGCCCTCGCTCAGATTCGTCCCCTCGATCAGGCACATCCCCGGGTAGACGAGGGCCGTCTTCGCCGTCGGCATGTTCGGGCTGGGGGGCAATATCCACTCCCACGGGTCGCCCCGCCGCCAGCCCTCGCACGGGACGACCGTCAGCTTCACGCCGGGGACGCGTTCGGCCTGGTAGAGCCTCGCGAGTTCGCCGATCGTCATCCCGTGCCGGATCGGAATGGGGTGACAGCCGACGAAACTCTCGAACCCGGGTCGAATCGACGGGCCTTCGATGAGATCGCCGCCGATCGGGTTCGGGCGGTCGAGGACGACGACGGGCAGGCCGAGCGGGACCGCCGCTTCGAGGCAGTAGAACATCGTCGCCTGAAACGTGTAGTACCGGCTGCCGACGTCCTGCAGGTCGATGACTAAGACATCGAGGTTTTCGAGGTGTTCCTTCGTGGGCTTGAGGCTTTCGAACGCGTCGCCGTAGAGGCTGACGCGGCGGGGGCCGGCGGGTTGCTCGCCGTGGCCGACGGGGATCAAATCCTGGGCCTCGCCGGTGAACCCGTGCTCGGGGCCGAAGAGGGTGACGAGGTTCGTTTCGGATCTGAAGAGGTCGAACGCCGAGGCGCCGTCGCCGGCGAGGGCGGCCTGATGCGTGACGAGTCCCACCCGCTTCCCGCGGAAGCGGGCGAAGTTCTCGCGTTGGACGACGTCGAGGCCGGTCAGGACATTCGACATCGCAGGTACTCACATTTCGTTAGCGACGCTTCGCAGAAGCGTCCGACACCCGGACGCTTCTGCGAAGCGTCGCTAACCCGCCACTATTTCGCCAGGCTCACGCACACGATCTCCTTGTCGTTCCGCGCCACCATGCACTTGTCGGCGAACGCGGGGTGGGCCCAGACGACCTTCCGGCCGCGGGCGCCCTGGCTCGGGTCGATCACGTGGGCCCGGCCGAGTTCCTTGTACTTCGTCGGGTTCAGGTCGAGGACGACGAGGTCCCCCTGGTCGGTCAGGCAGTACTCGCGGCCCTCGGCGGCGATCCAGAACACGCCGCCGTGCAGGGCCTGCTTGTTCTGGAACAGGGCCCGGCTCTGCCAGACGGTTTCGCCGGTGTCCGCCTTGGCACAGACCACCTCGCACGCGTTCGGCTCGACGACGTACAGGTGTTCCCCCTTGGCGATGATGCTGCTCATAAGGGTCGGGATCTTGTCCGGCTCCTTCGGGAACGACGCGGTCGACCGCCAGAGGACCGTCACGCCCGGCTTGTCGGTGTTCAACTTCAGGGCCAGGCCGCCGTCGTACGCGCTCGAGACGTAGACGACGCCGTCCTTCACGCACGGGGTCGAGATCGTCACCGCCGGCTGCGGGTGCTTGACCCCGCCGGCCGGGTGCTTCTCCTTCCAGTAGGCTTCGCCCGTCTTCGGGTTCAGCCCCGCCACCACGTCGGACAGCCAGACGACGAGTTGCTTCACCCCGCCCGCCTCGACCAGCATCGGCGGCGCGTAGCCGACTTCCTTCGAGTTCATCGCCTTCCAGACTTCCTTTCCGGTCTTCTTGTCGAATGCGACGACACACTGCCCGTCCCCGCCGACGAGCGAGTAGACCCGTTCGTCGTCGACCAGGAGGTGCGACGACCACCCCCAGACCGGCGGCTTGGCAGCGTAGTCGACCTTGAAGTGCTTCTCCCAGACCGGCTTGCCGGTCTTCGCGTCGAGGCACAGGAGGTCGCCCATCGAGCCGAGGGTGTAGACGCGGTCGCCGTCGACCACCGGCGTCGTCCGCGGGCCGCTCGGGAAGTTGATGCCGGAATACGGGCAATCGTAGACGTGTTCCCACACCGTGTCGCCGGTCTTGAAGTCGTAGCAGAGGACGCGTTCCTTGCCCGGCAATCCTTCCTTCGGCGACCGCTCCCCCATCGGGACGTCGCCCTGCCGGTCGCAGACGTACACCTTCCCGCCCGCGACCGCCGGGCCGCTGTACCCCGCGGCAATCGGCTTCCGCCACACCACCTTCGGCCCGTCGGCCGGGAACGACTCGACGAGGCCCGTGTCCTTCCAGTGCCCGTCGCGACCCGGCCCCATCCACTGGGGCCAGTCGGAACCGTGAGACGAAGACGCGAACACCCCCAGGGCAACGGCCCCGAGGAGACGGACGGAGCGAGGCAGCATCGTCCGACCCTCCCGGCGGAGACGAGTGAAACCCCGGGTCGGTCCGCCGGCCGACCGAGGGTTTTTTGCGCTGTGGCCGGGTCTCCTGACCCGGCCACTCGGCCGACCGAAGGTCTCCTCTTCGAACCCGCTGACCGTTCGTGGTCGGGTCAGGAGACCCGACCACAGCGCTTGGGGGGCGACGTCCGCAACGACTTCAATTTGTCCCTGACCCATCAAGCGATTGCCCCGCGTGCCGCCCCTCACCCCTAGCCCCTCTCCCCCGAGGGGAGAGGGGAACCAAGCAGATGATACCCAAGCCGCCGCCGCCGGACACCGCCGGTTTCTTCCGCCCGACCGCTACAGCCGGCCCGCCGCGTCCGGTCGTGCCAGCCGACCCACCCCGCCCGACCGGGCGAAAAACCGACCCCCACTTGATCCCCGGCCGGCCGCCGGGTAGGGTCAACCTGTCCAGTCACCGGTCCCCCGGCGGGGTGCGCGCATGGCCGTTTTCAGTCGCAAGGAATGGGCGGCACTCGTGCTCGGGCTGGCCGTCGCCGGGTCCGTTTCGGCCCAGGACACGACGACCTTCCGCACCGTCGAACCGATCGGCATCCCCAACGACAAGCCCGACGTCTGGGCCCTCCACTTCGGCTACTACCCCCCGCGGATCGTCACCCTCGACGTCCCGGGCAAGGGCAAGCGGCGGGTCTGGTACATGGTCTACCAGGTCTGGAATCGGACCGACAACCCGCAGCAGATCGTCCCCGAGTTCGAACTGGTGGCGAAGGACCCGGACCTCGCCGGCAAGTTCCTCGACCAGCCGAGCCCGGCCGTCCTCAAGCAGATCCGCGAGATCGAGGACAAGACGGGCGCCCTGAACCTGAAGAGCACGATCGAGATCACGAAGAGCAAGATCCCGGTGACGAAGCCCGACTCGTACCCGAACGCGGTGTCCGGCGTGGCGGTGTGGGAGGAGGTGCCGGAGAAGGCCGGGAAGGTGAACCGGTTCAGCATCTATGTGACCGGCCTGTCGAACGGCATCGTGGAAGAACCCGCGGCCGACGGGACGATCGTCGTGAAGCGGAAGACGCTGCAGCTCGACTTCTTCAAGCCGACCGACGACGTGAGCCCCCGCGTCGACGACATCAAGCCGGACGACAACAAGGGCCTCGGCGGCGAAAACTGGGTCTACCGGGCCGCATCGACCAAGAAGCCGGCGGCGAAGAAGGACGAGGGGAAGTAGAAAACGGTTTTTCGTGGGGCACGTTTCCAACGTGCCCGAAAAGGGCAGTCCGATACGGACACTTAGAAACGTGTCCCACGTCAAATCGACAATCGTTCCGCCACCACCGCCACGACCCGGCCGTTCGCCCGGGTAAAGATCACCGTTCGGTGCTCGCTACCCGTTAACTTCCAAACTTTCAGCACCGCGTCGGTGTCGACGTCCACGCCGTTCTTCACCGGCGTCACCCGACCGATGCCGCGGGTCTTCAGCCACGCTCCGACCTTCTTCACGTGGAACGGCAGCACCTCCTCGACCCGGTATCCGGTGACGAACGGCGACGTAACTTCCTTGTCCCCGGTCAGCCCGGCCACGTTCGGTTCGAAACTTGTGAGCCCGAGTTTTCCAGCCAACACGCCGTAATCGAGTCGGGCCCGGACCACGGCCGGGTCGGGGTCGTACAGATAGCGTCCGATCGGCGTCACGTCTCCGAACGATTCCTTCCCGTCGTCGGTCAGCGTGTCGCCGCCCGGAAGGACCGTCGCCCGCCGCCCGGACGTGGCGAGCGGGCCCTGCCACAGGACGCACTCCTTTAATTCCCCGTGGACCGAGACGAACTCGAATTCGCCGCCGAAGTCCATGACCGCCTTCAGCGGCACGCCCGGCGCGACCTTGAACGCGAGCGGGAACCCCGTGGGTAACCGGTCCCGCATCGATTGCGGCGGCGGCTCGTAGTCGGGCAGGTCGAGCACCCGCCGCCCGCCCGGTCGCCTGCCCGGGTCGCAGAACGCGGCGTCGACCGCCGACAGGTCGGTCGTCAACGCGTCCGCGACGCGGACCTCGGCGGAAACCCCGTTCACCCGCAGGTTCTCGACCGCCATCGCCGCCCGGACCGGGTCGGACTCGACGGCCACCACCGATCGCCCAGCCGACCCCAACACGATCGCGTCCGCGCCGATCCCGCAGCACAGGTCCGCAACCCGGGCGTACGACGCGAACCGCTTCGCCCGGTACGCCGCGATGATTTCCCCCGACGCCTGCTCCAACGCCTCGCGGGTGAAAAACATCTCACCCGCCCGGGCAAACTTCGCCCTCGCCCGCTCGCGGAGCAGCACCATCTCCACCGCCGCCCGGGCCAAGTCGGGGTCGAACGATTTCCGCAGGCGGTCCAGGCAATTCAGGACGGTCGATTCGGACGGGTTCAGTTCCCGGGCAATTGCGAGCGCGGACCGACCTTCGACGGTCAGAAGTCGGTGGAACGTGGACAAATCCATTACCGATCAGGTTAGCGACGCTTCGCAGAAGCGTCCGAAGCTCGGACGCTTCTGCGAAGCGTCGCTAACGATCCGGGTTGCAACCGCCCGCCCGGTCTGGCAAGATGCCGCCCCGACCGTCGTCGAAAGGGATTTCGATGCGCCCGTTGCAGGTGGCCGTGCTGGACGAGGAGTTGCCGTTCCCCCCCACGTCCGGGAAGCGGATCCGCACCTGGAACCTGCTGAAGCGGTTGGCCGACCGGCACCGGGTGACGTTCGTCGCCCACCGCAACCCGGACAAGGCCGAGGCGGAGCGGGCCGAGACCGAGTTCCGCCGGCTGGGGATCGAAACCGTCGTCGTGGACCGCAGCATCCCGCGGAAGGAGGGCCCGGCGTTCTACGCCCGGCTCGCGGGGAACCTCCTCTCCCCCCTGCCCTACTCGGTCGAATCGCACTCGAGCCGGGACCTGGCCCGGGCGGTGCGGCGGCTCGAGAAGGAGCGGCGGTTCGACTGCTGGCACTGCGAGTGGACGCCGTACGCCGAGGTGCTGCGGGTCGGGCTCGGCAAGCGGCTGCCGCGGGTCCCGTGGGTGGTGATGGCCCACAACGTCGAGTCGCAGATCTGGCAGCGGTACACCGACGCCGAGCCGAACCCGGTGAAGAAGTGGTACACGCGGAAGCAGTGGGCGAAGTTCGAGACGTTCGAGCAGTGGGCCTACGCGACCGCGACCCGGGTGGTGGCGGTCAGCGACGCCGACGCCCGGCTCATCGGCGACCGGTTCGGGATCGACGAGGTCGACGTGGTCGACAACGGCGTGGATATCCGGCACTTCGTCCCGCAACGCGACGTCGAGCGGGACCCGAACCGCATCCTGTTTCTGGGTAGTCTCGACTGGCGGCCGAACCTCGACGCGGTGCGGACGCTGCTCGACGTGCTGCTCCCCAAGGTGCGGGCCGCGGTGCCCGCCGCGACGGTGAGCCTCGTCGGCCGGAACCCGCCGGGCTGGCTGCGGCAGAAGGCGGCGGAGACGGCCGGCGTGAAATTGTACGGCGACGTGCCCGACGTCCGCCCGTTCCTGCACACCTGCGGCGTCATGGCCGTCCCGCTGCGTGTCGGCGGCGGGTCGAGATTGAAGATCCTCGAAGCCCTCGCCACCGCCACGCCCGTCGTCAGTTCCCGCGTCGGGGCCGAGGGGCTGCACCTCGTCCCCGGCCGGCACTTCACGGTGTCGAGTGACCTGACCGGCGTGGCCGAGGGGTTGATCCATGCCATCCGCCGGCCGGACGAGGCCCGCGAGCAGGCCGAGGACGGCCGGCGGGTGGTGGTGAAACGGTACGACTGGGACCAGTTGTCGGACCGGTTGGATGAGACCTGGCGGGCCGCGGCCAACGAACGCGTCGCCGCGGCGGTCGAAGAATAATGGAGGGTTAAAAGCCCACCCGTCGTGACGGGTGGGCTTTGGATCAATGCACTTTCCGTCCATCAACATAGGTATTTTCGACCATCAACTCCTGAGTCAGAACGACCAAATCGGCCCGCTTGCCCGTCTCCAGACTTCCCAACTCCGAATCGAACCCGAGAATCCGCGCCGGCGTCAGCGTCGCCGTCCGGACCAACTCGTGCAGCGGCGCCCCGGTCGCCCGTCGCAGCACCCGCAGCCCGTGGTCCTGCCCCATCACGCCGGACGCCAATCCCGTGCCATCAAGGGTAACGCCGACTTCGCCGCGTCGCCGGATCAGTTCGCCCGACGTCGGCGACCCGAACCGGTACTCGCCGTCCGGCATGTCGACGGCCCGCATCGCGTCCGAGACGAGGGCGAGGCGGTCCGGCCCTTTCACCAGGAAGGCCGTCTTGAGCAGCGAGTCGGCGAGGTGCCAGCCGTCGGCGATCACTTCGGTGGTCAGTTCGTCAAGAGCCAGGGTCGCTTCCATCACGCCGGCCCGCATCGGAAACGGCTGGGCGAGGCGGAGGCGGGCCCGGTCGGACATGGCGCAGAACAGGTGGTCGACGTGCCGGGCCCCGACGGCGACCGCGGCCTCGACCTGCTCGAAGGTGCCGTGCGAGTGGCCGATGTTGACCTTCACCCCCGCCGCGGCACACGCCGCGACGAGCGGCAGCACGTTCGGCAACTCGGGGGCCAGGGTCAGCGTCGTGAGGCCCTTCCCCGCGTGCCTCAGGTACGGCTCCCAGTTCGCCGGGGCGGGCGTGAGGAAGTCGAGCGCCGGGTGGCAGCCCTTCGCGGGGGGCGAGAAATAAGGGCCGTAGAGGTGTCCGCCGAGGATTTTCGCCCCGCCGGTGTCGGTACCGCGGAGTTCGCCGCACAGTTCGAGGAACCGGAACGAGTCGGCGATGGTCGAGACGGTGCTGGTCGGGGTACACGCCGTCGTGCCGTGCCGGGCGTGGCAGCAACAGACTTTGCGGAATGCCTCAGCCGTCAGGTCCATGAAATCCGCCCCGTCCCCGCCGTGGACGTGCAGGTCGACGAACCCGGGCGACAGGTACTTCCCGCCGAGGTCGACGACCGTCGCGCCCGCCGGCACCGGGCCGAACGAGTCGATCCGCTCGTCGCGGACGACGAGCGTGCCGGGTTCGACCCGGTCCGGCAGGATCAGAAGCGCGTTCTCGAAAGCGGTCGTCGGCACGGACATCCCCTCCCGGTTGCGGTCAGCATACGACCCAGTAGAACAGTACCCACCGCACGGGGAATGAAATGGGCCGGGAATTGAACGGGAAACGGGTCCTCGTCACCGGGGCGTCGCAGGGGATCGGGCGGGCGCTCTGCGTCGTCGCGGCGCGGCGGGGCTGCCAGGTCGTCGCCGCGGCCCGGTCGAAGGAGTTGCTCGACGAACTGGTGGCCGAAGTCCGCACGGCCGGCGGGACGATCGAGCCGGTAGTCGCCGACGTGACGGCGCCCGCCGATCGCAAGGCGATGCTCGACGCAGCAACAACGCACTTCGGCGGCCTCGACATCCTGGTGAACAACGCCGGCGTCGGGGCGACCGGGCACTTCACCGAGTCCGACCCCGCCACGCTCCGCCGAATCTTCGAGGTCAACTTCTTCGGCACCGCCGAGTTCACCCGCCTCTGCATCCCCGAACTGAAGAAGGGAAACCAGCCGCTCGTCGTCAACATCTCGTCCGTCGTCGGCCGGCGGGCGCTGCCGGCCCGGACGCTCTACGCGACGAGCAAGTTCGCCCTCGCCGGGTGGAGCGAGGCGGTGCGGGCCGAACTCTCCCTCGACGGGGTGAGCCTGCTGGTCGTAAACCCGGGGCTGACGCAGACGAACTTCTCGAAGAATCTGCTCGAAGCGACGGCCCGGAAGAAGTACGACCACCTGCGGGGCATGACGGCCGAGACGGTGGCCGAGAAGACCTGGAACGCCGCCGCCCGGAACTGGAAGGAAACCACCCTCACCGGCCGCGGCAACGCCCTGATCCTCGCCGCCCGGTTCCTGCCGCGGCTGGTGGACACGCTCGCGAAGAAGTCGGTGACGGACTTGTTCAAGGAGGAAATGGCGGCGCGGCGGGCGTCAAATTAAGAAGCAGCAAATACCTCGGGATGAATTCAGTACAACCCCGATCACCAGCGACCCTGCTTTGCTGCACGTCTGGTGCAGCAACTGGTTCGGCTACTTATTTATGGCCTATCTCAATCTTGCGAATTATTTTTCCTGAGTTTGCGTCAGATACAATAGCGCATCCATTTGAAATGGACGCAACATACTTTCCTTCAGCATAAAACGACGCAAAGAACACCGGGCCATCATGAATCACTGGAATTCCCACCTCCTTGCCAGTAAGAGAATCCCACGTTCTGACGGAATTGTCGTATGCCGCAGTTACAATCCTCTCGCCGTCCTGAGAAAACCTTACCGAAAAAATTGGTTTATCATGTTTAATTGATGACAACTGTACTTTACCTGTACGCGCATTCCATATTTTCACGGTGCCGTCCACGGATGCAGTGGCGACCCGCTTGCTATCATGCGAAAACACCACATCTGTTACAACGCCGTCATGTATCAATGGATCAGTAATGGCATCTTCGTCTTTTTCCGACACGCTCCACACACGAGCCGTTTTGTCTTTCGAGCATGTAGCAATCATATTACCATCGAGCGAAAACCTTGCTCGCAACACGTCATCTTTATGTGAGACCAACTTGGTTATTTTTCCATCTCTTGATTTCCACAGTCTAGCATAGCCATTAGTTCCAGCGCCGCCAGAACATGCCGTTAGGATGAAATTCCCATCCGGAGAAAATGAAACGCTATTCACACGAAATAACTGCCCTCCTGAAATATGCGGCAGCGAGCTATAATTCCGCTCGATCTTCTTAATGTCCCAGACAGCTACATAGCCGTCGGTTGAAGCAAATGCGACAGATCGGTCATCAGGCGCAAATGCTCCAGTGTTAACTCCCGCTTCGTATCTTGCAGAAACGGCGTGTTGTTGATCAGTTTTGATATCGTAAACATCTCCCTCTTTATCAAGAGTGCAAACCAGCAGCAAATCACCATTTGTCGAGAATTTCACGTTGGCGATCTCGTCGTCAAATCTTCTATATTTAGTAACTGCCAGACCCGTGTCGAGATTGTAAACACGAAGTTCGTGACCAATAATCTCGTTCTTTACCAGCGCAACCAAATTCTGGCTTTTTGAGAAGTAAAATGGCCCCGTGTCTTCCTGCGCCGAAGCTGATGAAACAAAGCAGGTGACAAGCAAGACAGTTAAGAATACAGTGTGTGGCTTGTTGGACATCGCATGCTCCTTGACGAAATCTGGAACCAAAATAGTGTTTGTGGGGTCGGCGCACGCCCCCCGAATCCACCGCCGGCTCGCGAACACGTCTTGCATTAAAGTAGGCGGCTAACCGTCGAAACCAAGGGGTTCGACGCCGGCCGAGTCGCCCCGTATCCACCACCAATCAGGTGTTTATTCCAATCACCGGATTTGGATAATACAGTATTCACAAGAATAGAGAAAGAAAAAACTCTCTCCATAGCCAAGATATCCGCCGAACCCGTCATGCCATCTTCGCCACGACCGCCGCGGTGAATTCGTCCGTTGTCGCGGTGCCGCCCAGGTCGACTGGACGAACATTACCTTCCATCAGCACCGTCTCGATCGCGTTCCGAATCCGCTCGGCCGCCTTCGTCTGGCCGAAGTCGCGGACCATCTCGACGGCGGGCAATAACAGCGGCAGCGGGTTCGCCGTCCCCGCGGGCACCTGATCGGCGGTCGCCCCGTAGACCGCTTCGTACACCTTCACGCCGGCGCCGTGGTTCACCGCCGCCGTCGCGCTGATCCCGCCGACCAACCCGGCCCCGAGGTCGCCGAGCAGGTCGCCGTACAGGTTCCCCGCCACGAGAATCTCGAATTGCGAGGGCCTTGTGACGAGCTGCATGCAGGTGTTGTCGACGATCAGTTCCTTCGTCGCGATCCCGGGGAAGTCTTTCGCCACGGTGCGGAAACAGTCGAGGAAGAGGCCGTCGGCGAGCTTCAGGATGTTCGCCTTGTGGATGCAGTGGATCGTCTTCCGGCCACGGGCTTTCGCCAGCTCGAACGCGAACCGGAAGAACCGCAGGCAGGCGGCCTCCGTCACGATCTTGAAGCTCTGCACGACGCCGGGGACGACCTCGTGCTCGCTCGCGGCGTAGAGGTCTTCGGTGATCTCGCGGACGAGCAGGAAGTCGACGCCCGAAAACCGGCTCGGCAGCCCGGCGAGGTTGTGCACCGGCCGGACCGACGCGAAGAGGCCGAGCCGGCGGCGGAACTCGACGTTGAAGTTCGCCGGGATGCCCGGCCCGGCGGGGCCCTTCGGCGGGAACAGCTTGGTCTTCAGGGCGATCCCGCCGGCGCGGATCGCTGCGAACGCCTCGTCGGGCAGGGCGTCGAGGCCGCGGTCGAGCGCGGCCCGGCCGGCGGGGAAGACCGTGAATTCGACCGGCACCCCGGCCGCGGCCAGCACGGCCCGGACCGACCGCTCCTGGTCGAGCCCCGCCCCGCCGCCCTGGACGAACACGACGTTCCGCATTCCGCACCTCGCGTGCCGCGACCCGATTACGGTATGATCGGCCCCACGGAGGAGGTAGACCGATGTCCGCCGAAGCGTACCCGGCCACGCCCGTCGCGGAATGCCACCCGGACCGGCTGTTCGTCGTCGGCCGGCTGTTCGGCCTCGACCCGCCGCCGGTGGAGACGTGCCGGGTCTTGGAAATCGGGTGCAGCACCGGCGGGCACCTCCTCGCCGCGGCCGCGACGCTGCCCCGGGCCCACTTCGTCGGCATCGATCTCTCGGAAGACCAACTCGCCCGCGGCCGGGACCTGGCGAAGCGGGCCGGGATCACGAACGTCGAGTTCCGCCACGCGAACCTGCTCGACTTTCAACCCGAACTCGCCGCCTACGACTACGTGACCGCCCACGGCGTCTATTCGTGGGTGCCGCCGGCCGTGCGGGACCGGCTCTTCGCCGTGATGAAGGCCGCCCTCGCCCCGCACGGCGTCGGGTACGTCAGCTACAACGCCTACCCCGGGGGCCACCTCCGCGAAATGTTCTGGCACATGTTCCGCACCCACGCGGCCGACACGCCCGACCCGGCGGGGAAGATCGCGAAAGTGCACGAGCTGGCCGAGTTCCTCGTCGCCGGGCAGACGGACGACGGGCTCGTGAGGCAGTTGTTCCAGAAGGAAGCGGACCGGCTCAAGAGCATCCCGTTCCCGGGGATGATCCATTACGACGACCTGTGGGAGGGCAACACGCCGGCGTACGTGACCGACGTCGCCCAGCAACTCGCGGCGAACGGCCTGCGGTACGTCGCCGAGGCCGAGGTGCCGAAGATGCACGAGGGGCGGTTCCCCGGATCGGTCGCCGAGAAACTGATCGAACTGCGGAAGACGGACCTCGTGAAGAAGGAGCAGTACGTCGACTTCCTGACGCTGCGGCGGTACCGGCTCAGCGTGTTTACTCACGCCGACGCGACGCCGGCGACGACGCCGCGGGCCGCCGCGGTGCCGGAGTTTTTCATCGAGCTAATCGGTAAGCCGCGGTTCGAGTCGGCGTTCGAGCAGGCGGTCGTTGAGGAGTTGCGGGAACGGCTGCCGGGCCGGGTGCGGTTCGATGAACTACTTTCTCGTTCCACCGCCCGGGCCGGCATGGCGACGGGGCAAATCCCGACGGCGAAGTTCGCGGAGTTCCTGCTGAGCCTCTACCTGCGGGAGTTCGTCCAGTTCCACGCCACGCAGCCCGCGTTCGCGACGGCACCGGGCGACCGGCCGACCGTCTCCCCGCTCGCCCGCACCCTGGCGGCCGACTCGCGGTGGCTGTCGACGCTGTCGATGAAAGTCTTCGACGCGAGCGGCCCTGGCGTGCGGGAATTGGTCGGCCTCATGGATGGAACTAGGGATCGGTCGGCGTTGCTCGCCGAGTTCCGGAAATTGATGCCGACCAACGACCCGACCGACGTGTTCGATACGTATGTGAAACGGTTCGCCAACGCAGGGCTGCTCGTCGCCCAGGCGTGAGATCGTTTGCATTTTCCCTCTCCCCGTTGGGGAGAGGGCGACGAGGCGCAGCCGAGTCGGGTGAGGGGCAGACGGAGGCAGTCACGGGTTAGACGTCCGGGGAGTCGCGGGCCGCCCCTCACCCGGTCCGGCTGCGCCGGACCGCCCTCTCCCCGGCGGGGAGAGGGGAAAGTCGGTCGCCGCGGTCCGAGCCATTACGCCGCGAGGTTTCGGATAATCTCCGCGGTAATCGTGTCCGTCGTCCCGTCGCCGCCCAAATCGCGGGTCAGGCCCTTGCCCCTCGCGAGCGTCGCCGCCACGGCGGCCTCGATCCGCTTCGCCGCGTCGCGTTCGCCGATGTGGTCGAGCAGCATGGCCGCGCTCCGCACCACCGCGATCGGGTTCGCGAGGCCCTTCCCGGCGATGTCCGGGGCGCTGCCGTGGACCGCCTCGAACACGGCGTACCGCGCCCCGAGGTTCGCTCCGGGAACCAATCCCAATCCCCCGACCAACCCGGCACACAGGTCCGAGATCACGTCGCCGAACAGGTTCTCCATCACCAGGACGTCGAACCGCGTCGGGTCGAGGGCGAGTTCCATGCACAGGTTGTCGATCGGCAACTCGGCGAACCGGATGAACGGGAACTCGTCGGCCACGCGCCGCGCACAGTCCAGGAAGAGCCCGTCCGACTGCCGCATCACGTCGGCCTTGTGGCAGAAGGTGACGAGTTTCCGCCCGCCGCTCCGGGCGAGTTCGAACGCGTACCGCACGATCCGTTCGGCCGCGGGGCGGGTGATCAGGCGAATGCTCTCGATCACCCCGGGCACCACCCGGTGCTCCAGCCCGGCGTAGAGGCCTTCGGTGTTCTCCCGCACCACGACCAGGTCGACCTTGTCGTACGGCACCTTCACCCCGGGCAGCGTCTTCACCGGCCGCACGCTCGCGTACAGGTCGAGCCCCTGCCGCAGTCGGACGTTGATCGACTTGAACCCCTTCCCCACCGGCGTCGTGCACGGGCCCTTGAGGGCGACGCGGTACTTGCGGACGAACTCCAGCGTCTCCTCGGGCAGCGGTTCCCCGCTCCGCTCGGCCGCGGGCAGCCCGGCGTCGGCCTTCACCCACTCGACGTCGACCCCGGCCGCGGCCACCACCCGGCACGCCGCCCCCGTCACCTCCGGCCCGATCCCGTCCCCTTCGATCAAGACGACGCGCATCGCTCCCCCCGTTCGGCGGTGCCCCGGACGGGACTGGTTTAGCTAGAATGGGCCGAACGAGCAGCCGTCCCGTTGGGGTACTCCCGTGGCCGAGTTGATCCGGACGACCTGTCAATCCTGCCAAACGGCGGCCCGCGTCCCGGCCGACTGGGCGGGGCGGTCGGTGCGGTGCAAGAAGTGCGGGGCCAGGTCGACGGTCGAAGCGGTCGTGGTGCCGGTGGAGTACGAAGTGGTCGAGGACTTCGCTCCCGAACCGGTCGTCCGCCGGCCGGAGGCGTACCGCCGGGCCGGCGGGTCGAAGCGGGTCGGGTGGGCGGTCGCGGCCGCCGCGGTCGTGGCCGTCGCGGCGGTCGGCGGGGAAAG
>JADMIO011403898.1_pt1 | contig 21391 bp, 28 predicted proteins | sample 8958161 | NCBI WGS metagenome assembly JADMIO01 (sample SAMN16585339, study PRJNA669376) | soil metagenome | isolation source: Crop rotation soil | place: USA: Cullars Rotation, Alabama | collected 2011
CCGGAAAATTCATCCGCCGCACCAAGCGGCACATTCTCCTTTTCCGGCGGATGCTCCACTGCAAGACCTGCAGCCGGTCGCTCATCGGTTCCGAACGCAAAGGCTTCGTGTACTACCGCTGCTCGAATGTCGAATGTCCTACGACTTCGGTCCGTGAGGATGCGGTCGAGGAGGCAGTCAGCCAGATTCTCGCGGCGATACGGCTGGACGAGCATGACACCCTCACGATCGAGGCCGAACTCGCCGATTACGATCGGGACGGAACAGCGCTTCAGGAAGCACGCCGCGCCTCGCTCACCGAAGCCCTTTCGGCCGCAAGCGCGCGCCTTAGCCGGCTCACCGATCTTCTCCTCGACGGGAAATCGACGCCACAGCCCATGGCGCAAAGCGCGCCGAACTGATCCTGGAACGCCAGGACTTGGAACGGGAGCTTGCCGCCGTAGAGGACGGAACGAGGCAACTCGTGCACCGCACTCGACAAATTGTCGAACTCGCGCAAGCCGCGGAAAACATTTACCGAGTGGCTGACAACGACCGAAAACGCCGTTTGCTCGAAACGGTATTGTCGGACTGCGTAGTGACGGGGAAAACGCTAGAGTTTTCCTTGCTGGAGCCGTTCGCAACGTTCGCGAAACGTCAGTCCCGACAAACCTGTACCCCCGATTGGTACACAGCTCGGACTTTTTCGGTAGAGGAGCTCCTCGCGTGGAGTGCTCAACTGCCGGAAAGACTCGGGGATGCTCTTGATGATAGCCAATTGGCGGGTGAAGTCGAGGAGGCAGCCTAGGATTCAGAGACACGGATACGAGGACCCGCCACACGGCGGGTTCCTCCGTTTGAAAGTCCCCATTGTCCCCAAAGTCCCCCAAGTCCGTCGGGCCCGCTTTACACAATGTCCACTACGTCCACAATGCCCGTATTTGAGAGACGGCATAAGTACTGTGAGCCTGTCCTTTTTCCAAACCACCATCCTTTGACCGGGCTGGCACTACGGACTATGATTCCTGTAAGGTCCCCCTTGCCCCTATCGGTTGCATGCCACGCCCTCACGAACCCTCATCTCTTGATCCCGCCGTTCTTCGCGACATCGTGCGCAAGCACCTTCCCGCGTGGTTCCGAGCCTGCGCTGCATCTACGGAAATCATCGTGATGCATGAGGAGGCTTTCGGGACTTCTGCGGGCGAGATACTCCTGCTTGGTTGTGCACTCAAGTATGCAGGCATTTCCGGCAAGACCGTTCACATCACCTCTGCCAAGAAAGCCGCCGCTTCGCGATCAAAGTCCAAGCCGATCGCCATCGAAGCGATCTACCGCGAAGATCGATCTTCTTCCCCCGTGCGGGACGCTCGTAAGTACCCAGGCAGACGCAGACCGCGTTCCGCCTGATCCCGTTCGATACGGATTGTAGAGATCGATCACCAGCCCTTGCCACCGGAGTGGGAAGCGTCTCCCTGCGCTAGGAGAACAGTCTCCTGGGAGTAGAGCAGGATCTGAACACGCGCACCACAAGTTAGGCTACTTGCCATGGAACTTAGAATCGGTGCGAGGCGGACCGGTGGCATCTGGCACGGATACATCGAGGGCAGAATGGTCCCCGATGAAGATGTTCGCGCACTTACCAGGGAGATCGCCATCGAGAAGGCTGAGCGCGTTGCCCGGCGGATGGCTGAGAAGGAGGGCTCCTTAGCAATCCTCCGGATTGCCCGCATTTCAAACGCGGACGAGATTTGAGCCAAGTTGTGCCGGGCCTCGAAGCTTGACTTTGCAGCGCGCCGAGCTACGGTTAAGGCACATCCTCCATGGCCCAGGACGAAGTTATCACCCACGCAGCTGGCGACGATGAGGCTTGGACTTGCCTTTGCGGCAACGAGCCGTCGGAAGACGGCTTCTATCCGTGCGATGAGAAGGGCGACGAAGTAGAACCCGTCGAAGGTTGGAGTGGTCTCTACGTCTGTCTGCGATGCGGCAGGATCATCGATCCCGAGTCTCTTCGCGTTGTTGGACGCAACCCGAATCCGAAGCTCCTCGCTTGACGATCGGTGTGGACATGCCTTCGCGACAGACCCTGGTGTTCAAGTCCGAAGTTCTCGCCCTGTGGTATCTGCGTCTGAACGGTGTTTTTGCAATTCCGAACTTCGTTCTCCATCCCTCTCAGCGCGGCTCGTCCCGGACCGACGCGGACATTGCCGGCGTTCGTTATCCCTTTCGAGCTGAGTTTTCCGACGAACACGGTCTCGACGACGAATGGTTTGAGGCGCATTCGCAGAAGCCCTGCGCCATTCTCGCGGAGATCAAGACTGGCGAGTGCGCGATCAACGGCCCATGGTCATCGCCGGAAGCCGCCAACGTTAACCAGGTTCTCGCGGATCTCGGCTGGTATCCACAGCCCGATATTCCGAACGCCGCGCAGCACCTCTACCAGTCGGGCGTATACGATGGAGCGACGCTGCTTTGTTCTCTCCTCTGCATCGGTAACTCGCTGAGCGCATCCGTACAGGAGCGCTACCCCCTAGTTCCGCAGCGCACGTGGTCACAAATCGCTGACTGGATCTTCGACCGGTTTGACCGATACCGCTACCGCAAGACTGATCACTCTCAATGGGACATCGCTGGTCAGGTCCTATGGAACGATTTTCAGTCCTCGCATGGCGCGAAGTCTTCCTTCGCCACCACGCTGCGACACCGCTTTCTGTTGCCACGGGCCTAGCCGGAAGCGCCACCGACGCTAGCTCGGCAACTCATTGACTGCTGGCTACTTGTTCGGCGTAAGCTGTTAATTCGTATGGACCGTTGAGTTTCACGACTCCGAGGCGAGGATTCGTTCGAACTCCGCTAGGGCAGGACGGCCTGAAACGGACGGCAGCAGCTCGGTAACGATCTGCATGGGCAACTTCTCAACGCGGGCCTGAATAGCTTCCCGGCGCCGAGCGCCTCTCGTGAACACGACGATGGCGCTCGTTGCGTTCCCTGCCCATCCTTCGAGCACGGCACAGAGTTCGTGGAGCTTCGGCGCGAAGACCGAAGCGATGCTTTCCGAGCCGCGATCGATCTCCACGGCTAGGAGCAGCGAATCGCCGCGCGGCAAACTGAATGACGCCAGCACGTCCGGAATCGCGGCCGGACGCGGCGTGAAGCGCCGTTCAAGCGCCCATGCTGGCGCGAGCACGTCTGCTTTCGGTTTCGCGCGACCGAGCACGGTCAGGACATCCACGATCCAAAGATGGTGCTCGATGTGACCGTCCGCTATCGGATTGTGCGGTACGAAGATCTCGCCAGGATCAACGCCGCTCGCGATGAGGCTCGTTCGTCCGCGCCTCGTAAGGCGCAGCCGGTTGATACCGACGCCGCGCCATCGCGACACGGAGACAAGCCCTCGCGCCGAGGCGCGACGCACGAAGCGCGACACGACGACCTCACTGACCCGTCCGAATACCCCCTCGTGGAGCTGATACTGCGCGACCTCGGCTCCACGCCCGATGAACCCAAGCGCCGCGATATCCCGTTCGGACAGCGGAGCATCCCGAGGATCACGCCGATGGCGCGCCGTTCTGCAGCCGTTCGGCGTCTCTGCTGGACTGCTGCCACCGGACAACGAAGTGCCCTCTCCAGCACGGACGGTCATCTCGTTCGATGATCTGCACGACGGCCCCGCCACATTCGGCGGGCGCGGTTCCGTGTTTTCGCGCCGGGCCGCGGACCGAGGAGTGGACGGCGGGCCGGCAGCGAACGTTCGCGCGCCGGCGTCATGCCGGCGGGACCGTGTGCAGCCTGAGCGTTCGGAAGAGCTGCCACGATCGGTTACCTAGGCGGAAACGGCTGGCGCTTGGGCGTGACGTTCGATCACGTCGTTGATAAGGGGATCAAGACGATCAATGAACGCATCGACCTGTTCGATACTAAGCGCCGCCCGGAGCACGTACTTGGCAGACGGCATGTCCTCGTCTCCGTCGCGTCCCACGAGAAATGCGACATCGAGCGAGGTTCCAAACTCCTCTGCTACGACCTTTTCGGCTCCTCGCTACTCCAGGTGGGTAGCTTGACGGGGCAAAGTGGCCGTTCGACCGCCGCATGAATGTGTGTTGGGTGGAAGGGGGCCGGCGTCAAGCCCTCCCCCGCCCGGCCGGCTTGACCCCGGCCCCCTTCCACCCGATGGGGCAGCTATGCGTCGGTCGAACTGGTCCCTCGCACGGCGGTCACGATTATCCTGTGCCGCATGGACACCAAAGACCTCTTCGCCCTCGCCCTCGGACTGACCAAGCCGTGGTACGTCACACGCAATGAGCTCGACACCGCCAAACGCCAGCTGGAGATCGGCATCGACTTCGAACGGGGCGGCACCTTCCCCTGCCCGGAGTGTGATCAGGCCGGCTGCAAGGCGTACGACACGGAAGAGCGCAGCTGGCGGCACCTGAACTTCTTCCAGTTCGAGACGGTTCTCAGGGCCCGAGTTCCGCGCATCGATTGCCACCGTTGTGGCAAGCGGCCCGTCAACGTGCCGTGGGCGAGAGCGGGAAGCGGCTTCACACTTCTGTTCGAAGCTCTGCTGATGACCATGGTGCCGCACATGCCCGTGGCGGCGGCAGCAAGGCTCTTGGGTGAGCATGACACGCGGTTGTGGCGGGTAATCCATCACTACGTGGACCAGGCTGTAGCGATGCGTGATGACAGCGCCGTGCAGCGGGTGGGCATCGACGAGACCTCCAGCCGCCGCGGACACAACTACATCAGCATCTTTGTCGACCTCGACCCGCCCCGGGTGCTGTTCGCCACGGAAGGGAAAGACAGCTCTACGGTGAGCCGTTTCGCTGCAGACCTGGCCGCCCACGGAGGCGATCCCGCCTCCATCAAAGAAGCCTGCATCGACATGTCGCCCGCATTCATCAGCGGGCTGGGGGAGTCGCTGCCGGCTGCCTCGCTCACCTTCGACAAGTTCCACCTCACCAAGATCATCGGTGACGCCGTCGACAAGACCCGCCGCGAGGAGCGAAGCGAGCACCCCGAACTGAAAGGACAACGCTACGCCCTGCTGCGCAATCCCGACACGATGAGCGACGCACAGCTCGACTTCGTGTCGGACCTGTTGCTCCGAAAGACGAACCTCAAGACCGCTCGCGCCTTCCACCTCAAACTGGCCTTTCAGGACTTCTACCGCCAACCTCGCGTGGCAGCGGAGGCCTACCTCAAGAAGTGGTGTAGCTGGGCCACTCGCAGCCGTGTCTCGGCAATGGTCTCCGCCGCGCGTACGATCCGAAACCACTGGCACGGCGTCCTGCGCTGGTTCACCTCCAAGATCACCAATGGCTTACTGGAGGGGATCAATAGCCTCATTCAGGCTGCCAAGACCAAGGCTCGCGGCTACAGAACCTCACGCAACCTCATTGCCATGGTCTACCTCGTCGCCGGCAAGCTCGAACTCAATCTTTCCCACCTGTAATAGCGAGGAGGCACCTTTTCGACGTCGTTCCACGCTGAACGCGGGATATCGAGCTCTACACCGTCCTTGCTAACTGCGGGGATTTCGCACGTGACAATAGGCATGATGATGTTGAATTGAGTGATTGTTTCGCCGCTGCGCCAGAAGTGCCGCAAGGTAAGGGATGTGGTGCCCTCCTTTCGCTCAAGATGAATGTCAATGAAAGACGGTCGCTCCATCAGAGCACCGTGATCGTGGCCGTGCAGTGGTCACAGCCGAAGCCCCGGGTGACCTCTCTGCAGTGGCCGCAGTAGAGACGTGATCCGAATTCCGTCGCGCCGCAACGGCGGCACGTCGCGAGGATGTCCACCGGATTTCGCGTCCCGCAATGCGGGCAATTAACGAAGCCGCCGCGGAGAAGCTGACTTGCCCGGAACGCGCGGATCGAGCGTCGCATCCAGAGAAAGAGATAAACCGGCGCGGCCGCCACGTAGAGCGCGACGAGGGCGACGTGTCGAAGGAAGGTGCCGTGCTTCATTCGTCCGCCTTGCCGCCGAAGAAGCGCTTCAGATCCGCGAGGCTCGTGATTTTCGGCTGCTTCGGAGCCGCGCCTCGGATCGGCGGAGCCTCAGCCCGATCCACAACTTCCGACTCCCACTTCGCGATGAGATCGAGCGCCACCGTCGTTCCAATCATCGATTTCGCGGCGATCTCACGATTGAAGATCTCGGTGAGTTCCTCTTCCGACACCCCCGCAGCATCCGCGGGACTTGGCATGTCCGGCGCCCTGAGCGGCAGCGCCGGCTCGCCTTTTACGAGGAGGAGAAAGCGCTGCCGTGCGAGGCCCGCCATTTCACGCATGAAGGCATCCCGCCGCGTGCCCACCGGGCGCGCGTCGTTTCCGTCGAAGACCACGTGCGGCCAGAAGATGTCTGCATCCTCGCGAGCGCGAAAGCCCGCGATCCAGGTCGTGTTGAGGAGGATCGCTCGGGCGACCGGACCGGGCATCGCATTCGAGAAATCCTGCGCGGTAAGGATGATGCCCATGTTCACGCTCCGCAGCGTGCGAAGACCCGTGAGGAGCGTCTCCACCTGGTCCGAGTTCGGGTCGGCGAAGAACCGCACCGCCTCCTCGAGGACGAAGACCTTCGGCCGGCGCGGATCCCGTCGCGGCGCCGCGAGAAGAACGTCCGTCGCGCGCCACGCCGCCCGTTCGTAACCGATCGCGAGCGGCAGCGTGGTCGTACACGCCGTGTTCGCAAGCGTGATCGCCGCCTCGCGCGTGAGCGACAGCTTGTCCATTGCCGCCGGCGGGATGTGGGACGCTTTGATCTCCGGGAAGCTCAGACTCCACTGCAGGCGTCTCAGAAAGCCGTCGCGCGTCTGCCGCGGCACCGACATGTCGAATGATTCAAAGTAATAGCGGACCTCGGGCTCGTTGACGCGCGAAAGAACTCCGAGGCGGAATGCTTCCTCGTGCATGAAGCGCACGGCAAAGCGATAGTTCAGGGGATACCGGAGCTCGACGAGGAGCCAGTTCCACATGTAAAGGAGCTGCCGCATCGAGTCCGTGTACGCGTGTGCGCTCGAACGGACCGTTACGTCCGCGCGCGTGTGCGCGAGGTACGCATTCGAGATCTCCGAGCCGGGAAGGTTATCGAAGGGCGCGAGCGGCGTCACGCGGTCGCGCGACCAGTCGATGACCCGTACGGCGCCTTCAATCTCCACGCGAACATCCGGCGTTGCGCGCAACCAAAGCGCGGCGATGTGTTTCCGAAGAAGATCGAAGGTTTCCGCCTTCGGGTCGATGAGGTCGATCTCGACCGTACGATCACGATGGCTGAAGCCTTTGGTCTGCTGCAGCGAGTTCAAAAGGATCGAGAGGAGGAAGCGCGTTTTCCCCGCGCCAGTGGCTCCGAGAACGAGCGCCGACATGTACGCCAGGGTGCGACGCACCCCGAGATCCTCGCCTCCTGGCAACGTCCCGAAGCGCACTGCATCCGGCCCGGCGAGCCTTTCGCGCGCGAGCGCGTACACATCGGCGCGCGATTTTGGCGACGCGAAGATCCGCGATCGCTCGTTTCCCAACGCACGATCGTAGGAATCCTTGCGGCCGAGACGGAATCCTACGTCCGCCCGTCCGAAGCCCGCCGCCGCGGAGGCCGCGAGTGACTTCAGAATCCCCCGCGTCGCCATCACTCAAGCTCCTCATCGAAGAGCGAGTGTTGCTCGTCGTGAACATGGTCGCGGCCCGTTCCGACCGGCACCTTGCCGGACCGGCGCATCCGCGCGTGGTGAGCGTCGCGGGACGGATGCGCCAGTCTCCGCCGCAGGGCGAGCGCGGCGTAGGCGAGAGGAGCCACCACGGCCAATACGCCGATCAACTCGAAAATCCCCGCGCCCGGAATTGCGAACTGCGGCAGGCCGAACGTCGGGAAGCTCCGCAGAAGATCGACGAAGAGGTATGGCGCGAATGCCAGGAGAAGAAACGCGAGCGCCACGCGCCGCAACTTCCCGCCAGCTTCAGAGTGCGAGAGCGGAAGCGACACGAGGAAAACGATGCACGCGGCGCTCAAGGACCAGCCAACGAGAAGATTGATCATTTGCGGCTCGCATGATTCGATCAGTCGGTTGTGAGAATCGCGAGCGCCAAACCGAGCGTTGCCTCTGCCGCGCGGTCCATCGCCGCCGCGAGCTCGCGCTGAATCGCCTCGCGTTCTTCGGCTTCCGCCGCCCGGTACGCGTCGGGCGTCACGACGGCGCGCGCTCTGATAGCGGGCTTGCCGTCCGTCGCCCGCACGCGCAGGACGTGGACGCGAACGCCGTCAGGCCCGAGCTCGCCGATCGCGAAATCGCGTCCCCGCATGATCGGCATCAAAGGGTGCTCGACGATCGCCCGGGCGAGTTCGGAAGGATCGCTCCACGTGGCACCGCTTTCCTTCACCATGAGCGACATCGTCTTCCGCCCGTCGAAGGTGACCTCCAGCGGATCGTTCTCGGGCGCCGTGTTGGCGACGAGCTTCGTCATGTTCGATTGCATGTGCTCCGCGAACCATGCGCGATACGCAGGCTCCAGCGCGATGTGCTCCGGACGGCCATCGACGCCGAGGACCGCCGACGCGCCCGAGCGGGCAGTCACGCTGCCGAGCGCGCGGAAGAACCGTGCCGCCAGCGCGCGCTCCTGGTCATCGTCGCTCCGGATTACGACGCGAATGCCCATGAGCTCCCGGTTCGGCATGCGTACCAGGAGGTACACGAGGATCGGTCGGCCTTCCGCGCTTTCGAGCGCGCTTGCGACCGCGTGAGGATTGTCGACGCTCACGATGAGCGGGGATCGCGCGTGATCTTCACTGGACAGCACTTCTTCGATCCGGGCTTCCACGGCTCTCGCCGGGACGCCGCGCCGCGTACCCTCGCGCACCAGGGCGAGCGCTCGTTCAGGCACCGGATCGACGTAGACGGGTGCGAGCGCGAACCGCGCAGACGCCCGGTTGAAGTCTGCGATTGCCGGCTGCATGAGGCCCGCGCCGCGGCCCGCGCCGCCAGCCAAGACCTCGATGTGGGAACGGGTTTCAAATGACGGGATGCGTGCAGATGATGTGAGCATGGTGTGACTCCTCATTCGATGTCTTCCGGTTGACGTGAATCGTTCCGACGCACAAGAGCCGTCGAGTTGTTCGCTGGAAACGGTGAATCGCCGAGTTCCGCGCGGGCGGTTCGATGAGCGATGTCGTACGCACCACGCATGCGCTCCGCCCTCTGCTGCCACCGCTCGCGGCGGTCTGCCACGCGGTTCACAAACCGTGTGGCGTTTCGCTTCTGGAACCGCGCTCCCGTCAAACGTCGCGAGAGACGGAATCGCTGACGCACGAGGGGCTGCACCGGCGAAAGAAGACGAAGCACGTGCTCGGCGAGAAGCGCCGGGCCGACCGTCACCGCGGTCATGATGATGCCCATCGCCCAATTGACGCTCCGCGAACCGCCATCCTCCGTGTTCTCACCCACGCGCACGACGGTCAGCGCTCCAATCAGAAGTCCGAACGAAAGAAGCGCCGCCACTGAAATCACGCGGTTCCTCGCCCGCGAAAGAAGCCAGGCGGCGAAAAAGATGCACGCGGCGAGCGCCGTCCCAAAGACGATGCGTTCGGGTGAGTCGACGCCCATCGCCCGCATGACGTAGATCGAGCCGACCGACTCCACCAAGAGGAGAAGAGCGAGACAACCAAACAGTAGATGCACGTTCGGGTGGCGCGCGAGATCGTCCTCGACGCGCCGGATGTCCGCTTCCCCCTCTTCGATGCGCGGATCCTGCAGGAGCGAGCCCACGTTCGCATGCCGGAGGTTTCCGACCGGATCGAAGGCAGGCTCTGGCCCGAGCGTCGCGCGAACATATGCGTCGGGTTCGTAGATGTTGAGCTGCGCGTCTTCCCGAGCGCGGCGATCCAGATCATTTCGATCGAAGCCTTCAAACAGGCGTTCAAACATGCGACGCCTCCCTCCCAGCCGGTGTCGGGACCTGGAAACTGCCGCTCTGGATCTCCACGCGCGCCGCGCCGGCGTCGCGGAGTGCCGTCTGCCAGATCGCGCGGACATCCGCCGCCCGCCGGAGAGACAGTGCGCAGCGACCACGGTCAACCGATCCGAGATCGACGTGGGAAAAGACGATGGAGATCCCTTGAAGCGATCCGGGCGGAAGCACACCCTCGCGCGCGACGACACGCGCAAAACGGTCCGGCGTCGGTAGCGCGCCGCACTCGAAGTTCCCGAAGTCAGAGACCTCAAGAGCGTCCGTGATGACGATAAGAAGGCGCTGCTCCTTCATCGGCGCCGTGACAAGCGCTACGCGACCGATCGCCTCCGCGATCGGCGATCTCTGCAGATTCATGCGAAGGCCCGGCTGCGCGGCCGTCATCAAGGACCGCAGCTCCTCCGCGGTCCAGCGAGACTCATGCTCCTGTCGGGCGCGACGTCCCGAGCCTCGAGCCTTGACGCTTCGCGCCTCGCCGACCATCCGCGTGGTCTCGATGTCGCGGCCCTGCACCCACAGCCGGACCACGCTACCTGGCCGCTCTGCCGCCCGGCTAAGCGCGATCCCGAGCACTTCGCGCAGGGTGGCTTCACTGCACGTACTCCCCGCGCTCGGATCGCAGAGCACGTCTTCAGTGAGGGAAGGCGGCAGCGGCTTGTCGCTTGCGCCGAGCCATGCGGCCAGCGTCGCCGGTCCGTCGTTGCAGCCCAAGAAGCAGAACAGGAGCAGCGGCAGCAGAAACAAGAGAGCGATCGTTCGTCGGAGAGTCATTCGACACCTCCGGCGTCCGGGCGCTCTTTGCGCGTGCGCTTCTTCCGCTCCTGCTTTGCTGTTGGCTGAAGACGGTCGAGCACGGAGCGCACGATCTCAAGCGCCTCCTCGTCGACCTCCGTGATCTGTTGGATGCATCGCAACCGTGTCGGTGCGCTGTCATCCGGTTCCTCAATCCGAGATGGGTCGTTTGCTGTCATCGAAGCTCCTTTCCGCCCACCTCCGTTGATGAGCGCGAGCTTCGTGTTCAGCACACGGAGAGCCGCTTCCGCCTCATATGCGAAATGGATCGAAATGATCTTCTCGAACACGTACAGCGTGGAAGCCGGCACGGGTGAAACGTCGGAAGGACAACCCGGCCTTGCCCTCTCCGCTTCGAACGGGATAGCCTCTTGCCTGTGCCGGATTACCGGTAGTAGAGTCCCGAAAGTATGTGTCGGTCCGTAACCGCCTCGCCATCAGACGTTTTCGTCGGAACGTCTCCGGTCGGGCGCTCTCAGACGAGTTATTTCACCGAGCTTCTCAAATCAGGATCCGCCCAAGCGACACGCAATGATTGATATGACAACTAACAATCTGACGCCATTCGACTTCATCTCACCTATCGACACCCGCTACTACGGCGCCGATCCGACGGTCTTTCAGGCTCTTCATCCATATCTATCAGACAAAGCCACACTCCAATACCAACTAAAAGTAGAACAAGCCATCGTCGCTGTTCTTGAACAAAACGGTGTTGCTCCAAATGGCACCTCCGAGCACGTGGCTAGGGCGGTCGAAACCATCGAGTTTGCCGAGGTCTTTGAAGAGGACCAGCGAATTCACCACGATATTCGCGCGATCGTGAATTGCATCCAACGCCGGTTACCAATGCAATATCGTGGTTATGTACACCTCTTCGCCACGTCGTACGATGTGAGGGACAGCGCTCGCTCTCTTCTTCTTCGAGATGTCACTGCCCATGTCCTTTTTCCTGCTCTACGGCAACTCGTCGGCCGAATAGCGAAACTCGCCGAAAGGTCTGCTGACGTCGTGCAAATCGGCAGAACGCACGGTCGTCACGCTGAACCCATTACAGTCGGCTACTGGCTCGCCAATTACGTAGAGCGTCTGGGTGAGAGAACCGAGAAGCTTGTCCACGCAGCCGCAAATCTCAGAGGGAAGTTTTCTGGTGCTGTCGGCGCCCACAATGCGCTCGGCTTACGCTGGACAGATCCAGCGCTTGTCGAAAGACAAATGCTGGAGCGCCTCGGCTTGCGTCCGTCGGACTGCGCCACGTCGTCGCAGATTGTTCATCCAGAATACGTCTGTGACTATATGCACTCTATTGTTTCGACCTTTTCAGTGCTGGCCAACTTAGCCGACGATGCCAGGCACTTAATGCGCAGCGAACTCGACGAGTTGGCGCCTCGTGACACTGACACCGTGCAATCATCGACAATGCCCCACAAGGTTAACCCGCGCGATTACGAGAATGTTAAAAGTCTCTGGAAGGCGTTCATGCCTCGCATGATCACCTACTATTCCGATCAGATCAGCGAGCATCAAAGGGACCTTACCAATAGTGCATCTGGCCGCTTCACAAATGAGCTTATCGCTGGCTTCTATTACGCTGTGATTCGACTCGATGCCGCGATGGGATCGGTCGAGATCAACGGTGAGGCAGTTCGCCGCAATCTCGAAGCTAGCAAGGAATGGACGCTTGCCGAGCCTCTCTACATTGCTCTAGCTCTAAGCGGACATAGCGATCCCTACGAAACTGTGCGTGGCTTGTTCCGCCGCGCGCGCGAGCATAGTGTTGGATTGCGTACTTTTTTGAATCGCCCCGAAGGGCAGGCAATCCTCGATGAAATCTCACCCGCTTACCTCATTAAGGTTCTGGAACCTTCAGAGTATTTGGGCGATGCACCAGAGCGCACTCGCTTCACCTGCGATCAGTGGACGCTGCGTCTAAACAGTCCTACCCTGCCGGCGTTGCTCGCCCGCCCAGACGAGTCCAACGCGCTCGTGTGCCGTTGGTCGGAAGGTAACGCATGATGCCTGCGCCGACGCACTAGCCACGTCGCGCCATACGTTTCGCTGAGCATGGTCGTCGTGCACAATGGTTGCGCCAGTGGGCCGCCGAGCGTGCTGCTCTCACTGACGCAGGTTTAAGGAGACGCATCTGCGAGCAATGCCTCCAAGATACGCCGCAGACTGACCTTGAGATCGGTTATCGTCTTGTATTCGATACTGCTGATCGACCGAAGGTCAAACGGAACCTGGGACCTGTCTTTGGTGATCAATATAACATCTTTCCCGATACCCTGAGCGTAGCCCAGCTCGTAGAAGACGTTTGGATTGTTGTTACTCATATCGGCTATGATGAGGCGGGCTGCCCTAATATTTCCACGAATGACATCCATGATTTCGCTGATGTGCAAAAAATGCCTCTCCCGCAGAATCTGTGGGTAGTTTCGGAGCAGTAGTCGCTGTGGGAGATGCGGGAAACGCGGTGGTGGGGAGGGCGGCGTTTTCCGCATCTTCCACAGCGGGCATCCCGCCCCTTGAATCTGGCAAGATGGGGTTGTCTAGAACTCATCGAGCCGGAGAAGCGGGATGCTGCTCAAGACTATCCTGAACCTGGTGGAAAAGCACGCTGGGTTCGTGTACGAGCGAATTGTGATGGTGGCCGAGGGCGGCGGCAATCAGATCGAGGTTGAGGTCCGGTGTCGCCGCCACTCCCGCCCAGTCTGTTCAGGATGTTCGCGGCGCGGGCCGCGCTACGACACGCTCTCCCGGCGGCGGTTCCAGTACGTCCCACTCTGGGGAATCCCGGTGTTCTTGGTGTATTCGATGCGGCGTGTGAACTGTCGTCGATGCGGTATCCGGGTGGAGATGGTTCCGTGGGCCGAAGGAAAGCGACAGACCACGCACAGCTTCGAGTGGTTTCTGTCCACCTGGGCCAAGCGACTGAGCTGGACGGAGGTGGCCCAGATCTTCGGCACCACGTTCGAGACTGTCTTCCGGGCGGTGGAGCGAGCCGTGGAATGGGGACGGGCACACGCCGACTACTCGGGAGTCGAGGCGATCGGAATCGACGAGATCCAGTGGAAGTTTGGGCAAACCTATCTGACGCTCGTGTATCAAATTGATGTAGGGGTGCGGCGGCTGATCTGGGTTGGTGAACATCGCACGCTGGCGACGATCAGAGGGTTCTTCGACTGGTTCGGCGAGGAACGCCTGGCGACGCTCCGATTCGTCTGCAGCGACATGTGGAAGCCGTACCTGCAGGTGATTCGAGAGCGGGCTTCTCACGCCCTGCACGTGCTGGATCGCTTCCACGTGGTGGCGAAACTCGGGAAGGCCATCGACGAGATCCGTGCTACCGAGGCACGGGAGCTGCGTCGTCGCTCTCGCGGCGAGCTGCTCAAGGGAAGCCGATGGGCCATTCTGCGCCGACCGGAAAATCGCACTGCCGAGGAACAGCTCAAGCTTCGCGACATCCTCCGAGCGAACCTACGTACCGCCAGGGCCGTGCTGCTTCGGGAGGAGTTGTACGTCTTCTGGACTTACCACTCTCGCGTGTGGGCCGGAAAGTTCCTCGACGGATGGTGCCGAAAGGTTATGCGAACACGTCTGGAGCCGATGAAGAAGTTCGCTCGAACGCTGCGCGCACATCGGGAACTGCTCCTGAACTGGTTCGACGCAAAGGCACTTTCCACCGGCATCGTCGAGGGCTTCAACAGCCTCGCGAAATTGACCATGAAAAAGGCCTTCGGTTTCAGAACCTATCGTGCGATCGAAGTAGCGCTCTATCACCGACTTGGCGCCCTACCCGATCCTCCTACAATCCACAGATTCTGCTGAAGACCCCAAAAAATCATCTGCCCGCTTACACTCGAAGCCCAACTCCTCAACGGTGGGCTTTATCCCTAAATGATACGCATCGTGAAAACCGGCTTCGAATGGCATTACCACAAAAACGAGTTTGGGCTTAATGTTAGCCGGTGCCGCGTTCGGCGTGTCCAATGATTGAAGCTGAAACCACTTTGTACCATTGGTCTCGGAATAGTTGAAGAGAGTTAAGGGCCGCCTTTCGTAAACGGCTAGTGGATAGAACTGGGACGACACCGGATCAAACGCTTGACCATTCGAGATCGTTAGATTGTCCAATGCCTCCAAGCTGACCTCCCGGATGTCGGTAAGACGAAACCAGGAAGTGACGGGATATGGGAGCGTGCTGTAGTACTCCGGCATCGCGCCGGGCTCTCGCGGGTGTGTCGTTTGTGCGGCCGCTACGAGGCCGACATGAAGGCTCGGCCGGATCTTGTCCGGGCAGTAAAGATACAAGTGAGATTCGGCGGCGCCGGCCAGTTGCCGTCGGAACTCCGCCATAGTAGCCCGCGATAAACCCGCGCCTCCGCTCTTAGAGAACTTACCGAACCAGACATAGGTTTTGCTGGGCGGTGCGGCGCGAAGAACCCGTGCGTGCGCGGCTATTGTCTCTTTCTCAAACCCCTTCCCCGGACTCCATTTTACAATTACGTGCATTAAGCGCGAGACGACGCCCGCTTGCTTAGGTGTGCGCGCTGTTGACCCCATATTGCGCCTCTACGTCCGGTCGATAATATTGTCATTCAGCGGCCCGGTACCTATCAATCCCACCCGAACACCGGTCTCAGTCTCGAGCCACTCGATGAATCGTTTAGCCCCGTCGGTCAGATCGTCGTACCGTGTCTGGCCGTGATTCCGATAGTCGAGATAATCTGCAAAGTTCAGCGCCAGGTAAGTGGGTTTGTTAGTGCGAACAGCTAATGTGATGAGATCGAGATCAAACCGTGCCACTCGGCGAATGCGTGCGGTAACTGTGGATTTCTCCAGCAACGGCTGGGGCCAGTGCGCCTCTGCCGTAACCTCATCCCAACTGACCTCGTTCGGGAGTGGCCCGGTGTTACCACCAGTGCGTATGGGCCACGGACGGAGCACGAGTACAACGGAGTCGAGGTCGAAGGGCGATATGCCTGAATCGCTACACAGGGCGGCTGCACCGGTATCCCGACTAGTAACGTAAGGATAGTTGCCGTGGTGTAAGCTCAATCCGTGACCTTGTGTTCCCTCAAGGATGACACGCTCGTTGTTGTCTAGCGCAGCCCACAGTTTCGGTGCAACTTTGGCAACGAACGGCAAAAGTTCCTCCACATCCCGAGCTATCTGCGCTGCTTCGCTGCGAAGGACCTTCGCAGCTGAGGCGGCGCCTACGCCTTGTCCCGTCGAGCCGATCCGCTGAATCAACTCAGCTTCCGAGCGAACGCAAGCGGCGGTTATGATTACCGCCTGCTCGTCGACGGTGAGCCGACGTTCATCCACCTTCCACTCGGCTATCTCTCCGAGGAGTGTGGGTACGTCGATGACAGCTCCTGCTGCGATTGCAAGTTGAGTGAATGGCTCGCCCACGCCGCACGGCAACATCCTCACGGCGTGGAGTTTCCCTCCCTTGTCGAACGTATGACCCGCGTTTGGACCGCCGGATCGCACGACCCAGCTCGCATCCTTGGAGAGATAGCGGACAATCTTGCCCTTGCCCTCACTGCCAAACTGAGCACCGATCACAGCCGTGGCTGGCACGTTTTCTCTCCATTCCAGAGAGTGAGACCTCCACCGCCTAGCGATGTGGGCTTCCGCCTCTGAATCATTATTACCCATCCTTCAGCGAATAGGGATGTTCGCAGCTCAGACCTACACGCATCGCGTCCGTAAAAGCCGCGGCATTTCGGCGCGGGTCGGAGGCCCGATCTCGCATGCTAGGCGGCGTCGAAAACCGCCGAAGGCGGACGCTACTGCGCGTTGTCACTCTTTCGAGCAGTGAAAAGCCGCTGTGGAACTTGAGAGGCGCGCATGCTTCGTCACCGTCCAGCCTTGGTGGCTGAGCACTGTTGCGATGTCCGCCCAAGCGAATGTGCGTAACCACTCGCACAGTGCGGCAGAACCATCACTCGGCAGATAGTCAAACAGTAGGTGACCGCGTGCGATCTCGCCGGCGCGGGATAGCAATTGTAGCGGCGACGGCGAACAACCCATAGCACCTAAAAGCACGCATGTGTCAAAAACACCGACGTCGTCAGTGAGCACGTTCGCGCATCGGAAGCTTGTGTCAGGGAAGTTACGTCGCGCACGTTCGATGAACGCAGGGACAACATCAACACCCACGTATGTGGTGCTGGGGCGGTAGTGTCTCAGCAACTCACCGACACCGCATCCAACGTCTAGTATGCTCCCGACGTCATTGCGGAGCGACTCAAGTACCGCCGCGTACCATAATAGCTTTCTCTCATACTGCAGAGGGTCTTGATAGCAGAACACCCTTGACATGTCGTCGTCAGACAGGAGCCGCTCGGTATAAGCGGCTACCATATCTGATACGCTATTCCAGAGCTGTGTAGTCATGGCTCCACCGCAAACCAGCTTGAACCGCCGCATCAACTCTAGCTACGGTATCAACAGCTGAGCCAGCCGCGGACACCAGCGTCAGCGCGCAATCGCACGCCGAGGCGTACAAAACGTCCGTTGCGACTTGTACGTAGTCCGCTTCCGCCACATCGGCATCTGACAATGCAAGCCGACCTTCCACCCGACTGTTCTCGACGACACGTTCTCTGCAGGTCGTCGCACGCAGGTGCACGATGAGCTTCAAGCGCAGAGCATTCAGGCGTTGCTGACTGTCCGGCGTTACCCGGAGACCCGCCACAGTTGGTGTCACCGCGTGTGAGTCGAGAACGGCAACTGTCGCGCGACTCTTCGACACTTGATCCGCGGCAGCCGCCGTCGCCAGTTCGATCGTGCAAGCGTCAACGTGCGACTGGTAGTTACGTCGGAACCACTCGTGAGAAACCCGATACCCGAGCCGTTGCTCTACGATTTGCCGAAGTATGCCGCCGAAGTGGATCCGCTCGTAGAAAGGTTGCGGCAGACCAGTCGCGACTGTGGTTTTTCCAATACCTGGCAACCCGGTGAGGAGCACGAGAACTGCCATCAGTCTGTTCGTCGGGCGAGGAGCCGACCCCATGAGTGGCGATGCGGTTCGGGCACGTACGGGTGTGGCAAGTCCAGTACATCATATGCGGTCGTATGTCTCAGCACTCTCCACCCGAGCGCGGGAAAACTCGCGTCCCACCAATGAGGAGGCGGGCAATTCGCTCGCCGTTGCAGCTTGGGCGTGTCTGGGATCATATACTCAAGGAGTGCGAACCCATCTTTCAACACCAACGACCGCAGGCGTCGCACCATGTCCTGAATACCATAGTGTGAGTTGAAGGAGTACTGCAATGCACCGCTCACGTACAAGGCGTGGCCGGCAGGGATGCTGTAGTCAGTCATGTAATCGGCAATGTGAATATCGACATGAGCACTCAATCGCTCGGTTTGCAGTCGGGCTCTCAGTCCAGGAACAGCTTCAACAATGCCCATGCGTGGGCATGCCGGACAACCGTCCACCATTGCACGGTCAATCTCTACAGCGACCACTTGCCACCCACAGCGAGCGGCTGGCAGTACAAACTTACCGTCTGCGGCACCAACGACTACCAGTGTCGGCCGCTCGATAGCCAACCGCCGCTCAACAAGCCGCAAAAGCGGTACAGGCGCGGCGGCGGCGAGCCCCATGCGCTCGCGGTGCGCATGCGTGTGCTAAAGCTCCTGCAACGCCACGTCCGGAAAACCAAGCCGACTCCATCTCCAAAGCGGCCCGTGAAGGTCGACTGGCGCGATTCTCGTTCCTGCCAACAGGTGAAACCAAGCGCTGGAAACCGCATTTCTATCGGTGGTGTCGGTCGGGACGATACCTAGACGCACCGAAGCGCGCACGACGTGTACGTCTGGGATAATGGTGATTGCGGCTTTGTTTTTGAGCGGCGCGTCAGTAAAGCATGCGAGCATGTACAGCCAGTAGTTCGCGAGCTTTGGCCCGCTCAGATACGGAAATTGTCGTTTTCGCGTTAAGAGAAGTTCTCGAATTGTGATCACATCGTAATCACAGTGGGCTAGCAGAACCCTGGGGTCGGAGTCAAACTCGTTAGCCAGAGTCATGGCAATCCGGTACCAGATATCTGTATGCTTCTCGCGAAAGCTCGCTAGTGAGTACTTGGCGAGAGCAGACAGGTACGCCGCGCGGCCCCGCTTCGTCTCCTCCGGAAAGAAGATGATGTCCGTACCCAGCGGCAGGGAGATGATCGCTTCGATGGTGAATCCTTGCGTCGTGTCGCGGTTGTAGTAGTCGGCATCCGACACGAGCGTGGCGTTCGTCGGACTGAAAAGGAGCGCGATTGCTTCAATGATCGTGGTCTTCCCGACATCGCCGCCGCCAACGAGCACGTTCACTCCGGCACTCGGCCGCCACTCGAAGTGTTCGAGTCCTCGGTACCTCTCGACCGTCAGTTTTCGAATTGTTGGTGCGGCAGTCATGTTTCAGCGTACTTCTAAACCACTGTACCGAAGCGAAGTGTTCTTCTCAACGAAGGCGGATGCGCCGACTCCTCGGAAACGCGCGCCCGATTCATGAAGAAGCCCTTCCTGCACCAATGGTTCCCGCGTCTATCGCGCGTCTAATTAGTGCGTTTTCGCCCATGTGCAGACAAGTCGAGACCGAGGTAAACTGCTCTCGAAAGGAGATATCCGCCGATGTCCCGAGACAAAGGCGGAGATGGGGTTCAGGTCATCTCGGGAGAAGTCGAGACAGGTCCAGACGACAGCGCTGCGTCCCTCCACCAGGTTTCGAAACCGGCGCTCCAAGCTTCACCGCCATCAACATTCACTGTTCAGCTACGCCTTGCGCGCGTGAAACTTAGAAGGCCTTTTCAGACGTGGGTCATGATGGGCATTCATTACAAACTCCAAGTCGCCAAACTACGCGAACCCCGGCCAATCTACCGACTATGCCTCACTGAAACCGTAACTAGCTTCAGCAGATCAGCCTCTCCCAGAAGCCACTCTTCTGCGACACCGCTGATCGCTCTGCCATTCGCATCGAACCCAGTGCGAAGCAGCAGCATCAATTCTCGTTGTGCGACCCACTCGCTCAGGGCCGGCGCTATTCCCGAGTCGTCCTTCGATTGCCGTCCTAGTATCGTGTCATGCCTTAAGCCGTGGGTAGAGCTGCTTCAGATGAACGCGCGCATCTTGCGAGGTGAATTGCCAATCTACGTGAGCGCCTGAATTGTTCCTCGCAACTTCCCACGCATGGACTTCACGACGGAGCGTGGACGCATCGGCGATCCGGCGGCTGAGGCACTGCACGGTCAGAACCCGGAGTTCGATTTCGGCCACGTTCAACCAGCTTCCGTGCTTCGGTGTGTAGTGGAGTTCGAGCTTCGTCGCGATACGCCGGGCCTCTTCCGGCGGGAATGCTTCGTACAGAGAACCGATCGTGTGCGTGTTCAGGTTGTCCATCACCACCCGGATGGTCGTCGCGTCGGGAAAATAGTCATCGACCAGGTTCTTCATCTGCTGCGCCCAATCGAGGCGCGTCCGCGTCTCCGTGATGTCCACGCAACGCCAGTTCCCAAGCGGCTCGGTGAAGAGGAACACATCGGCCGTGCCCCGCCGCTCGTACTCGTAATCGATGCGGCGAGGATGGCCAGGTCTGGCTGCCATCGGCGTGCGCGTCTCACCCACGAGCTGCTTGTTTGTTTCGTCCATGCACACGACCGGCCGTGCCGGGTCGTATGGCTCCTGGTACAGCTCTAGAACGTCTTCCATCGCGGCGACGAACTCGCCGCTCTGGTGCGGTGGGATGCACCAGTACTGCTTGGTGTGCGGCTTTAACTCGTTTTTTTAAGCGTCTGCCGGACGGTCTCATGAGAGATCCCATCGACAATCGCAAGCTCGACCAGCTGCCCGGCCAGAAGCCTCAACGTCCATCGCGCACGGCCCTCCGGTGGCTCCCCACATGCCATCGCGATCAGCCGCGCCTCACCGGCGCCGTCGAGCTTTCGCCGTCGCGGCGGTTCATCCCGCTGTTTCCGCTCCAACGCCCGATTCAGTCCCTCTTCCACGAATCGCTGCCGAATCTCAGCAACCGTGTTTGCTCGGATCTCGAGCGCCTCCGCCACCTGCTCATCCGTCCAGTTCGGACCGTCGGCGTCCACTTTCAGCAGCACTTGCGCGCGTCTGATCTTCTGCGCGCTCGTCCGACCCTTCGATATCACTCCTTTCAACTGCTCCCTCTCCTCACCCGTCAGCCGAACGATGTACTTCTTCACCATCCTCACGCCCTCCCATCTCAAGTCGCTCCTATAGTCGCTCCAAGCCGCTCCTCCGGCAACTGCCGGTTTTAGGCTGGACCGGACACTAGTGCCAACCTTTCAAGTTCGGCAAGCGTATGCTGTCTCTCGCTTAGCCCCGAAATCAACGCCGGCCATCTCAACTCGATGGCGACGAACTTTGCCAATTTTTCGGGAGTAATACGTCTGGTCAAAGGTACATCCACCGCGGCGACGAACACGTCTGTCGCGAAGGCGATTAACAGCCTAAGGCGGAACACATTCGTAAATTGTTTTAGCCGCCGTGGGTTATAACCTAGTGCGGGCGCGACTAGTCTAACTAACCGTTCAAAATGTTGCCTCTCCCGCAGAATCTGTGGGTAGTTTCAGAGCAGTAGTCGCTGTGGGAGATGCGGGAAACGCGGTGGTGGGGAGGGCGGCGTT